>ULTR01074767.1_pt1 | contig 48871 bp, 43 predicted proteins | sample 1957781 | NCBI WGS metagenome assembly ULTR01 (sample SAMEA4835739, study PRJEB28245) | human gut metagenome | biome: gut microbiome; material: fecal sample | place: Denmark | collected 2008 | reverse complement strand
CGAGAATCGAACTCGGGCCACCAGGTCGGAAGCATGGGATTCTACCACTAAACTACACCCGCATATACCCATTATAAATAAATAAAATTTAATTGTCAATACAAAGCCATAATTCATATAATAAATCAGGAGAAATATTATGAATTATATAAAAGAACAAATTGAATTAATAAAATCAAGAGACCCATCGATAAACAATTCACTAGAAGCTATGCTATGCCCCACTTTCAAGGCCTTGCTGTATTATAAAATCTCACATTATTTCTATATAAAAAAACATTTCCTAATAGCAAGATATATAAGTGAAAAAGCCAAAAGAAAAACTGGAATTGAAATTCATCCAGGTGCAACAATAGGAAAAGGATTATTTATTGACCACGGTACAGGCGTAGTTATAGGAGAAACTGCAATAATTGGAAACAATGCAACACTATTTCATGGTGTAACTCTAGGCGGGACTGGCAAAGAAAAAGGCAAAAGACATCCAACTATTGGTAACAATGTTTTTATTGGTTCTGGTGCTAAAATTCTTGGAAATATTATTATAGGAGATAATGTAAAAATCGGTGCAAATGCTGTTATCCTAAAAAATGTTCCTTCAAATGTAACAATAGTAGGAGTTCCTGGCAAAATTGTTAAAGTTTTACCATAGAATCCTACTTCTTTTTTATAATCTTACTTTTTAACCCAAACTGAAACACTTCCACCATCACAATAGAAAATTCCATTTCCATCTTTATCTACATATACAGTCTCTTTTACATGTCCTGTATAATCATAAAATACTGAATCAGTAAGTCTAGGTCCAACATTTATTGTCTTTCCTCCTCCAGGTCCATCACTCATAATTGCAACAAGCCCTGAATTTTCATGTTCATCATCACCTGTTCTTACAAATGCTATAATATCATGATGATCAAAATAATCTTTTTGCTCCCCATAAGCATAATTTTTTCTTAGTCTCACCATATTTTCTAACATATCTTTTTTGCCTTCAATATTTTGTGATGGAATTCCATAATAATCTCCATAAAATATACATGGCAAACCATCTTTTCTTAATAAGATAAGTGCATATGCTAATGGCTTAAACCAGTCTGGAATCCAAGAAAATAATGCTTGACCAGGCTCTGTATCATGATTATCTACAAATGTTACTGCTAAACTTGGCATTTCTTTTACTAATGTATTTTCAAATATTCTTCCCATATCATAATTTCCATGAGAATTTGCAGCTTCATATAAATTATAATGTAATGGAACATCAAATAATGGAATCGTTGAATTGGTTTTATCTATATACCATTTTAATATGTCTAAATTTCTATTCCAATATTCTCCAACACATTTCAAATCTGGTCTTGCTTCTTTCATTTTTCTGATGAACTCTGCCATAAAATCAGATTTGATATGTTTTACTGCATCTAACCTAAATGAATCAACTCCTGTAAGCTCTAAATACCATTTTCCCCATTTTTCTAATTCTTCTACAACAATTGGATTGTTAAAATCTATATCTGCTCCCATTAAATAATCATAATTTCCATTTTCTTGGTCTACATTTTGGTCCCAATGTTTTCCGCTAAACCTAAAGATTCCATTCTTTCTTCCACTTTCGTCCCAATCTGTTCCATTAAAATGCTTATAGTTCCACTTAAAATCAGAATATTTATTATTTCTAGCAGTAAAATTATACTTAGTCCATGCTGTAATTTTTTTAGGCAATGTTGTATCTTTTGTTCTATCTGTGCACTCTTCCTCACTTGCATATACTGTTTCTGCTTCATCTGCTCCTATTTTGTGGTTTAACACAATATCTGCATATACTTTAATATTATTTTCATGTAAATCTTTTATTGCTTGTATATATTCATCTTTTGTACCATATTTTGTTTCTATACTACCCTTTTGGTCAAATTCTCCCAAATCATATAAATCATAGGCTGAATAACCTGCATCAAATTTTCCTCCAGCACCTTTGTATGCCGGTGGTAACCATACATCTGTTATACCTATTTCTTTTAATTTTCCAGCTTCTCTTGATACCTGTTGCCATAACTTATCTTCTGGTTTCAAATACCATTCAAAGTATTGCATTAGTATTCTATTTTCCTTCATTTGTATCTTTCCTTTCGAATGTATATTATCATAGTTTTCACTATTTTTCAAGTATAACATATAATGATAATAAAGAGATGCAAACAGGATGGTAGACATAAAATTAAGTAATATTACTAATGTAATTCCACTTGCTAATATGCTATCTTTATAAGATAAATTTCATTCAAATTAATTTTGTACTCTTTGTGTTACCATTGGTGTTTTTTCAGTAATTCTATCAAAAGAATATCCTTTTTTCTTGCCATATTCTATAATATCTTTTAATGCATTTAATGTCTTTTTATTGGCTGAAAAATCGTGCATTAATACTACATTTCTTCTGCCTTTTTTCAATCCTTTTGTTACATTATTGTATACCTGTTCTTTTGTCTTGGCACCACCAGAATCACCTGATCCAACATTCCAATCATAGTATTTAAATCCTTGATTAAGAACCTCTTTCGTCAATCTCGTCATTACACCTGGATTAAATCTACTTACTGTGTTTGAACTCCCACCCGGAAACCTTGTTATTGTTGTTGTTATACCTGTAAGATTTTTTATTTTGCTTTGTAATTTTTTCACATTATCCATATATACATCTACTGATTTATATATTTCTTTATAATTGTGTGAATATCCATGTATTCCAATAGAATGTCCTTCATTTACAATTCTTTTTATAAGATACTCTTCATTTGAATCAAAATTAATTACAAAAAATGTTGCTTTTACATTTTCTTCTTTTAATATATCTAAAATATGTGGTGTAATGCTTCTACTTGGTCCATCATCAAATGTTAGATATATTACACTTTTTCCATCATTAGTACTTGTTGAAGGTTCAACTATTTGCTGTTCTTCTTTTTTAGGTTCTGTTATTATTATACGTTCTTTGGTTGTTTCATTTCCAGATGAATCTTTTACTGTATATATAATTTTTTTAGTTATATCATTTACCGTTTCTCCTGATATTTCAACATTTTGCGTAATATCTCCATCATAATTATCTGTTGCAGTATATCCATCTTCTTGATATTTCGTATCATATGGAATTGTAACACTTTCACTACCTTTTAATGTTATTTCTGGTTTTTGAGTGTCTTTTACTATTACCTTTCTTATGACTTCTCTATCTTGAAATTCATATTTTATCTCATATTCTCCCAATTTACTAGTATCTACTTTTCCTGTTCTTTTTATTTTAGATGTCATATCTTTGTTAAGAAATCTTGCTTCAGCTCCAGAATCATTGTATTCACTGTTTACTTCTACTTGTACCTCACTGTCTCCTATTAATTCTAATTTTAAATTTTTATCCGCTAGTTTTATTCCTTCTCCTACTAGTCCTAATATCAATATTACTATTATTAATATAAATGTTTTCTTCATTTTTTCCTCTTTTATTTTATTATTCGACTATATTCTACATCTTTTCCATAATTTTGTCACCTAGTTTAGTAATTATCCTAATAAAATTTTACATTTGACGAACACACAAAAAAACTCACTACATTTATTATTTTAAATAAACATAGTGAGATATTTATATATCTATGCACTCTTTAATTCAAGCCTTAGCTTATCAGCAATCATTGCTATAAATTCGCTGTTAGTTGGCTTACCTTTAGCTGCTGAAATTGTATAACCAAATATATTTTCAACTACATCTTGTTGTCCTCTTCCCCAAGCAACTTCAATTGCATGACGAATTGCTCTTTCTACACGGCTTGGTGTTGTATCAAATTTATCAGCAATTTTAGGATATAAACTTTTAGTAATTTGGTTAATCACATCAATATCATTAACAACCATTATAATAGCTTCGCGAAGATATTGATATCCTTTTATATGTGCTGGTACTCCAACTTCATGAATAATATTTGTAACTAAAGCTTCCAAATTTCCTTCATTCTTCTCTTGTCCGCTTGATATCTCTATATATTGTTGTCTTGCCATTGAATTTTCTCTTGAAATAAAATTATTGCTTGGAATTGGTTTATAATTTTTAAACTCTCTAATTCTTGAAATCAATAAGTCTATATCAAATGGTTTTACAACATAATATTCTGCTCCTAATTCAACTGCTCTTCTTGTAATTTTGTCTTGTCCTACTGCTGATAACATTATGCAGATCGGCTTTTTACTCAATTTTATCATATTTAATTTTTCTAAAACTCCTATTCCATCTAGATGTGGCATTATTACATCAAGTAATACTACGTCTGGCATTAAATTAGGTATCATATCTAAGGCTTCATTACCATCATTTGCCCTTCCTACTACAACCATATCATCTTGGTTCTTTAGATATGTAGCTAATGTCATGCTAAATTCTTGATTGTCATCTGCAATTAAAACTGTGATTTTTTCTCTCATGCTTTTTTCCTCCTAATTTTTTCTACTGTAAATTTTTTACAATTTTGATTATAATACATCAGAAAGGAATTTGCAATAGTTTTTTTGGAAACTTTTTCCATGTTAGTTACTTTTTTCTACAAATTTCGATATATATTTCATTTTCATAATCTTATAATTCTTTATATTGAGTGCTTTTGCTTCGATATCTCTTAAAAAAGTATTTTTTATATTCTCCTCCATTTCAAGATTTGCCATTATATTTTCACCATACTCTAACTTTACGATATTTATTTCTTTATTTTTACAATAATATTTGAAAATCTCTAAATTAGAATACTCTAATTCTACTTTTATTTCTATCCCTTTTACTTTTTGAACTTTTACACTTTTAGCTATTGCCATTTGAGTAGCATCAGAATATGCCCTCACTAAACCTCCTGTTCCAAGTAAAATTCCACCAAAATATCTAGTCGCAACAACTACTAAATTGCATAAATTATTTTTTTGCAAGATATTTAACATTGGACTACCTGCAGTTCCAGAAGGTTCTCCATCATCGCTAGCTTTTTCAACAACTTTTCCATTTTCTATAACTCTATAAGCTATACAATTGTGTTTGGCATCATAGTATTTTTTCTTTGTGCTCTTTATCTTTTCTTCTGCTTCTTCAACATTTTCTACATGATAAATATTTGCAATAAATCTTGATTTTTTCTCAACAATCTCTGCTATTTCATCATTTAATATAGTTGTAAATTCTTCCATAATTCTCCTTTTAATCTCCTGAGATACTTGCTCCTGCAGTATATCCAGTAGAATATGCTATTTGTAAATTAAATCCCCCTGTATATGCATCTACATCTATTATCTCTCCTGCAAAATATAATCCTTTTATTATTTTAGATTCCATCGTTTTAGGATTAATTTCTTTTGTATTAATTCCACCACATGTAATTATTGCTTCTTCTACTGGTCTAAATTGTTTTATTGTAATAGTGAAATTTTTTAATAATTGGATTAATGTTTTTCTCTCTTCTTTTGTCACTTCATTTACTCTCTTATTCTCATCTATTCCAGATAATTCTATAATTAGAGGAATCATTTTTTGTGGTAATAATTTATCTAGGCTATGCTTAAATTGTTTGTTCTTAACTTCCTTAAAATCTCTTAAAATTCTATCATCTAATTGTTCTTCTGTAAGTGCTGGTTTTAAATCTATAATAATTTTGATATATTTATTTTTCATTAAATATTCAATATCTTTGTATTTTGCTAAATGAGCTGAACTACTTAGTATAATTGGTCCTGATATTCCAAAATGTGTAAACACCATTTCTCCAAAGTCATTATAAATTTCCTTTTTTCTATCTGTATCTACGATTTTTATTCCGATATTTCTAAGACTTAGTCCTTGCAACATTTTACATTCATCTTTTTCATATACTTCTAATGGCACTAATGATGGTTTTATTGGAACTATTGTATGTCCTAAATCTTTAGCCATCATGTATCCATCTCCTGTTGAACCTGTTAATGGATAACTTTTTCCACCTGTTGCCAATATTATTTTTTCTGTTTGAATTATCTCTTTATTAGTTCTTACTCCTAATATTTCATTGTTTTTTATTAATATTTTTTCAACTTTTGTATTTAATAGACATTTTATATTTAATTCGCTAATTCTTCTTTTAAAGCATTCTAATACATCAATTGACCTATCTGTAACAGGAAATATTCTATTTCCTCTTTCTTCTTTTACTTCAAGTCCTTCACTTTTTAAGAACTCTATAATATCTTTGTTTGTATAATTTTGAAAAGCACTGTACAAAAATTTTCCGTTTCCTGGTGTATTTTTTATAAATTCACTCATATATAATGAACTTGTAATATTACATCTACCTTTTCCTGTTATTAATAATTTTTTTCCAAATGATGGCATTTTTTCTATTATTGTTACATCATTTCCATTCTCTGCTGAAGTTATTGCAGCCATCATTCCAGCAGGACCGCCCCCTATTACTATTACTTTTGGCATAATGCCACCTCTCTTTCCTATTACTATATATTAACAGATTTTTGTTCATTTTGCAACGAAAATCTTTAATATGCATAATAAAAAACGAGACTTTTAAAAATCTCGTTTTTTGGTTGGGCTGGCTAGATTCGAACTAGCGCATGTTAGAGTCAAAGTCTAATGCCTTACCGCTTGGCTACAGCCCAATATTAAATTGTTATGGGGTGGAAGATGGGACTCGAACCCACGGTCTCCAGTGCCACAAACTGGCGCGTTAACCAACTACGCTACATCCACCATCTTGTAGCTCATTTGTGAGCACATTAAATATTTTAATATGATTTCTTGAATTTGTCAAGTTTTTTTAAGGAATTTGTCGTAAATTTTTAAATATTTTTTAAAGAGTGAGCTAGCTCAACTAACTCACTCTTTAAAATTTATTCATTTTCCCCTCTACCTTCTGGTAAAGCATTTGGTAACTCAATTCTAATTCTAATTTTAAATACATAAGATACTGCTTTGGCAAGTTTACTATTTTTAAATCTTTGCCATAATGATGGTTTCTTTTGTACAGTAACTGATTCTTGATATTCCTGAATTTGTTGCTCTTCTGAACTTTCTTCAGTCGCATCTACAGCTGCCACAATTTGAGATTTAACTTTCTCTTTTTCAAGTTCTACTTCTTCTTTAATTTCTTGAACATTTTCTTTTGCCTTTTTTTCTACCTTCTTAGCTTTCTTAACCTCTGGCTCAACTGTCTTAACTTCCTCTACAATTTTTTCTGCCACTGGTTCTTCAACTTCTTCAGTTGCTTCTTCAAATACAACATCAGCAGGCTTTGGTATTCCCTTTAAAGCTTCTGCAATTTCTATTCCTATATAGCTCAATGCTTTTGATCTATCTTCTGTTCTTTCCATATCTATTTCAATATGCAAATTTGTTTCTAGGTTATTTACTCTTGCATTCAATAATTTTAAGGCATCTTGATAATTTTGGCTTTTTCTAGATCTATCTTTTCCAACTAAATTCAATGTTTCTATTACATCTTCAGAAAAGTCTCCTTGTGCATTTTGAACCTTTTCTTTCCAACCTTTTTCTCTTGATTCAACTGCTTCAATAAGTTCTTTTAATTTTCCTGCCAAAGTAATGTTTTCTTCTCTTTGTCTTATTAATTCTTCAACTTTTTTAGTATTTTCTTCAAATTGAGTTGTTGCATATTCAACTAATCCGTATGAAGCTTTATATACACTTACTGGGAAGTTCTTTTTCTTTGGATATTCTATTAAATAAGCCTTTATAGATTCAATTAAATCTTTAAAATATGTGTCATCTTCTAATTGAACTATTTGCTTTTTACTATTCGGATTTATTAATTTTTGAACTTTATCTATATTTGATAATATTTTTTCTTCAGTGATAACCATTCTTACATTCACTATGCCTGATTTTCTTCTAGACATGTAAATTCCTCCTTTTCCTATGTAGTCATAATTAAATTCTATTTTATTATACATCAAGTTATTTAAAACAACAAGTATTTTAGCGGCATTTTTTCATTACATTTATGTTACAAAAATATTACAAGTATATTACAACATAGTAATATACTTGTATTTATTATTTACCTAATACTTTTTTTAATTCCTCATGTCTCTTAATTTTTAATGTTGTTGTTTTTATTAGAGGTTCTTCTGTTACAATCATTTCTCTAACATATTTATATTTTGGCATTAATTTATTTACTTCTTTTACTTTTTTCCATAAAAATTCTTTTATTTTTTCTTCGTCTTCTATATGATATAAATCCTTTATCATTTCTTTATCATATACGATTTCCACACAAACTTTAACATCTCCGTCATCTTCTTTTTTCTCGTATACGAATGTTTCTTTTATACCTTCTACTTTATTTAACAATGTTTCTATTTCTTCTGGAAATACATTTTTACCATTATTTAATACGATAACACTCTTTTTTCTTCCTGCTATATATATAAATCCATCTTTGTCTATTCTAGCCAAATCCCCTGTATGGAACCATCCATCTGGTTCTAATGCTGATTTTGTTGCTTCTTCATTTTCATAATATCCAAGCATTATTGATGGTCCTTTTGCCATTAGTTCTCCTATTCCTTCTTCATCTGGATCATCTATTTTTACTTCTACACTTGGAAATTTCTTTCCAATAGAACCTAATCTTCTGCATTTTGGAGTTTCTGCTGCAATTACTGGTGCTGTTTCTGTTAATCCATATCCTTGCTCTACATCAAATCCTAAATCATTAAATCCTTTTTCTGTTTCAGGGTCTAATGCAGCTCCTCCTGTTACAACTAATTTTAGTTTTGGTCCTAAACTTTCATGTACTTCTTTAAATAATTGTTTTCTTAAATCGATTTTTACTTTTAATAGCACATTTGATATTTTCTTTCCTTTTTCCAATGTTGCCATTTTTCCTTTTTTCTCAATTGTTTTCATTACTTTTCTGTAAATAATATCAAATACTGCTGGGACTGATATCATTGCTGTAATGTCAAATTCTTTGATGTTATCTGCCATATGTTTTACACCTTCACAGAATGCAATAGAACCACCAATTGATACTGGATATAAAAATCCTACTGTACATTCAAATACATGGTGTAATGGTAAAAATGATAAAAATCTATCTTCTTCTGTTAAGTCAAATCTTTGAATAATATCCATTACATTTGTTACTAAGTTTTTGTGTGATAACATTACTGCTTTTGACATTGCTGTTGTTCCTGATGTAAATAACATTATTCCCATTTTATCTGCATCTATTTTGGCATCTAAATATTGTTTATTTCCTTCTTCTAATAACTTTTTACCTTTTTCTTGCAATGCTTTTTGTGAATAAATTCCATTAGTATTTTCTTGCAAGTCCATTGAGATAAAATATTTCAAATTAGTATTTTTCTTTTCTCTTAAAGTATTCATTATTGTATCATATTTACTTGAGTAAAATATTGCTTCTACTTGTGAACGAAGTATTAAACTTTCAAGTTCATTATCTGGAAGTGCTTTGTCTAATGGAACCACAACTCCTACTCCTGCTGCAATTGCTAAATATGAAAGTTCCCATTCATATCTATTTTCTGATATAACAGCTATTCTTTTATCTTTTAATCCCATGTTTATTAATACTGTTCCTAATGCATTTATTTCGTCTCTGAATTCTTTGTGTGAAATTGTTTTCATACTTCCATTATCTTTGAAAATATATGCTGGTCTATTTCCATAAACTTCACCTGTCTGTTTTAACATATCTTTTAAATCTGCAAATTTCATTTTTCTTGATTTTGATTCCATTTAAAATTCATTCCTTTCTTTATTTTACTCTTAGTCCATTTACTATTGTATTTTCATATTCACTATATAATTTCATTATGTCCATATTTTCGCCTTCTCTTTTTTTATACACAAGTGTTGAACATATTAATCCATATATTTCTGCTGCCATTGCTCTTGTATTACCTTTTTTGATCTCACCTTTTTCAATTCCCTCTTGAACTATTTTTTCGATTTGTCCTATATATTCATATACAAGGTTTTGACATTTTTTGTTTCTTTGTTCTGTTCCCCAGAATTGACTCAATATTATTGTTATTATATTTTCATATTTGGCTACTATTTTGATTTGAATTAATACAATTGCTTTTATTTTATCTATATAATTATTATGTTTTGCTGTTTTTATATCTACACTATTTTGTAATAGCTTTATTCCTTCTTCTATTAAGAAATTAAATATTTCTTCTTTGCTTGAAAAATGATAATATAGCGTTCCTTTTGCAACTCCTACTGTTGCTGTAATTTCTTCTATGCTTGTTGCTTCATATCCCTTTTCTGCAAATAGTTTCATTGATGTTTCAAATATTTTTCTTTTGGTTTTATTCATATATCTTCACCTATCACTCTTATTTTACATGTGTATTATATAATTTTCTTAAGATTTTTGCAAGCTTTTTTTGCTTTTCGAATACTCATTCAGTTTTTGCATTTTGCATTATGTAATCTTGTAAGTTTACACATTTTTCTCTTTGTTTTTATCCACACCATGTGGATAATGTGGATAACTCTGTGAATAACTTAAAACAGTCATATTTTTTTCACACGTTATTCACAATTGCCTGTTGATAATTTCTATTTTACATTTATTTGCATTTTGTTTTTAGTTTTATGTAACTTGTTTTTTGGATAAAAAACAAGCAAGCATTTTAAGCTTGCTTGTTAATTTTTACATTACAAATTTCAAATATATCACTAAAACAATTTCTAGAATCAATATTGCTGGCAATCCAATTGTGAATTTTAATTTTTTGGTTTTGTGGCGAAATGTGTACATACCAGCAATAGTGCCTATTCCTCCCCCTAATGCAGTAACTATAAACAATGTTTGCTCAGGAATTCTCCACTTTCCTTTTTGAGCTTTTCGCTTATCAGACCACATCATATAAAATCCAATCAAATTAATTATAAGCAAATATATTATAATATTTTTTACTGTAAAAATCTCTGTTAAATTTCCTGTTGGCATTTCTTCCTCCTTGCTAATTTGGGGTCGGTCCTTTTTTTCGCATGCGAAGAAAAGGACCGACCCTATTTTTTTATCCAAATAAACTTAATTGATTACTTTGGCTCATTCCTTCCAAACAACCAAACTGTCTTAAAAGTTCAGCAACTGAATCTCCGATTTTTGCACGGATTTTCATATCATCTATTGACATGAATTTTTCATCTTGTCTAGCTTTCATTATGCTCTCTGCTGCTACATTTCCAAGTCCAGCTATACTGTTTAGTGGTGGTCTTAAATACTCACCCTCTACTTGGAATTTTGTCGCATGTGATTTGTATAAATCAATTGGTAAAAATTTAAATCCTCTTTGATACATTTCATGTACTATTTCCAAATCATCAAACATATCTTTATCTTTTGGTGTTGCATTATTTCCCATCATTTCTATTTCTTTCATCTTGTTCTTTACTCTTTCATCACCATTTATCATAACATCTGCATCAAATGCTTTGGCTCTTATTGAATAATATGCAGCATAATATGCTAACGGAATATGTACCTTAAACCATGCAATTCTAAATGCGTTTGTTACATAAGCTGCAGCATGTGCCTTAGGGAACATGTACTTAATTTTTTCACAAGATTTTATATACCAATCTGGTACATCATGTTCTTTCATTAATGGAATATATTCATCTTTCCATTTTGGTTCTTTTCCTTTTGCAACCTTTCCTTTACGTACCGCTTCCATTATTTTAAATGACTTATCTGGTGGTAAACCTTTTTGGATTAAGTATATCATTATATCATCCCTACAACAGATTGCCTGTTGCAATGTTACAATTCCTTGCTCAATTAAGGTTTGGGCATTTCCCAGCCATACGTCTGTACCATGTGATAATCCTGATAAACGTATTAATTCATCAAATGTTGTTGGATGTGTATCCAAAAGCATGCCTCTTGCGAATTTTGTACCATATTCTGGTATTCCATAAGTTCCTACTTCTGAATTTATTTGCTCTGGTGTTACTCCTAATGCTTCTGTTGAATTAAATATTGACATTGTTGGCTTATCATCTAGTGGAATGTCTGTTGGAGCCATTCCCGTTAAATCTTGCAACATACGAATTACAGTCGGATCATCGTGTCCTAGTATATCTAGTTTTAACAAGTTTCCATCTATTGAGTGGTAATCAAAGTGTGTTGTTATAATATCTGAATTTGGGTCATCTGCCGGATGTTGTACTGGTGTAAATTCATATATTTCTCTTCCTTTTGGAACTACTATAATTCCACCTGGATGCTGTCCTGTTGTTCTTTTTATTCCTGTACATCCTACTGCTAATCTTGCAATTTCTGCTTTATTTACAGGTATATTTCGCTCTTCATAATATTTTTTTACATATCCAAATGCTGTTTTATCAGCAACTGTACCTACCGTTCCTGCTTTAAAACAAGTTCCTTTTCCAAATATTACTTCTGTATATTTGTGAGCTTTTGCTTGATATTCTCCAGAGAAGTTTAAGTCTATATCTGGCTCTTTGTCTCCATTGAATCCTAAGAACGTTTCGAATGGTATATCCATTCCGTCTTTTGCAAGCTTATGCCCGCATTTTGGACAATCTTTATCTGGTAAGTCAAATCCATTTCCTACTCCATAATCTTCGAATTCTGAATATTTACAGTTTGGACATCTATAATGTGGTTTTAAAGAATTTACTTCTGTTATACCAGTCATAAATGCTACTAATGATGAACCTACTGAACCTCTAGATCCTACAATATATCCATCTTCATTTGATTTCCATACTAGTTTTTGAGCAATGATATACATTACTGAATATCCATTACTAATGATAGAGTTTAGCTCTTTATCAAGTCTTGTTTGAACTATTTCTGGTAATGGGTCTCCATATAATTCATGTGCTTTTTTATAAGCAATATTTTTAATATCTTTCTCACATCCAGGAATATGTGGTGGACATTTTTCTGGTGAAATTGGGTCTATTCTGTCACACATGTCTGATATCTTATTTGTATTTGTTACTACAACCTCATATGCTTTTTCTTCTCCAAGATATTCGAATTCTTTAAGCATTTCTTCTGTTGTTCTCAAATATAATGGTGCTTGATTATCTGCATCTTTGTATCCTTGACCTGCTTCTAATATACGTCTATAAATTTCATCTTGTGGGTCCATAAAATGGACATCACATGTTGCTACAACTAATTTTCCAAGCTTTTCTCCCAGTGCTACTATCTTTCTATTAATATCTTTTAGATATTCCCTATCTGGAACTTTTCCATCTCTAACTAAGAATTCATTATTTCCAATTGGTTGAATTTCAAGATAATCATAATCTTTGGCAATATTTTCTATTTCTTCATCAGATTTTCCAAGCTCGATTGCTTGATATAATTCACCTGCTTCACAGGCACTTCCAAGTATCAATCCTTCTGAATATTTTTTATACAAACTCTTCAATATACGAGGCTTTTTGTAGAAATAGTGCAAGTGTGATAATGATACTAATTTATACAAGTTTTTTAGTCCTACATAATTTTGTGCTAAAATTATAGCATGATATGTATTCAACTTTTTGTATTCTTCTTTTTGAGCTTCTGTATCTCTTCCAACAGTATCTATTTCATTAACTGTTGTTACACCTTTATCTTTTAACATTTTCATCATTACTTTAAATACTTTAACAGTTGTATCAACATCATCTAATGCTCTATGAGCTACTTCTACCACAATTCCTAATTCATCAGCAATTTTTCCTAATTTATATTTCTTGAAATTTGGAAATAAATCTTTTGCTAATGAAAGTGTATCTATATATGTATAATCAAAATCATATCCAAGTACTTTGGCATTATGTTTTAAAAAGCCAACATCAAATCCTGCATTATGTGCAACAATTACAGAATCTCCTAAAAATTCTAGAACTTTTGGAAATACTTTATCAATTGTTTCTGCATCTTTTACCATGTCATCTGTTATATTAGTAACTTCTACAACTCTTTGTGGAATTGGCTTTTCTGGATTTACAAAGCAACTAAATTCATCAATTACTTCTCCATCTTTTACTTTCATAATTCCTACTTCAGTTATTTTTTCTGTAAGTGGTGAAAATCCAGTTGTTTCTAAGTCAAGTACACAATATGTTGTATCAATACTTTGATTTTTTCCATTAGATACTGATTTTTCTTTGTCTGGTGCCAAATATGCCTCAACACCATAAATTACTTTCATATCTTGGTTGTCTCTTCCTAATAAATGATAAGCTTCTGGAAAGGCTTGAACAACTCCATGGTCTGTTATAGCAATTGATTTCATTCCCCATTTCATAGCTCTCTTAATCAAGTCTTCTGCTGAAGTCATTGCATCCATTTGACTCATTTTTGTATGCATATGTAACTCTACTCTTTTTACTTCTGCATTATCTTGTCTTGTTGTTTTTGGCATTGGTTCTGATTTTATAATTGTATTTGCCATTATTGTTAATTCATTAGAAAACGCATCCATTTGTGCTTTTCCAGCTAACTTAACAGCCTTTGTTGCATTCAATCTCTTGATAATTTTTTTAGCATTATTTCCAGGTAAAAATGCTTTACAAGTCATTGTGCTTGAACCATCATATATGTCTATACTTAAAATTACTTTTCCTGATTTTGTTTCTTTATCTTCCATTGCTTGTATTTCTCCATCAATACAAACACTTCCAGATTCAGCATTCAAATCTGCGATTTTTACAAGTGGTTCTTTTATAACAGGAGCTGAACCTAAAATTAATGGTGAACTATCATCTTCTTCTGGTAATGGTGGTAGTCCTTCATCACTTATTTCTGCAATAATATTTGACATTACTGTAATATCACCTGCAAAACTATCAAATCCAGCTTTTCCAATTGTTTTAATTGCTTTAGCAGATTTAATTTTATCTAATATTTCATTTCCTTTTGCCCCATCTTCTGCAAAAGATTTACATGTAATAATTCCCGTTCCATCATAAAGTTCAAATATCAACATACCTTTTCCAGTTTTAGTCTCTCTACATTCACTATTAACTACTCTTCCTTCTAAAGTTACTCTTCCTGAATTAGCATCCAACTCTTTTATTTTTAACTTTTTCTCTTTTGCTCTTGATGGTTTTCCAAAAATAATATTCTCATCTTCTGGTGAATTTTCAACCATTTCTGGCGCATAACCTAATCCATCTGTTGGAACTGCATAATCTGCATCATTATATGGTCCTTCAGGTAATGGCGGCATTTCTCCTGCTGGATATGGTTCTGCTGGAGGAATATCTCCTGGCACAACATTTTCGCCATTGCCATAATATTGTTCTTCATGATGTGTTCTTATTGCCATTCCTCTCATTGCCTCATGAACCGCTTGCTCTTCAATCTCTTTTGTTTTTTCTTGAAATATTTTTACTTCTTGTTCTGTAATTCTTTCTTCTATGTTTATAGTATATTTTTTCTCGAACAAATTAAAAATTACATTTTCAAGTTCTCTATCTAACTTTCTTGCTTTCAAGAAATCTGCACCTTTAATTTTCATATATACATTAATTTTATTATCATCAACTTCTATCTTGCTTTTAAGCAATAATAATGGTCTCATTAATGGATATTTGTGTGCCATATAGCAAATGATATTTTCCCATTCTTCTTCAATAGAATTTTTTCGTACACCTTCTTCATATTTTATAATCATATGAACTTGTCCAAATTGAAATCTATCTCTTAAGAATTTTTCAAAATACCATATTTCTTTTATTTCAATATATTCTTTTGAATGCATACCTATTTCTAATGTATTTATTTTTTTTATTAAATTCATTTTTGTTATTTCAGCATCTACTATATTACTATTTGTTTTGTAATCACTAAATACTTCGCCTATTTTTTTGCTTTTCTTTATTGTATTTGTTTCTGGCATTCTTATCGCATTCCTTTCTGCTAATTTTGTTCTACTATCTTTTTCTAATAATTTGATGGCAGTTCTAAAATTGACTAATCGTATTCTATCACATTTTTTTAATTTATTCTATATTTTAATAAAAAAGTTATAGTTACTGACAAAAAAATAACGTGTTTTTTACTAACACGCTATTTTTGAATTATTAATTTTTTTTAGTTAAATATCCTGGATTTTCTGCTGTGTCTATTCGGGCATAGGTTGCATCTGTATTGCTTGAGTCATATACAGTTCCATTGCCTCCTACTAGTTTAGAGCAGTTATAAAACATACTTGTTGAACTTGTTACTTTTTCCGTAGACCATCCTTTTCCTGTTGTTGAATCATATTCGGTTACGTATATTGTTACTAGTTTATTACAATTATAAAACATTTCATCCATATTTGTCACATTACTTGTATCAAAATTACTTACATCTAGACTCGTCAAACCTTTACAGTCACTAAACATACCAGACATATTTGTTACATCATCTGTTTTAAAATTATCAAAATCTATACTTTTTAAATTAGATAAATAATTAAATAAATAGCTTGCATTTTTATTTGCAAAAATTGTATCTAAACTCAAAAAAGTCAAGTCATACATTCCATCATTATTTTCATCTGTATAATATCCTATTATACTTTCATCTTGTTTTTCAGACGCATCAAATTGTGACTTTACTTTTGTTACAGGTATATCTGACTTTTTTCCAAGCTTAAATGTTATTGTTTCTATATTATTTCTAGCTATATTTCCTTTTAAATAATTAGTAGCTTTACTACCAGCAACCATCCTATTAGGCACTGTAATTTTAAAATTTAAATAAGAATTCAATACATTATTACTTGGCACTGTTGTTCCACTATATTTAAAAGTTATAATTATATCTTTACTTTCACTTGGTCCAATTTTTTCACCAGGCTTAAAACCTGTTATTTCAAATGTAATATCTGTATTATCATAAAATTCATCTCCATATAAAACATCTGAAAACACAGCAGTATCTGCATAGCTGTTATACACAGTCACTTTATATGTTATGCTAGAATCTACATTTGTATCTGACAATTCCACTGTGCTTTTCATCATTGTTCCTACAAACTTTTCTATTTTGGATGAATTTACCTTAGCTTCATTATCACTTACATATTCCACATCTGTTATAAATACCCCATCTTGCAACTTTGCAATTGCATTTCCAGTTATCTCTCCGGTTATAGAATCTATTGAGGCATATCCTACAGTCATAAATAATATTGCAATAACTAATGCTAAAAATAATAGCAACTTTTTATTTTTCATCCTCTTCTCCTTTTTTTAGATTAGCTATTTTTTCTTTTTTGTATTTCAGCATTTTTTGCTCTTAATTCTTCTCTTATTTCTTTAGCACCTAAAACATATATATACATGATTTTATCACTCAAAATCATAAATTTAGTTCTTTCTTCTTCCTCTTCTGTATACATCAATATTGGAGCTTGCATTGTATCTCTTAATCCTAAAATTTCTTCAAATGTGTTAATTGAAATTACCTTATATCCTTTAGTATCTATTGGTGTATTTGATCTTTGTATATAAGATTTATAATTAAATAGAATTTGCTTTAATTCTTGTGCATACATTGTCTCTGCACTTCTTTTTTCTATTATATATTTTATCAACATTATAAATATTATTATTCCTATTATTGCTAATGCTATTCCTGACCAAAGGAAATATTCTGAATTTTGATATTCACTCTTCTTTGATAATATTTTTCCTTCTCCTTGAACAACATTTGAGTCAATACTTATATTTATTGTTTTTGTTGTTAATGGAATATCTACTGTCATTATTTTGCTTTCTTCATTTATTTGTTTTCCATCATATTTATTTATCACATATACATCCATCTCTAATTGTAATGTACTTGTTACATTATCTAGACGATATAAATTTATGAATTTGTTTATTTTCTCATTATAATCATCATAATTAATTGTAACACTATCAGCTATTTCTAAATCTTTAGAGTTTGATTCTTGTTGTATACTGTTAACTAACTCATCTGTTGTCTCATATATTGAGTTTGACTTTGAACTTTCTTTTACATTTGTTTTAGCTAATATTTTATATTCATATGTGTAATCTTGTTCATTTGCCAAATTCATTTTATAGTCAAAATTTACATCAATATCTTTTATAAGGCTTGCTATTATTGTACTTTTTCCATCAACATATTGATCTCTATAAAATTCATTTTCTTTTAAGCTAACTTTATAATTTACTTTGGCATTCTCAGTGTATGTATTATACTCATTTTTGCTTAATTTAAAATATGCTAATATTAATGTAACTGCTATTATAATTAATACTGCACTTGCTACTCCTAATTTTATCTTATGTTTTCTTCTCTTTTTTTGATGCATTACTGCTACATCTTGTTCTTTTCTTCTCATTTATTTTTTTCCTCCTACCAAATTATTTACAAATAATGTTAAATATCCAATATACGGAATCCTAAATTTCACTTTTCCTATTACATCTTTCATTGTTCTATATCCATCATCTTGTTTTTGATTGGCATCACCTTTTGTATAATATCTCGTTTGCTCTCCCATCGTCTTTTTTTCTATCACTCTATGTACAATCTTTACATCATCATTTTTAAATACAATAATATCTCCCGTATTTACAGTTTCATTTTTTCCATATCTTTTAAGAATTATAATGTCTCCTTTATTTATCGTTCCTGTCATACTTCCTGAGCCTACTACTAAAGCTCCTATTGTAAATTTGCAAGTTACTAGCATTACAATCAATGCTACTATTATACAAACAATCACTGTTACTATTTTGGATTTTTTTCTCTCTTTTACTGTCAATAATTGTGGTCTTTTGTTAAAAACATTTTCTATTATTGTATATATAATATATGGTACTACCATTCTTATTACTGATTCCAAAAATATGTGTATATCTGGCGTTATTGGTATTATATATACATATAATGTTGTAATCAATCTGTAAATTATTACTGCTTTTACATTTCTGTGTTTTATTATTATATAATTGAATAATAAATTGTTTGCTATTGAAGCAAATATTACAAAGCTTATTAATGTAAAGTAATCTTTTGCTGTTTTTAAGTTGTTAATATTAGTTGTTAATATTACATCTAGCATTACCATTGCTATAAGCATTATTATTTTAGAATACTTATTTTCTTTTAGCAACACTGTTTTTCTGATTATCTCTGATGATATTATTATTACTATATATGGGATTATGTAATTAATTATTGACCATGTACTTAATTTTATTGTCGAACTATAAAATCCTGTTATCATTCCTAACATATATACTATCACTACATATATTATCCCAATTCCACCTAACAAAAATGCTATTTGCTCATTGTTTGTAAGTTCTCTTTTATCTGATTTTATCAATCCAACTGTTAGTGCCATAAACACTAATAATACTACCGCTAATATTGCTTTTGTTATTACTTCATTGTATATAATAGCAAAAAGGAAGAATATTACTAGTGCAATTTCTATAAAATATACTCTTATTTTTTCACCTTTCATTTTTCCTCCTTTTTACTTTTTTCTTATGCATTTGGTTGTTGTGGCTCTGCTGTAATTGCTACACCTATTGTTGTTTCTTCATCTTGAGTAATAGGTGTTTTTATTAATTCAACTGTTACTGTTATTGTTGTTGTATCACCAGCTGCAACTGTTGCTTTTGCAATGTTTTGAGTTATTTTAAAATACTCATCATTTGTGTTTGATGTTGTTGCAGATAATACTGCAGATAAATCTGCACTTGTATTTGCAATTGTATATGTTGCTGTTGCTGTATCTCCTTTAGCTGTTAGCTTAGAAACATTCATTATAGCATTTAATGGTTTTTGGGCTACTAATTTAGCTTCAACTTTATCTGCATCAGATACTGTTGGTGTTCCTGTAAACTCTACAGTAAAGTTTTCTTGTTTTGTTGTTGCATTTGCAGTTCCATTTATAGTTAATTGTGTTGCTGTTATTGCAGCATATCCAACAGCTACTAATAGTACTGCAACTAATAATACTAATCCAACTATTGCTTTTGTATTTCTGTTCATTTTTTTCACCCCCAAAAATATTTATTTTCATAATATATTTTTATATTAATTTTCTTGTTTTGTCAATATGTTTTTGTCAAAAAAAACACCGACACCAAATTGACAAGGCTGTCAAGAAAAACACCGACACCAAATTAACAAATTTTATACTGACTATTGTACAATTTTGCGTAGAATCCGCCACTTTCGAGCAATTCTTGATGTTTACCTTTTTCGATAATTTCTCCATTTTTCATCACTAAAATTATATCTGCAGAAACTATAGTCGATAGCCTATGTGCTACCACAAAAGATGTTCTGCCTTTCATTAATTTTGCAAATGCTTTTTGAACTTTTTGCTCTGTTCTTGTATCAATATTTGATGTTGCTTCATCTAATATTAACATTGGTGGATCTAATAGCATTACTCTTGCTATACTTATTAATTGTCTTTCTCCTTCTGATAAAATACTATCATTGTTTTCTACTATTGTTTCAAATCCTTCTGGCAATCTTTTGATAAAATTATATGCCATTGCTGATTTTGCAGCTTGTATTACATCTTCGTCTGTTGCTTCTGGCTTTCCTAATTTTATATTTTCTCTTATTGTTCCTTTTTTTATCCATGTATCTTGTAATACCATTCCAAATGATTTTCTTAAACTTGTCCTATTTACATCTGTAATATCTTTTTGGTCTATTAAAATTTTTCCTGAATTTAAGTCATAAAATCTCATTAATAGATTTATTAATGTTGTCTTTCCACAACCTGTTGGTCCAACTATTGCAATTTTAGTTCCTGGTTCTGCTACAAAATTAATTCCATCTAGTATCATTTTATTTTCTGTGTATCCAAATTCTACATCCTTAAGTTCAACTTTTCCTTGGACGTTTTTTAAGTTTCCTGTTCCATCATTTTTCTCCTCTTCCTGTTCTATTACTTCAAATATTCTTTTAGCAGATGCAAATGCATTTTGAAGTTCTGTTAATACACCAGAAATTTCATTAAAGGGATTTGTATATTGATTAGCATAATTCAAAAAGCAAGTTAATCCTCCAACACTTAGGTTACCTGCAATTGCAAAACTTGCTCCTGCAAATGCTACACAAGCATATACAATATTGTTAACAAATCTTGTACATGGATTTGTTATTGCAGAAAAAAATGATGCCTTTATTCCCACCTCTTCTAATCTGTTGTTTATCTTTATAAATTTATCAATATTATTTTTTTCTTCTCCATATGCAATTACTGTTTTTTGATTAACTACCATTTCATTTAAAAAAGCTGTTTCTTCTCCTCGAATTTCTGATTGTTTTTCAAATAAATGATAAGTTCTTTTGGAAATAAATTTTGCAATAAATAATGATAATGGTGTTAATACAATTACTATAATTGCAATTTTATAATTTATTGAAAACATAAAAAATAGTGTTATTAAAATTGTTAAAACACCTGTAAAAATTTGCGTAAATCCCATTAAAAGTCCATCAACAATTTGATCTACATCTGATATTACTCTACTTACTATATCTCCATGTTGATTTATGTCTATATATTTTAAAGGAACTTTTTCTAATTTTTTTAATGCATCATTTCTTAAATCTCTTGCTACTAAAAATGTTATTTTATTGTTTATGATATTTATCATCCATTGTAATATTGCTACAACAATTGCAATTTGAACAATCTGTAGAATTAATCCAGAAACAGTTGTAAAATCAACTTGATTTTTTCCTACAATATAATCAATTGCATTTGCTACAATTATTGGAATATATAAAGATAGCCACACACTCATTGCAGATATTGCAAGAGAAAATAATATTTGAATTTTGTATTTTTTAATATATGTTAATAATTTTTTTATTGTAGAATTCATATTATTCTCCCCTCCTCATCTGTGAATCATTTATTTCTTTATATACTTCTGATGTTCTTAATAATTCTTCATGTTTACCTTGTCCAACTATTTTGCCATTATCTACTACTATTATTTTATCTAAATCTTTTATTGTTGAAATTCTTTGAGATACAATAATTAATATTTTGTCTTTCTTTATTTTTTCCAGCTCATCTCTTAATTTCTTATCTGTCAACAAATCTAATGCAGACATGCTATCATCTAAAATTAATATTTTAGGCTCTCTAGCTATTGCTCTTGATATTGTTAATCTTTGCTTTTGGCCACCAGAGAAATTTCGTCCATTTTCTTCTACTTTTTCCTCTAAACCATTTTCTTTATTTTTTATAATCTCACTAGCTTGTGCAATATTTAATGCCTTGGCAAGTTCTCTTTCATCTAACTTTCTATTTCCAAATTCTATATTATCTTTTATTGTGCCACTAAATAACACCTTGTTTTGCATTACAATACCTATATTTTTACGCAAATCTTCTACATCATATTCTTTTATGTCTTTATCATTAATTTCAATTTTTCCTGATGTCGCATCATAAAATCTTGGAATTAAATTTATAATAGATGTTTTTCCTGATCCTGTCCCACCAACTATTCCTAATGTTTGACCTGTTTGAATTTCAAAATTGATATTTGAAAGTGCTTCATTTCCATCTTGTGTATATTTTAAACATACATCTTCAAATTTTAAATCAATTTTATCACTTTCCAATTTTTGAGAACCTGATTTTACTGAATTTTCAACTCCAAACATCTCATTTATTCTTCCTGCTGATGCAATTGTTTTTGGAATAATCAATAATAAATTTGTTAACTTTATTAACTCAATTAATATTTGTGCCATATAATTATAAAGTGCAACAACTTGTCCTTGTGTAAGAATACCTGTATCTACTTGCTTTCCTCCAACTGCAATGATTGCTACTATTCCAAAATTAATCATAACATAATTTAATGAATTCATCATTGATGATATTTTTGATGCGTTTTGAGCTAACTTTGTATATTCCGTATTTTCTTTTTCGAATTGTTCATTCTGCTTATCCTCTGTTTCAAATGCTCTTATTACTCTTGCACCTGTCAATGTCTCTTGCGTAATATTTAAAAGCTCATCTTTGTGATTTTGAATTTTAGTATATTTAGGTACACATATTTTGGTTATTACAAATACTATTAATACAATAATAGGAATTACAATTGCGAATATAATTCCTGTTCTGACATCTATTAAAAATGCCATTATTAATGAACCAAATACAATTGCTGGAGACCTTAATATTAATTTTAAAAATAAATTAACTCCATTTTGCACTTGCAAAGTATCATTCATAATTCTGTTGATAATAGTGGATTCTCCAACTTGGTCTAATTCTTTAAAAGAATATGTTTGAATATGTTTAAATAAATTTTCTCTTATTTTAGTTCCAAGTCCTACTGATGCTTTTGCAGCAAAATATTGTGCAATAAGTGCAACTATAATCCCAAATAGTGCTAGAACTACTAGCACTATTGTCATTTTGATTATATAGTTATTATCTGATTTTAATATTCCATTATCAATTAATGATGCAAATATTATTGGAACTGCTAAATCGAAAATTGTTTCAGTTAGCTTAAATATTGGTCCTAATATTGCTTCTTTTTTATATTGTTTTAAATAACTTAATAATTTTCTCATCTTTTATCCTCTTACATTATTTTAATGCATTTTGTACCAATTTATCTAATAAATCAGAGTATGAAATTCCAACTGCCTCAAACAATTTTGGATACATGCTTATTTTTGTAAATCCTGGCATTGTATTTATTTCATTGATATATATTTTTTCTGTTTCTTTATCAATAAAGAAATCTACTCTTGCTAAACCTTTTCCATCAATTGCTTTAAATGCTTTTATAGCAAGTTTTCTGATTGTTTCTATTTGCTCCTCTTTAATTTCTGCTGGAATTATAGTTTTAGATTCTGGCATATTATATTTTGCATCAAAACTATAAAATTCTTCTGCAGCCTGAATTTCACCAACTGTTGATGCTTTTACTTCTTTATCATCTAAAACTGCACATTCCACTTCTTTAGTATTAATTCCTTGTTCTACTAAAATTTTTCTATCATATTTTCCTGCATTTTCTATTGCCATTTTTAACTCTTCTCTATTAGTAGCCTTTTTTACACCAACTGATGAACCTGAATTTGATGGTTTTACAAACATTGGGAATCCAATTTCTTTTATGATTTTTTCTAAATCTAATTTTTCTTCCTCAAATTTATCATTTATAATATTATACCCATCATTTTCTCTCTTTATATAAATATATTTTGCTTGTGGTATTCCAGCTTTTTCGAAAATAATTTTTGTATATACTTTATCCATTCCAACACTTGATGCTAAAACTCCGCATCCTACATAAGGTACTTGTAACATTTCAAATAATCCTTGAATTGTTCCGTCTTCTCCACCTAATCCATGTAATACTGGAAATACAACATCTAGTTCTTTTAATGTCCAAACCAAATTATATATTTCTTCTTGCTTTCCATCTTTTACTTCAAACCATTTTCCATATTTATTTATATATATTTCTTTTATTTCATATTTACTTTTATCTAAATTCTCCATTACAGATTTTGCAGACATTTCAGAAACATCATGTTCTGTTGAAATTCCCCCATAAATAATACCTAATTTTATCATAATATCACCCTTATAATTTATATTTATTTTTTGTAAATTTTATCACATGAATTTATATTTATCAACTATAATTTATTTTTATCACGCATACATTTATATGAGGTGATTTTATGCCAATTTCTTTAAGTAATAAAAAGAAAATGCGAAATGGATTATTCATGGTTTTAGTAATTTTTACTCTATTAACTACTCGACTGTGTTATATTCAATTTGTTTGGGGAACTGAACTAAGTGAAAAAGCAGGAACTCAGCAGTCTCAATCTAGAACTATCACAGCCAAAAGAGGTACAATTTATGATTCAACTGGAAAATATATTTTAGCCGAAAGTTCAAGTGTTGAAGCCATCAGTGTAAACCCTACTCTTATTTATGAAAAAGATAAAGAAAAAGTTGCCAGAGCTTTAAGCGAAATTTTTGAACTTGATTACGATAAGGTTCTAAAAAAAGTTTCCAAAAGAAGTTCTATCGAAACAATTGTCAAAAAAATTGATAAAGAACATGCTGATAAACTAAGAGTCTGGATGGAAGAAAACAATATTTCTACTGGTATAAATATTGATGAAGATTCAAAAAGATATTATCCTTATGGTTCTGTAGCAGCTCAAATAATTGGATTTTGTGGAAGTGATAATCAAGGCTTAGATGGAATTGAAGCAAAATATGACACTGACTTAAAAGGAAAAAATGGAAAAATTAATCGTCAAACAAATGCTGCTGGTGCAAGTTTAGGAGATGAAAATTATGTTGCTGCAATTGATGGCAATAACTTATTTTTAACAATTGATTTTACAATCCAATCTATTGTTGAAAAATATTTAAAAGAAGCTTGCATTGATAATGTTTGTACTGATGGTGGAAGCATAATTGCGATGAACCCTCGAAATGGAGATATCTTAGCAATGGCAAACTATCCAAGTTATGATCTAAACACTCCTTATGAACCATATACAGATGAGCAAAAGGCAACTTGGAACACTCTAGAATCTGCTGAAAAAACAGCTACACTCCAAAGAATGTGGAGAAACAAAGCTATTTCTGATACATATGAACCTGGTTCTGTTTTTAAAACTGTAACCTCTTCTGCTGCTCTTGAAGAAGGAATTGTAACAAATATAGACCAACAAGGACAATTCTGCTGTACTGGTTCTATAGAAGTTTCAGGAACTAGAATTAAATGTTGGAGATACTATAGACCTCATGGTCCAGAAAGCTTAAGGCTAGCTCTTATGAATTCCTGCAATCCAGTATTTATAGGACTTGGCCAAAAAATAGGTGTCACAAAATATTATGAATATCTTCGTAAATTCGGATTATTTAATAAAACCGGAATTAAATTACCCGGTGAAGCTAATAGTATATTTGTTAAAGAAGAAAAGGCCGGCCCTGTTGAACTTGCAACAATAAGCTTTGGGCAAAGATTTGAAATAACTCCTCTTCAAATGATAACTGCCGTGTCCTCTATTGCTAATAAAGGAGTATATATAAAACCTCGTATTGTAAAAAGCATTCAAAATAGCACTACTGGTGAAATAACTGAAATGCCAATCGAAACAGGGGAACGCATCATTTCCAAAGAAAATGCAGAAAAAGTTTTAAGCATGATGAATAGTGTTGTTTCAGAAGGAACTGGTAAAAATGCAAGAGTTGAAGGGTATCAAGTTGGAGGAAAAACAGGAACATCAGAAGATGGTGTTAATACTGGAAAATATGTTACTTCTTTTTGTGGCGTTGCCGAAACAGATAACCCTAAAATAGTATTGCTTATTACTTTATATAATCCTACTGGTGAAGGTGGACACCAAGGTGGCGGTGTTGCAGCACCTGTAGGTGGAAAAATTCTTAGTGAAGTCTTACCTTATTTGGATTCTAAAAAATAGAGACCGATTGGTCTCTATTTTATTTATTCTCTATTCTAATCCGAAACTCACACCTAAAGCACTATTTAACTGATGCAAAATTTGTGAATCATCTATATGCCCTATCTTTTCTTTTAATCTACTTTTATCAATTGTTCTTATCTGCTCAGTCAATATAACTGAATTACTCTTAAGTCCGCATTTGTTTTCTCCTAATTCTATATGTGTTGGTAATTTTGTTTTATTTGTCTGGGATGTTATGGCTGCAGCGATAACAGTTGGACTATACTTATTTCCTAAGTCATTCTGTATTATTAATACTGGTCTAATTCCCCCTTGTTCTGAACCCACAACTGGACTTAAGTCTGCATAAAACATATCGCCTCTTTTTACTACCATTTTCTTCACTCCTAAAAACTACAATTTTAAGTCTATATTTTCGTATTTATTTTACGTTTTAAACTTAGTTCGAAGTAAAGTCAATAGTGATTTACATTTATATATCTTGTAAAGACTACTAGTATTATTTTGAACTATTTACCTTTACCTCATTATATAATATGTAAATTGTCGTTTTTTGTTTATTGTCCTTTATTTCCATTTGTGTTGGATTATATGTTTGTTTATCTACGTGTAAAATTTTTTCTTGCATATATACATTATCTATTCTACCATTTGTTTTCATTATTATTTCAGAATCTTTTTCTTCAAATTTTGACTTGCTATCTTGCTTATAATTTTCTATAAAACTATATAAGTCTAAACAATTATCTCCCAAATAATTATAATTTTCCAAAATAGTACTTAAATTCAATTGACTGTTTTCTATTTTTAAATTTGTACCGTCATTTTCTAGCTTTACACCTGCTATATTACTTGGCTCAATTACTTCTTGCATGCTTTTATTTGGACTTTGATATGTTTGCTTTAAAATATATTTATTACTATTTTTGTTACTCGTCACATTAATTGTAACTTTTACTTCATAGGAACTAATATTTAAAATTTTATCTACGATTTCCTGACTAGTTTTATTATTTCCTATTTTTAAATTTTTAACCCTATTTTTATAAAAAAATATTCCACCTATAACTAAAACCACAATTAATAAAATAATCCAATATTTCTTTTTCATACACACTCCTCCTAGAGTATATGTATTACTTAAAAAATAAAATATACCTTCTTCTTTTCTATATAAAATATTCTTTTATTTTTTGTAATAATTCATCTTTAGTAGTAATGTGATTTATCTCATTTCTAAAAGAACTTGCATCAGGCATATTCTTAGTATACCAAGCAATATGTTTTCTCATTTCATTCATAGCAACAGTTTCGCCTTTATGCAAAACATCCAAATCTATATGTTCTTTCAAAATTTCATATTTTTCTTGATTAGTCGGTCTAGGCAACTTATTTCCTGTTTCAAGATAATATTTAATTTGCTCAAAAATCCAAGGATTTCCCATAGAACCTCTACCAATCATTATTCCATCAACACCAGTCTGTTCAAACATAGCTTTAGCACTCTCTTCATCAACTACATCTCCATTGCCTATTACAGGAATTTTTACAGTTTCTTTAACTTTTCTAATTATATTCCAATCTGCCTTTCCACTATAGAATTCATCTCGTGTTCTGCCATGGATTGTAATTGCTGAAGCACCACTCTTTTCTGCTATTTTAGCAACTTCACAAGCCACAACATTTTCATTATTCCAGCCTTTTCTAAACTTAACTGTAACAGGAACTTTTGAATTTGAGACAACAGACTTTATTATTTCTTCAACCTTATTTAAGTCTAGTAATAATCTACTTCCATCACCATTTTTTACTACTTTAGGTGCAGGGCACCCCATATTAATATCTACAATATCTGCAATTTCACTAACTTGTTTTGCGGCAATTCCCATTGTTTCTGGTTCATTTCCAAAAATCTGCATACTAATAGGTCTTTTTTCTCCATCTGTATTTAATAATTGCTTAGTTTTCTCATCACCATAAAATAGTGCTTTAGCACTAACCATTTCTGTACAAACCATTCCTGGCTCAAATTTTTCTGCAATACGCCTAAAAGGCAGGTCTGTTACACCTGCCATTGGAGCTAATATTAAGTTATTATTTAATTTTACATTTCCTATTTTTAATTTTTTTAGATACATATTTACACCTATTTATTAAACATTCCATTTTTTCTTTGACTACTAATATTCAATAAAACTCCTATACAGATAAAACTTGTCATCATAGAAGTTCCACCATAACTTACAAATAATAGTGGTACTCCTGTTATTGGAAGTAATCCCATAGTCATTCCTATATTTTCTAATGTATGAAATAAAAATATTCCTGCTATTCCTATTGCAACATACGCTCCAGCCTCATCTTTTATTCCTTTTGCAATTTGAATTGCTCTGGTTATAATAATTACATTCAGTAATATTACTCCTCCTGCAACAACAAATCCCATTTCTTCTCCTATTACAGAAAATATAAAATCTGTAGTTTTAGGATATAAATATCCTAGTTGAGTTTGATTTCCTTCTAGCACTCCCATTCCAGTAATTTGTCCAGCTCCTATTGCTAATTTGGACTGTAATACATTATACCCTGAACCTCTGGGATCTGACTCTGGATGCAAGAATGTATCTATTCTCTGTTTAGCATGTGCTGGTAGAAAAAAGTTATATGCTAAAGGAACTCCAATTGTCACAATAGCTACTGCTATAATGATATATTTTTTATCTATTCCAGCTACAAATATCATTAATAAAAAAGCTACTATATATGCTGCAGCAGTTCCATAATCTGGTTCAGCTATTATCAACACTACTGTTACACCTATTGTTGCAAGAATTATTGCTAATTTAGGAATTCTATTAATTTCATTTCTTCCCTCTCTTTGAATTAGTGAAATTACATAAGCCACAAATAGGATTATAAATACTTTTGCCATTTCTGCAGGCTGAAATGAAAATAGTCCATCTTTAATATTAAACCAACTTCTTGCTCCATTAATAGGTTTGGTAAATAATACTGCTATTAATGCAATTATTGAAATTCCATACAATATAGGAGATAATTTTATCAGAATCTTATAATCAATAAACATGACTATTATCATAATTCCAATACTTATCCCCATCCATATTGCTTGCTTTCTAAATTCGTCCAAATCAGAATCGTATGATGCTGAAAACAGTGCTATTAGTCCTACACCACAAAGCATAAGTGCACATATTAGTATCAACCAATCTATTTTTCTTAATTTTTTAATATTCATTTAAACCTTCTTTATTTATTTTCACTTTTTGTCTCTTCTTTTGGAGCTTCTTTTTCTTGTTCTTTATCTTCTTGCTCATTTTCTTTTTGCTCTTCTTTTTCTATTTTTTCATTGTCTTTTTTATTTGTTTCTTTTTTATTTGTTTCTTTTTTGCTTTCTTTCTGTGAAGTTTGTTCTTCTTTTTTTGTTTCTCCTTGTTTAACTTGAGCTGTTTGTCTTACTTCGTCTTTTATATTCAATATAGGAATGTTAGCATATAATGCTGGTGCTCCGTTGCTTCCATCACCATTATCTTTGTTTGTTAATCTAACATCCATTGCATTTTCATCTATATCGATATATTTTTTTATTACTTCAATTATTTCTTGCTTCATCAAATCCAAAAAATCTGCTGATACATTTGCCCTATCTTGCATAAGAACTAAATGTAATCTTTCTTTTGCTGCATCTTTTGATTTTAATGTTTGTTCTTCTTTTTTGGTCATTTTCTTCAAAAAATTCATTATGCTTTCAAACATTATTTATTACCCTCCACTTTTGTTTATTTTCTAAATAAGCTTTTCAATTTTGCAAAAAAGCCTTTTTCATTACCTGGCATTGTTACTTCTATATTTTCACCCAACACTCTTTTTGCAATTTCTAAATATGCTTTTCCTGAAGGTGCTTTTCTATTTTGTATTACTGGCTCGCCTTTATTTGTTTGAGTAATTATATATTCATCATCTGGTACAATACCTATTAAATCTATTGATAATAAGTTTACTATTTCATCTGCATCCATCATTTCGCCTTTTCTTATCATATTTGGTCTTACTCTATTAATAACTAGTTCTGGGCTTCTAATTTCTGCTGCTTCTAATAAGCCTATAATTCTGTCTGCATCTCTTATTGAAGATATTTCTGCTGTTGTAACTACAATAGCTCTATCTGCTCCAGCTATCGCATTTTTAAATCCTTGTTCAATTCCTGCTGGGCAATCTATAAGTATATAGTCAAATTCTTCTTTTAGTTTACTTGTTAATTCCTTCATTTGTTCTTCATTTACTGCACTTTTATCTCTTGTTTGTGCAGCTGGTAATAAATATAATTCTTTAAATCTTTTGTCTTTAATTAAAGCTTGTCTTAATTTACATTTTCCTTCTACAACGTCTACTATGTCATATACTATTCTATTTTCTAGACCCATTACTACATCTAGGTTTCTTAACCCAATGTCAGTATCTACTAATGCAACCTTTTTTCCTTCTAATGCTAAACTTGAGCCCAAATTTGCTGTTGTTGTTGTTTTTCCAACTCCACCTTTTCCTGATGTTATAACTATAACTTCTCCCATATTCTTCCTCCTTAGGACATTTTTCTTAAATTAAAAATCCCAATTTATCAATTACTATGATACAATGAAAATGGCAAAAAGTCAATGTATTTCACTAATTTTACAAATTTTTTTCCTACTTCCGTAGGCTTTCAGTCTTTTAAGAGTTTCCATCATAAAAATAATCTATAATTCCGTTATAAATTCCCCAAGATAATCTATTTTGATACTCGTCATTAAGTAACTTTTGTTCTTCTTCTGGATTTGAAAGAAATCCACATTCTACAATGGTAATAGGTATTTCTACATGCTTTACAATATAAACATTATCAATTGATTTAGCAACTCTATTATTTTCTTTTTGAATAGCTGTATTCAAGCTATTTTGAATTGATACAGCTAACTTCTGTCCTTCCGTACTTTTTACATTATAAAAAGTTTGCCATCCATCATATTGTTGTTGTGGTATCTTATTTAGATGAATTGAAACAAATATATCTGCTGAACTTTCATTTCCTATTTTTACTCTGTTATGAATATCTGAAATCTTCTTTTGTTTCAAAGTCTTAGCATCTATATCATATATTGCATTTTCATCTGAACGTGTAAGTATTACGGATGCACCACTTTGCTCTAATAAGTTTTGTAATTTTAATGCTATTTTTAGATTGGTCTCCGCTTCTGTTGTTCCTCTACTACTTTGTGCTCCTTCATCTGCTGGGTGTTTTTTACTGCATTGCTTTAGTCTAATAAAAAAATTTGATTTTTTATCAGACTAAAATAATGCTAAAAATTGAAAGTAATTTCTATTTTTTTATTTTCATAAACATCAATTCTACTTATCAATTCTTTCATTATTTCATTATCAAATTTTCTTCCTGCTTTAAAATTAATTATAATATCTTTTAATCTTTCTTCAGATATATTATTTTTATTTTGTTCTTTTAAATCACATAATGTTTTATCTATTTCTTGTAATTTATTTTTTAGTAAATCATATTGTAGTTTAAATTCATCTACTGTTATATCTCCATCTACTCTTTTGCTATATAATGATTTCATTTCATTTTCATTTTTTTGCTTTAGATTTTCATATTTTAACATCAGTTTATAATTCGCACTATTTTTTTTATACTCATCAATAATTCTATTTTTACTCTCATCAATTGTTATCATTTGTAATCTATCTTCTAATGATTTTAGTACGATTTCATTAAGTACTTTTTCTTGTATTGTATGTCCTTTATCACAAATACTAGGAAACCTATAAATCATTCTACATTTATAATACCATGTTCTTTGAGGATTTTCTAAAATTTTATCTCTTATTTTGGTTCTTGTTCTATATTTATATTGCATTCTTGATTTGCAATATCCACAATATACTAACCCTCTTAATAAGTATTCATATCTATTTTTAGTTTTAGTAGTTTTTTCATTTATCCTCTTTTGAACTTCATCAAATTTTTCTTGTGATATTATTGCCTCGTGGGTATTTTCTACAAATATCCAATCTTTTTTAGGAGTTTTTTTAGTTTTCTTAGTCTTATAATCAGTTTCATATTTATTTATAATCATTTTTCCAGTATAAAATGGATCTTGCAATATTCTTCCTATTGTATCATTTCTCCATTCGTTTATTTTTACATTTTGTCCTTTATACTTTTTTGGAGTATCTATTTCTAGGTTTGTTAGATGTCTTGCAATCTCTCCTTGAGAATGCCCCTGTAGGTACATTTCATATATCAGTTTTACAATTCCACTAACATTTTTATCAATGACAACTTTGTATTTATCTTTATCATCTTTTTTATAGCCATAAGGTACAAACCATTCTACACACTTGCCCTGTTTCTTCATATCTGTTTTTACAGCCTTAATTTTCTTTGAAATATCTGCTACATAGCTTTGATTCATTATTCCTCTTAGCATTATAGTATCATCTATTTCATATCTTTCTCCACTGTCAATAAACTCTGTTACAGATATAAGTCTTATATCATTATCTGGGAAAAATATTTCTGTATAATAACCTGTTTTATTTTTATCTCTTGTTAATCTTGATAAGTCTTTTACAATAACCATATTTATTTGTCTTTTTACTATATCTATTATCATTTCGTTTAGTGCTGGTCTTGAATCTAATACTCCAGACCAACCATTATCTACATATTCCTTTATTACTGTAATATTGTTTTTCTTGGCATAATTTAATGTTATATCTCTTTGAGCCTCAATACTATTGTTAGTATTAGTATCTTCTTTTGATAATCTTAAATAAATACCTGCTTTATACTCTTTCATATTACACCATACTTAAAACATCATATTTATAATTGATATAGATATTATTTTCTTTATCTATTTCAATATTATAAATTATTTCTGATAGTTTCTCTCTGTCCCATTCTTTTATGTTAGATAATTTTCTAACTACTGATAATAATTTTTCTTCTGATATTATTGGTCTACTTTCTTTTTGTTTTACAAGGTTATCTATTTGACTTTTTAAATTAACTCTTTTTTCTCCCTCTGTCTTGTAAAATCTTTTATAGTCATCTGTTTCTAATATTCCATTTTTGTAATCTTCATATAAAGACGAAATTGTCTTTTCAGTTTTTTCTAATTGTTTTTGTAAAATTTGTATATTATCATCAAACACTTTTGTTCCTGCTTGATTATACTGATTTGTAATAATTTCTTCTAATTTTTCATTATTTATTACTTTATTCAATTTTTCTTCTACATTAGAAATAACTATTTTATTTACAACATCTTCATTTATCGCTTTAAACTTTCTGTCACATTCTGTTTTGTTGCTTTTTCTAACTGCATTTCCACAAAAAATTTTAACTTGACTTATTTCTCCCTCTTTATTTCTAATTACTTTTATAGTCATTTTTGTACCACATTGTTTGCATACTACCAATCCATTTAACAGCCATGAATATTTTTTGTGTTTTGTTTTTTTCCTAAAATCCAATCTTGTTTGTATTCGTTCAAACTGTTCTTTTGATATTATAGGTTCATGTGTATTTTCTACTATTTGCCAATCTTCTCTGGGAATACATTTTACTTTCTTTGACTTATAGCTTAAATTTATTTTCTTTCCATACTCAGTATGTCCTATATATACTTTATTTCTTAAAATCCTTTTTACTGCCTCAGCTCTCCAATTATAATCTCCACTTTTTGCTCCTCCAAAATCATAATAATCTGGGCAATATATTTTTTGTTCTTTTAAATTCTCTGCAATATTTTTTATCGTAATTCCATCATCAAACATATTGAATATCTTTTGTATTACTCTTGATTGTTCATTATTTATTACTAGCTTATTTTTATTTTCTTTGCTTTTAGAATAACCATAAGGAGCTTTTGCACCTAAATATAAACCTTTTTCTTTTCTTGCCCAAACTCCACTTCTTACTTTTCTTGATATATCTTTACTATACCAGTCATTTATTAGAGTCTTAAATTGTATCATATCATTATTAGAATTTTTCACATAAGTATCTACATTATCTAATATAGAAATATATCGTATATTTTTCTCTAAAAAATAAATTTCTATGTAATAATTTGCCTCAAAACTATTTCTTGAAAGTCTTGATAAGTCTTTTGTTATAACAGAATTTACTACTCCATTTTCAATATCTTTTAGCATTCTTTGAAAATTAGGTCTGTCCGTATTTAGCCCAGTATAACCATCATCAATATATAAATCAAATAATTCATACTCGTTTCCTAATTCTTTTATCTTGTTTTCTATAATACCTTTTTGACTTACAATACTATCACTTTCTTCTTTATCACCATCTTCCTTTGATAATCTTAAATAACCTGCCACCTTATATTTTACATTTTGCATATTTAGTTGCTCTCCTTTCCACTTTAAAAGATAGCAACCAACCTTTTATAATAACATTATACATTATATTATTGTAAAAGGCGACCCATAAATGGTATTGCTATCTTATATTTGTTTGTAACTCTTGGAGTGCATATCTACTTAATATATTATATATTTCAGTACAATTATTTTCCTTTTTACTCCTTACTATTACAGTATATTCTTGATTGTTTATTGTATATATTTTCTTTTCTTGTATATATTCCTCCATAATTCCATCTCCTTTAATTAAGAATATTGTTAAACGAGATAAATTATTACTTATTATTTTTTTTATCATCTTCAAAGCAATATCCAAAATCAAATCTTTCCTTAAAATCAGCTCTTTTTTGTTCTTCAGCTAATATCTTATCTACTTTTTTTATTTTGACTATGGTATATAAAATTAAGTTTTTTGCTGTATATCCTAATAAAAAAAATACAATACATAATAAAATATTTATAATAATTCCCATAACTTTTTTCCTTTCTAAAGACCTCCTAAAATAGGAGGTCAAATTTATTCATTTTCTAATTCATTTTGTAATGTTCTTGTATATTCTGGAAAACGTAACTTTATACCCTCGTAAAAATAAGGAGCATAACTACAACAGAATATATTAGATGGATTATATTCAGAAGAATATTTATCGTTAAAATAATCTTCTCTACTATCATAATTACAACTATTCCATAAATTAAATGCAAGTCTAGTAACTTTTTCAGAGCTACTTGTCTGCCAAGGACAATGTAATGCTTCAATATTTATTTCTCCCTTATCTATATCAAATATTTTATTGAAATTATTTCTAGTATTTTCATCAATTCCTAATAGATAAATAAGAGATAAATAATATACATCTGTTTTTCTATAGCCTTGTAAAGAATTATATTTTTCTTTAAAAAATTCTCTGTGTTCTTTATCTATAAATTTTATTTTGAACACCTCTTTCTATTTTGGATTTTTTATTGATTATAAGTGAACTTGGCTTGTCCACATAAAGGTTCTGTTCCCTTTCCTCCGTCTTTGCACAGGCTACATTAAATAATATAGAAGTATCATTATACCTACCATAGGTCATCGCCAATACAGTTTTGCCATAAACTGCTTTTTCCCTCGTTATAGTCGCTATTTATTATAAAAAATAACATTCGCCATCTTGGAGCTTTCCACTAAGGCTATGATAGTTAAAGTCTTATAATCAATGGCTTATAACACTCGCAAAACAGAGTGTGTTTGTCAATGTGCAAAGGGAACTTTCGTAATCCCTTTGCCATTAACAAACGAATGAAAAATGAATTTACCCTATATGTATTAAAAAATTTTTTTATTTTTCATAATCAAATAATAATTTTTCATCTATATCCATTTTCTTTGTAACTCTAATGCAATGTTCTATTAGTGTGCTTTTTAAATCTCCATCTATAATTCCGTTTATGTCTTTTGAATATTTATTGATAATAGGCATAATTTTATCAATAACATTTACAAGTGCAACTTCATCATTTTCTTGCACCTTTTTCAATTCATAATAAAAACTTGTTTTTTCTACCATTATTTTTCCTCCATATATTTTTTAATATTTTTCATTGCTCTTGATTTTGTCTGCTCAACTGCTTTTGTAGAAACATTTAACATTGTTCCAATCTTTTTTTAGCTATGTTTTTCGCCTATACTAAGTTGCAAAACTTTTCTTTGTAGTGGTGTTAGTTTTTTACAAGCTCGTACTAAATTTTCATTTTCAAAATCATCTCCAAACTCATTAAAAGCAAAAGAAGAATGCTCACAAATATCCTCATCAGAAATTTGTTCCCATTCTTCATCTTTCAAATTATATTCAATTTTATTTATATATGCTTTATGGCGAAGATAATCCATAGTTTTATTAGAAATAGCCTTTTCCATAAACAATATATATCTTGCTAGTACAACATCTTGTAAAGAGTCCGTAATTTCAAACTATCACCCCCTTTCCTTATGGAATTAAGGGGTGGGTTTTATTATATGAAATTACTTTAATGAAAAAGAATTAAAAGTTATAAAAGAAGTAATTGTCGCAATGTATCCTAATTTTAAAGATATAATAAAGTGAAACTAGGAGGCAGAATTTACATTCTGTCCCCTAGAAAATGCTTACTTCTTTTAATAGCATACATAAGTGAAAGCTTTTTGTTCTAAACATATCATTTTGCACTTTGATAATCCTATACCCCTATCTTTTCATTAATAATTGTTATTCATTTAAATTGCTTTCCATTATTTTATTTTTTCCTCGATAAAAAGTAACACGTGCCCAATTTTCATTTTTTCCTTTAATAATCCCTATCTCTGAAAAGCTTAATTCTCCATAAATTCTAAGATACATTACATCACGAGTCATTGAATCTAATTTATCTATTCTTTTTCTAAGTTCACTCTTTTCCTCATTAAGAATTATTGTATTTTCAATATCTTCATCAAAATCAATGTCAGCATTCAAATAGTCTATTTTTTTATTTTTCTTCAATTCATCATACCAAAGATTTTTTGCAATTTGACATAACCATGTTGATAATTTTGACTCTTTCTTAAAAGTATCTATCTTCCTAATTGCTTTAAAAAATGTATCTTGAGCTAAATCTTCTGCTAAATCTTTATTTTTAGTTAAACAATATAAATATCTATATACAATATCAAAATAATCCACATATATATCTTCAAATTTTTTCATTTTTTTCTCCCTTAAATTACCATTCCATTCATTAATTCATAGCATTTTGTTCTATTATTTCTTTTACATCTTCATATGGCTTATAATCTTTAGCATTTGGAATAGCTAAATCATCATCTGTTACAGTATTCAATTCAATGGAAAATTCAAACATCCCTGTATAATCACTTAAAGTATTTGTTGATATACTTCTTAATGGAAAACCTGTATCCTTTTCAATATAATTAATGTTATTATCTGCTAGATTACTATTTATTAATATAGTACTAGGTATTATTCTATAACATCTTTTTCCATTAATATTTGTTGTATCAATCCTTGAAAAAATACTTTTTAACAAAATATCTGGTGTTTTTATTTCTTGTTTCTCCATTAATATATTTCCATATACATTACCTTCATATGTATTATAATACTTAATTTTTGTTTTTTCATCTTCCTTATACTCATATGTATTTTTGCCGTCATAATATATAGTAAATCCTGCAGGACAAATTACTTCATATGTATTTTTATTATAAAAAGAGCTTATATAAACATATTTACCATCCTTTTTATAAACTTCTTGTGAATGAATATCATCTTTTGCATACATATCTACCCTATAATAATAATTATTAGCATCTATTGTATTGTTGAGCTTCTCGTTATTGCTTAATAAAATTACGCATTTTCTTGTTGTAGAAAAAACAAATATAATTATAGCAAGTAATATAATAAATATAGTAAAAAACTTCCAAAACTTGAATTTCCTATTATATTTTCTAGCAAAATCTACAAAGCATTTCGATTTTTTATCTTCCTTTTTTACGTTATAATCAATTTGCATATTTTTTAAAACATCTCTACACTCGCTGCACTCTTTTATATGATTTTCTATATATGTATTTGTACTGTTTGAAGTTAGATTCCCCATATAATTTGGTAATAAATCTCTAATTACATTGCATTCTTTATTTTTCATAATAATCACTCTCCTTTATTAATTAGACGATTAAAAGTCAAAAACATTACAAATATTTCAATTTTTTTATTATATTTTAATATTAAAAAGTTTTTATAAACTTAATTTTTATATTATCTAATTATTGGAAAAATGTAAATTTAAAAGAAATATGATATATAAAATCTCAATTATATAGAAATTTAAAAATTTTTAATACACAAAATAAACAATTAAAAATATAGAAAGGGGGCTATCGCCCCCTCCCCTTAGTGGGATGCATTAATTGATATACTAATACTACTTAACAATAAAAAACCTTATCTTGTTTTTGCTTCGTTTTTTAAAGATTACGGTTCACGATACACAGCTCCACTTCCACTGAAATTGCCTTCAAGCCATACTGTATATTCTCCAGGCTCCTGGCAATTAAGATATAAGTCTGCATATTTATGACCCGTTCCAGTCCACGTCGCAACAACTTTAGATGTAGCACCTCTCTTGTTGAAGTGAATCCTAATAGGCATAAGAAGACCATTATAGTAATCAATATACATATGGATCTTCACATTATCCCCTCTATTCACATAAAAGGTTCCATAATAAGTGTTAGTTCCATTTAACTGAACATAATCTATGTTCCGCGGTGTAACACTCGCTACATCATTCTCTTTTACATTTGTAGATGTAACAACCTGTGCCAAGCTATCTTTTGGAGTAACATCCTCCGTCTTAGCCATTGCCTGAACAGGCACACAAGTCAAAAGCATACAAGAACATAAAATACTACTTAAAAATTTTTTCATGATTTTTCTCTCCTTTTTGACATGTGCAATCCCACTAAGTACTGCCTTTAGTTTTCCTAAGACTTTATTATAATACCATTTTAAAAATAAAATGTCAGTATTTTCCACTTTTTTTTTTATTTTTCTTTAAAACTTGTAATATTGTATCTACATACCTGTACGAGGTAGAATCTTTGTCAAATCAATATTTTTTTATATACTACAGAAGTCCATTCATCATTATCTTCAACATACTTTTCTAAATAAGAACCACTTACTTTTGTTGTATTTGTAAAAGTATATCCATTTTCTAGCCCATTTAAAACTTTACAATAAACAACAGGTGTCTCAACCTCTTGATAATCTACTTTAACAGTACCAAAACGAAATTCAAAATCTGTAACATATTCATCATCTGCTAAATCTAAAGTAGTAAAATCTAATTCATTATTTGTGTTTGCACTTAAATCTTCAGCAAACATTTTATATTCTCCACTTGTATTTGTTTTATACCACACAGAATACTTCAAATCTTCGTTCCAAGTTCCTGTATATATTTTTTCTAACCTTACAGCCTCTGTTGGTAGACTTATATTCAATATTCATAAAAGTTTCAAACAATTTGTAGTTATCTGGAATTTTAACTTCACACCTTTGGCATATTAAATACAAAACAGTATCATTTAATGCAGTTCTAAATGCAGGGGTCATTTTTTCTTTATCTTCATCAGTAAATTGTTTCATATAATTTTCATTATCATATATTTCTTGTTTTACATGGTTTATTATCATTTCAGAAAATGTTTCTCTTGAACTTGCCTTTGTAATATCTTGAATAATACTCATAATCTGCTTAGGGTGTCTAGCTTTCCACTTTTTAGGAACAGTAGTGTATGTTCCTGTTGTACCTTTTAAATCAAATACATATTTTAAAGAAATATCGCCCTCAGTATCATCAATTATTTTCATACTTGTAGAGCCTTTTTTTACCCATCTTCCGATACTGTCCCATTGTTCTAATGTCGCACAAGCAGTTGCATTAGGATTTTGTGCATATATTAGTAAACTTTCAGCAAACTTATATTTATATAAATTTGAGGCAACCTTTAAATAATCTTTCCATTCATCAGTGCTACTAAAAACTTTAGCAAGATAATCTGTATAATAGCCAGTTGCAAGTTTTATATTTTCTTTTTTACTCATTTTTCCCCCTTTCTCAAGTTTTGTATCCTTAACTTGATTATAATTATACTACCTTTATTTATAAATTGCGACCCACTCAATTTAGCTCCTCGTCTAGTTTTACACTGATATAGTGAATTAACTCTATAAAATAATTCTTATTTTTATCTATTGTTCCAATTTTAGATGAGATGTCCTCAATATATTCCTCTGTTGAAACTCCTATTGTTTCTTCTAAAGTATTTGGGTCAATCATATTTAGTTCCTCATCACTATAATCAAATAGATTATTTATTTCATTACAATCCACTTGAAAAAGCATATATAGCAATGTATTTATTCCAGATATTTTATCTCCTATTATTTTATTCATTTCAAATATTGTAACATCTATTAACTTTTGCAAAGTTGTATATTTTGAATTTTCATAATTAGCACAATATTTGTCTAATACGTTTTCATTATATTCTATAATTCTATTTGTTCTTATTCCTGCTATTTCAAGACAATCTTCTATTTTAACTAAATCCAGCATTTCAACAATTAAAATGTTCATACTATTTGTTAAATCATCTACTATAGTTGACTTTCCAAACTCATATTTTTCTCCAATAATTTCTTCTAATAAAGCTAATAATTCTTGCTTTGTAAATCTTTTTTGCATTTTTAAATCCTCCTTAAAATAAAAAATAACAAATAACATTTACTTGTCTTATAAATTTGCATAAAAATCATCAAAAAAGCCCTCAGGATATTCTCTTTGTTCAAAACTAGGCTTTCTCTTATTTATATTATTTTTGTTTGGGCTATTATTTCTTGTTTCAATTTCATTTACTCTGTCAATAACCCATCTTTGTATAGTGTCATAATCACTAGCATATTCAACACCTTTTGATTTTTTATACAAGTCTAATTCAGTTATACATTTATCAGTTTTTGTTTGTCCATATTTTTGAATTAAATTATTATATTCATCTTCAAACATATAAACTTTATCTGCATATTTCTTTTTTGAAATTTCATCTGCTTGTGTGTGAGTGATATTATTATAATATATATTATTATATCGGACATTTTTGTCTATACCCCTATCGACAGAATTATCTATACCCCTATGGACAATTTTGTCTATACCCCCAAGCATTGATTCTCTTGTATAAATTCTTCTTTCTAAAATTGTTTGTCTTTCATCTCTTATAAGTTCGACATTTATATATCCTAATTTTTCTAAATTACTTACCCATCGTGATATTGTTCTAACATCACAACCATATAATCTAGCAAAATATTTATTTCCTGCATAACAATATCCATAAACATTTGTTAATGCAGATATTTCACTAAAAAAGATTTTTTCACTTGCTTTTAATCTTCTGTCATATCTAAGGTCAGCAGGTATTATAGCGTAAAAATTAGGTGTAAAATCATTGCTCACAATGTTAATCACTCTCCTTTTCAAAAAAATAAGTACAAAAAAATAAAGTGCCATTTATCAACACTTTATTAATCATTTTAAAAGGTTAGTTGCTTTATTTTATTTAATGCAGTAAGTGAACCCCCTCATCTGGCTTTCCGTGTCCTGCATCTATTACTATAGTTTTTCCTGATACCGGTAAAGATACTGTTGGAACACTTTCTTTTTTGTCGTTAAATATGGCTATCCCTAAGACAAATACGAATACTGTCATTATCATTAATCTTACTTTTTTTCTCTTTAAAACAATCATAAAAACCCCCATACAATCTTTTTTTATAATTGTATGAGAGTTTTTGTTATTTATTCCTGAACATCTTCGTTCTTGCAAACCTTTACTTTTATAATTCTTTTGTCCTCATATTCTTCAATTTTGAAAGTTAGCTCTTTTGTTTCTATAATAGGATTTTCTTCCTCATCAGGAATTCTGCCCAATTCTGCTTGCAAATATCCTGACAAAGTATCATAATCTCCTTCTGGAATATGTGACTTTAATATTTTATTTACATCATATATTGGCATACTTCCAGAAATAATATATGTTTTATCATCAATTTTTTCATATTCTTCTTCTATTTCATCATATTCGTCATACATATCTCCAACTATTTCTTCAAGAATATCCTCAGTTGTAACTAATCCTGCAGTCCCACCATATTCATCTACAACAATTGCAATTTGCATTTTATTTTTTTGTAATTCTTTAAAAATTTCATTTATTAATTTATTTTGTGATACGAAGTATGCTTCTTTCATTATATTCTTAATTTTAAATGTTTTTTTAGTTATATTTTTAATCAAGTCTTTTACATACAAAATGCCTTTTATATCATCAATTGTTTCATCATATACTGGTATTCTACTATGTCTACAATCATCTTCTATTATCTCTTCTAATAATTCTCCAGGAGTCATATTAATATCTACTGCAAATATATCTGTTCTATGAGTCATTATTTCTGATGCAGTGATATCATTAAATTCGAAAACATTATTTATTAATTCTTTTTCGTCCTCTTGGATAGTACCATTTTCTTCTCCCTGATCTATCATCATCTTTATTTCTTCTTCTGTTACGATTTCTTCCTCATTTTCGCTGACTCCAAATAATTTTGAAATTGCGTTTGTAGTAATTGTTAAAAGTTTTACAAATGGTGCTGTAATTATTGATATTGTTCGAATTATCCCTATTGTAGCAAATGCAATTTTCTCGTAATTTTTCATTGCAAATCTTTTTGGAACTAACTCTCCAAATATAATAGTAAAAAATGACAACATAATCGTTATTAAGATAATTGATATATTTTGCCATATTCCAACTCCTATTGGTATTGCATTATTCAATATTGGAGCTAGTCTGTATGCAAATGCATCTGATGCAAATGCACTTGATAAAAATCCAGCAAGAGTAATCCCTATTTGAATTGTTGATAAAAACTTGCTTGGAGTTTCTAACATTTTTTCTATCTGTTTTGCTTTTTTATTTCCTTCTTTTGCTTGTTTTTCAATTTTGGCATCATTTAAAGAAATAAATGCAATCTCACTTGCAGCAAAAAATGCATTTAATCCTATTAATATTATTAAAATAAATATTTGTATAAACATATTTTCTCCTTTTATGCTTGCCTTCTGTCTATTGCATAACTACTTCCAACTATTGATTTTGCAGCATGCTTAACTTGTGCTCCTACTTCTCCTATTTCAAGTATGTTTTCAAATCTTCCTACTTCTCCTATTACCGCTCCTATTGATATTGAGGTTAGTGTAAATTGTTCCATTATTCCTTTTCTATTTGCTACTTCTATGTATCCCCTTTCTAAATCTTCTTTTGTAAAATATCGCGTTACTTCCTTATCAAATGTTGCTATTATTTCTTGACATATATCATTTACTTCTAATGTTGGGATTATAGCTACAAAATCGTCTCCTCCTATATGCCCAACAAATGAATTTTCCGGAAAATTTTTGTGCACACATTTTAAAATCGTTTTTGCTGTGAATTGTATTATTTTATCCCCTTTTAAAAATCCATATACATCATTATAAGCTTTAAAATTGTCTAAGTCTAAGTACAATACAGAAAACTCTTCTTTATTTGCAATTCTCTTTTTCAATTCTGCATGTATTTGTACATTTCCTGGCAAACCTGTTAATGCACTTATTCTTCTATTCATTATTAATAATCTGTTTAAATTTTTTACAGTATAATATAAATAATCTGCATCTACTGGCTTTTTTATATAATATTCCACTGATTCTCTTAATACATATATTCTATGTGTTTTATCTGTATTTGAAGATACAACTATTATTGGAGTTATTCTATTGTCTTCATCTGTTCTTATCTTTTTGCATACATCTACAACATCAATATCTATTGCATCTTCATTTATAATTATTAGAGATGGAATATTCTTAAGTGCTATATCTATTTGTTCTGTTTTTACTCCTATAAATTTAAATCCTTCTTCATCTTTGAATAATTCTCTGAATATTGGTAATGACGATTCATCATCATCTATTATATATATTTCTTGCATTATGTTCTTCTCCTATTAAAAATTATCAAATTTGTGTCTTATTGTCTTTGATAATCCGTTTACATTTGTTACTGTTACTATTAAATAGTTGGTTTCACCTTCTGTCATTACTACTTCTTGATGTGCTGTTTTATCATTAACATTAATTACTTTCTTAGCACCATTATTATGTGTAATTTCCATTGTTGTAATTCCTTCATCATCTGATGCATCTATTACGAATGTTGCTTTTCCATTTACTAGTTGTGGTGAATCTGTCAATGTTGGTTCAGTATCTCCTACTACAGCTTGTTCTTTTTTAGCTTTCATATTATTAGAATCTACAACTTCTATTTTTAATGTATGTAATCCTTTTGGTGCATTAATTACTCCTTGATATTTCTTTTCTGTTACATCTATTTTTTGTTCTTCTCCATCATCCCAACTATATGTAATATGATTTAATGTAATTTCACTTGTTGCCGTTACCTGAACTCCATTTGATACTGCTTCTAATTTTATTACTGGAATATTTCCAACTTTGTATTTTTTCTCATATGTTACTGTTTGACCATTTTCTTCTGTAATAGAAACTGTTAATGTATTTTCTCCACCTATTAAATCTATTGTTTCTGTAACATTCTTTCTATTTTTTCCATTTATTACTGTTTCATCTTCATCATTCCATTTGTAAGCAATTTTTGTTATTCCTCTTACATGTTTTACATTTATTTCTATAGTATTATTATCATCATTTCTAGTTATATCTACTTGTGGCTTTGCATTTGCCTCAACTACTTCGTTAATTTTTTCTTTTGCATATACACTTCCGCTAATCATGCATATTCCTAAAATTATGATTGATACTGCAAAAAACACAATTATTACATTTACTGGTAATGTTTTTTTCTCTTTTTTTACCTTTACTTTTTCGTCTCCTGTAATTAATATCTGATTCACGAAATCACCTCATTAACTATTCTATACTTTATCGATTATATCATAAGCAATTTTACTTGTAAACATTTAATGAACAATTCTGTTAAAAAAATCTCCGACCCCAAATTGACAAAAAATAAATAAGACCGGTTCTCTTTCCGGCCTTATTCTAGAGTTTTACTCTATAACATATTTCTTTATTAATACAATTCCTGTTCCAATTATTGCTATTAGTCCTAGTGCTAATGAAAAATATGTTTTTGTTGTACCTGTTGTTACAGATAATATTACTTTTGCTATATCTATGTCATCTTCTCCTTCTTTTTTGTTATCTGGAGTTGAATCTCTATCTGGTACATCATATTCATTTTTGTCTTGAGATATTTCTGCTGTATTTGTTTTTAATCCCATATTATTTTGATCATTTATCCATGTTAGTATTACTTCTACTGTTGCTTTTTCTCCTGGTTGTAATAATGTATTTTCTAATTGTTTTGTAGATATTACATTATTTCCTTCATCTGTCCATAAAGGATTATCTTCTGCTTCAAATTTTAATCCTTCTGGAACATAATCTGTTATTTCTTTTGCATATCCAGGAATATCTCCTTCATTTATTATTGTTATTCCATAACCAAATTTTACAGTTACATCATTTAATTTCTTTTTATGCAATTCTACTTTTACAACTGGTTCTGGATCTTCATGACCATTATATCCTGTTTCAGATATTGTTTCTTTTCCATCTTCTATTACTATTACTTTTGAAACGAATTTTAATAATGCTAAATCAAAATATTCTACTTTTACATGTTCAACATCTTGATCATCTTCTCCTTCGTTCCATTCGTCTGGTGTTGAATCTTTATCTGTTATGTCTTTGCCGTCTTTATCTGTATCATCAGATATTTGGGCTTTATTTGTAATAATAATTGAATTTGAATTTGGGTCTTTTACTTTAAATGCTATTTTTATATCTCTATATTCCAATGTATTTCCATCAAATGCTTTTAATAAGTTTTGTTCACCATTTTCTTTTGATAGATATGTTGTTGTTAATTTTACTGCTTTTGAAACATCTGTTGTTTCTTCACCATTTTTATCATACATTTTCCACATATATTCAACATTAGTGCTTTCTTTTGGTAAATATTCTAGATATTCTGGAATGTCATCAGATACTTCACTTGCATATCCATCAATTTCGCCCTCATTATAAATTCTCAAAGTATATATTACTGTATCTCCAACATGTACTGTTAAAGGTTCTTTTGTATGTTCATAAGTAATTTTTCCATCTTCCATTTTTGGTTGAGGTACTCTGTTTGTTATTGATTTTTCTTGAACTTCTGTAATGAATTTTCTTAATGCTAAGTCAAATTCCTTTACATATACTTTTTCAAAGTCATCATCGTCTTCGTTTCCTGGCACATATTGGTCTTTTTCTTTATCTTTTTTATAATCTGGCAAATCTTTATCTTCTGGAATGTTTTCTTCCATATTATCTGATTTTGAATCTCTATCTTTTGGAACTACTGTCTCTTCATATTTGTATTCAGTAATTTCAGCTATGTTTGTAATGTTTTTATGTGGTATTGCATTTCCAGCAACCTTACATTCAATTTGTACATCTGCATAATCTAATTTTTCTCCATCAAATTCTTTAATTTGTGTATTTGATAAATATTTTGTTGTTGCAATTCTTCCATCTTCTGAAATTTCCCATCCATACTTTTTATTTATTTCACTGTCTTCTAGATAAATTAAATATGATGGTAAATAATCTTTTACTTCACTTGCTGTTCCTGCAATCTCACCTTCATTATATACTCTTATTGTATAAACTACTGTATCTCCAACTTCTAGTGCAACTGGTACTTTTGAATGTTTATAAATAGCTGTTGTTCCTGTACCTTCTTTTAATGGTGTTACATCTACAACTGGTTCTCTTGACACTGCAAGCTTTTCTCCATTTACTGTCATTATAAATTTTCTTAATGCTAAGTCAAATGTTTTTACATATAATTTTTCAAAGTCATCATCATCTTGTTCACCTTTATAATAATATTCGCCATCTGATAAATTATCTTTATTAGCTTCATTACCTTTATAATTTTCCATATTGTCTTTATTTACATTAGGTTTTGTTTGTGGCTCTGAATCTCTGTCATCTCCAACCTTTTCTATTTTTACATTATCAGTAGTATTATATTCTTCATTAATCCATGCTACATTTGTTAAAATATGCTTCTTTTCTGTGTTAGCTCTATAAACTACTTTACATTTAATTTCTAATGTTTCTCTGTCTAGCTTTCCTTCACTATATGGCTCTAAATCTTTTATTTCTTGTCCTTCTGCTATTTCAAATGTTATTTTATTTATTGATGATTCATATTTTGCAATATATTTGTTTTTATCATTTCCATCAGTATCTTTTGAAACAATTTCACCACTTGGTACATATATTAATCCTTCTGGTAATTGGTCTACAATTTGGCTTGCATAACCAGCTTTTTCTCCCTCATTATATATTGTTAATTGATATGTTACAATATCTCCTTCTTCAACTGCAATTGGATCTTTTCTATGTCTATATGTTGCTGTTGTTCCACTTTGTAATGTTGATAAATCAATTTTTGGAACTCTTGAATTTAATCCTAATGTTGTTATATCTTTGTCATTTATTTTAGTAATATATTTACGTAATGCTAAGTCAAATATTTTTTTGCTTACCTCATGTTTATTTGTTATTACAAATCCTTCTACCATACTTCCTGTTATACTTGCTGTATATCCTTCTGTTTCTACTTCTTCAATTGTATATATAATTTCTTCCCCGTTTTCTTTTTTTGGTAAGTTTTCAAATGTGTGTGTCCAATTGTTTTCTTTATTTAACTCTACTGTGTCAATTACTTCAGTTCCTTTTTTCAAATTTACTACAATAGATTCTGGTCTGATTTTATCTGCATCTTCATTGTCTTGCCAAATCTTAGTTACTGGAATATTGATTTTTTCAGGTGAATATGTATTTGTTACTGTAAATCCTGTTGTGTCTCCTGTTATTGCTACTGTGTATCCACTTGGTACTGGCTCTTCTTTTATTGTGTATACTATATCTACTCCATTTGCTTTTTTAGGTAATCCTGTAAATGTTCCTTTCCAGCCATTCGCTTCATTTAATGTTAATGTTTTTCCTGTGTCTACTCCATCTGCTAATAATTTTATTGTTACTGCTGCTGCTCTTTTTCCATCTTGATTATTATTATCATTCCATACTTTGGTTACTGGAAT
>ULTR01055613.1_pt1 | contig 50635 bp, 55 predicted proteins | sample 1957781 | NCBI WGS metagenome assembly ULTR01 (sample SAMEA4835739, study PRJEB28245) | human gut metagenome | biome: gut microbiome; material: fecal sample | place: Denmark | collected 2008 | reverse complement strand
TGTGTAAACACTAAGTTGTTTTGTACTAAATTCAAGTACATTATTAATATAACACATCTTGCTCTATTTAGCAAGAGTTTTTTTACAATTATTGTATAATTTTTTGTTATTTTAAAGCAAAAATTAGGGCAGAAAACTTTTAAAGTTTTCCACCCTAACATTGACATAAAACCTTTTTACTATTAACCTGCACTATTATTACAGCTCTATCTTTATCTCCTTTTTTCCGCCTAAATCTAATTTCTTGTATGTAACACCGCACTCATCAAACAACTTACGAGAAGCAATATTGTTCTCACTATCTTTATATTTATCATCCAAATAAATAACCTCTTTTATTCCTGATTGAATAATAATTTTTGCACATTCATTGCAAGGAAATAAATCTACATATATTTTAGCATCTTCTAAATCCTTTTTGCTTCCTCTATAGTTCAAAATTGCATTCATCTCTGAGTGACAAACATATGGATATTTTGTATTCAAATTATCTCCATCTCTTCCCCAAGGAAATCGTTCATCATTATATCCATTTGGTGCACCATTATATCCTATTGATAAAATCCTATTATCATTGCTTACAATACATGCTCCAACTTGTGTACTTGGATCTTTACTTCTCATTGCTGACAATTTAGCTATCGCCATAAAATATTCATCCCATCCTATATAATCTTTTCTTGCTTCCATTTCATTTCATTTCTCCTTTCTAACTAAGAAAAGCTATTTTAAGTCTCCCTAAAATAGCCTCTCCTCTTATTTCTCATTTTCTTTTACTACACCCATTATACTAGCGATGTACATTCCTATTACAAGAACAGGAATAAATCTTCCAACTGGAATTCTTGTTATTGCAATAATTGCAAGTAAAAATAATTCTCCTAATATTGGCATACATATTGTTCTTGCAAGAACTTTCCATATTCCTTTTTTGAAATATCTTATTGCCATATATATTAATACCAAAACTCCTGAAATTATAAATGGTATAATGTATTTTTTATACATATCTCTAATTTTTGTTGCAGGTACTGTCTTTACCGTAGTATTTTCTGCAGTTTGTTCAAATTCGTAATTTTCTTTTAGTTTGCTTACTATGTTGTCTTTTTGTTCATCTGTAATTTCTTTTGCTCTTATTGTAACCATGTCTTTATAAATCTCTACAGTTTGAACCATGTTATTTTCACTGCCTAATACATCATTTACAATGCTTTTTACTTTATCTTTATCTACTTCTTGTTCAATATATACATCAATACTTTGGCTTTGTGAAAATCTTAATTCTTTGTTAAATCCCATTATATTTATAACTACTATTCCAGCAAGTATAACTAATACTTCTATAGCAGTAATTATAATTCTTATATTTTTTTGTTTCATCTGTTGCCTCCTATTTGCTTTCTTTCAATTTTAATAATGTTTTTGTTACAACTATATTGTATACTGCAATTAATACTAATCCCCAGAACATTATCATTCCAAAACTACTTAAGCTTGTCCAACCAGAGAAGCAGAATACAATTGTTATTATTATTATTGGAATTATGCTTGTAAATAATTCTTTATATGATGCTTTTGTTGCTTCAGATACAACATCCATTGTTTTAGTTTTGTTTAATATCATTTGGTTTAATTTTAAGTTTATTATTATTGTTAATAATATAGCTCCTATTCCTTCTATTGAAATTATAACATTTGTATATCTTAACAATAGTGATGTTAAAGCAATAAATCCTATAAAAGATATACTTGCAAGTAATCCTTTTCCTTTATATTTAATTGTTGCTATTATAAATATTATAACTAATATTACTGCAACTCCTGCTATAAAATAGATTAATTGTTGTTGCTCTATGTCTGATTCTACATATCTATTAACATCTACTTCATAGTCTATTGGATATTTTCCTGCATTTATTAACATTGAAAGTTCTGCTGCTTTTGCTATACTGTTGTTTACTGTTGTTGTATTGCTTGTTTGTGAACCTATTTTTACTGTTATTTTATTTTTTTCATATTTTTCAATATCATATGATGTTCCTGCAATTGTTAGTGATGCTATTTTTTTGGTTTCTTCACTTTTTTGAGTTTCTGTTCCTTCTGTTGTAGTATTTGTTGTTGTGTTGTCCTCATCTGTTGATGATTCTGTTGTTGTGTTGTCTGATGTTGTATTATTTTTTGATTCTGCTTCACTAACTTCTGTTGCTAATACCGCATAATCATTTTTTACTTCATCTAATTTTGCTTGTCCATCTTTAGTTAATATTAATTCTAAATAAACTTGATATGCTCCATCAGCATTTGATGTATAAGTATATTGTGCTTTTTTTATCATAGAATCATTTAATAATACATTTTCAGTATCTTTTTCTTTCATTTCAACTTTTCCTGATGCAGTTAAATAATATACATATGTGTCTGTATTGCTGTTTTCTGGAAGTTCTACTCTTATTGTTCCATTTTCTTTATCTAAAGAGATTGTATAATCTTGAGCTCCTAAATCTTTTAGTCTATTTTCTACTGTTTTCTTTACAGTTTCATAATTTTCTACTGTTAATTCTTCATCTGATGGTTTTGTTTTTCCTTCTTTGCTTCCATCTGTTACTTTTATTTCTACTACTCTTTCTCCGTTTAGTTCTCTTCCTAATGAGTATTCCTTTACTTTGTCTTCCATTCTATTTTGCGTTTGGATGTATACTCCACCAAATGCGACTAATGATACTAGTACAATTGCTAATATTATCGTTATTATTTTTACTTTTTTCATTTTTTGTTACCATTCCTTCCTAATTATAGTAATTTTGTTCCATTGATTACCAATTCAAACCATATATGCAAAAATTTTGCTGCATATTTGCTCATCATTGTTCTATCCATAAATATTTGGAAATAATCTAACACAGGACATATTTGTGTATCTATAGTTAAATTCAATGTTACCGTTCTTGTCTTTTCGTTGACTTCTAGATTTGCATCTGTAACTGCATAATTTACTCTATCATGAATATCAAATGTTGACATGTTTGTGTTTACTACTCTATCTCTATGAACATCTGATTTGTCTGCTAATATCAATGCTGCTGATATGTTGCTTACTGCTGTTCCTGTGTTTTCATCATGATTTCCTATTGCCATCATGATTTCTGTTCTTTCTTCTGCTGACATTCCCATTTCTTTTAAGATGTTATATGCCAATATTGCTCCTGTATGAGCATGGTCAACTCTATTTACACAGTTTCCTATATCATGTAAATATCCAGCAATTTTTCCTAATTCTATAGTTCTTTCATCATAGCCTAGTTTTCGAAGTATTTCTTCTGTTCTTTTTGATACAATTCCTATATGCCTATAAGAATGTTCAGTATATCCTAGTGCTTCTAATTGCTTTTGAGAAGCTCTAACAAATGCCTCTACTTCTTCATTTTTCTTTACGTCTTCTAATGTTATCATACTTGCCTCCTTTTGCCTGTATAGATTTTACCCTATTTTTCCAAAAATATCAACTGTTTTTTGCATATTTTTTTAAACCTTGTTTACTCCTATAATCCCTCCGAACATTCCACATATCATTCCTGATATAATAACTATTATTGATGTCATTGTTAATCCAAAGTTTTGATAAATAAGTCCAGATAACACATACAAACTTAATAAATATATTCCTCCTATTATTGCTCCATTTAATAACCCATTTCTACTTGCTTTAAAGTTTCCTATTGAGCTTCCTATTAATATGCTGATTGCTGTAATTACAATTATTACTGGTGTTGTAAAACTTTCACTCACATTTGTGTATGTTAATACAATAGAGAATATAAATAAAAAGATCATTGTTGTTATTAGTGATATTATCACTCCTTTTATTATGTTCATAATATCCCTCCCCCTTTTATTTATATTCAATTATTGTATTTTTATAACATTTTTTTACATTTCATTTAAACCACCATATAAATTAAATACATTCGAATATCCCATTCTTCTTAATTCATAACATACATTTCTACTTCTTCCACCATATTCACAATATACTAATATTACTTGGTTCTTTTTCGGCATTTCTTCTTGTATTCTTTTTCTTATTTCATATTCTGGAATGTTTATCGCTCCTGGTATATGCCCTTCTTTGTATTCTTGAGGGCTTCTTACATCTATTGCTATTGCTCCTTGTTTCATTTTTTCATTAAATTCTTCTATTGTTATTTCACCTTTTGGTATTCTTCTGCAACATCTCCTACAATACATTTCCATCCCCCTGTATATTGTATTTGAAATATAATAAATTGGTACCGAGATTTTTTGATATTTTTCAAAAATCCTCGGTACCAATTTAACAATTATTCATTAACTTCTTGTGGTGCTTCTACTGGACAAACACCTGCACATGTTCCACAGCTTATACAAGCTGATTCATCTATTACAAAACAAGTATCTCCTTGTGATATACATCCTACTGGACATGCTGCTGCACAAGCTCCACAGCTTATACATTTATCACATTGAATTCTATATGCCATTTATCTCACCACCCTTCGCTTTTTTAATTATTATTTCTTATTTTAGAATCTTCTTTTTCTAATTTTTCCAATTCTTTAAGTTCTTTTTGATACTCTTTTTCTTCTTTATCTGATTGTTCTTTTGCTATATCTTTTAAAACAGTAATATCTTTTGCATCATATTTTTTTATTTTAAAGATTTCACCATCTTTAATTTTTACTTTTACTATTTCTTTTAATGTTTCAAGTCCTTCTACTTCACCTTTTCCATCTGGTGTTTTTACTATTGCTCCAATATTTGGTAATTTTTTTAATTTTTCTTCATAAACTTCTTGCTCATATTTTAAGCAACACATTAATCTTCCACAATTTCCTGAAATTTTTGATGGATTTAATGATATATTTTGTTCTTTAGCCATTTTTATTGATACTGTTTCAAAATCACTTAAAAATGAACAACAACATAATTCTCTACCACATACTCCATTTCCACCAATTCTTTTTACTTCATCTCTAACTCCAATTTGTCTTAATTCTATTCTTGTTTTGTAAATTGATGCTAAATCTTTTACTAATTCTCTGAAGTCTACTCTTCCATCTGCTGTGAAATAAAATAAAATTTTACTATTGTCAAATTTATATTCGACATCTGTTAATGTCATATTTAAATTATGTTCTTTGATTTTTTTATTACATACTTCAAATGCTTCTTTTTCTTTTTTTCTGCATTCTTCTGCATGTTTAAAATCTCTTACAGATGCAATTCTAATTATCCTTTTTAATGGCACTACTAATTTTTCTTCTTCTATCATTCTGTTCGGTACAACTACTTCTGCTATTTCTTCTCCTTGTGTTGTTTCTACTATTACATTTTCACCTTTTTTTACTTCTAACCAATTTGGATTAAAAAAATATATTTTTCCTAATCTTTTAAACCTAACCCCTATTATTCTTTTCATTTAATTGTCCTTTCTAATTTGCTATGATAGATTTCATATTAAATAATAAATTATCAATGCACATATCATAATTACTGTTTGCTTTTAGTCTTTTCTTTGTATCTTCCACAATTTCTACACAGTTTATATATTTTTTATTTTGTCTGCTTAGTTCTAAAAGCATTACATTTATATATTCTAATATTGATTGTATATCTTCTTTAGCTTTATATATTCCATCTGACATTTGTACTATATCTATTAAATCTTTTGTTTGCATACTTAATAATATTTTTTCTATATTTTCATATACATCTTTGTTCCCATTTAATCTTATTGCTTTTCCAATACTTCCTTGAGCTAATTCAATTATTTTGTCACTCATTTCAATATCTGGATAATTAGCATGTATAAATTGTTTTACTTTTTCTTTTTCTATTGGTTCAAAATGCATTCTTGTACATCTTGATTTTATTGTGCTTAGCATAGTATCTTCATTTGAACAAATTAATATTATTGTAATATATTCTGGTGGCTCTTCTAGTGTTTTTAATAAACAGTTCTGAGCTTCTACTGTCATTGTGTCTGCATCATCTATCAAATATACTTTTTGAGATGATATTATCGGTTTTTCTGCAATTTTTCTTTGCATTTCTCTGATTTGATCAATTTTTATTTTTCCGTCAGTTGCTTCTATTAATTGAAAATCTGGATTATTATCAGAGTCAAATTCAATACAAGATTTACACTTACAGTCTTGCATATTTTTCTCTAAACATAATATTCTCTTAGCTACTTCTTTTGCTATTAATTTTTTTCCAATTCCTTCTGTTCCCCAAAAAAGATAGCTATGTGATGTCTTATTTAATTTTATTGCTTTTTCTAATATTTCTTTGTTTCTTTCATTTCCTAATATTTTCTCAAACAAAACTTATTTTACTCCTCCAAATTTTGAAAATGGCCAAAATCTAAATAATACTTTTCCTTCAATTTTTTCTAATGGTATACATCCAAATGATCTACAGTCTGTGCTTCCTGGTCTATTGTCTCCCATTGCAAATACACAATTATCTGGAACTGTGAAATTGTTAAAGTAACTTTCTTCACTGTTTCCTTGTATCATGTCTGTAACTACTCCTGGTTGTAAATAATCTTCTTGTAACTTTTCTCCATTAATATATACTGCGCCATTTTTTATTTCTACATAATCTCTTGGTATTCCTATTACCCTTTTTATATAGCTTCTTTTTCCACTTTCTAATACATAATATGAAAATTTTGCTAACATAGTTTGAGGTTCATTATTATATATGGCTACTGGATTTTTCAAGTCTATATTTTCTTTTGATACTTTTGTTACACTTGGTGCTTCAAATGTAATGATGTCTCCTCTTTCTGGAAGTTTTTTTGTAGTTCTTCCCCATCTATTTAGCCATAATCTTTCATTTTCTTTTAGTGTAGGGAACATTGAACTTTGTTGTACTATTGTTGGTGTTCCTATATAATATCTTACTAATAAGGCTAAAGCAACTGCAACTATAATGCAGACTAGCCACTCTATAATTTCTCTTAAAGTTGATTTCATTATTTATTCCTCTTTCTTTTTATTAATCTTATGTTTTTCATATTATATCTTATTTTAGAGTTTTTTTCAACTGCTCTTGATAAATCTAATTCATTTTTTCTTGTTTTGCTTTAGTTGGAACTTTTATTACTACTTCTGTTCCTTTTCCAACTTCACTTTTTATATCAATACTTCCACCATTTCTATCAAGAAGGTCTTTTGCTATTGAAAGTCCTAAACCAGTTCCGCCCATTTCTCTACTACGAGCCTTGTCCACTCTATAAAATCTTTCGAATATTCTATTCAAGTCTTCTTCTGGAATTCCTATACCATTATCAAAAACTTTTATATATGCATCATTATATACAAATCCTACATATATCTTGATTTCTCCACCATCTTTTGTGTATTTTATGCTATTTGTTAATATATTTAAAACAACTCTTTCTATATCATCTTTGTCTGCATAAACTAGTGGAACATCAGCTGTTACAAAGCTTTTTACTTCATGGTTCTTCTTTTTTATTTCAATTGCAAGCTTGTCCTGGCATTTTTTTACTAGTTCGCCTAAGTCAAATTGTTCAGGTCTTACCACATTTCTGTTACTATCATTTCTAGAAAGTGTTAATAAATCTGTTACCAATTTTGCCATTCTTCTTGCTTCTGATGCAATAACATTTAAAAATTTGCTTTGAGTTTCTTTGTCATATTCTTCTTCTAATAATGTGTCTGCATACCCCATAATAGATGTAATTGGTGTTTTTAATTCATGTGATACATCTGCAATAAATTCTTTTCTCATATTGTCTAGTTTTACATGTTCTGTTATATCTTGTATAACTGCTATAACACCAACTGTTCTATCATTTTCTTTTTTGAATGGTGCAAAATATACATTTACAAATCTATCTTCAATTTGAAATCTTTCTTCTGTTTTTGTCCAATTTTCAAGATATATTATTTTCTCTAAATTTATATTTAAATGTAGTCTTCCAAAAATATCTTCAAAATTAGTATGTTCTGGCAATACATTCATTAATTTTTGAGCAGCTGGATTTATTAATATTATTTTTCCTTCTCTATCAAATGCTATAATTCCATCTGTCATATGTAAAAACACACTATTGTTTATGTCTAAATCATCATTTGTTACTCCAGACCCTTTTATTAATCTTGTTTTTGGAAACATTATTTTTTTGGTCAAGTGCTTTTTCATTAGTATTTCGCTAATTAACAATATTATAAAATCTACTACAATTATTATCATTGCTATTTGAGTTCCTGTTAATTGCATATTATTACCTCTTTCTTTTTATTTAGCCTTAACTACTTTTTTTATTTCTTTATATATTTTGTCTTGTACATTTTTTACTGATTTAGAAATAGCTTTTTCTTCCATTTTATGCATTAATTCTGGATTTTTTATTATTTTTTCTATTTCTTCATTTAAGTTTTCCTTTTTTAATTCATCATTTTTTATTATTTTTGCTGCTCCAACATTTTCTAAAACTTTTGCATTATATGTTTGATGGTCTTGGCTTACATTTGGAAGTGGAATTAATATTGATGGCTTTCCTAAATTTGATATTTCTGTTATTGTCATCGCTCCACTTCTTGCTACTATAATATTAGAAACATTCATTATTTCTTCCATATTATATATGTATGGCACAATTTTGGCATTATCTATCTTTTCAATATCTATGTTTTTTTGTGCTAATTCATTTTTTATTATCTCATATTGTTTTGGCCCTGTTGCCCACATTATTTGATAATCTTTATTCATTTTATTTTCTATAATTCCTATTATTGCCTCATTAATCTTTTGAGCACCTTGGCTTCCGCCAAACACTAGAACAATAGGAAGATTAGAATCTAAATTAACTGTTTGTAATATTTTGTTCTTTTCTTCTGCCGAATATTCTCTTTTTTCTATTTTTACCGGTGTGCCTGTAAATACTATATTTTTAGCATTTGGTATTCTAGAACGTGCTTCTTCAAAAGATATCAAAACAGTGTCTGCTTTTTTGGATAAAACCTTTACTGCTTTTCCTGGAAACGCATTGCTTTCATGCAATACTACTGGAACTTTCATTTTTTTTGCAGCCCAAACTACTGGTCCACAAATATATCCTCCAGCTCCAACTACAACATCTGGCTTAAATTCTTTTATTATTTTTTTTGCATCACCTGTTGCAGATATTGTTGAACATATCTTTTTTAAATTTTCTATTGATATTTTTTTACTTAATCCATATGCATTTATTTTTTTCAATCCATATCCAGCTCTTGGAACTAAATCATTTTCTAGTCCTCTTGGTGTTCCTATAAATATTATTTCTGAATCTGGTTCTTCTTCTTTTATTTTATTTGCTATTGCAAGACCTGGATTTATATGTCCTCCAGTTCCTGCTGCTGCTATAATAACTCTCATCTTTGTGTTCCTTCCATTTTAATTGTTTTTATTTCCAGCCCTTGATATGCTAAGTAATATTCCAACTTCGCACAGTAACAGAGCTAGCGCTGTACCACCATAACTAAAGAATGGTAACTGCATACCTGTAACTGGCATTGATGATGTAACTACTGCTACATTTATTATTACTTGCACTCCAACTAATGCTGTTATTCCAATAGCTACTAAGCTTCCAAACATATCTGGAGCTCTCATTGCAATTAAAACTCCTCTCCAAATAAAGAATGCAAATAACACAAATACTAATAAACATCCTACAAATCCTAATTCTTCTGCTAATACAGAAAAAATAAAGTCATTGTATGGTTCTGATAAATATAAATATTTTTGTTTACTTTCTCCTAATCCCACTCCAAACAATCCACCTGAACCTATTGCATATAAACTTTGAATAATCTGCCATCCTTTTCCTGTCGCATCTTGCCAAGGATCTGTGAATGTAATAAATCTAGTTACTATGTATTGGAACTTTTTCTGGAACCAACTGCTTGCATAATACAATACTGTTGCAATACCTCCAGCTGCTGATAATGCGATTAAACCTGACAATATAAATTGCCAGAATTTACAGCCTGCCATTATCATCATAATACATACAACAATAGATATAACCATAGTTGTACTTACGTGTGGTTCTATTACAAGCAATGCTGCAATTGGAACAAAATATAATAAGTGTTTTACTATTCCTTTCCAAAAACTTCCTAGTTCTTCTCTATCTTTAACAAGTATTCCTGCATAAAAAATAATCATTAGTATTTTTACTATTTCTGATGGTTGGAATGTAATTATTCCTAAGTCAATCCATCTTTTTGCACCATGGCTATCACTACCAAAAGCAAATACAGCTATCAGTAATAGTATTGATATCCACCATGCATGTTTATAAAATCTTTGGTATATTCTATAATCAATTCTTGATATAAAATACATTAAGAATAATCCAATAACTGCAAAAATTAATTGTCTTATAAAGTAGTAATAGCTATTGTTATTATTCTTTGCTGCTGCAGTTGGCGCACTTGCAGACAAAACCATTATTAATCCTAATGCCAGCAACAATAGTACTGTTATTAGTAAAGTAAAATCTACTGAGTTATTTAAAAAGCTAGAAAATCCTTCCATTTTATTCTTTTTCTTTGCCATTTTTTTCTCCTTTACTTTTATACTATTTGTAGCCCTATCACACTTGCTACTAAAGTAATAACACTAAATAACATTACTACTTGATTTTCTTTCCATCCTGATAATTCTAAATGATGATGGATTGGTGCCATCTTAAATACTCTTTTTCCTGTCTTTTTGAAATATGCTACTTGTATAATTACAGAAAGTGTTTCTATTACTGGAATAATTGCTATCACTAATAATATTAGTGGCATTTTTAAATATAACGCAATTCCTGAAATTACTCCTCCTAAAAATAGAGAACCTGTATCTCCCATAAATACTTTGGCCGGATGAATGTTGAACATTAAAAAGCCTAAAACAGCTCCTATTACTACTGCACCAAAAACAACTATTTCTTTTATTTCAAACATAGTTGCTATAATTGTTAGACAAGTTATAATAATTGTACAAACACTAGATGATAGTCCATCTATTCCATCTGTCAAATTTACTGCATTTGTAGTTCCAAGTATTACCACTATTGCAAATGGTATATAAAAATATATTGGTAAATTTACATATTGTTTTAATATTGGAACATACATTTCTGTTCCTAAATTTAATCCATTAATTAAATATAGTACATATATTACTGATATAATTAATAGTCCTAACATTTTTAAGCTTGGGCTTAATCCTTTGGTATTTTTTAAAACTAATTTTTTAAAGTCATCTATAAATCCTATTATTCCAAATCCTATTGTTAGCCCAAGAATTGGTAATAAATTTTGGGCTAATTCTGGATTTCTCAACTTATAATATATATATGCTCCAACTGTTACAATAATTATTCCAAGCATTATTATGATTCCACCCATTGTTGGAGTTCCTTGTTTTTTTAGATGAGATTCTGGTCCATCACTTCTTTCTATTTGACCAACTTTTAATTTTCTTAATATTGGTACTATTATCAGTCCTAAAACTACTGTTATGGCAAATGATAATAATAATATGTTTATTTGAAATTCCAATTTTATCAACCTTTCTTATATTTTATCCTATGATTTCTTTTACAATTACTCTTTCATCAAATGGATATTTCTTTCCATTTATTTCTTGATATGGCTCATGTCCTTTTCCAGCTAATACAATAATATCAAGCTTATTTGCCATATTTATTGCTTCTTTTATTGCTTCTTTTCTATCAACAACTACTTTGTAATTTCCTTTTGTCTTTTTTATTCCTTCTTCTATTTCTTTTACAATCTCTTCTGGATCCTCTGTACGTGGATTGTCTGACGTGATAAATGTAAAGTCTGCAATTCTTCCAGAAATTTCTCCCATTATTGGTCTTTTTCCTTTGTCTCTATCTCCTCCACATCCAAATACAGAAATTACTCTTCCTCTTGTATAACTTTTTACTGCTGATAATATATTTTGCAAACTTTCTGGAGAGTGTGCATAATCTATCATTATTGGTATTTCTTTTTTATTTGGTACCATTTCTGATCTTCCTGGTACTTTTATTTCTGCCAATGCTTCTATTACTTTCTCTGATGGAACTCCAAGCTTTTTAGCAACGCATATTGCTGCAAGTGCATTATACACACTAAATCTTCCTGGTATATCAACTTTTACTCTTTCATTTCTATCAGAAACTTTTACTCTAAAGTCCACATATGAATTAGTTATTGTTATATCTTTTGCTAATACTTCACAATAATTGTCAATTCCATATGTCATTATTTTACTATTTGGAAATAACTTTGGAACTTTAGATACTTGTAAATCATCCACATTAATTATTCCATTATCACACATTTCAAATAATTTTAATTTTGATTCAAAATAATCTTTCATATCTGGATGTTCTTTTTCGCTAATATGATCTTCTGAAAAGTTTGTAAATAAAACTATATCAAAATTACATCCGTCTACTCTATGTAATTTTAAACTTTGTGATGAAACTTCCATTACAGCATATTCAACACCTTCATCTACCATTTGTGCAAATGTTTTTTGTAGTTCTATACTTTCTGGTGTTGTTCTACTACTTTCTGAAATCATTTTTCCATTAATATATGTAGCTATTGTTCCTATTAATCCAACTTTATGTCCTGCTTTTTCTAAAATTTCTTTTATCATAAATGTTGTTGTTGTTTTTCCCTTTGTTCCTGTTACTCCGATTAATTTGAATTTTCTTGATGGATTATCATAGAAATTGCAACTACAAATTGCTAATGCTTCTCTTGTGTCTTTAGCCATTATTAATGTAACATCTTCTGGCAAATTAATCGCTTTTAAGTCACATCCTTCTTGTACCATTATAACTTTTGCCCCTGCTTTTATAGCATCATTTATGTATTGATGTCCATCTACACTAAAACCTTTTATTGCTACAAACATATCTCCATCTTTTATATTTTTTGAATTACTATCTAAATGTTTTACATCTACATCTAGACTTCCTTTCGCTTTCAATCCTTCCAATCCTACTAATATTTTTTTTAATTCCATAATTGTCTCCTTTTGCCTATTTTATAGGCTTTATATAAAGAAAATGTCAATTGCCATTTTTCCCATTATCGCATACATTATATAACTATTTTTTTGATTTGTATAGTAAATTCCAAAAAAATCACTTAATAAATTTTATTAAGTGATTTCTTTTTTTATGATTATTTAATTGTCTCATTTAACATCCATATTCTTTTAGAATAATCTTCTATATAATTATCCATTAGTGTAGATGTTAAATAGTCATTACTTTTCTCTGCTTCTTGTTTTATAAGTTCTACATCTTTGTTTAAAATTTCTAAATCTTTGCTAATATTTTTTATTATTTCTAAACTTTTTATTTTCTCATTTTTTGCTTCAGTAATTTGTGTATGTTTTACAAAATCCTCCATACTTCCAAATGGTTGAGCTCCATGCATTATAATATTTTCTGCCACTTCATCTAATTGTTTCCTTACTTCTTCATAATATTCTTCTAATTTTTCATGTGTTAAGAAAAATCCTTTTCCTGTTACATTCCAATGATAATTTTGCAATTTTACTGCAAAAATTTCCAAGTCACATAATAATTGATTTAAATTTTTAATTTTTTCTTCCATCTTGTTTCCTCTCTTTCAAATACATTATGTACAAATTAAATTATTTTATTCGCTTATATCTTGCTTATTTTATTGATATATGCTATAATTTTAATAAATTTTTCTATACTCTAGTAAAAATAATTTTTATAGGGGGGCACAAAAATGAATTTCTTGCTTATCGTTCTTCTATTAGGCATTTGTTGGATTTACTTTATTCCAACAGCTATCAGTTATCTTATTATAAGAAAAACTTTTATTCTGTTCAATAAATTATATCCTCTTTTAAATGACAAAGATTTACGTAAAAAAGAATTCAAAGAGTTTGGCGACATGAATCAATATGACTATATCCAACTTGAAAATTTGATTTCTATAAAAAAAGGGGCAAAAATTTCTGATATTGCAAAAGTTATTTTAAAGCAAATTACTTCTAATCTTAATCTACTTGAATTACTTCCTATATGGGATTCAAGTACTCGGAGTAATTATGAACAGCTTTTACAAATGCAAAAAGAAATTACCCCACTGCTTGAAAACAAGCAACTTTTTATAGAAGCAACACAATAACAAAAAGGTCTCTAATGAGCAATGTCTTTAACTTAAGAGAAAACTTACAAATTTTTGTAGGTTTTCTCTTTTTTTCATTAAGTTAATGATATTAAGTTCCTATCAACCCTTTTAGCGTACAAAATGTGAATAAAACAGAAATATATTGATTTTTATGCAAAGTCGCGGTATAATAGATGTTGGTATTTTATGTGCTTATATCAAAGGCAAATTGACTTTGGTAGCCTAAAGTGTATATGCACAAATACACTATTAAGAAAGGAGTTAGAAACTATCAACCTAGCAGTATAGACAAGGAGGATATCTTCGTGGAAAAAGGACTCTTGGGCTTGACACCGACACGCTTTCTATGTCCCTATTGCGGAGAATGGCACGACTGGAATAGCTACCACAAATTAGGACATTACGATTTAAAAACTATTTTCAACTGTCCTAATATCCCGTCTAATTCTTATCGAGGTTGCTATATAATTTATTCCTATGGCGACTCCCTTAACTATTCGACCCTAAAAATTTGTGAAAGAGCTAAACAGGTTATGAGTGGGGAAATTCCGATTGATTGTATCATTGAGCATTCGGATAAACCCATTGTTACTTTCAGTGTTCCATTTACCGCAGATTCTCCGGTAGGAAGCACCATATGCCGGACTTGTGAATACGTAGACCATTGTAATTGTGTCAAATTAGGTGACGAAGGTAATAATCTTGATATGACCATTACATTTGGCTTTGAATTCGAACAGTCCGACTATGAAAAATTCGCAAAAGCTGGTAAATTGATGTGCAAAGCGCGTGAACTGCAAGAGCGTGAACATGCTTTAAAAAGCAATGAACAATCTTTGCAAGAGCGTGAAAATGCTTTAAAGGACAAGGAACAATCTTTGCAAGAACGCGAAAGTGCACTGAGAACCGGAGAACTCGAACAACAACAACGACAAGCGGAACAATCCACACAACAAGAAATCAAGGAGGATACTACTATGGCAAACAACATTTTTAACATGAACATGGAGTTCGGTCCCAACAAAGACGAAAACATCGCGAGTACCCTTATGGGCGTCGCGGTCAAGAACGGCGACAGCTGGCGGATTTACGACAAGAAGACGAAGCAAATCACCGATATCGGCGACATGCAGCTCGGCAATCTTCCTATCTTCATTCTGCCTACTACCAAGCTGAGCGAGGGCGACCTCATCAAGGATGCCGGCGAATACTACTTCGTCATGAAGGTGGCTGCAGGCAGCACCCAGACTCTGTGTGCAAAGACTGGCGAGATGAAGACCGTCATTCCTATCAAGAATGTTCTGGGTTTCAGTTGCTACTCCAAGGTCATCGCTCTCAGCGATTCCTTCAACATGGGCGATGACTTTGATGTCGAGAAGCTGGCTATCATGTCTGCAATGTGTGGTCAGTCCGGCGAAGACGGCGGTCAGATGAACCAGCTGCTTCCGTTGATGCTTTTCAAGGACAAGCTCGGTGGCGATGACGACATGATGAAGATGATGCTTATGTCTTCCATGATGTCTGCTCCGGCAGAAGATGGCGATCAGAACGCCACTATGAACCAGCTGCTTCCGCTGATGCTTTTCAAGGACAAGCTCGGCGGTGATGACGATATGATGAAGATGATGCTCATGTCTTCCATGATGGGCGGCAATATGGCAGGCAACAACAACCCTGTCATGAGCTACCTGATACTCGATATGTTTATGGGTAAGAAGAAGGACGAAAAGGCTCAGCAGCCCGCTCAGACTCCTCCTCCTCAGAACCCTGCCGAATAATCGACAGAACCAATAGTTAAATCTCTAATCTATCCCCCCAGGACGCTAGTCTTGGGGGGATTTCTAATAAAAAGAATAGAGCCACCAAACTTTGCAGTTCAGTGGCCCTTTGCCGTTTTTGTGTAACTTATTTAGAAATTTCTTCTACAAATTGGGTTGCGATTCTTTCGATACAGCTCCACAACCTATTATAATCAAAAATTTCTCCGGTATATTCTTTTTTCTGTGCCAAATACTCCTCCAGCTCTGCCTTCCAGGTCTTTTCGCGTCTTGTATCAAACACGGTCAAGCCTGTGTTGGGCAGAATTTCCGGAATTTCTTCAACAGTGCTGAGTGATACATGACCATCTCTCACCATCAGCTGGTTGATTTCAGTGTATGCACCATACATACCAGAATGAGAGAAGAAAGTCTTTACATCCCACTCTTTGTGGTTTCTAGGATTGATTACTCTCATCTTATCAACATCCCAAATAAATTCAGGAATCAAGAACTCCTCGATGAAATAATAATCCAGATACAGGTGACAGAACATTCCGAACTTAACCGAGTCCTCAGGCACGAATAGGTCTCTTTTTACCAGTTCCATTTCAGGAACAAAGAAACCGTCGACAGACGCTTTCTTGCGATAATGAGACTTTTTCTTGTCGGTGGCCAAATCAGGAATCAGGTTGCCAGCCATAAAAGAAACCTTATCCAAAGGTATGACTGGTGCTAATTTCCGATATACCTCCTCTGCAAAACTAAGATGATACAAAATTCCTGGCATACTATTCCTCCTTGTAATAATGTTTTAAGGATACTTCATAATAGCCCTATTATAAGCTATCATTAAATTGTGTAATGAACCATTACATGCAAATTATACCACTTTTTTGATATTATGTCAATTTTGACTATAAATAAATTTTTTTCATATTTGCTATTTATTCAAATCTTTTTCCTTCTTCTAATTCATTTCCTCTTAAAAAATCTTGAATAGGCATTCTTTTAGAATTTTCTCCTTGAATTTCTAAAACCTTTATCATTCCATCTTTAGCTTTTATATATAATCCATCTTTACTATTAGATTTCAAAATTGTACCATTTTCTACATTTTCATTTTCAAGTGGCAACACGTCAACTTTCCAAAACTTTATTTTTTTATCATTTAAATAAGAATATGTTCCCATTATTGGATTTAATCCTCTAACAAGATTTTTTATTTCTTGAGCACTTTGGGAATTCCAATTTATTTTAGACATTTCTTTATTTAACATTGGTGCCATAGAAAAATCTTCACCTTGTGGAAGTCTTGGGGCATTCCCATCTTCTATCTGACTTAAAGTTTTAACTAGTAATTTTGCACCCACTTCAGATAGTTTATTCCATAATTCTCCAGTCGTTTCATCTTCTCCAATATTTACTTCTTCTTTAAGAATCATATCTCCTGTATCCATTCCTACATCCATATACATTGTTGTAATACCAGTTATTTTTTCACCATTTATTACAGCCCATTGTATAGGAGCAGCTCCCCTATATTTAGGCAACAATGAACCATGAACATTAATACAACCTAATCTTGGAATATCTAAAATTTCTTTTGGAAGAATTTTTCCATATGCAACTACACAAATCACATCTGGTTGTAAAGCTTTTATCTCTTCAATAAATTCAACATTATTTCTAACTTTTTCTGGTTGATATATTTTTAAATTTTTAGAAATCGCAAATTCTTTTACAGGAGAGGAAACCATCTTCATTCCTCTTCCCTTTGGTCTATCTGGATTTGTTACTACTGCTAAAATTTCGTGCCCAGAATTATAAATAGCTTCTAATGATTTTTCTGCAAAATCTGGTGTACCCATAAATACTATTTTCATTTTTGTTCTTCCTTTCCCATAATCATTTTTGTTATATTTGCAAAATCTTGTAAAGATAGTTCTTCTGCTCTAACATTTTCATTCAAATTTAAAGTTTTTAATATTTGAGTGCCCTCTTCTTTACTGACAAACACTTTTGTATTTGTTAATGCATTTAAAAGTGTTTTTCTTCTTTGCATAAATGCACTTTTTATAACCATAAACATAACTTTTGAATTTTCAATTTTTACAGCTGGTGCTTTTCTTAATTTCATTTTGATTACTTCTGAAGTTACTTCTGGTTCAGGTATAAATGAACTATTTGGAACCTCCATTATTTTTTCAGATTCACAGTAATAGTACACTGTATGTGTAATTGCCCCTGTGTTTTTTCCACCAGGAATTTCTATTAATCTATCTGCAACTTCTTTTTGAATCATGACTGTAATGCTTTCTATATCAAGCTTTTCTTCCAATAATTTCATGATAATTGGAGTTGTAATATAATATGGTAAATTTGCAACTATCTTAACATTTTTTATAATTCCAGCTTTTTTGTTTTCTGATATTACTTCATTTAAATCAACTTTTAATACATCTGCATTTATGATTTCAAAATTGTTATATATTGAAAATCTATCATTCAAAATTTTTATCATTTTTGTGTCTAATTCAACACAAAGTACTTTTCCAGCTCTTTCTAAAAGATATTTTGTCAAAGTTCCTAATCCTGGTCCAATTTCAATTACCATATCTTCTTTTTTTATATCACTACTATTTACTAAATTTTCAACGACTTCACTATTAATTAAAAAATTTTGTCCTAAACTTTTATTAGCTCTTATATTATATTTTTTCATAATGAATCTTGTTTCATCTAATATATTCTCCATTTTGACACCCTTTCTTGTTCACACATCAATTATACCTACTTTGGTGCCATTTTGTCAAGATTTTACATTACTTGTTTTAAGTGATTAACTTTGCATTTTCCATTCATAATGATTACTTCTATAACATCAAATTCTATCTCATAATTATATAATCTGTTAAGATGTATATACACTTTTGCAGTTTGTTTGATATGGGCTTTTTTATTTTTATCAACAGCCATAGCAGGTGTTCCATACTCAAAACCTGTTCTAGTCTTTACTTCTACAAAAACAATAGTATTATTTTTTTTACATATTATATCAATTTCTCCAACCTTAGTATAAAAATTAGTATCTATTATTTCGTAATCATCATCTTTTAAATATCCTTGAGCAATTTTTTCTCCTATCATTCCAAATTTTCTTCTATTCATATCTCCTCCTTAATTATTCTGTTTTTCTAACATATCTCTTTCCTGGCAGTTCTACAATTTTATCTTCTAATTGTAATAGCATTAACTTGTAATTAACTTCACTTATTGGCTTTTTTAGAACTCTTGCAATTTCATCCGAATCTTTTGGAGTACAATCTATCACTTTGTATATATCTCTTAAGTTTTCTGGAACCTCTATACAAATATCTACTTTCTTTTTTATTCTTGAAACAAATTTAGTATCTGGAAAACATGTTAAAATATCTTCTATTTCTGTAACAAGATGTCCTCCTTTTTTTATTAAATTATTTGGTGTTATTCCTTTACTATTTTCAATATTGCTTGGTATACAAAATACTGGATTTTCATCTTCCATAGTATATCTAGCAGTAACACTTGTTCCACTTCGTATTCCACCTTCAATAACTAATGTTCCTTTTGCAAGACCTGCTACAATTCTATTTCTTTCTAAAAATTTTTCAGAATCAGCTTTTATATTTTCCCCATATTCGGATAATATTAATCCTCCATTCATAATAATTTCATTGGCTAATTCTTTATGTTTTGCTGGATAGATATTTCCAATTCCAGATGGTAAAACTGCTATTGTTTTTCCTGAATTTTTTAAACAAGTAATATGTGCTATACTATCTATTCCTTCTGCCAGGCCACTAATAATATTTATATTATAATTTACCAAATCCTTTACAAAAGTTTTGCACATTCTTTCACCATATTGTGTATTTTTTCTTGATCCCACAACAGCTATCCCAAATTCTTTCAATAATTCTACATTTCCAATCGCATACAATCTTGATGGAGGATTTTTTATTTTTCTTAACTGTTCGGGATATACCTCATTAAAATATTCTATTATAATTTTGTCCATTTTTTACCTTCTATTTAATAAATTTGTCTAAAGACCTATATTGTATAGCTTCTGCTAAATGCCTAACTTGAATATCTTCACTTTCTTCCAAGTCTGCAATTGTTCTTGCAACTTTTAAGATTCTTTGATATGCTCTTACACTCAATTTTAATTTTTCAAATGCATTTTTTAATAATATTTCTCCATTCTTGTCTATTGAACAAAATGTATCAATTAATTTTTCATTCAATTCAGAATTTGAATATATTCCATATTCTTTATACCTATTTAATTGGATTCTTCTCGCTCTGTTAACTCTTTCTCTAATTTGAAAAGAAGTTTCACTATTATTTTGAGATTTCAGACTTTTTATATTAGGTCTTTTAACTTCTATTTGAATATCTATTCTATCTAATAAAGGTCCACTTACTTTTCTTAAATATCTATGAATTTCCTGTTCTGTACACTTACATTCTTTTTCCTCATCACCATAATTTCCACATGGGCATGGATTCATACTAGCAACAAACATAAAATTACATGGATATCTATAATTTCCACTTAATCTATTAATTATTATTTCTTTATTTTCAAGAGGTTCTCTTAATGATTCTAAAATGCTTCTACTAAATTCAGGTAATTCATCAAAAAATAAAATTCCACAATGTGCCATACTTATTTCACCTGGTCTTGGTATTTTTCCTCCACCAATTACTGTACTAATAGGCACAGTATGATGTGGCATTCTAAATGGTCTGTTCATTATCAGTCCATCTCTTTTCAATTCACCAGCAATACTATGTATTTTAGTGATTTCCATTGCTTCATCAATTGTTAATTCTGGCAAAATTGTAACAAGCCTTTTAGCCATCATTGTTTTTCCTGAACCTGGACCTCCAATCATCAAACAATTATGCCCGCCTGCAGCAGCTATTTCTAATGCTCTCTTCACATTTTCCTGTCCTTTAACTTCTGAAAAGTCAATTTGATAATTTTCTTTGAATTCCACGTTTTTAGAAACATATTTGTTTATTATTTTCTTTTTATTTAAATATTCAATGACTTCATTTAAATCAGAAACAGGAATTATATCTAATTCAGAGATAATTGCCGCTTCATTTGCATTAGCTTTAGGCAAAATTATCGTTTTTATTCCAAGATCTTTAGCTTCTATACACATTGGTAATACTCCATTTATCCTATTTACTTTTCCATCTAAAGAAAGTTCACCAATAAAAATAGAATTAACAAGATTATTTTCTGCTGTAACAACATCTCCTTTGGCTATTAAAATTCCAACAGCCATTGCCAAATCAAAACTGCTTCCCTCTTTTTTTATATTTGCAGGTGCTAAGTTTATCAATATTTTTCTATTTGGAAATTCTATTTTCGAATTATTAATTGCCGATTTTATTCTTTTTTTAGCTTCTTTTACAGTCACATCAGGTAGTCCTATAATATCAAATTCTGGAATCCCATTACTTATATCTGTTTGAACTTCAATAAGATTTCCATCTAGTCCATTTAATGTTATTGCTTTTATTTTTGATAGCATTTAATGTCTCCTTTCTAAGATTATTTTAATTTTTTGTTGCTTTTTAAACCCTTTTATTATAAAATATATTTAAATCTTTAACAAAAGAATGGTGAGTTTATGAATAAGAAAAAAAATAAAAAAACAAAAAGAAAAATAACGAATATTACAAATGATATAAATGTTCCTAATACAATTAAACCTTCCAAACTAATTATTGTAATCAGTATTATAATTGTTATAATGGTTTTACTAATTTTTAGAGTTGGTTATCTCCAATTTGTTAATGGAAGCAGATTACAAAATCTTGCAACAAGCCAACAGACTTTAACAGAAACAATTTCCGCTAAACGTGGTACAATTTATGATGTAAAAGGAAAAACTCTTGCAATTAGCTATGATACAGATAAAGTTTATATTACTCCAAAAGATATTAAAGATGAAAATAAATCTTATATTGCACAATATTTGACTAGTACTCTAGAATTAGATTATAATGAACTTTTAGAAAAATTAAACACTTCAACCTCTAGATTTCTTGTAGCTTCAGATGTAAATCAAGAAAAAGTTGATGCAATAAATGCTTGGATAAGCACTTGTAACAAAGATTTAAAAATAAAAACTGGAATAACTTTTGAAGAAACCACTTCTCGTTCATATCCAAACAAAACATTAGCATCTACAGTTATAGGTTTTGTTGGTGCAGACAATCAAGGCTCTATGGGAATTGAACGCTCTTGGAATTCATTCCTTAGCGGTACTTCTGGAAAATCTATTAGTTTAAAAGATGCCAGCCAATCTGAAATAGCTAATTCTAATAAATCTTATATTGCTGCAGAAAATGGATATGATATTACTTTAACAATAGATTCCAATATTCAAAGTATTGTTGAAAAATACCTTGCTGAAGCTGTAGAAGAATATAAATGTGATAGTGGTATAACAATTGCAATGAATCCTACTAATGGAAAAATATTAGCTATGGCTGATTATCCAAGTTTCGATTGCAATGATAAAAATACTCCTAATTCTCGTTTAGCTCAAATATGGGACAGCCTATCAAGTGAAGATAAAAACAAAGAATTATATAAAATGTGGACACCAAAGGCTATTACAGATACTTATGAACCTGGTTCTGTATTTAAAATAATTACTTCTTCTATTGCTTTAGAGGAAAAATTTGCTGATACAAGTTCTGTAGTATATAATTGTACTGGTTCTATTACTGTTCCAGGTGAATCAAGACCTATAAAATGTTTTAAATATCCAAATTCGCACGGAGCACAAAGTTTAACAAATGCACTAGAAAATTCTTGTAACCCTGTTTTTGTTGAACTAGGCATAAAAATTGGAAAAAATCTTACATATAAATATTATGATGCATATGGATTTTTTGGAAAAACAGGAATTTCTCTTTCTGGAGAACCTACATCTGGAATTTTTTATGATATTAATAAAATAAATGACCATGAACTTGGTACTATGTCTTTTGGACAACGTTTTACTATTACTCCTTTGCAAATGATAACAGCTGCTTCAGCTATTGCTAATGATGGTTTTTTACTTCAACCACAAATTGTAGATAAAATTACTAATACTGATACTGGAGAAGTTACAACCTTTGCACCTCAAGAAGTACGCCAAGTTATTTCTAAAGACACTGCAGACAAAGTTGCTAGCATGATGGAATCAGTTGTCGAACACGGTACAGGATATAAAGTAAAATACAACAAAGATGATGCAGAATTTACTGCAAAAATGTCCGGATATTCTATTGGTGGAAAAACAGGAACTTCAGAACCTATAAATAATTCAAAAGATGGATATACTGCTTCATTTTTAGCAATATCTCCTGTTGAAAATACTCAAATTGTTTTACTTGTAATTTTAAAATCTCCTGGAGAAGGCGTTAACCACAACGGTGGTCAAATTGCAGCACCAACTGCAGGTAAGATGCTTTCTGAAATTTTACCATATATGGGAATTAATAATGGAAACAAAGACACTGGAAATAATACAAATATTTCTGAAAATGAGTTATACTAAAAAAGATGCACATATTAGTGCATCTCTTTTTTATATTCTTCTAATGCCCTAGCTACTTGATCTGGACATGAAGTTCCTTTTATTCCACATGGTATACCTTTTAGCATTTCTATTACTTCATCAATGTTTCTACCTTCTACTAATTTTGATACACCTACTGTGTTACCTGGACATCCACCAATAATTTTTAATTTTTTTATTATGTTATTTTCTATTTCGAATATCATTTGCATTGAGCAAACACCTTCTGGCATATATCTATATTCCATGTAAATCACTCCTTATATAATTTTTCTACATAATTATACATGGTTCACCACAAAAAATCAATACACTCTTACTTCATTTTTATGTTCTTCTCATTTTTATTCCAACTAATAGAACATCATTGCTTTCTTTTTCAAAATACTTGTATAATTTTTCTAATTCAGTGTTTTTTTCTCTATGATCTTCTATATAATCTCTTATTTCAATAAAACTCACTTCTGTGCCTGTTTCTAGTATAGGAGTTCTATTATTTTCTATTGTTAAAAATATACTTTCTTGATATCTACTCTTTTTTAATTCTGATATTGCAACTTTATTTATTATAACATCCATGTTGTCTAATTCTTTTACTTTCATTAGTTCTTCTTCATAAATTGTGCACCAATAGCAAAATATTGATTCTTTTATTCTACTATTTTTTATTATTTTCAAATAAATTTCTATCTCCTCATCTGTTTCTAACATTGCTTTGACTTTAATCAATTCAAATTCATATTCTGAAATATTACTTAATTTTAAATTTTTATCATATTTTATTTCTTTAATGTTTAAATGTAAAACATTATTTAATACTTGCTTAATAATGTGATTTTCATCACATTCCATTAATGCTTTTAATTTTGCAACTTTATTCTCTATAATTATTCCTCCTTTTTGCACTGACATTTATAATAGAAAAAATTCTATTCTTATTTACTGAAATTTTAAGTTATAACTTTTTTGAACAAATGTAACTGATTAAAATTTTTCAAGAAAAATTAATGTTACTGAAATTATATAATTTACCCAAAGTATACTTTCTTTTTATCTTTTTGTCAATAGTTTTTCATTATTTTAGCGAACTTTTCTTCGACATTTTTCGACACCCTCTTATGTTTTTGTAAAAAAAGAACAAGCTTATTGGCTTGTTCTCATGTTATTTTTTTAATTCTTCTGCAAACATTTTATTAAGCATTTGTGGATTAGCTTTTCCTTTAGTTTCTTTCATAGCTTGTCCAACTAAAAATCCTAATGCTCTATCTTTACCAGCTTTATAGTCCACAACTGACTGTGGATTTGCTTCAATAATTTTTAGTACAACTTCTTTTATTGCACCTTCATCAGAAATTTGAATCCATCCTTTTTCCTTGATAATATCTTCTGGATCTCTTGGATTTTCAAATAATTCTACTAATACTTTTTTGCCAATACTTGAACTAATCGTTCCATTATCTATTAATTCAACTAATTTTGCTAATTGTTTTGCATCAAAAGGTATTTGAATCGGATCCATTTCAGTTTCATTTAAAATTCTAGAAATATCTGATATTATCCAGTTATTTACTGCTTTATAATTTCCACAAATTTCAGAAGCTTTTTCAAACAAATCTGATAAATATTTAGAAGCTGTTATTATTCCAGCATCTTTTTCAGATAATTTATAATCTCTTAAATATCTCTCTTTTCTGCTTTCTGGCATTTCTGGTAATGTTTTTCTAATATTTTCAATATATTCTTCTGATAGTTTTATTGCAACTAAGTCTGGTTCTGGGAAATATCTATAATCTTGGGCATCTTCCTTATCTCTCATTGAAAATGTCTTTCCAGATACTTCATCCCATCTTAATGTTTCTTGATCAACTTTTCCACCATTGTCTATAACTTCAACTTGTCTATTTATCTCATATTCAAGTGCTCTTGTTATACTTCTAAATGAGTTCATATTTTTCATTTCTGTACGTGTTCCAAGTTTTTCTGAACCCACTGGACGAATTGATGTATTAATATCAGCTCTAAAAGATCCTTCTTCCATCTTACAGTCAGATACTTCTACATATTCAAGTATTGATTTTAGTTTTCTTAAATATGCATCAACTTCTTCGATAGAACGAAAATCAGGTTCTGATACAATTTCAATTAGTGGTACACCAGCTCTGTTTAAGTCTATTAATGCTCCTCCACCTAAATCATCATGATTTAATTTTCCTGCATCATCTTCTATGTGAATACGTGTTATTCCTATTTTCTTTTTTCCTTGACTTGTTTCTATTTCAATATATCCATGCTCACACAATGGTTTATCAAATTGTGAAATCTGATATGCTCTTGGTGTATCTGGGTAAAAATAGTTTTTTCTATCATTTTTACTATCTCTTGATATTGTACAATTGGTTGCAAGTCCAGCTCTTACAGCATATTCTACTACTTTTTCATTTAATTTTGGTAATGTTCCTGGCATTGCCATACAAATTGGACATACTTGTGTATTTGGTTCTGCACCAAACTTTGTAGGACAGCTACAAAATATTTTTGTTTTTGTTGCTAATTCTGCATGGACTTCTAGTCCCATTACTACTTCATAATCTTGTCTTGGCATTAATTAACACCTCCCTTAAATGTTGGTTTATATTTTTCTCTAAATTTTGTTTCTTGTTCATAAGCATATGCTGCCTTTATAATTGTTTCTTCGCAGAACTTATTACCAATTAATTGCATACCAATTGGAAGTCCTTGACTATCAACTCCACAAGGTATTGACATTCCTGGCAAACCTGCAATATTTACAGAAACTGTACAAATATCAGCTAAATACATTTCCATTGGGTTTGTTAATCTTTCACCAAGTTTAAATGCTGTTGTTGGAGATACTGGTGTTACTATAATATCATATTTTTTAAATGCTTTATTAAATTCGTTCATTACAAGAGTACGAACTTGTTGAGCTTTTTTATAATATGCATCATAATATCCTGATGATAATACATAAGTTCCAAGAATAATTCTTCTTTTTACTTCTGCACCAAATCCTTCACTTCTAGATTTTTTGTAAATTTCTTTTAATGTCTTAGCTTCTGGTGATCTATAAGTATATCTTATTCCATCATATCTTCCTAAATTTGAACTTGCTTCTGCACATGCAATTATATAATATGTTGCTAATGCATATTGTGCAATATTTAATGAAAATTCTTCTACTTCTGCTCCCATTTCTTTATATTTTGCAATTGCATTTTCTAATGATGCTTTAACTTCTGGATTTATTCCTTCTCCATAAAATTCTTTTGGAACTCCTATTTTTAATCCTTTAACATCTTTTTGTAATGCTTTAGTATAATCTTTTTGACCTACATCTACTGATGTTGTATCCATTCCGTCATGACCTGCTATAACATTTAATAAAGTTGCACAGTCTTGTACATCTTTTGTAAATACACCAACTTGGTCAAGTGATGATGCAAATGCAACAACACCATATCTTGAAACTAATCCATATGTTGGTTTTAATCCTACAACACCACAAAATGATGCTGGTTGACGAATACTTCCACCTGTATCTGTTCCTAAAGCCCATGGTACCATATTAGCTGCAACTGCTGCTGCAGAACCTCCTGAAGAACCACCTGGTACTCTTGATAAATCCCATGGATTTCTTGTTTTCTTAAAATATGAATATTCTGTTGAACCTCCCATTGCAAACTCATCCATATTTAATTTTCCTAAATCTATCATTTCTTCTGCATTAATTTTATTCATTACTGTTGCATCATATGGTGAAATAAAGTTTTCTAACATTTTTGATGCACAAGTTGTTTTTATACCTTTAGTACAAATAATATCTTTAATACCAATTGGAATTCCAGCTAATTTTCCTACTTTTTCTCCATTATCAATTTTAGCTTGAATTTCTTCTGCTTGCTTCATGCCTTCTGTTGTAAGTTCAGTTATAAATGCTTGTACTTCTGGTTCTTTTTCTTTTATTCTATCTACATAAGCTTTTGTTATTTCTGTTACTGTTAATTCTTTGTTCTTCAATTTTTCTTGTAACTCATGTACTGTTAATTCTGTTATATCCATTTTTCTCCTCCTTGCAAATTTGGGGTCGGTCCTTTTTTTCGCATACTAATTGAAACCGAGTATCTTTATTAGTTTAAAACCTTTGGAATTTTGAACATGTGTCTATCTTGTGTTGGAGCATTTTGTAATAAAATATCTACATCTTCAAATTTCTTTACCTCATCTTTTCTAAATACATTTTTGGCTTCATTCGCTCCTATTGTAACATCTAATCCATCTACAGGTGCATTATTTACAATATTTGCGAAATTTAATATATCTTGTAAATGCAACATATATTCTTCTATCTCACTATCTTCTAATGTTAATTGTGCTAAATTGGCTATGTGTAAAATTTCTTCTTTACTAACTTTCATAATTGCCTCCTATCTCTTCTTTTTATTGATGTGCTTATTATACCTCTTTTTTCCTAAAAATACAAGTATTAATAGTGAAAAATAGGTTCTCTGTAAACATAACAGAAAACCTATTCTAATCTATCCATTTATTATTGGCTTAATTTCTTTTTCTATATTTTCTTTCATAATTTCGCAACTATAATTGAATTTAGCCTGATCTTCATCATTTAGCTTTAATTCTAGAATTTCCTTTACCCCATCTTTATTGATTATTGCAGGAACTCCTATATACATTCCCTCTTGTCCATATTCATTATTTTGATATGTTGATACTGTTAAAATTGCATTTTCATCATTTAGTACTGCATGTACTAATCTATTTAATGCCATACCAATTCCATAATATGTGGCCTTTTTCTTTTCTATTATTTTATAAGCTGCTTGCCAAACCCCATCATGTATTTTCTTTAAATCTTCCATTGGGTGATTATTATCTTTCATAATATCTATCATTTTTTTACATCCAACATAACAATGATCCCATGGAACTAATGAAGAATCTCCATGTTCTCCTAATATATATGCATGTACGTTTTTACTTGATACTTGAAGATATTCTGCAATTAAATATCTTAATCTTGCAGTATCTAATACTGTTCCTGAACCAATTACTTTAGATTTAGGCATTCCAGAAACTTCTGCAACAACATATGACATTAAATCAACAGGGTTACTTGCAATAATAAATACTCCACTAAATCCATTTGCCATTACATTTTGTGTTATTTCTTTCATTATTTTTGCATTTACAACTGCTAATTCTAATCTTGTTTGTCCTGGCTTTTGTGCTAGTCCTGCTGTAATTACTACAATATTAGCATCTTTACATTCACTGTAATCTCCTGCTTTTATCTTCATTTTATGTGGTGCATATGGTAAACCATCAGATAAATCCATTTCTTCTCCAATAGTTTTATCTTTGTTAACATCTATTAGAACTAATTCTTCTACTCCTCCTTGATTTAACAATGAGTAAGCCATACTCATTCCTACAAATCCTGCTCCTACTAAAACTACTTTTCTTTTTGATTCCATAATAAATTCCTCCCTTAATAAATATGTATATTATTCAATTACTAATTTGGCATCTGTTGGACAAATATTTACAAATGTATTTCCATCATTTATTTCTATTTCTTTGCCATTCAAATCTTTATATACAGTTTGTTCATCTCTTGCTGTTTTAATACATTTTATTTGAATTGCTTTCCCATCTGTAATATAATATCCATCAAATGTTCCTATATTTTTAAGCCCCTGTCTTCCTTTATTTTCACTATCTACCAATGTGTAATTATCACACATAGTTATAATTATATTTTTGGTGGTTACAGGTTCTCCTGTTTCATAATCTGATTGTAATTTATTTCTTGCATATCTTGTATAAGTTTTTGTTTCTGCATTATATTCATATTTTACTGTTTGAAGTGTTGAATGTGGTATTGTCACACTTGTAGCTTCTATACTTTCTTCTTTGTATTTTTCTGACAAATCAAATTCTGTTGCAACATAATTCAATACACTTTTTTTAGTTGATTCTGTTGTATAACCTTTTCTTTCGGCAATTTTCAAAATACTTTCTGTGGTTGTAAATAAATTATGTGGTGCTGATTTATCTTTTACTCTCCAGAAGTCTTTTGAACTTTCTTGAATACCATTAATATTATTTACTCCTAATGTCGAAATATCACTTTGTGCTTGTGGACTCCATCCATGATGCACATATATTGCATCATTTTCTAGTGCATAATCTAAGAAATAGTGTCTTGAACTTCTAATTGGTCCAATTTTATCTAAGTCTTGTCCTTTAAAAAGTGCCATTAACCTAGTTTCTCCACCTTCTACAATTATTTCATATACCATATATGCTTTGTTTAAATTTGCTTGTGGCCATGCTCCTGAATGGTTGTCTATCATTACAGCAATTGGTCTATCTGTTCCACTAAATATTTGTACCTTTTTCTCTTGAACTACTAATGGTCCTTTATTTTCTTTTTCACCAGTATTTTCTACTTGTTCTACACTTGCTGGTTCTTCTTTGTTGACCATAATCTTATAAATAACAAGGCCTCCAGCAATTATTACAAGAATAGCTAATACCAATAATAAAATAAAAGTTTTTTTATCCTTCATTCATTTCTTCCCTTCTTATTCCTAATTTATTTAGGACATTTTCTTCCTTAGGTCTCATTTTTACTTTATCTTCTTCTTTTATATGATCATATCCCATTAAATGATAAAAACCATGTACAATCATATATGCAAATTCTCGTTCAAAACTATGTCCATACTCTTTTGCCTGTTCTTCTACTTTTTCAATAGAAATTACTATATCTCCCAAAACATCTTCATGTTCAAAGTTTTGTGTTCTTATCTTCTCATCTAATTCTTCTTTTTCGAACATAGGAAATGATAAAACATCAGTTGCTCTATCTACATTCCTATATTCTTTATTTATTTCATGTATGTGTTCTGGAGTAGTTAACGTTATACTTATATATAATTTTGAATTTTCTAATTTTTCTTCTTTAAAGCATTGTTCTACTACTCTTTTTACTATATCTTCATATTTTTTATTTTCTTCTAAATCTAAATATTCTAATTGATACATTTTTACCACCTATGCACTTACTATTTCTTCCATTTTTGAACTAATTTTTTCTTTTTTAAATTTTCCGTCTTTGGTTTTGAAATCTCTAATTTCTTTCATTACACCATAATCTACAAGTCTTCTCTTATAATATTTTATTAGTCTGCTGTAATCTGTTTTAGCATTTTGGATTTTACTTATATCTTCTTTTATAAATAAGATTTCTTTTTGCTTAACATATTCAATAAAATCAATTTCTTTTAACTTTTCAATATCTTTATATTTGTCAAAAAATCTTTTGAATTGTTCTCTATCGTTTGGTCTATCCCAATATACTTTTGTTGATAATAATCTTACATTAAAATCCTCTATTAAGTTTAATAGCATTGTATATGCTTTTTCTCTTTTGGCAGCAATTTTAGTGTCTTGTACTAAACATCTTGCATCTTTCAATAGTTTCATATAACATTGTTCCGCAACAACTAAAGGTAAGCTATGTGTAAATAAATTTCTGCTAATTCCTAACAATATCATATTTTTTTCTATATTATCTCTTGCATCTAATTTTCCTATAGAAAATTTTTCATATTTTTCATAGTCTTTAATTACTTTTTCTAATTTTGGATCTTTTATTTTTGCTGGTAATATGTTCTTTATATAATCTTCTAATGTGTCAAAAATTTTAACATATATCCAGTCTTTTGAAGAATCATATACATTTGTACTATCAGCTAATTTTATAGAATAATTCTTTAATATGCCTTTATATAATGTATCTTGTTTTGAAATATAAAATGCTTGATATTTTTCGATTAGTTTTTGCTTTCCTGAATTCATTACTGTTTCTTTGTCTAGTTCAAGTAAATATTTTTGCTTTCTATATTTATATTCATTATATTCACTTTGCTTAAGTTGAACTATTCCGTAATATTGTGACAATGCCATGCTTTCTAATTTTGTTGCAGTATCATTTTTCACTTTTTTATATATTGTATCTAAAACATATTTATCTAGTACTTCTAAATATGAAGTATATGCTTCTTCATATTTTTTCTCAACTATGTCTTTTCTACTAGCATCTGTTTCTTCCTCTGCAGTTTCATAAGCTTTTAACATTGCATTTCTTTTCATGCTTATTCTCATTCCATTAATACCTATTTGTGTTGGTATTAATAACTTTGTCAATGTATTTGTTAATTTATTAATAAATGTTTTATCTGTTCCTACAACTCTTAAACTTCTCTCTTCCATCCTACTTCTCCCTTTCCAAGTTATTGGTAGGCAGGTTATTAATATCTTCTGTTAATTAAATTTTAATTGATTTTTTCCTGCATTCCTATATTTTCAATTACTTCATATGTTACACTTATTTCAACAAAATTTTCTGCTTCTGTTACTTCTGCATTTTTTCCGAAGTATATTATTTTTGTTTTCTATTTCATTTTCAATTTTTTCTTCTAGTTGTTTAGTTCCTCTAGCCGTTATCTCCTCAATTGTGTACTCATTTGAATTTTTTACCAATTCCTCATTAGTAATTTTTATTACGGAAATTGGTAAATACAAGTTTGAAAATATCCTAAACTTTTTTTCCTCTTCTATTGTATCATAAATTTTAAAATTTGAAAGAGTTTTGTAAAAATTTATTTGAAATTTATTAAATTTTATTTCATATTTCGTTTCTTTCTTTCCTGTTTTGACATTTTGTTCTTCTTTTATAGGAAACTTTTCTGTTTTACTATGCTTAACTATTGCTTTTACTTCTCCTAAACTGTGTACATTCCTTATACCCGTATACTTTCCTTCCATAACTCCTTGAATTAAAATTTGCCCTTCTTCTACATCATCTCCTACTTTTACTTGTGCTGTTCCATTCTGAGCTATTATTTGCGTAATGGTTCCTGCTTTTTTAGCAATTATATTTGTATATTCTTTTTCATCTACTAATTCTGGGGCTTCTTTTGCTTTAACAACCTTTACAATTGCATTTGTCCCTTTTAGGCTAATTCCAATCCAAGATATATCATTTCTTTTAAGACGTATTTTATTTACTATCTCTTCTACATTTATATTATCTTTTTTCATTCCTGTTTCTAATCCAGCATTTTTAACATCTTCTGCAATATTTTCTAATTTTAATCCATCTTCTACTACTATATCAATATTCCAAACATAACAAGAACTTATGTATAAAACCACTATAATTACAATTAGTGAAAATAAAAATGCTTTTCTTTTTCTATATTTATTAATAATAAATGGTAAGCCCCTTTTTCTTTCAATTTTTAGTTTACATTTAAGTTTTTTTGCAATTGCAACTGCATTATAAAAATCCTTTATTCCTATATTAAAATGTAATCTAACACCCTTTTCTCTTTTTAAATTCCATATTAATATTTTATTAGTTGTACATAAATTAATAAATCTTTCAATATAATATCCTTCAATCGATATACGAACATATCCTAATAAATATTTTATTAAAATTTTAATAAGCATGTTTTTTCTCTCTTTCTCTTGAAATTAATCTTCTGTTCTTTCTAATTCTATGTTTTCGATTTTTCCTGTAATTTTTATATCATCATTTGTCATTTTTTCTAAGTTAAGATTAAATCCGTTTATATTTAAAAGTCCAATATGTGTGCTTATGCTAGCAAAGTATTCTTCATATTCTAATATTCCTTTATAATTTTCAAGAATCAGCTCATTAAAACCAATAATTGTTATTTTAGGCATATTAGTACATACCTCTGTTGGCATTTCTAAAATTTTATCAATTTTCATTTTCATTATATAATATCTCCTATTTAAATTCTTCTAATGTCTTAAATTCATACCCTTCTTTTTGAGCTTCTTTTATTATACTGTCTAAAACTTCTGAGTTTGTTTTTGAATTTGGATGTAACAACATTATTTCACCACAATGAAAATTATTTATAATTATTTTTTTGCTTTCTTCAATTGATGGTTGCTTTTTTTCATCCCAATCAAAATATGCAAAACTCCACATTACAGTTTTATATCCAAGTTCCTGTGTCTTTTTTAAAGTTCTTTCATTAAATTCTCCCTTAGGTGGACGCATATATTTCATGTCATAATTAAACTTTTCAAAAATTGCTCTATGTAATTTCATTAATTCATTTTCTATTTCTTCATTTGTTTTACTTGGTAAACTTGGATGTGAACATGTATGATTTCCTATGATATGTCCCTCATTTATCATCCTTTCTACTAATTCTGATGCAGTATTCAAATAATGTGAAGTAATAAAAAATGTTGCTTTAACATTATTTTCTTTTAGTGTATTCAATATTTTTTCTGTATAACCAGCTTCATATCCTTCGTCAAATGTCAAATATATAAATTTTTCTGTATCTTTTCCTAAACATATTCCACCATTTTCCTCTAGCATCTTCCTATTTGCTTGCCCAACATCTGGTTGCAAGTTATTATTTGCTCTTTTTATCCCCCAGCCTATCGTTTTAGAATCTCTTGCACCAGTATATATTGTTTCTTGTTGTTTCATTGTTAATAACCCTATTAAAAAAATAGCCATTATCATAATAAATATTATTATTTTATTTTTTTTCATAGCATCCCTCTCTTTTCTTTTACATTTTATGATTAGCAAATTCTCATTATTACTAAAGTATCATTTTTATGATGCGTAATTACAAAAAATGGTTATTATTTTCATTTGTGTTTATTATATAAATTCAGTAGTTTCAATGCTTTACGTTTTATAAGCTTATATTTAAAAAGAGTATTGACAAGTTTTAAAATTTGATTTATATTGTTTTTATATTTTCAAAAAAATGTAATTTTTTAATTGATTGGAGGATTATATGTTGAATTTTGTAATTTGTGATGATGACCCTAATATGCTTAATAAATTGTCTATACTTTTTGAAAAAGCATTTATAAGAAATGACTTTAATGGAAAAATTGTGCTAAAAACTTCTAATTATAAAGATGTCATTTCTTTTATGAATTCAAATACTGTTAATGTTCTTGTTTTAGATATTGAATTTAAAAATTCTAATTTAAATGGATTAGATATTGCACGCGAAGTCAGAAAAATTGATAAAAATTGTTACTTAATATTTATTACTAGTCATTTTGAATATATTATAGAAGCTTTTGACTATAAGACATTTGCATACCTATTTAAAAATTCTTTAAATGTAGATTCTCTTTCTGAAACACTTGCAAGATTATTTGAAGATATTTCTGGTACTACAAAAAAGTTTCTAAAAATTGATACCAAAGGAACTTTTATTGAATTGGATGAAATTCAATTTATTGAAAAAAGTGGAATGAAGTTAATATATCATACACCAAGGGGTAATTTTAATACTTATAGCTCTTTTTCTAAAATTGAAAATTCGCTTCCTAAAAATTTTGTACGTTGCCACAAATCTTTTATTGCTAATATTAATAATATCGTAAACATTTCGCTCTCTGATAATTCTATAACTTTTAAGAACAATGATATTTGCTATATTGGTCCTAAATTTAAAAACTATTTTATGGAGGTAATTCATTATGACACAATTTGTAAATAATTTTTTAATTAATTTTAATATAACAAACATTCTTTATATACTAGCTTCTTTTATAGAAATTTATCTGTTTTTAAAACTTCTTCTTATTATTTTTGACGTAAAATCTACAGTTAAGCAAAAATTAATATTCATAGTAGTTGTTGTACCGATGAGTAAAATATTGTCTTATTTTATTCCATCTCCATTTAATGTAATACTTAATTATACTTTTATAGCTTTTTTAATTACAGCTATATTTAAATTAAGTATTTTGAAGAGTTTTACTTCACTAATAATAAGTTTATTTATTTTTGGTGTATTAAATGTTCTTTTACAGAATCCATACTTAACACTTTTAGACATTTCTCCAGAAGAATTTTTAAATGTACCAGTATACAGACTGCCTTATTTAATTATTCTATATTTAGCACTAACTTTAATAATTATTTTTCTAACCAAATTTAGAAAAATAAAATTTAGCTTAGATTTATTAGATACTCTAGATAAAAAGACTGTAATTGTTTTATGTTTGAACTTAATTTTAGGTTTTTTAACTTTATGCATTCAATTGATAATAACTGCATATTATTTAGAAATTGTTCCTATAATTATAACAATTTTAAGTTTCTTGTTATTAGTGTCTTTTCTACTATTAAGTATTTACAGTTTTACAAGAATGATAAAATTATCTATTACAACAAAAGACTTACAATGTGCAGAAGAATATAATAAATCTCTTGAGATCCTATACGATAAAGTAAAAGGTTATAAACATGACTTTGACAATATAATTTCAACATTAGATGGCTTTATTGAAAATGAAGATATGCCTGGTTTAAAAAAATATTTTAATGATGTTAAAAAAGATTGTAAAATAACAAATAATATAGCCTTAATTAACCCACGAATTATTAATAATGCTGGTATATACAGTTTATTAAATAATAAATATTTTAAAGCTATTAATTTAGGAATAACTTTTGAATTTGAATTTTTCTTAAATGTAGATAAACTAGAAGTTAATATGTATAAATTTTCTAGAGCTCTTGGAATTTTATTAGATAATGCAATTGAAGAAGCTGAAAAATGCCCCCAAAAAATAATAAAAGCTTCATTTATAAGAGAAAATAGAAATAGTCGTTCTGTTATAACTATAAAAAATACCTATTTAAACAAAGATGTTGACATTGAAAAAATATTCAAAAAAGGTGAATCTGGAAAAGAAAATCATTTTGGAATAGGATTATGGGAAATTCAAAATTATGTTAAAAAAAGTAAAAATTTAGATTTATATACAAGTAAAACCCCTGATTTCTTCATTCAAGAATTATCTATTTATGACTTAAAATAATATATATCAAAAAAGAAAACTTCTATATAGAAGCTTTCTTTTTTGAATTGATTTTAATGTTTAAGAACTTTTGTTTTTTTAGAAATTAATCTTTTTTTATTAAAGAAGCTGGCATTTTTGGTTGATGTCCCCACCACAATATCATGCATGCTGTGTTTGTTGATTTTGCGTATTTTTCTGCCATTTTTGCTAGTAATCTCATCATAATTAATTCCCCCTTCTTTTGTTAAATTTATATAACACAGGAGTAGTTGCAAAGACTCCTATATTATCCAACTAAATATTTGCATATACTTCATGTCCATATTTATTATCTGTAATTTTATATGCAATTCTTGTTATTGTTAATGTTTGAATTAAATCACCAAATATTATTATTCCTGCAATTGTTGTATTACCTATTATTATTGCTATTATAAATTCTACAGTTAATATAAGATAAGAAAGAATTTGTTTTTGTGTCCTTTCTTTTTTTCTAAGTATTGGAACATTTTCTGTATCTGCTGGAGCATACAGCTTTAACATTACAATACAAAATATCCATATACATATCATGGCAACATATTTTATACTTCCTGTTAAAATAATGTACTTTCCTAACAATGCTGAACCACTATATAAAATTAATGTATAAATTATACAACCTATATGTGTTTTCATATGGACTCCTCCTGAAAAACATCTATATGGTGCTATAATCAATACCGATATTAAAGTAAGCTTAAAGATTCCTAAGAAATATGCTATCAATAAAATAATTATTCCTTTTGGAAGTTCTCCTATTATATTTTGTAGTCCATACATTATTATTTCTGCTCGTTCATCGTCTATATCTGGCATTTCTTTTCTTATTTGATTGGTTAAATATGTACAGATTCTGTCTATCACATCTCTCACCTCACCTTTATCTTAGGTACAATTAAAATTTACCACTTTTATCTTAATTTTTTTTATTTTATTTATAAAAAGTTAAATTTTATATATATAATTATTATTTTTAATTTTCATATATGTTTTGGGTATTTTCATATAATTCTTTTTTTATTTTGTCGTTGTATAGCATTCTTACTCTTTACTTTTTCTTCTTTTTCTAGTCCAATTTCATCAAGCATCTTAAAAAATATATTAGAAAAAAATAAGAGCATTTGTGCTCTTATTAAACTTCTATATCTCTTAAAATACACCAAGTCCCATTACTTTCCGGAAAACATTTAAATGTCATTTCTTCTTTTGTAATAGGATGTTGGATCGTAAGTTCATATGCCCATAGTGCTATTTGCTTTCCTTGACCTCTAGTACCATATTTTTGATCTCCAAATATGCTATGTCCAGCATGTGAAAGTTGAACTCTTATTTGATGATGTCTTCCTGTATGCAAATTTACTCTCACTAATGATAAATTTTTAACTTCATTATATGCAAGAACTTCATAATCTAATTTAGCTAATTTTGCATTTTTCTTGTCTTTATTTACAACTTTACTCATGTTGTTTCTTTCATCTTTATATAAATAATCTTCTAATATTCCTTGTTTTTGTTCAAATTTTCCATCTACAACAGCTAAATATTTCTTTTTAAATATTTTTTCTCTTACCTGGTCACTTAATCTTGAGGCTGCTTTTGATGTTTTGGCAAATACCATAACGCCTCCAACTGGTCTATCTAATCTATGCACCAATCCTAAATAAACATTTCCAGGCTTATTATATTTTTCTTTTAGATAATCTTTTATAATTGTAAGCATATCTAAATCTTCTGTTTTGTCTGCTTGTGATGGAATATTAGGTTGTTTTTCAACTACTATTATATGATTATCTTCATATATTACATTTAATTTGTTCATCTTAATTCTCCCAACGTCCATAAATTCCACATGGTAATATTAATTTTGATTCTTCCATTGGTAATCCGATTTCTCCTGATGAAACTTTGCCTTTGTAATTTTTTGAAACAGTTAAATTCAAAATATTTTCTAATACTTTACTTGATATTCCTGTTGTATATGAATTTATTAAAAAGAATAATGGATTATCTGAAAGAACTTTTGTACATAATTCTACTAAATCATATATATTGTCTTCAAATTGCCAAACTTCACCATTTGCTCCCCTTCCATAAGATGGTGGATCCATTATTATTGCATCATATTTGTTTCCTCTACGAATTTCTCTATTCACAAATTTTACAACATCATCTACTATATATCTAACTGGTCTTTCAGCTAATCCTGATGAAGCAATATTTTCTTTTGCCCATGTAACCATTCCTTTTGAACTGTCAACATGACAAACAGATGCCCCTGCTGCAGCACAAGCTACTGTTGCACCACCTGTGTAAGCAAATAAGTTTAATACTTTAATATCTCTTTTTGCATTTCTTATTTTATCCATCATCCAATCCCAATTAACTGCTTGCTCTGGAAATAATCCTGTATGCTTAAATCCCATTGGTTTTATATTAAAGGTTAATTCTTTATATTTTATTTGCCATTGACTTGGCATTTTTTTATTATATTCCCAAGCTCCTCCGCCTGTTTTACTTCTATAATATGTGGCATTTATATTTTTCCATTTTTGAGGATATGATTTTTCTTTCCATATAATTTGTGGATCTGGTCTTGATAAAACCACATTTCCCCATCTTTCTAATTTTTGTCCATCTGCCATATCTAATATTTTATAATCTTCCCAATTATTTGCTATATTCATTTTTTCCTCTCTTTCCATATTTGTTATTATACACTATTTTGTAGATTTTTTCAACAAATTGAGCTGTTTTTTAGTTTCTTCATATCCCATTTTATATAATACATCTATCTGATTTGAATCTAATAAAGCTACTTTCTTTAAACAAATAGTTATCAAATGATCTATTCCTTCTTTTTCATAATTGGCTAATTCTCTTCCTTGTAACTCCATTGCTCTTGCTGCAACTTCAATCATATTTTTACAACATTGATTTTTTTCTAGAATTGTATCAAATGCTATTCCATAAACCTCATCTGCCCCATATTCTTTTAGCCCTTTCCATGGTAGATTTTCTCTAGTTCCACCATCAATTAGCTGAAGCCCATCAAATTTACATGGTGAAAAAACAACAGGAAAACTGCAACTTGCTCTAACTGCAGTAGCTATTGGAATATCACTTATATATTTAGTGTTATCTTGCAATACTTTTCTTTTTTCTTGTGATGAAGCAATATATACTGTACCTTTTTGTAAATCCACCATCGAAATCATTAATGGCATTTTTATTTCATTTATATTTTCTACATAACTCTTTTTGCAGATTTCATTAATTATTTTTTCTATAACTTTCCCACTATTTAATCCATCAATTACAAGCCTTCTAGTAAATATTAAACCCAATATCATTTTTATTACTTGCTTCCACTCAACATATTTTATTTTTTTATAATATTTTTTAAACAACTTCCACATCTCATCACTACTATATCCTAAGGCATACATTGTAGCTATTATACTTCCAGATGATGCCCCAGAAACACAATCAAATTTTATTTTTTCTTATTCAAATGCTTTCAATGCTCCAATATGTGCGGTTGCTTTTATTCCTCCTCCTGATAAACTTAATCCTCTCATAAAACCCTCCTTATAAGATTTTATGTTTTTAACCAAAAAATGAGCACCATCTTATATAAAATCTTATTATAAGATAGTGCTTATTTCTGTTACTTTTGGTGTACATGATGCCCAAGTTTATTTACTTCACATTTCCGATTCTTATTGATTTCAACCTTTTTCTCAATCTCGGTCTGAAGATCAATTCCATTAATCTCAGCAATCCCAAGCAAGAAAATTGCTACATCAGCAAGTTCTTCAGGAAATGTTTCAAGATCCCTAAACCATGCATCATATGCCTCTCCGACCTCTGCATTCAGATGACAAAATTCCTCGTTCATATCAGTAGTATTAAACCCTTGCCGCTTCTTATTTTCGAGAATTTCCTTTTGCAGTTCTTTCAGAGTCATACTCGTAGCCTCCTAAAAACTATTAACTATAGTGGGGCTTTCCCACTTCAAGAATAATTTATCACTTTTATTTTTTAATGTCAATAAAATTTGTTATGTTAGTACAATTTTCATTCCTATTTTTATTATTTCATAAACCATAAAAAAATTAGCTCCTGAAAGTACAATAAAAGAAGCTATTGCAAATGAAAGCATTTTATGCTTTTTCCAAAACTTCATATACATCCCCCTTACCTTGTCCTTAATATGTATATGTTCAATTTGAAAAAATATTCATAAAATACTTTCACTTTTCATCGCAATTTATTACAAATTATTTAACTCTTCTAATATTCTTTTTGCAAATACTTCTGTAATTCCACTTATTTCTGATAATTCCTTAACACTTGCATTTTTTATATTTTCTACACTTCCAAATTTTTTCAATAGTGCTTTTTTCTTCACTTCTCCAATTCCTTCTATTGAATCTAAATCTGATTTTGTAATATCTTTATCTCTTAATTTTCTATGATATGATATTGCCGTATCATGAACTTCATCTTGGAATTTTGTAATCAGATTCTTCAAGTTCTCAGATATTTCTAATTCATTTCTATTTTCATCCATCAATGCTCTAGTTTGGTGCTTGTCATTTTTAACCATACCAAAAACCGGAATATTTAATTCATATTTAGCAATAGCTGTTTTTGTAGCTCTAATTTGAGTTATTCCTCCATCAGCAAATATTGCATCTGGCAATCGTCCAAATCCACTAGAATTGCTATCATCTATTGAATGTTTTAATCTACGTGTTATGACTTCTTCCATACATCTTGGGTCATCTTGTCCATACACTGTTTTTATTTTAAATCTTCTTGATAAATTTCTCTTAATAACTCCATCTATCATTACACACATTCCAGCAACTATATATTCTCCTGAAATATTAGATATATCATATGTCTCTATCTTTCTTGGCAATTTTTCTAATCCAAGTACTTCTTTTAATTCTACTAAAATTTCACTCTTATCTCTTTCTTTATTTTCAAGAGTTATTTTAGCATTATTATCTGCCATTTCTACGAAACGTAATTTTTCACCTTTTTTAGGTGATTTTATTTCAACTTTTCTTCCCGCTTCTTTACTTAACCATTCTTCAATAGCATTCTTATCTTCTAACTCTTCTCTTACCATTATTTTGTTTGGAAGATTTTGTCCATCCATATAATACTGTTTTATAAATCCTGATATAATTTCTTTATCTTCCATTTCTTTTAAATCTGGGAAAAAGTAATGTTCTCTTCCTACCATTTTACTTCCACGTACAAAGAAAATTTCAACACAAACTTCCATTTCTGATTTTGCAATTCCTATTACATCAATATTATTTTCTGTAATATTTGAAACTTTTTGCTTTTCATTTACTCTTTCTATTGCAAGCATTCTATCTCTTATATATGCTGCTTTTTCAAAGTTCATTTTATTAGCTTCTTCTAGCATTTCTTGTTGTAGCTCTTTTAGCACTTTATCTACTTTTCCATCTAATATATCTATTATTTCATTTATTTGTTTCCTATAGTCTTCTTTTGAAATATAACCCATACAAGGTCCCAAGCATCTGTTAATATGATAATTTAAACATGCTCTTGTTTCTGATCTAAAATTTTTACATTGACGAATTTTATATTTTTGTTTTATAAAATCTACCATCTCTTTTGCAGCTCCTGGATTTGCATATGGTCCAAAATATTTTGAACCATCATTAATAATTCTTCTTGTTATTACTACATTAGGATACTCAGATTTTACATCTATTTTTATATATGGATATGTTTTATCATCTTTTAATAAAACATTAAATTTAGGTCTATTTTTCTTTATTAAATTACATTCTAGTATTAATGCTTCTGCTTCATTATCAACTACTATATATTCAAAATGGTCTATCAGTGATACCATTCTTTTTATTCTTTCTGTTTTATCTGTTTTTCTAAAATATGATCTCACTCTGTTTTTTAAGTTTACTGCTTTTCCTACATATATTATTTTGTCTTCTACATCATGCATTATATATACACCTGGTTTATCTGGTAACATTTTTAATTGTTCTTCTATATTAAACATTATTTTCCCTCCCCCTCTGCCTACTCTATTATAATACATTATTTTTACACATTTTGCAATCCTAATATTTAACATTTTGATAAATTATAAAGTTTAAAAAATCTCTTGCCACATTTTTTATTTTGGTATAATATAATATTGTAAATTGAAATGTACTTAAATTTTAAGAAAGGAGTTAATTTACACTAAGCGCCAGGACTTTTAAAGTTGACGAGGTTTAGAGTTATCGAAATATTCGGCGGATGCTCTAATGGATAGCTTAATCCACAGTATCGAGCAAAAAATAGTAAAAATACTATAACAGATCTCAATACATAAGCATGTATATTTCAATTCCACATTAAATTTATTAAAGGAGGTTCTACTTATGTGTGGAATTATTGGATATATAGGAAAGAAAAAAGCTACACCTATATTAATTAATGGTCTATTAAGACTTGAATACAGAGGATATGATTCAGCTGGAATAGCTACTGTTGAATCTGATAAAATAGCTATAATGAAAGATAAAGGAAGAGTAAAAAATTTAGAAAATTTAAAAGGCATTAATGATTTAAATGGAACTATTGGTATTGCTCATACAAGATGGGCTACACATGGAAAACCATCAAAAGAAAATGCTCATCCACATTATGATAATAATAATACTTTTGCTGTTGTTCATAATGGTATTATTGAAAATTACCATGATTTGAAAGAATTTTTAATAAAAAAAGGATATACCTTCTATTCTCAAACAGATACAGAAGTTATTCCAAACCTTATACATTATTATTACACAAAAGATGATAATCATGACAATCTACAAGTCCTACGTGCTGTTCACAAAGCTTGCATGGACTTACAAGGAAGCTTCGGACTTCAAATTATTTCAACATTTATGCCTGATAATTTGATTGTTGTTCGTAAAGATAGCCCTCTTGTTATTGGGAAAGGTAATGGAGAAAACTATGTTTCTTCAGATATCCCAGCAATATTATCATTTACAAAAGATTTTTATTTATTAAATGATTATGAATTTGCTGTACTTTCAAGAGATAAAATTGATTTTTATGATATTAATCTAAATAAAATTGAAAAAGGTGTTAAAACAATTGATTGGGATGCAAGTAGTGCAGATAAAAACGGATATGAAGATTATATGTTAAAAGAAATTTATGAGCAACCAAATGCTGTTAGGGAAACAATAGGCTCTCGCCTACCTGATAATGAGCCTTGCAATTTTGATGATTTAAAATTCACAAAAGAATTTTTATCTAAAATAAATAAAATATATATAGTAGCATGTGGTACTGCTATGCATGCTGGTCTTTCTGGAAAAATTGCAATAGAAAAACTTTGCAAAATTCCTGTAACTGTTGACATAGCTTCTGAATTTAGATACAGAAATCCTATTATTGATGAAAATACTCTATGTATTTATATTTCTCAATCTGGAGAAACTGCAGATACTATTGCAGCATTAAAACTTGCAAAATCTAAAGGAGCTACAACTCTTGCAGTTTCAAATGTAATTGGAAGTTCAATAACCAGAGAAGCCGATTATTGTATATATACACATGCTGGTCCTGAAATTGCAGTTGCTTCAACCAAAGCATATACTTCTCAAGTCGTATTACTTGATATATTAGCTATTTATTTTGCTGAAATATTAGAAAGCGCATCTATATTTGAATTAAAAGAACTAAAAAAAGAGATGTTATCTCTTCCAGCAAAAATAGAAAATGCCCTAAAATCAACAAATAGAATTAAAGAATTTGCAAAAAATATTTATCAAGAAAAAGATGTATTCTTCTTAGGTAGAGGTGTTGACTATAACACTGCATTAGAAGGTTCTCTAAAACTAAAAGAGATTTCTTATATCCATTCAGAAGCTTATGCAGCAGGTGAATTAAAACATGGTCCTATTGCATTAATTGAAAATGGTATTACAGTTATTAGCATAATTACAGATAAAGCTCTTGTTGAAAAGACAATTAGCAATATTCAAGAAGTTATCACTCGTGGTGCTAAAACTTTAGTAATTACAAATCAAGAATTACCAAGTAATAATATTGATACTATTATTACAGTTCCTGATACTAATGTACTATTTTCACCAATCCTTGCAATAGTTCCTTTACAATTACTTTCTTACTATATTTCTAAAGAAAAAGGATTAGATGTTGATAAACCTAGAAACCTTGCAAAATCTGTAACAGTTGAATAGAAAAAAATCCAAGAGTCTATCAAGACTTTTGGATTTCTTTATTTATACAAATATTGTTGTGGATTTATTGCTGTTCCATTTACTCTTATCTCTAAATGTAAATGTGGACCTGTTACATTTCCAGTTGCTCCAACTGCAGCTATAACATCACCAGCATTAACCTCTTCTCCTTCTGATACATATATTGCACTACAATGTGCATACCAAGTTTCAACATCATTTCCATGAGAAATTTTAACTAAATTTCCATATGGTCCATTTTTTTCTGCAAATATTACAGTTCCAGATGCAACAGCTTTTATTGGTGTTCCAATTGCAGAATATATATCTGTTCCTGTATGTGCACCAGATCTTATTGAACTAACTGCTCCAAATCTGGATGTTACCATTCCATTTACTGGCGTTACTGCTAACAATATTCCATTTACTTTTGGCATCTTGCTCATTTCATCTTCTTCAATAAGTGCTGCTACCTTTTCCTCTACTTGGGCTTGAGCTACTTGAACTGTTTCAAGCGATACTGATTCCATGTTTTCTGTATAATTTTCTGTAATGCTTAAATCTAATTGTATTGTATCATCTTTATGTTCTTCTTTAATTTGATTTACAGCTTGTTCTGCTTCTTCAATATTGTCTACTAAACCTACTGTTTCATCATTTAAATTTACTGCATAATATTTATATACTATTCTAGCATCTTCTTTTAATGCTAACATTATTTCTTCTTCATTCGTTTCTTGTTTTTTACTTACTAACTTAAACTCATAATTTGGCATCTCATTTAATGAAACAAAATCGATATTTTTTCCTTCCATCTCTATTATCTCTGTTTGGATTCTATCTTTTAATTCTGCTTCATCTTCTACATAACCTAACTCTTCTCCTGCTAGAGTTACCTTATATGTTGGTTTATATTTTAATAAAATAATCGCTATTATTAAACCTAATGCAATTGCCATTATACTAAAAAGTTTGCAACTCTCTTTTGTGTAGTATTTTATGTGTTGTTTTAAAATAATACATTCACTCCTTTTTTGCGCGACCAAGTTCTATTATACCATAATTTTGCATCTTTTGCAAATTGTGTATCCTCGATTTCGCTTTTTCAGCCGTTTTTGACCTTTTTTTAACTTTATTTTCAGTATTTTCATTAATAGATTGCTCTATTTTCCTCCTTTTTATTCATTTTTTCGACATTTTTCTACCAATTCTGTTTTTCAAATATTGCATCTGCTAGAAAAATGTGCTATTCTATATAAGAAAAGGAAAAAAGTTATGAAAGAATTAAATGTATCTGAAAAATATAATGGAAAAAAACTTTGCAAATTTATATTAGATAGTTTCCCACATTTATCTCAAAATATGCTTTATAAAGCATTAAGACAAAAAGATATTAAAATTGATGGGGTTCGTACAAACAAAGATTGTACAATTTATACAGGAAATAAAATTCAAGTTTATATTGCTGATAATTTATTATCACCAAATACAGAACTTAATATTGTATATGAAGATTCTAATATTTTAATTATAAATAAACCAACCAACCTTGAAGTTACTGGACCAGATAGCTTAACAAGTATAGTTCACTCTATTTATAAAAATTCAGATTTTCTACCAATGCCATGTCATAGGCTAGATAGAAATACAAATGGACTTGTTTTGTTTGCCAAGAACAAAGCTTCTTTGGAAATATTATTGAAAAAATTTAAAAATCATGAAATTCAAAAAAAATATTTGGCATTAGTATATGGAAAGCCTAAAAATAAAAAAGCTCGTCTTGAAGCATATTTATTTAAAGATAATAAAAAATCTTTAGTTTATATATCTGATGAATTTAAAACAGGTTATCAAAAAATTATAACTTCTTATACTGTAATAAATGAATTTGAAAATAATTCATCATTATTAGAAGTGGAAATTGAAACTGGCAGAACTCATCAAATAAGAGCACATTTAGCTCACATAGGCTACCCTATTATTGGTGACGGAAAATATGGAATAAACTCTGTTAATAAAGAATTCGGTTTTAAGTATCAACAGCTTACAGCTAATCAATTAACATTTAACTTTAAAACAGATAGTGGAATTTTAAATTATCTAAATGGAAAAACTTTTAAACTAAAATAATAAGGAACTTTTTATAGAATGGATAACGAAAAAGTAACCTCGTAATTCTCATAAAAAATAGTGAACTAGAAAAATTATTTTCCAATCCACTATTTTTTGCGAGAAAATGCCTAACACCTCACTTCTTAGTGGAAATCTTCTTTCGGAAAATCTCCAGATTCAGTGCTCCAACGCACAATAGAAAGCCAATCATTTTTGTTCCAACAATCGTTATGATGTCAGCCGTCGAAGAACATTCCTGTTCTCCAAATAGCATTACAATGCCTACTCCAAGTAAGCAAAAAACGACTCCTGCTAAAAGCAACCTAATCATAATCCGATACTTGCGCTTTATCATAATTCTCTCCTTCTTGGGATTAAAACCCCAATTTTATTCAGCAATACTTATATTTATTATAACAGATTTACTAAAATTTTGCAAATTTACATATTCTTTAATTTTAACTATGTTGTTGAAGTTGTCATACCACTCCTTCCACTAGTATTATTAGAGAAATTTGAATATATTGGTTTAATGTATTTTTTGCTTACAACCCCAACATAATCTCCTTCTATTTGAACAATATACCAATCCTCTATTCCTGCAAAAACTCGTATATATTCATGCTTTTCACTCCATTTAATATTATACAATTCAATTATTATCTAGTACATCATAAAAATTTTTAAATATATATCCTTCTGATTTTAGGTATTCAATTGATTCTTTTAATGCTGATGAAGAGTCACTTACATCTTTGGTATCATGCATTAATACGACCAACATATTTTTATTTTTTGATGTTTTCTTTAAATTATTAATCAATTGTTGTTTAGAATATTTTTTTACCGAATCATTATTTAAACAATTCCAATCAACATACCTATAATTCATATCATTAAGTAACTTTAACGCCACTTTCTTTTGAGACTTATATGATGGTGCCATAAAACCATTAGGAAATCTAAATATATGTGAACAATAATTATCAATTCCAATTGCTTTTCCTATTGCCTCATCTGTTTTATTTACTTCATTTTTAAAACTTTCTTCGCTTTGATATAATATTTTATTATTATGATCATATCCATGGTTTGCAATATAATGCCCTTCTTCATATGCCCTTTTTACAATCTCTGGATGTCTATCAACATATTTTCCTATTACAAAAAATGTTGCTTTTACATCTTCTTCTTTTAAAATATCTAAAATTTTAGGTGTAGCTCCTTGCGTTGGCCCATCATCAAATGTGAGAAACACTATCTTCTCTTCTTCTTTTTCAATTTCTGCTATTTTATCCATTAAATTCAGAGATATTGATGCATTTTCTTCTATGCTAACAGCTGTTGTCATTGGCTTGTATAATACTGCAATTAAGCCTATAACACATAAAATTAAAATTCCTAATGTTATTTGTATTTGCTTTTTTGTTATACTATATATTTTCATAGGCCCCTCCTATAAAATTATATGATTAACTTTACAAATTATTTTAGAAATTTTTCTCTATTTTATTTTTTATTGTAATTACTTTTTCCTACAAAATTATAGAACATCTTCGTAAATTTTTCAAATAACATTGCTTTCAAAACTTATGTTTTGTATAATGATATAAAATTATTATTATTTTAAAATGGAGGTCAAAATATGCCAGAGTTAAAAGTTTTAAATCAAAAGACGGAGATTTCTTTGTTTCAGACTGGCTAAGGAATAGAAATACTATTGAATTTTTAGGCATTTGGGAAGAAATTCATAATCCTAATTTTAATTATGGCGAATTCGCCATAATTAAAAGTCAAGCAGGTTTAAATAGTTATAAAATAAGTGTAAAAGAATGGACAGAGAGAACAAATGCAATTGGAATAATATCAAAAGCAGGAAGATATGGAGGAACTTATGCTCATATGTTGCCAATTGCCAGAACACGACCATCATCTTCAAAAATAACTGCAACTTTATCGCCATCATAAATATGTGCTTTATTGAAATTTTCTTTAAGCTGATTGCAGAAAACTTTTCCTTCTTCTTCAGTGTTTCCAACCTTAATAAATGGAAGATTGTTAAAAAACAAAGTAGAAGTATCTTCGAACATAATACCCCAAGCATAATAACAATGAGGTTCAAAGTAGTACGGTGGATTTTTTAATCCTTTAATCCGAGCTGTTGCAATGTTAACTCTCTGAAATTTCATATCAATTCCTCCTAACAATCGTTTTACGAGAATGTACAAACCTGCTATTCTTTTTTAGTTCGCATAGCTACGAAAAATTACAATTGTTATTATATCATAATATATATAGATTTTCAACTTGTAGCAAAAATCTGTTTTCATGATATTGATTTTTATAAATTTCTATACTATACTAGCTAACATAGGAAATGAAGATAAGTAGATGTGGTTTGCCACTTTTAATCCGTGACTTTAAGTCGCGAGTGATGAGGTGGTGCTATGATAGAAGCTATTTTGTTTAAAATAATATATCTACTTTTATTTGGCTTAGTTGTCGAAACTATTATAGTATTTGCCTTAGTTATACTAGTTATAATTTTAAGCAAATAGACAATAAAAAAACACATCTGTAATTTGACCGTTGTAGATGTGTTTTTACATATTTATTCGGCAAACCACGTTTGTGGTTCTTCATTTTCTATACTTATTATACTAGCTTTTTATGTTTTTGTCAATTATTCTCGGAAATTTAATTATGCTTAATATAAAAAATTGGAACGAACGTCGTAGTTATCTACAACTTTTTTCTCTTAACGATTTATACAAATATCAATCAATTTATTAAAGTATATCATATTTTTCATAAAATACAATACCAAATGAATTAAAAAATTATACAATTTGCAATTTTATGTAAAACATGTTATAATTTAGTTGTAACATGCTTTTTTGTTGCCTTTGAAATCAGTAAATTTCGGAGGCACAGTCCTCCGAACAATAAAAAGGAGGAACTATCATGAAAAAACGAGTACATTATGCAGAACTGGAGGATATGCAAAAGTATATCGAAGGTTTTAACTCCGATGATTACGAGAGTTGCGGTAAACGCACTGACCCTTCTGTCATTGCATATGCAAGAGACTACTACGACAAGCATTTACCTGTGGATGTAACTGCATGGATACGGGTAAACGAACCTGATGAAAATTTGATTTATGCAAAAGGTCTCGGCGATCAGGTATGCTTTGTTCGTGACATACTTTGCCAGCTGTTGAGATCAACCTACGAAGAATGGCGCGACAATCCGCCACTAGTGATTTCTACCCACTATTCAAAATCGGTAAAATTACCTGTGTTTCAGATCAACCTCGAAAAGTACGGCATAGAAATGGTACTTCGGTACAATTTCTACGACTGGAAGATTTCAGTAAAATCTGATAAACCTCTGGATTTCGATTACATGGGACTTTTTAATCCCACAGAAGAGATTTCATATCTTTACTGCGAGGGATTTCCGAGAGACAAGGTTTATGGCAGCTATGAGCAGAGTCACTCCCAGTTCACTATTGAAATCGGCTCTCATTACGACTTGTACACTTTCATTTTCTTACTCAAGAACTACTTGGGAATTAAAAGAGAAGATTAAAATGTACTTGTTTCGCC
>ULTR01049612.1_pt1 | contig 52030 bp, 45 predicted proteins | sample 1957781 | NCBI WGS metagenome assembly ULTR01 (sample SAMEA4835739, study PRJEB28245) | human gut metagenome | biome: gut microbiome; material: fecal sample | place: Denmark | collected 2008 | reverse complement strand
TCGCTTGCGGTTATGGCCGTTCTTTACCCTGTAGCGACGTTTCTGCCGTCGGCGTTTCCCGACGAAAGGGTTCTTCCTCTCGTTACGATAATGCTGCCGGCGCTTATCAGCACGTCGGTATACAACGTCGTCAGAAGTTGGTTCTGGGGAAGAAAATCCTTTATCGCATTCAGTTTCACCGAGACGCTGGAGGAAATTCTGCGTATAGCGTTTACTCTCGTATTTTCTCTCGGAATAATACGCGGATTATCTCCCGTAAAAGGTCTGTCGATAGGTTTTCTGATATCCGACGTAATATGCGCGTTGGTACTCGTCGCCTTCTTTTTTATAAAAGGAGGACGTCCCGGGAAGCCAGCATATCCGGGCAGCCTGCTGCGTCCTTCCCTTCCTTTGACTGCCACGAGAATTTTCGGCGGCGCCGTAGGCGCTTTCACCGCGCTTATAATTCCTTTGATGCTCGTCAGAAACGGAATGTCCAATGCGGAGGCTTCCGCAACTTTCGGCCGTGTAACAGGTATGGCGATGCCCCTTCTTATGGCGCCGACGACGCTTACGGGCGCGCTTGCCGTCGTGCTTATACCCGAAATCGCAACCCTGTCGAAATCCGAAAACGACGCTTTATCCGCACGCATTGACGGAAGTATAAATTTTTCCGTGATAATATCGTCTTTATTTATAATTCTTTACGTACCTCTGGGTAAAGAAATCAGCGTTTTCGTTTTTAACGACGTTTTTTCGGGCGAGTATCTTTCGAACGCGGCATTACTGCTTTATCCGATAGGACTCAATCAGATTACCGCGTCGGTACTGAATTCCATGGGTTATGAAAAAAAATCGTTCGTTCACTATGCAATCGGCGCGGCGCTGTTGCTTGTTTGTCTTATCGTCCTGCCCGGATATATCGGTATATACGCGGTTGCCGCGGGAAGCGGCTTATGTTTTGCCGTGTCGAGCGCAATGAATCTCTTTCTTATAAACAAAAAAGCAAACGTCTTCCGTACGCCGGGAAAAACTTTGCTTTCGTTATTATTCGTATTCCCGGCGGTGGCGATTGCTTTTTTACTGAAAAATATCCTGCTTTCAAGAATTCCTTTATTTTTCGTAATCGCAATATCGGGAGGCATTCCCGTACTGCTTTACGCGGCGTGTATAGTTGCCTTCAGAATTGTCGACGTATCGCGTTTTTATCAACGTTTGAATGGAAAATTTTCGAAAAAACGGGATACAAAATGAGCGTCAGCGCAAAGTTAACCGCCGTTACCGGAGTCTGCGTCCCTGCGCGTACGGCCATATAAGCCCAGAACGTATTTCCTTTGGCAAGACCCATAAGATACAGGCCGTATGTTGTAATAAAAAGAGTACATACGACAAAAACGAAAACGTAGGACAATGCGATATGAAAATAAGGCACGGCTTTTTTCGGTCCGGGAATTTTAATATAAGACACAAGTCCCGGAATAACGCCTATAAGAACCGACGAACACAGTATAATGGGATTAGGAGCATATCCGCCGCCGACGAAGCAGCCTATAACGTCACCTATTCCGCCGACCAGTCCGCCGTTAACTGGGCCGAAAAAATATCCCGCAAGAAAACAGGTCGTATAAGTCAGCGTGATTTTCAGCGTGCCGAGCCGCGGCGAAAAAATACTTACGACAACGTTTACGGCAATGAGAAGCGCAAGATAAGCAATCCTCTGCGCGGTAAAATAAACCTTTTTTTTCTTCGGAATGCCCGCGCTTTCCACGGCGGTTTCTTCCGAAATATCGTTTTTAACCATAAAAAAACCTCCCGAAATCAACAAGAGGTCCGATGCAATATACGTCCGCACGGCGGACGTTTTTCGCAGCGAACGCGATAAGCCACCGCAGGTTTCCCTTTCGTTTGCGGGCGACATTCCATCCCGCAACACTTAACGCGACTTATCTACTCTGCTTTTTTTTGATAATAACCCATATCGGCAGAAAAATCAAGCGCATTACGCATAATTTGATTTTAATAAAAGATAATAGCGATATGCTTAACGTATTTCTTCGCGCGATTATTCTGTATTTTTTCCTGCTTGTGGCGATGCGGCTGATGGGAAAAAGACAACTTTCCGAATTTCAGCCGTTCGAATTTGCCATAACTCTCGTTGCGGCCGACCTTGCGTGTATTCCCATGTCGGACAACACAATTCCCATTATCTACGGCATTATTCCGATATTCACGCTCGTGATACTGCACAATATTCTGACATTCGCGGCAATCAAAAGCCATCGTTTCAGAAAACTGATAAACGGAAAACCCGTCATTCTCATCGACGACGGAAAAATCGACTGCGACATTCTTAAAAAATGCGGTATGACGGCAAACGACCTTCTTGAAAGTCTTCGCGAACAAGGATATTTCAAAATCGGCGAGATAGGCTACGCCGTTCTCGAAACTAACGGTAAAGTTTCCGTGCTGCAAAAATTCGCAAACGCCCCCGTAACCAACGCCGATTTGAAAATTTCGGGCGGGGAAAACGCTCTGCCTTATAACGTGGTGGTCGAGGGACGTTTTATGGGCGAAACATTCGAGTACATCAATCCTCCTCTCGAAAAAGACCTTATCGTTAAAACTCTTGAAAAAGAAAATATGCGCGTACGGGACGTATTCCTTTTTTCGCTTGACGGAAACGAAGCGTTCATTCAATCTTATGACGGTCGCGTCGTAAATACTATTTTATCCGACAAATGAAAAAGGCGATAATATTAACTATTATACTACTTCTTATACTGAGCGCCGGCATAAGCGAGCACTTTTTCGTGCATAAAACTTTCGACCGTTTTAAGGAGCAGACTCGTTCGATAGAAAATGCGATAAACGAGGACGACATAGAAACCGCGCTGGAAAAATCCGAGGCGCTTCTCGACTGGTGGAATAAAAAACGCGTTGTCATCGAAGCTATATCGTACTGTCAGGACGCACGACAGGTAAACGTGGTGATAGGCGAAATGATAGGCAGTTTAAAATGCGGGGATATTGAAAACGCAAGCAGTAAAATAGTAAGTCTTAACGAGCTTACCGACAATATACGGGATATTCTCGATTTCAACGCGATTGATATTATATAACAAAAAAGCGGTTTTAACATTTAAAACCGCTTTCTTAACTCATAATTAGGTAAATTTATTTAATGTTAAATATTTTTTTAAGAAACTCTCCCGTATAGGATTTCTCGTTTTCGGCAATATGCTCCGGCGTTCCCGTATCGACGATACGTCCGCCTCTGTCGCCGCCGTCGGGGCCGAGGTCAATAACGTTATCCGCAACCTTGATAACGTCAAGATTATGTTCTATGACAAGCACGGTATTGCCCCCCGCAACAAGCCTTTCAAGAATTGCGATAAGCTTGGACACGTCGTGCGTATGCAATCCCGTGGTGGGCTCGTCGAGGATATACAACGTCTTTCCCGTACTACGTTTGCTTAACTCGGTCGCAAGCTTGACGCGCTGCGCCTCGCCGCCTGACAGAGTCGTCGCGGGTTGTCCGAGTCTGATATATCCGAGGCCCACGTCGTAAAGCGTTTTGATTTTATTGTATATTTTGGGAAGATTTTTAAAGTACTCGCACGCCTCCTCAACCGTCATCTCGAGGACGTCGTTGATATTTTTTCCCTTATACTTCACTTCGAGGGTTTCCCTGTTATAACGCTTGCCGTGGCAGACGTCGCAGGGAACGTATATGTCGGGAAGAAAATGCATTTCGATCTGGATAATCCCGTCGCCGCCGCAGTTCTCGCATCGGCCGCCCGAAACGTTGAATGAAAATCTGCCCGCGGTGTAACCGCGTGCTTTCGCGTCGGGAGTCGACGCAAACAATTCGCGTATCGGAGTAAATACCCCGGTGTAGGTTGCGGGATTGCTTCGGGGCGTCCGTCCTATGGGCGACTGGTCGATATTGATAATTTTATCGAAATACCCGATGCCCGCAATATTTTCGTACTTTCCCTCCGTCAGGTTGCTTTTATTCAATTTGTTGTAAATTGCCGGGAAAATAATTTCGTTTACGAGACTGCTTTTTCCGCTGCCCGACACTCCCGTAACCACGTTGAACAAGCCTACGGGAATATCGACGTCGATATTTTTAAGATTATTCTGTCTCGCGCCTCTCACCGAAAGGTATCTTCCGTCGGGCAGATTTCTTTTTTCGGGAACGTCGATTTTAAGCTCTCCCGACAGATATTTGCCCGTAACGGAACGGGGACTCGCTATGATATCCGAGACGCTTCCCGACGCAACGAGTTCGCCTCCGTGAATACCGGCACCCGGTCCGATATCCACTATATAATCGGCCGCACGGATTGTATCCTCGTCGTGTTCGACTACGATAAGAGTGTTTCCCAAATCTCTAAGGCCTTTAAGACTGTTTAGCAGTCTTTCGTTATCCTTCTGATGAAGACCTATCGACGGCTCGTCCAGAATATACAGAACGCCGGTAAGTCCGCTTCCTATCTGCGTGGCGAGTCTTATACGCTGCGACTCCCCTCCGGACAACGTTGCGGACGACCTCGACAACGTCAGATAATCCAGCCCGACGTTTATAAGAAATCTGAGACGGGCGCGGATTTCTTTGACGATTCTCTCCGCAATGAGCGTTTTCTGATTGTCAAGTTGCAGATTTTCGAAAAACTCGTCGATTTTATTGACGCTCATATCCGAAAGTTCGGCAATGTTCAGACCACCTACGGTTACGGCAAGGGCTTCCTTTTTAAGTCGTTTTCCGCCGCAGGTGCTGCAGGGCACCGATACCATATATCTCTCTATTTCGAGTTTCGTCCCCTCGCTTGTGGTTTCGCGGTAGCGGCGCATGAGATTATTGACGATTCCTTCGTAACGGGTCATAAACTGCCCTTTGAAACTGCGCGAATTATAATCCATCGGAATTCTCTCGTCAACGCCGTATAAAATCGCGTCGAGTTTCCACTTGGGAAGGTCCTTTATAGGAGTATCCAGCGAAAAATCAAGCACTTTCGTAAGCGCTTTGAACTGCGAACGCACGATATCGCCGCTTCCGAGATTCCAGCCCGAAGGCGTAGCAAGGCCGCCGTTTCCGACGCCGAGATTTTCGTCGAGAATTATTTTTTTAAGGTCTATTTCGTTGCGGAATCCCAACCCCCCGCATTCGGGACAGGCTCCGAAGGGATTGTTGAACGAGAAAAGTCGGGGTTCGAGCTCCTCTATGCTGATATCGCAGTCGGGACAGCTGTATTTCGTGCTGTACGTCGTTTCCTTTCCGCCGTTATCGACTACCACTAACCCGTCGGCAAGTTTCAGAGCGGCTTCGACGCTGTCGGTAAGTCTGCGCCCGCTGCCCTCTTTTACCGCTATTCTGTCGACGGTTACGAAAATATTGTGTTTTACGTTTTTATCGAGTTTAATTTCTTCGTCGAGCGTATAGTCGATTCCGTCGACGCGCACGCGCACGTAACCCGATTTTTTGAAATCTTCAAGCTCTTTCCGGTATTCGCCCTTTCTGCCCCGCACGACGGGAGCCATTATAATTACTTTATTGTCGCCGCTTTTTCGGGCGGCTTCGACTATTCTGTCCGTAATCTGGTCCACCGACTGATGCTCGATTTCCCTGCCGCATTTCGGACAGTGCGGAGTGCCTATACGCGCGTAAAGCAGTCGCAGATAGTCGTATATTTCGGTTACCGTTCCCACGGTGGAACGCGGGTTTTTCGAGGTTGTTTTCTGGTCGATTGAAACGGCGGGCGACAGCCCTTCGATATATTCCACGTCGGGCTTTTCCATCTGCCCGAGAAACATTCTCGCATAACTGGACAGACTTTCGATATACCTTCTCTGCCCTTCGGCGAAAATCGTATCGAATGCAAGCGAGGATTTGCCGCTTCCCGACAAACCCGTAAACACCACGAGTTTGTCGCGCGGGATTTCCACATCGATATTTTTAAGATTGTTTTCTTTTGCGCCTTTAACGAAAATTTTATCTATCATTGTCCGTTTCTCAATTCTTTCTTAAGTTCGGTTATTCTGTCTCTCAATCTGATAGCCGCTTCGAAATCCAGTCCGTCGGCGGCAACCTTCATAAGACCTTTAAGTCTTTCAAGTTCAGAAGCGATGTCTTTACGGTCGCGTTTTTCGTCTTTATCGAGTTTTTTGGTAATTTCGATAGTATTTACAATATCCTTTACGACGGTATGCGGTACAATGCCGTGTTCCTTATTGTAGTCGCTTTGTATCTTGCGGCGCCGATTTGTTTCGTCTATCGCGCGGCGCATACTGCCCGTTATCGTATCGGCGTACATAATGACGCGCGCCTCGGTATTTCTCGCCGCCCTTCCCACCGTCTGAATAAGCGCGGTTTCGCTTCTCAGAAAACCTTCCTTATCGGCGTCGAGAATTGCAACGAGCATCACCTCGGGAATATCCAGACCTTCTCTTAAAAGGTTTATTCCCACAACGACGTCTGTTTCGCCCTTCCTCAATGAATTTATTATTTCGATGCGTTCGAGCGTATCTATGTCGCTGTGCATATATTTGACTTTGATTTCCTTTTCTTTAAGAAACGACGTAAGGCTTTCGGCCATTTTCTTCGTAAGAGTCGTTACGAGAATTCTGCCGCCTTTATTTACCGTTTCGTTGATTTCCGAAATCAGGTCGTCAATCTGTCCTTCGACGGAGCGCACCGTGATTTCCGGGTCGATAATGCCGGTAGGTCTTATAAGTTGTTCGGCAACCCGGTCGGCTTCGGACAGTTCGTATGGGGCGGGAGTTGCCGAAACGCATATGAGCTGACCTATCCGTTTATCGAATTCGTCAAATCTCAACGGACGATTGTCGAACGCGGCGGGAAGACGGAAACCGTAATCCACGAGGTTTTCCTTGCGGCTTCTGTCGCCGTTGTACATACCTCTTATCTGCGGAATGGTCATATGACTTTCGTCTATGAAACATATAAAGTTTTCGGGAAAGAAGTCCAGAAGAGTATAAGGAGGTTCCCCCTCTTGTCTTCCGTCGAAATATCTGCTGTAATTTTCGATACCGCTGCAATATCCCATCTCGCGCATCATCTCGATATCGTATGCGACTCTCTCGCCTATTCTCTGCGCTTCGATAAGTTTATTGTTATCGGTAAAATATTTTATTCTTTCCTCGCGGTCTTTGGTTATCATCTTCAACGCGTTTTCCATACGTGATTCTCCCACGACGTAGTGGGTTGCGGGAAAAATGACGGCGTGTTCGAGCCTTGCGAGGGGCTTTCCTGTAAGGGCGTCTATCTCATACAGTTTTTCCACTTCGTCGCCGAAAAATTCAACCCTTACCGCCACTTCCGAATTCGACGACGGGAAAATATCAACCACGTCGCCGCGCATTCTGAACGTACTGCGCTGAAAGTCGATATCTGCACGCTTATATTGTATATTAACGAGTTTACGCGCCAAATCGTCGCGGTCAAGTTCCATTCCCGGTCGTAACGATATCGAAAGATTAAAATATTCCTCGGGTGCGCCGAGGCCGTAGATACACGACACCGAACTTACGACGATAACGTCGTTTCTTTCGCACAGACTGCTTGTCGCGCTGTTTCTCAACTTGTCTATTTCGTCGTTTATTTCCAGTTCCTTTTCGATATAGGTATCGCTTCTCGGGATATAAGCCTCGGGCTGATAGTAGTCGTAATACGACACGAAAAATTCCACGCGGTTATCTGGAAAAAACTCGCGGAATTCGTTGCAGAGTTGTGCCGCAAGCGTCTTATTGTGCGCGATAACGAGCGCCGGCCGTTGCACCCTTTCGATAACGTTAGCCATTGTGAAAGTTTTGCCGCTTCCGGTGACGCCGAGAAGAACCTGAGTGCGAAAACCGTCGTTAAGACCTTCGACAAGTTTTTCTATCGCCTGTTCCTGGTCTCCGCAAGGACTGAATCTGGATTGTAAACGGAATTGAAAATTCTCCATCAAAGTTTGCCCATAATGGCGGGCGCGATGATATAACGTATAAGCATTGCGATTATGCCCGAGACAACCGCCGTACAGGCCGTAATCATAAGTTTATTGTAAAAGCTCTTTCTCCACGCTCTTTCGACGCGGGCGAAAGACAATCCTTTCTGGTGCATCGTGATGCAATAGGTAAGTTCGCCGTGGTTGTCGGCCTGAATGTATTCGAGATAATCGTCGAGCGCAAGGCCTTTGAGCATGGGTTCGAGCTCGTCGGGAGTATATGCGTAATCGTACGGCAGCGCCTCGAAAATTTCCAGCGGTTTGACAAGACAAACCCCCTCGTCGTTTTTTTCGGCAAGATTAAGCAGTACGTGCATCAGAGCCCTTTCTTTTTTGTTTAACGCGTGTCTCTCTACCGCCATAAAAACCTCGGTTATTTAGAATTGAGAAATACTCCTATCAACAGCGCGATTACCGCGGTGATAAGCCCGCCGAGCATAGCGCCCCAGAAAGCGGCGTTTCTTATCATCTTGCGCAACGAAATGCTGTCAAGACGAATTTCTTTGGATTTTTTTCCTCCCGCGGATTCGTCGGAAAGCTCTGCCGTTTCGGAGACCGCGGATTCGTGTTCGGCGCGCTCGATAGCGCGGGCTTTTGCAAGCGTGGCGAGACAGTATTCGTCAACGGTGGAGTATTTAACTTTAATATAATCGTTGTCCGAAAGCGTGCGAATAATCCCCGAAAGTTCCACCTTCGTGCAACGGTCGCTGTCGGATAATTTCGAAATAATTTCATCGGCGTCGATGATTTTGTACGAGCCGTCCGATATGTCGTTCAGAATACATAAAACGGCGTTCAATTGCTTGTCCAGCATAAATTACCTCATTTTAGTTATTATATTATACCACTCGTTTATATAAAATGCAAGCCGTTTCTCGTCTGCCCTCGCTTGACGGGATTATTTTCTTTCAAAAACCTTTGTGTTTTGCGATAAAGTGTGTTATTATTATTAAAATTATTGCGTTAAAGAGAAAAAATATGAATCTTCTTGACAACTATTTAAACGCGACGGAATTCAAAGATTACGAGGATTTCAAACAAAACGCCCGTATCAGGGTGCCCGACGACTTCAACTTCGGTTTCGACGTTGCCGACGAATATGCGCGTATCGCTCCCGAAAAACGCGCTCTCGTATGGTGCAATCAGAAAGGCGAGGAAAAAATTCTGACTTTTTCGGATTTAAAGAAGTTATCCGATAAAATGTGCGGCGTGATAACGTCGTACGGCGTGGAACGCGGCGATTTCGTTATGAGCATGCTCAACCGCCGCTGGGAATACTGGGTGCTTGCGGTTGCCTGCTGCAAACTCGGCGTCGTGCTTATTCCCGCAACCCATATGCTTACGCCGAAAGACGTTGCTTACCGCTGTAACGAGGCGGGCGTAAAACTGATTTTCACCACAAACGAAGAGGACGTTTACGAACATATCGCCCTTGCCCTTCCCGATTGCAAAACGCTTAAAGGCGTGCTTTCGGTAGACGGGTCGAAGTTCGACAATCTTGCCGAAAAACTCGGGCAGGCCGACGAAAGTTTCGAATTTACCTGCCGTCCTTCGGGACGCGAACTTATGCTCGTGTATTTTACTTCGGGCACTACGGGCATGCCCAAAATGGTAATGCACGATTTCAACTATCCTCTCGGCCATATTTTCACGGCAAAATACTGGCAAAGCGTCGAGGACGACGGATTGCATTTCACAATGGCCGAAACGGGTTGGGCGAAATGCAGCTGGGGGAAAATTTACGGACAATGGATTTCGGGTTCCGCCGTGTTTGCATACGACTATCACGGCCGTTTTACACCCACGGACGTGCTTCCGTTAATAAAAAAATACAAAATTACAACTTTCTGCGCTCCTCCCACAATTTACCGTTTTCTTGTAAAAGAAGACCTTACACGTTACGATTTATCGTCGCTTAAACACTGTTCCACGGCCGGCGAAAGCTTAAATCCCGAGGTTTTCAGACAGTTTTACAATGCGACGGGACATAAAATCTACGAGGGATTCGGGCAGACGGAAGGCACGGTAATGCTTGGCACTTTCAAATATCTCGAACCCGTTACGGGCAGTCTCGGAAAACCCAGCCCGCTGTACGACGTTCACCTCATCGACGACGACGAAAACGACGTGCCGTGCGGCGAGGAAGGCGAAATAGCTATTCTCAAATCATCCGACCAATGCGGTCTCGTTTCGGGATACCTTAAAGACGAGACGCGCACCGAACAAATGAAAAACGACAGATTCTTCCATACGGGCGACCTTGCGTATCAGGATAAGGACGGCTGGTTCTGGTACGTGGGCAGAAAGGACGACATAATAAAATCGTCGGGTTATCGCATAGGGCCGTTCGAGGTCGAAAGCGCGCTTATGGAACACCCTGCCGTACTCGAATGCGCAATAACGGCCGTACCCGACGACCTGCGCGGGCAGATTGTAAAGGCAACAATCGTGCTTACAAAAAATTACGAGCCTTCGGACGCGCTCGTCAAGGAACTTCAGAATCACGTCAAACGCGTTACGGCGCCTTACAAATATCCGAGAATCGTCGAGTTCGTTAAAGAACTTCCAAAAACCACTTCGGGCAAAATCCGCCGTGTCGAAATCCGCGAAAACGACAAAAAATAATTCTTTCAACCTTAAATAAAAAAACCCCGCTCGTCAAGCGGGGTTTTATTTTGCGCGGTTACAATTATTCTTTCTTATTATCGGCGGTTTCGTCCTTTTCCTCTCCGGTATTCGATTCGCTCTCTTCGCAAACGGCGATAACTTCTTCTTTCTTCTCCTCTTCACCGTCCGTTTTTACGGATTTAAGATTGAAATAAGCAAACAGACCGAAAACGAGATACGTCAGGATTTTCGCTATACCTATTATTCCGTTGATGATGTAGTATGCTTTATAGGCCTGCGCATTGTAGGGCGCCATATTCATACACGCCGAAAAAATTACGGTAAACGCGCCGAGAAGCAGAAATACGAGAGTGACCGCAAATACTTTTTTCGTCTCTTTTTTAAGTTCGTCGTCGTCGGTTTTAAGCCATACGTATCCGCCGAGCAGCGCAAAAATAATACTGCTTGCGTACGCGCCGGCCCAAAGAATTACTTTTTGCCATTTTTTGCTGATTTTTTGCATAATAATATCTCCTGAAATTTTAATTCCTATTATTTTTTACGGTCGTCTCTTTCGTCCTTTCTTTTTTTCGCTTCCATAAGATTTACGAAAAAGACGATTCCCACGATTACGACAAGCCCGACGAGAATCCACACTTTGTACGTCGAAAAGAAAATTTGTATTTTCTCCCAAAGCGTCTGTGCGTTTTCAATTTGTTCCTCGAACTTTTTAATCGTATCGCCGATTGCGGCAACCGTAATCTCAAACATATCAGTCCTCTACGCGGATGACCGCGTCAACGGATTTTACTCCTTCCAGCGAAGAAATCTCTTTTAATGCCTTTCTGACTGCCGATTCGAAAGTATCGTGAGTAACGAAAATAATATCGGTCGTGCCGTTTTCGCCGACGGTATCTTTTTGCAACACCGTCGTAATTCCGACGCGGTTTTTACCGAATACCGTGGAAATTTTTCCGAGAGTCCCGCATTTATCAACGGCGGTAAGTCGTATATAATATTTACTTTCAAAATCGGTTATAAAATCACAATCGCGACTTGAACCGTCGTTTTTAAACGGTAAATATGCGTGTTTTGTCTGTTTCGCACAATAAACGATATCGCTTACGATTGCGCTTCCCGTGGGCAGATCGCCCGCGCCTCTGCCGTACATCATTATGTCGCCCACGCTGTCGCCGACCATATGAACGGCGTTGAAACTGCCCGAAACCGACGCAAGCGGGTGTTCGTTTTTAATAAACGCCGGATGCACGCGCGCCTCGATTTTACCGTTCCTGTTTTTACTTATCGCAAGTAGTTTAAGAGTATATCCGAGACTGCCGCCGATTGCGATATCCTTCGTCGAAACTCCCGATATGCCTTCGCGGTAAATTCGCTCTACCGGGACTTTTTTGTGATAAGCGAGCGTAGACAGAATTGACAGCTTGTATGTGGCGTCGAAACCGTCGACGTCTGCGGAAGGGTTTGCCTCGGCATATCCCAGCTCCTGCGCTTTTTTAAGAGCGTCCGCATACGACGTTCCTTCTTTGCTCATCGCCGAAAGAATGTAGTTGGTCGTGCCGTTTACTATACCTTTAATCGAAAGAACGGTATTTGCCTGCATTCCTTCGCAAATAGTCCTTATAACGGGAACGCCGCCTACGCAGCTCGCCTCGAAATAAAGTCCGGCTTTCCCTCGTTTTGCGGCCGCCTCGAGTTCGGGCCAGTGTTTCGAAAACAATTCCTTATTTGCGGTAACAATGCTTTTGCCCGCTTCGAGCGACCTAATAAGAAAGGTTTTCGCGGGCTCTATTCCGCCGAAAAATTCGCAAACAATCGAGATATCGGGATTATTTACGACGTCGTCGATATTTTCGGAAACAATCGCAGGGTCAACGCCGAGTTCCTCCACGCGTTTCATATTTCGTTCGATAACGTGCAAAACGTTTATATCGAGGCCTTCGTTTTTCCTGAATAATTCGTGATTTTTCCGCAATATGCGGTAAGTGCCGCCTCCAACTGTTCCGAGACCGAGCAGTGCCACTCCGATTTTTTTCATATTATTCTCCTGCAATCAGTTATCTTTGTTCATATCGTAAAGAATTTTGAGGCCCTTAAGCGACAGCGAACGGTCAACAACGTCGATAATTGACGAGTCGGCGTTTACAACGAGTTCGGACAGACCGCCGGTAGCGACGACTTTGGCATTTTTCATCCTTTCGTCCTCGCGGAATTTTTTTACGATATATTCCACCTGCCCGGCGTACCCGAATACCGCGCCCGACTGCATATTCTCTATCGTCGAACGCGCAATTGCGTTTTTCGGCGGTACAAGTTCGAACCTCGGAAGTTTTGCGGCGGTGTTGACGAGACTTTCGCTTGCGGTCTTTACGCCGGGACAAATTGCGCCGCCCAGAAAAACACCGTCCTCGGTAACCGCGTTGAAAGTGGTTGCGCTGCCAAAATCCACGACAATGACGGGGCCGCCGTAGATGTTGTATGCGGCAACGCTGTCGACTATTCTGTCAGAACCCAGTTCGATGGGATTGTAATATTTGTATTTCAATCCCGTCTTAAGCAGCGCGTCAACCGATATGGGTTTGATTTTCATATAGTAGGTGCACATATGTTCCACCGTATAATTAAGAAGCGGGGCAACAGACGACATGATTATCCCGTCGATATCGCCGAAAGACACACCCGCCGAGCCAAAAAGGTCGTAAAGAATCATTCCCAGTTCGTCCGCAGTGCGTTTCGCCTCGGTGGACAGACGCCAGCTTTTCAGCAGTTCGTCTCCTTTATAAACGCCGAGTTTCATATTAGTATTTCCAACGTCGATAACAAGCAACATATTTTTCTCCGATTTTACGTTATTATACCAAATAATAACATATTATACAACATAATCTGCGCGAAAAGCAAATATAATTTGGTATGAAAAAAGTAAAGTGGCTGTATGCGCTGTTTTTCGCGCTGACCTTCACGCTTGTTTCGGAGGCGTCCGGCGCCTTCGTCGTAGATAAAAATTTAGGCTGGTACGCGTCGCTGTCAACGCCCGTTTTCACTCTTACTCCCGTTCTGCACTCGGCAATATGGTGCGCCGTTTACGTAGCGGAAGCATACGTTATATCCGGTTTGCTTGTCGAAAACCGTTTCAGACCGTTCGTTCAGTTTTACGTATCGGTTAAATTTCTTGCCGCATTATGGACAACCGCTTTTTTCGGACTGCATTGTCCCTTGGCAGGTCTTGTCATATTAACTGTCATTTTGGCGATAATTTGGTTATTCGGAAAAAATCTTCTGAAAGTACGTCACCATCCGCTTAAAAAATATCTCTTCCTCATATGCGCGCTATGGTACGCATATCTATGGATACTGAACTATTCGATAATCGTTTTAAATTAAAAGGGACGGCGTCGCCGTCCCTATGATGGGTGTTTTATGTATTATTTGCACCCGCCGCCGCATCCGCAGCAGCAACATAAAATTACGAGCCACGGCCAGAAACCGAACGCTCCGCCGCCGCATCCGCAACCGCAGCCGTCGTTGCAACCGCCATTGCAACCGCCGCAGCAGCACAACAGGATAAGTATCCACAAGATGCATTCGCATCCGCAGTTACCGCCGCCACCACCAAAGAAACCGTTCATAGCAAAACCTCCTTTTATAATCGATAACCGCAAAGATTATCTATACTTCACAATACGCAAACAACGTTTTTTTTGTTACTTGCAAAAGGCTTCGCACGCACCGAAACGCTTGACTTTTTCTTTATATATTCATAGAATGGTAAATAATAAATTTATTGAGGTAGAGACAATATGGCAGACCTTACTATGGACAAACTCGTCGCTCTTTGCAAAAACCGCGGTTTTATTTTCCCGGGAAGCGAAATTTACGGCGGCCTCGCAAACACATGGGATTACGGTCCTCTCGGCGTGGAACTTAAGAACAATATCAAAAAGGCCTGGTGGAAAAAATTCGTCACCGAAAGCGAATATAACGTAGGTCTCGACTGCGCGATTCTGATGAACCCCAAAGTATGGGAAGCAAGCGGCCATATCGGCGGCTTTTCCGACCCTCTTATGGATTGCAAATCCTGCAAATCCCGTCATCGCGCCGACGACCTTATCGAAAATTACAACGCTAAAAAAGGCATCAGTCTGAATATTGCGGGCTGGAGTAACGAACAGATGGAAGAATATATCCGCGACAATAAAATTCCCTGTCCCGTATGCGGAAATTCGGATTTTACCGGAGTAAGAAAATTCAACCTTATGTTTAAAACCTTCCAGGGCGTTACCGAAGACAGCGCTAACACGGTCTATCTCCGTCCCGAGACGGCGCAAGGCATATTCGTCAACTTCAAGAACGTTCAGCGCACGACGCGCAATAAAATTCCTTTCGGCATAGGTCAGATCGGCAAATCGTTCCGAAACGAAATAACGCCCGGCAACTTCATTTTCCGCGTGCGCGAATTCGAACAGATGGAACTGGAATTCTTCTGCAAACCCGGCACCGACCTCGAATGGTTTGCATATTGGAAAGAATATTGCAAAAATTGGCTTCTCGGCCTCGGCGTCAAAGAAGAAAACCTTCGTCTGCGCGACCACGACCCCGAAGAACTCTGTTTTTACAGCCGCGCAACCACCGACTTCGAGTTTAAATTCCCGTTCGGCTGGGGCGAGCTCTGGGGTATTGCCGACCGCACGGATTACGACCTGAATTGCCATCAGCGCGTAAGCGGCGAAAATATGGATTACGTCGACCCCGTTACGAACGAACGCTACATTCCGTACGTAATCGAACCTTCTCTCGGCGTCGAACGCACGGTGCTTGCAATGCTTTGCAACGCTTATGAGGAAGAAGAACTCGAAAACGACACGCGCGTAGTTCTGCATCTGCATCCCGCGCTCGCGCCGTATAAGGTAGCCGTTCTGCCGTTGCAGAAAAAACTCGGCGAAAAAGGAATGGAAGTTTACCGCACGTTGCAGAAACGTTATTCCGCAACATACGACGAAAGCGCAAGTATCGGAAAACGTTATCGCCGACAGGACGAAATCGGCACGCCTTTCTGCGTAACGGTCGATTTCGATACTCTCGAAGACAATACCGTTACCGTCCGCGAACGCGACAGTATGGCGCAAATCAGATTACCCGTCGAAAAACTAACCGAGTATCTCGATAAGGAACTCGAATATTGAACTTAATTTAATAATAAATAATTTAAGGCTCGGTGACGAACCGAGCCTTTTTTAAGGGTGGAAAAAATGTTATTCGGACAATTATTCAGACTTTTGAGAAAGCGCAAAGGCTTTACCAGTCAGCAAATTGCGGACGCTTTGCACGTATCGCGAAGCACGTACAGTCGCTATGAAAACGATTTAAAAGAAGTAGAACCCGATTTTCTTTTATCGATTGCAGAGTTCTACGGCACTACCGTCGACGATTTTTTAATGTGGCGCGCTTATATGAAATCGCCCGACTATCCGTATAACGTCCACGACCTTCAGAATAAGGGAAAATTACCCAAATAATTTTTCGTTAATTAAATTTTTAAGAGCCTCGACGCCGTCGCCGGTTTTTGCGGAAATTACGACGGAATCCTTTATATCGGTTGCAAAACGGACATTGACGTCCGCTTTGTTATAAACGTGAATCACGGGCGTATCTGCTACGCCGAGCGATTTCAGCACGTCGCCTACGACCTTATCCTGCCTTTCTAGGTCGGGCGAACTGCAATCCGAAACGTGAAGTATAAGGTCGGCGTATACGGCCTCTTCGAGCGTGCTTCTGAACGCGTCGACGAACTCGTGCGGAAGATTGTCGATAAATCCTACCGTATCGGTCAAAAGATATTCTTTTCCGATATCTACGAAAATCTTTCGGGTAACGGGATCGAGCGTAGCGAACAACTTGTCCTCGGCCGTTACGCCGGCTTTCGTCATCAGATTCATCAACGTAGATTTACCCGCATTGGTATAGCCTACTATCGCTACGGTCTTTATGCCCGATTTTTTACGCCGTTCGCGTCTTAAATCGCGTTCTTTTTTTAAAATCTCGATTCTTTCCGACAATTCGTATATGCTGCGCCTTATTCTCCTTCTGTCCGTTTCGAGTTTGGTTTCGCCGCTGCCTTTCGTGGCAACGCCGCCCGCACCGCCGCCGCCTATTCTCGAAAGAGCTTTTCCCTGACCCAGAAGTTTGGGAAGCGTATATTTCATCATGGCAAGCTGCACTTGCAATTTTCCTTCGTTCGAAGTGGCGTGCTTTGCAAAAATTTCAAGAATAAGCATAGGTCTGTCGATTACTTTTACGCCAAGAAACTCCTCGACGTTGTTAATCTGACTGCCCGTAAGCATATTGTTGAAAATCACGTATTCCGTCGAGCGAATCTGAACGAGCCTTTTGATTTCTTCGAGTTTGCCTTTGCCCGCGCAGAAGTTTTTATCGGGATTCTGTTTTTGTATTATCGCGTCGGTTACCGTCAATCCCATAGTATCGGCAAGCCTTTTCAATTCCGCCGTTTCCGCCTCTGCTTCAGGCGAAGAATTTACGTTGACGAGAATAGCCGTATGTTTTTCGGGCGTGTTCTCCACAATATCGGGAATAACGGATTTTTTTTCAAATTCAGATATTTTAGCAAGCAATTGAGCGTCGTTAAGTACGGATAACGATTTAAAATAAAATTTCTCAACCTTTTTTCCGTTTATAAACGCCGCTTCGATATCGTTGGGTTTGCCGTGCATCACACCCACCGCAACCATCATATCGAGACGCATGGAAGTCAGCGCCGAAGTATCCATTTCGGACAGTTTTCCGCTGCCTCGCGGATGAGTGTGAATACACCTTACTCCCTGAAATCTTTTATCGCTTCTCTTCCGGCCTACGTCTTCGAGATTCACCGACGAACCATCGCCTACTCCTACGGCCGTTATCCTGCCCGACCGCGTTACGAAAACGCATATTTCGCGATTGATTTTTTCGGTAATATCGGCAACGTCGAAAAGAACCTCTCTGTCAATCAGAAGGTTTTTTTCATAATCGCCCGTCAGAGCGTCCAGCCTGTCGAGCACGGATTTTTTTATGCCTTTTACGTTGCCGTATACCATATTTAAGCCTTGGTAGAATAGTTGGGACTTTCTTTGGTTATCGTTATGTCGTGCGGATGGCTTTCGATAAGCGAAGCGTTGGTAATACGCACGAATTCGGCCGTGGTGCGCAACTCTTCGACGGAATGTTTGCCGCAGTAACCCATACCCGAACGGATACCGCCCACCATCTGATAGACGACGTCCGCCACGCTTCCTCTGTAAGGAACTCTTCCCTCGACGCCTTCGGGAACGAGTTTACGGGCGTCTTCGCAATCCTGAAAATATCTGTCTTTGCTTCCCGCCGCCATTGCCGATATGCTTCCCATACCGCGATAAACTTTAAAACTTCTTCCCTGAAACATTTCGATGTCGCCGGGGCTTTCAAGAGTTCCCGCAAACAGACTGCCTATCATAACCGCCGACGCACCCGCGCCTATCGCTTTTACGATGTCTCCGCTGTATTTTATTCCGCCGTCCGCAATGATTCTTTTGCCGTATTTGTCGGCGACCTCCGCGCAGTCCATCACGGCGGTAACCTGCGGAACTCCGATACCTGCGATTACGCGCGTCGTGCATATACTTCCGGGACCCATACCGACTTTGACGATATCGGCACCCGCTTCGATAAGGTCTCTGGTTGCGGCGGCCGTAGCGACGTTGCCGGCAATAACGGGAAGGCAGGGATATTTCTTCTTGATTTTTCCGACCGTGTCTACGACTATGGCGTTATGTCCGTGCGCCGTATCTACCGCGATAACGTCCACTTTTGCCTTTACCAGTTCGTCGACCCGTTCCATCGTATTGTTTGCAATACCGACCGCCGCTCCCGCAAGCAAACGGCCGTTTTTGTCCTTTGCGGAATTTGGATACTGAATGGCTTTTTCTATGTCCTTGATGGTGATAAGCCCTTTCAGATTAAAGTTTTCGTCTACAATGGGCAATTTTTCTATGCGGTGTTTGCCGAGAATTTGTTTCGCCTCGTCAAGGGTTGTCCCGACGGGCGCGGTAACGAGATTTTCGGAAGTCATCACGTTTCCTATAGGCTGGTTGTAATTCGTCTCGAATTTCAAATCGCGGTTTGTGAGAATTCCTACGAGCTTGCCGTCTTTGGTAATGGGTACGCCGCTGATGCGATATTTCGCCATAAGCGCGACCGCTTCGCTGACGAGGTGTTCGGGGCTGAGAAAGAAAGGGTCGGTAATTACGCCGTGTTCGCTGCGTTTTACTCTGTCGACGTGAGCGGCCTGCTCCTCGATGGAAAGGTTTTTATGGATAATACCTACGCCTCCTTCGCGCGCCATCGCAATCGCCATCTGGTATTCGGTAACCGTATCCATTCCGGCGCTCACGAGCGGTACGTTGAGTTTCAGTCCGTCGGCGAGATTAACCGATAAATCGACGTCTTTCGGAAGCACGTCGCTACGTTGCGGGATAAGCAGGACGTCGTCAAACGTCAATCCTTCTTTTAAAATTTTGGCCATTGTACACCTCACTTATATAAATTTTTTCAAAAAATTGTAAATTTTTTTATATATTATAGTATTTAGTTATTATTGTCAACGGATTTGGACGCTTTTCGCGAACGCTTTTTCAAAAAAACCGATATGCTCAATGCGATTACCGCAAGACATCCCATACCGGATACGAGAGGATAAAAATATTCAATTAAACTTTCAAACGAAAACAGAATTATAAAAGGCACCGACGTAATAAAAACAAAGACGATAGCCGCCGTTTTACGTTTGAAAACGGGAGATATTATGTCCGCGGCCGTCTCGAGTGCCGAAACCATGGTTGTGAATACGGCAAGCAAAATAACGATACCGGCGGCATATTTCAGCGAATGGGATTCGGCAACCGTAAACATCGGCATTTCACCGCCGCTTTTCCTGACTGCAAGCGTAATCATCGCCAATAACGCCGCCATTACGACGCCCGAACATATTCCCGCAGTCGCTATCGTCTTTTTATCCGCGTTTCTGCCCAAGCGCACCATTATTCCCATTGACAGAACGATATTCATTGCGGAATAGGTTACGGAATTCAGAAAGTTCAGCCGACCACCCGGTTCATAAGGCGCGCTCTTTAAAAAAATAACGGTAATCAACGCCATTATGACAGGTACGGCGACACCGTTAAGTATTTTCATAAATTTAAGACCGTTGACGGATATAAAAGCGGCAAGTACAACCCATATAATTCCCGTATATCCGATACCGAAAGTTTTATAAAACAGAGTTTCCGCGCCCGAAAACATTGCTATAAAAGTGACGTATGCGCATATATACATACAGGCGTCGTAGAATAATTCCGCCTTTTTTCCCGAAAAGATTCCGTCGCCGTCAAACGAAACGCTTGCGCCCACGCGCATAAAATAAGCGCAGAACAATCCGAGCGTCAATCCTGCGAGTACGGGCACCGAAATATCGCTGTTTCCGAAATATAACAATACTTCCTGACCCGTCGCAAAACCGGCGCCTATTACGGTGCCTATAAACACGGCGGCGCACTTAAGACCGTCTTTCATAAAATAACCCTATGCATTGCGGCATAGGGTTATTCTGAAATTATCCGAAGCAACTAAGATTATTCAGTTTTTATTGCTTCCGGGATTTTCTTCGGGTCCGTCGTTAAGATGATTCATATATTTATAATACGGGTCGTCCGAAAAATCTTTTTCGACGTCCATCTCGCCCCCGAGCTCCTCGACGGCGTTGCGGATTTCGACGTACTCAACGTAATTCACGTCGAATTCGGCGGCGAAACTCTTCAGTATATCGATTGCGGCAGGGTCGCCGTAACTGCCGAGAAGACCCGCGTAAAGAGGAACGTCTTCGGCGCGCTGCAACATGGTTATTAGCCAGTAAAAGACCTCTTTCCTTCCTTTGAAATTCGACAGAACTTCCACAAGAATTCCCTGATTCTTTTCGGGAACGCCGTTAATGACGTCAAGTATCTTTTCGGGAACGCAATCGTCTCCTTCCGAAAGAAATTCGTAAGCGACGTTTTTTACTTCGTCGCGGATTTCGTCGTTGGTAAGAACGGAAATAAACACGTCCTCGACCTCGTCGCCGCCTTTTTCGGCCAGCAATTTTACGCCGAGCATGTTTGCGTCGGGATTCTGTTCGTACAAAAGTCCCGTAAGATACTCCGTTGCTTCGGGGTCTGTGATAAGAGCGTCGCAAACGGTATCGGTAACTTCTACGTTTTCGTCGAGACACGTCGATACGTATTCGGTAAGTTCGCGGTTTTTTTGTAATTCGCGTACGTATTCTTTCGGCGTTTTGCCGTCGAGCGTTCTGACTTTCGTGTTTTCGAATTTTTCGAAAAGCAGTCCGAGGTCGTTTTCGAGAGCCTCGTGAGAGTTATACTTTTCTTTGTTTTTTTTCACGGCTTCGGCAACGTACAGTTCGAAAAGTTTATCAAGATTTTCAAATTTCGTATTCATCGTCTATCCTCCCGAAAAGTTCCAGACATTTTCCGTACGCTTCGTCCTGAAGCGTCAGCGGCGATTTATTTGAAGATTTATGAAGAGACATATCGTATAAAGCGTTTCTGACCGCAAGAAAATTGTCGATATCCATAACGTCTCTTACGGTTTCGCGGGGGCTTTTTTCGCTTAACATGAACGAAGACATTCTTCTCAGTCTTTCCGTCAGCGCGATGATTGCGGGTTTTAAGTTGTTCTCGGACATTATAATCTGAGCATACGCAAGATACGCGCCGTGGACGATAACGTCCGTGAGACCTTTCTCCCATCCGTAAGACGGCATTTCTGCGATTTTCAGTCTGTCGCCGACAGAGACGTAAACTTTTTTCGGCGCGCATTTATCAAGGTATACCGCAAGTACGAGCGTCTTAAGATAGACCGACGCATCGTGGTGCAAAAGAATTTTTTCGTAAAGACGGGTAAGTCGCGCCGAAGAATAAAAGGACAATGCGGTAACGACGGTATAGACGTTTCTGTCGCTTTCGTTAAGCAACAGGAATTCAAGATTTTTGCAGGCGTCTTTGTTAAATTTAAGATAAGCCGTAAATTTTTTTCCGTCCTGTAAAGCAAGTTTGATTTCGTTGAGAAGACGCACTCTTTTAATCTGAATTTCGATTTCGCCGTAGGACATAAGGCCGCCTTCGTGCGAATTTATTTTATCGAGCATAAGCCGCGCTTCGAAATTGTCGGGATAAAGATGCAAAACGTCGAGAAAAGTCGCGCGCGCCGCCTTAATTTCGCCTATATTGTACTGCGCCTTTCCCAGAAGTATCAGAAGCTGTGGCTGATAAGGAAATTCGGGCAGCACGTTTTCAACGGAATTAAGCACGCCTTCGTGGTTCATCGCAAGCCTGCATGCGTCGAGTTTTACCATATATTCCATCGAGTTTTTTGGCTTTACGGCGTCAATTTCTTTGTATATTCTGTCCGCTTCCTCGTTTTCTTCAAGCAGTTTAAGCGAAATATAATAGTAGCATTTCAGAGAAAAATCGTCGGGAAGTCCTTCCATAGCAATTTCCGCGGCGGTGCGCATAGACGATAATCTGTTTAGCGCAAGATAGCACATGACCTTGTTTTTGTGAGCTATGAAATAATACTTTCCGTTTTTGCGCGTTATTTTATCAAGCAGAACAAGAGCGTCTTCGGGTTTGCCTTCCGAAAACAGTCTGAATGCGTTGCGAATGGTTTTTTCACATTCGTCGTCAGACATGGGATATACCTGTCTGAATCCTATTCCGGTGCGCCTTTTCGACGGTTTTTTTTCTTCGTCGTCGGTTTCGTCGTTAAAATCGAGAAGCTTCTCCATAAGCTCGCCGAACTTTATAATATCGTCGTTTTCTCCCTGAAACCCTGTTGCGAAAATATTTCCGATGCTTTTTGCGTCGCGCCCGAGAGCGAGATTTTCTCCTCCTTTTTCGCGCCTGTCGACAATAAGTCTGAAATTTCTTTTTACATCGCCGGAATTATTATCGTCATTTACAAACAGCGACTCTCCGTCCTCGTTTTCGACGCTGAGAAACTCCGAAAAATCATAATCCACGTCGAAGGAATCCTTATAATATTTTGCTTCGCGGAATTTTCCGCGGCACATCATATTTGAAATTATACCTTTAATCGCGTCGGTATCGCCCGTGTTGCGATATACCTCCATATACTTTTCGTCGCTTGTTTCGAAGTCGTTCATTTCGGCGTAAATTCTTGCGACGAGCATGCCCGCGTCGACGTTTCCGGGGTCTTTTTCGAGTACGGCGTTCAGAAGCGGCAACGCTTCGAAATAGTTTTCGTCGTCGTAAAAATCCTCGGCCCGTTCCAGTTTATATTCGTTTGTATCGTCAAACTTAATAATATCCGCCATAATCGCTTTTCAACCTTCTGCGCCCGAAAACAGCGCGTCAAGTTCTTTTTTCGTAAACTTATATTTTTTATTGCAGAACTGACAGGTAAGTTCGACCGAGCCGTTCTGTCTGCAAATATCGTAAGCCTCGTCCTTTCCGAGCGACAATACAATTTGCTCGATTCGGCTTCTCGAGCAGGTGCATTCGTAAGTCGGACGTATATCGGGCAAAGGGAATACGTCGTAAGACGAAAAATACTTTTCAATGATTTCGTCGACGGTATTTTCTTTCAGAAGAGCGCTTACTCTCGTGAAATTCGCGACGGTTTTTTCCATTTCCGATATCCACTCGTCTTTACAGCCCGGCATAATCTGAACGAATATCCCTCCGGCCGCAAGACATTCGCCGTCTCCCGCGAGTACGCCAAGCGCAACCGACGACGGTTGTTGTTCGGAAACGGTAAAATAGTAGGCGAAGTCGTCGGCGATTTCGCCGTCGATAATCGGACTTCTTCCCGAATAAGGTTCCTTCAGTCCGAGGTCTTTTATAACGCTTATATATCCTTCGCGACCGACCGCGCCGCCTACGTCGAGTTTGCCGGCGGAATTAAGAGCAAGTTCGACCCGAGGATTCTCGACGTAACCGCGCACTTTCGCGCCGTAATCGCCAAGCACCACTATTCTTCCGAGAGGACCGCCTCCGTTTACGGTAATCGACAGTTTCTGCGCTTCGTCTTTCAGTTGTTCGCTCATAAACGCGCCTACTACGAGGGTACGCCCCAGCGCCGCCGCCGCCGTACGGGACAGCGAATGAATTTTTATCGCTTTATCGACCGTTTCTCTTGCGTCGATTACGCTTACGAGAACGGTTTTGTCGAAAATCATAAACCTTTTGAAAATATCCATTATTTTTTTGCCACCGCAACGAGCCTGTTATCGCTTTCGTTGAATTTTTTGAATTTTTCGTTGAAAAACTCCGTTTTAAAACCCGCCCCTTTCAACGCAGCCGCAATTTCCGAAGCCTTGTGAACGTATTGCGTTTCCGTTTCGTCGGAACGCTTATACGAATCGCCTTGTTTTTCGAAAAAAGTCAATTCCATTTTAACCTTATCGCCTTTCAGAGAATTCTGCCAGAAATAAGTCAGATTTTCGTTGTCCTCGAAAAAGAGATTATTGCCGAGAACGTGTTTTAACTTGTATTCGGAACTTATATCGAAAACGAAAACTCCACCGTCGTTAAGAAGCGCGTAAATTGTCGAAAACACTTTTGACAGATTATTCGGTCTGACGTAATTAAAGCCGTCGCAGACGGCCGTAACGAAATCGCGTTTTTTAATTGTTCCGATATTGTTCAGGTCACAGACGAAAAAGGGAATATTCAATCTTTGACGGCGCGCTTTCCCGACGGCTTTTTCCAGCATTTCGGGCGAAACGTCGCACCCTGCGACGTCGAAACCTCTTTTTTTCAGGCGCACGGTCATTTCGCCGCTGCCGCAGGCCATATCGTAACCGTCGGTAAGTCCCGTCAGTTTTCCGGCAAGAAAAGCCTCGTACGCGTCGTAGTCGAAATCGGTCATAAGACCGTCGTAATACTTTGAAAGTATCTCGTACAAATTATTTTTTTCTCCCGTTTCCGCCTTTATTGTTTTTGTGATTCTTCGTATTTACAACCGCGACGGGCTTGTCCTGTATCGGGGAAATCTCGTCTTTAACGGGATTTACGGCAACGCCGTCGGACTTCTTTTTTTTGTTTTTATTCTTAACGGCGGAATTCTTGTTTTCTTCCATTATGTACAGCGGCGTCAGAACGCTGTCCAGCGCCCACTGCGAAAACGCCGTGAATATCAATCCGTAAAGAATGAGTCCGACCATCATCAACAATACGATAATCACAATCAGAATAGCTGCATTGTTTATGAATAACAGCGCGACAGGTACCAGACAAATCAGGAAAAGAGGAAGCCCTATCGGCGCTAATTTTATGCTGAAAATCAAGGCGTCTTTAACTTGTTTGAAGAACGGCAAATCCACTTCCGCAAGCAAAGGAAGCAGCTGCATATTGACGTATAAAAGCAAAAATTCCGCGATGCATACGAATATCAGCATTGCCCAATGGCCGCCCGTTACCGCTCCGACCGCGCGAAGTTTCAGAAAATATATAACGGTGCTTCCGAGCGCAAGTACAAGAAGAGCGTTTAGCGTCATTACGATAAGGTATTTCCACCAGAATTTCTTAACGCCTCTGAAAAACGGTTTCGTAACTTTTTCGATTTTTTCGCCCCACATGAAGGATTTGATGACGCTGAACGCACCCGCCATACCTATGGAAGTGACGATTATCGCAGGAACAAGCAGATACAGAACGAACTGATAGGCGTCGTACACCGCAAGTTGAGCCTGAACAAGCGTATCGGCTCCTCCGGGATATGCCATTCCTATGTTGCCCATAAAATCGAACCCGGAAACCGCAAGTCCCGCAAAATAATTCGTGCACCAGTAGACTACGAAAAAGAACGGCAACGCAAACAGCAGAAACCAACAGTTGTTTCTCATAAGCGGACTCGATTCCGCCCGGAAAACGTCGAAAACCTGTTTGACTCTGCCGCGCGGATAGGGGCCCTTAGGCTCCTCGCCTCTTATTTCGGGGCCGAGCGAAAGTTTTTTATATAACGGACTCAGGTCCTGTGCGTTTTTTTTGTTTTTAGATACGTTTTTGTTTTTTGCGGACATCGTTTGCTCCATAACCGTATTGTTTTTTAATTTTACACTATAAAAAGAAATATATCAACAAAAAACAAGCCGAATTAGCGCCTATATTGTCACATTAACGCCAAAAATAATATTATATAGAAAAAGGTTGATTGACAAACTCTCTTTCGTTTGCTATTATAGTAAACTAATAAAGAGGGGCGCTTACGCCCTCTTTTTCATACTTTCCGGAGGTTGATATGAAAAAATACAACGTAGCCGTAGTAGGCGCAACCGGCATGGTCGGAAATAAATTTTTAGAAGTTCTGTCCGAAAGAAACCTGCCCGTGGAAAACTATTATCTTTACGCAAGCGCGAAAAGCGCGGGAAAAGTTATCGATTTTATGGGAAAACCGCACACAGTTATCGAACTGACGCGCGAAAACGTCGTCGATAAAAAAATAGATATCGCTCTTTTTTCGGCAGGCGCTGCCGTAAGCCGCGAATTTGCGCCCATATTTGCCGAAAACGGCGCCGTGGTCGTCGATAACAGCAGTTGCTGGAGAATGGACGACGACGTTCCTCTCGTCGTGCCCGAGGTGAATCCCGAGGACGTCAGATGGAATCACGGTATTATCGCCAATCCGAATTGCAGCACAATTCAGGCTATGGTTGCATTAAAACCCCTTCACGACAAATATACTATTAAACGCGTGGTATACAGCACCTATCAGGCGGTATCGGGCGCGGGCGTGCAGGGTTATCTCGACCTCAAAGACGGCGTCAACGGCGTACCTCCCAAAAAATTCAATCACCCTATTTTCGCCAACTGCCTGCCTCAGATTGATTCCTTCCTCGATAATCACTATACCAAGGAAGAGATGAAAATGATAAACGAAACGCGCAAAATACTTCACGCACCCGATATGCGCATTACCGCAACCACCGTACGCGTTCCCGTTTTCCACGGCCATTCGGAAAGCATTAACGTAGAATTCGAAAAGCCGTGCGACCTTGAAGGAGTTTTCGATTGTCTGAAGAACGCGCCGGGACTCGTCGTCGTCGACGATATCGAAAACTGCAGATACCCGATGCCCGTCGATATCGAAAATACCGACCCCGTTTACGTCGGTCGCGTCCGCATCGACGACAGCGTCGAAAGCGGAATAAACATCTGGTGCGTTGCGGACAATATCAGAAAAGGCGCCGCAACCAACACCGTCCAGATTGCCGAATTACTGATAAAGGAGAACCTGATAAAATAAAAAAATCAATATGATAAGAGGTGAAAATGTCAATATTCAAAGGTTGCGCGACAGCGCTCGTTACCCCGTTCGACGAAACGGGAGTGGACTTTTACTCTTTTGAACGTTTTCTCGATTTTCAGCTTGAAAACGGAATTGACGCACTCGTAGTCCTCGGTACCACCGGCGAATCCGCCACGATGACCGAGGAGGAAAAAATCAGAACGGCAGACTTTGCGATAAAACACGTACGCGGCCGCGTGCCGGTAATCGTGGGCACGGGTTCCAACAATACCCGCGAAGTCGTCAGATACAGCAGAATTATCGAATCATTGGGCGCCGACGCACTTCTCGTCGTTACGCCCTTTTATAATAAATGCACGCAAAACGGACTGATTGAGCATTATCTGACAGTTGCGGACGCCGTAAAAACTCCCATCGTTTGTTATAACGTGCCTACCCGCACGGGCGTAAACATTCTGCCCGAAACTTTCAGAACGATAGCGGGACATAAGAACATATGCGCAATTAAGGAAGCGTCGGGGAATATCGAACAGATTTCCGAAACCATAAGGCTGTCGCAGGGGCTTGCCGAAGTAATATCGGGAGACGACGGTCTGACGGTTCCATCGATGTGCATGGGAGCGACGGGCGTAATCTCCGTGGCTTCAAACGTTTTTCCGTCGTTCGTACGCGAAATGACGGCGCTTGCCCTTAAAGGAGATTTCGACAACGCGTCTAAAATGCAACTTAAACTTAATCCGCTCGTCAAGGGCCTTTTTTGCGAAGTCAATCCGATTCCCGTCAAATACGCATTATCTAAACTCGGCTATATAAAAAATATTTTACGCCTTCCTCTTACGCCCGTCACAAAGGCGGATTCCGACAAAATCGATACTTTAATGAACGATTTTATAAATTAAAATATGATAAGAGTTATTCTGAACGGAGCGTGCGGCAGAATGGGCCGCAGTTTTGCGACGCTGTGCGAGAATACCGCGGATATATTTATCGTTGCGGGCGTCGACGAAAATACGAAGACTGCGCGTCACAGTTTCCCCGTTTACGACGATATCGGAAAAATCAGAGTCCCCGCCGACGTAATCGTGGATTTTTCGGTTCCCGCCGCCCTCGACCGTATACTTCGTTATGCGCTTGACAACAATCTTAAACTTCTCGTCGCAACTACGGGACACAGCCGTTCTCAACTTAACGATTTGCGCTCAGCGTCCGAAAAAATCGCCGTTTTCAAAGCGGCTAATTTAAGCGTCGGCATATCGGTTTTATCAAGACTCGCCGCGATTTGTGCAGACGCTCTGACGGATTTCGACGCGGCGATTACCGAAACACACCATAAAAATAAGCTCGACGCTCCGTCGGGCACCGCGCTTATGCTTAAGAATTCCATAACTTCGTCGGGTCCTCCGTCCCGCGCCGTATGCATCAATTCGATAAGAGGCGGCACGGTAACCGGAAAACACGAAGTGGTATTTTTGGGTAATTACGAAACGATTACGATAACGCACGAAGCGACCTGCAAAGACGTTTACGCCTTAGGCGCGATACGCGCAATCAGATTTCTTTCGTCCGAAACGGCGGGTTTTTATACACCCGACGACCTTTTTATGACAAACTCCGGAAACTGAATCCCGTCCTTCCCTCTATTTTTCAGAGGCTTCGTGTTCGCAATAGGCGCAAAACACCTTTCCCGTTTTATCCTTGTAAAACAGGCGGGACAGTTCCTGTTCGCACTCGCAGATGCAATGCGGATTCGTACAATCGTATTTATCGGAAACGAAAGTATTTTCCTGAAACGCTCCGTCGTTCTTTTCGGACGAATTGTTTTTTTCAAGCATCTTGAGAATAAGCGCCATACGCATCAGTTTTCCGTTTACGGTCTGTCTGAAATAGCACGCTCTCGGGTCGTCGTCGACTTTAACCGATATTTCGTTCACTCTCGGCAACGGGTGCAGAACGATTGTCTCCTTGCCCGCAAGGCGCATTTTTTCTTCGGTAAGTATATACGAATCTTTCAGCCTTTCGTACTCTTCCTCGCTTCCGAACCGTTCTTTCTGAATTCGGGTCATATACAATACGTCAAGGCTGCCGATATTATCCTCAAGGGATTCGCTTTCGATATAAGAAATCCCCTTTTCTTCGATATAATCACGCTTTACAAACGAAGGCAGTTTCAGTTCCTCGGGAGAAATCAGCACGAATTCGACGCCCTTATAGCGCGACATCGCCGATATCAGCGAATGAACGGTCCTTCCGTATTTAAGGTCGCCGCAAAAACCGATTTTAAGATTTTCAAACCCGCCCTTCTCGCGATATATCGTCAGCATGTCGGCAAGGGTCTGCGTGGGATGATAATGTCCGCCGTCTCCCGCGTTTATGACGGGCACCGACGAATGCCGCACGGCGACGTAAGGCGCGCCTTCTTTCGGATGTCTCATCGCGATAATATCGACGTATCCGGACACCACTTCGACGGTATCGGCGACGCTTTCGCCCTTTGCAGCCGACGAAGTATTCGCTCCCGCTACGCTCACGACGCCGCCTCCGAGAGAGAGCATTGCGGTTTCGAAACTGAGTCGGGTCCTCGTGGAAGGTTCGAAAAACAGCGTTGCGAGAATTTTATGTTTGCAGGCGTCGCGGTATTTATCGGGATTTGCGTCTATATCCTCGGCAGTCGCGATAAGTTCTTCGATTTCCTTTTCCGATAAATCGAGAATATTTAAAAGATTTTTCATATTTTTTCCTCTGTCAGTACAAGAGTTACGCCTTTATCCAGCTTTCGTCCGAAGGATTATCCCTGAACGCAATCAGTCTTTTAACGTCGGACGGCGCGACGTATCCTTCTTCGGCCGCCGCTTTCGCAACCTCGTCGAAATTCGTTAAACTGACGTTTCTGACGTTTTCTGCGGCAAGTCTTTCCGCGCCGCGCTTCATCCCGTAGGTAAAAATACTTACGATTCCAAGCACGTTTGCGCCTTCCTCTTTCAGTGCGTCGACGACTTCCATCACGCTGCCGCCCGTAGAGATTAAATCCTCGACGACAACGACTTTCTGGCCTTTTTCGAGTTTTCCTTCGATACGGTTCTGCCTTCCGTGGTCTTTTGCGCCCGAACGGACGTAACCCATCGGCAGATTGAGTATATGCGCGGTAATGGCGGCGTGCGCTATGCCGGCCGTCGACGTCCCCATAAGGACTTCGGCTTCGGGATATTCCCTTTTTATCGTTTCCGCAAGGGCGTTTTCAACGTCGTTCCTCACCTCGGGCGCGGTAAGCGTAAGACGGTTGTCGCAATATACGGGGCTTTTAATGCCGCTTGCCCAGACAAAGGGCTCGTCGGGACGGAAAAACACGGCCCCTATTTTTAAAAGGTCTTTTGCAATGATTTTTTCTGTATTCTCCATAAAAACACTCTCCTTTTCGCGGTTATCTTCCCAAAAATTCTTTCAGACAACGTTCGTATGCCTTAACGGGGTCGGAAGCAGCCGTAACGGGTCTGCCGACAACGATATAATCCGACCCGAGTTCCCTTGCTCTTTCAGGGGTGGCAATGCGTTTCTGGTCCCCTTGTTCGCCTTCGGGAAAGCGTACGCCGGGCGTAACGGTAAGAAAACCGTTTCCGCAGATTTCGTGTACTTTTCCCGCTTCGAGCGGCGAACACACTACGCCGTCAAGTCCCGCGTTTCTTGCGTTTAAGGCATAACTTTTTACGGTATTTTCCATCGTATCGCCTATTAGAAGTTCGTTTTTCAAAGCGTCCTCGTCGGTACTTGTAAGTTGCGTTACCGCAATCAGCAGTGGTCTCGTCCCGTCCTCTCTCGTAAGCCCTTGCAGGGCGGCCCTCATCATACGGCTCGTGCCTGCGGCGTGCAGATTGCACATATCGACTTCCAGCGACGACAGCACTCTCATCGCCTTTTCGACCGTATTTGGAATATCGTGCAACTTTAAATCGAGAAAAATTTTGTGTCCTCTTTTCTTGATTTCCCTCACAATCGACGGTCCTTCGGCGTAATAGAGTTCCATCCCTATTTTGACGAAAGGCTTTTCGTCGCCGAACATATCGAGAAACGCATAAGTTTCTTCCGCGCTTTTAAAATCGAGCGCGATAATTACGTCTTCAGCCATTGTGTGCTCCTCCTATGATATCTTTCAGACTGTTTATGCCGTATTTTTCCATAACCGCGGGCAACGCTTCGACAATCTCCTTCGAGGCGTACGGGTTTATAAGATTGGCGGTGCCTACTCCTACCGCGCTTGCCCCCGCAAGCATCATTTCGACAACGTCTTCGGCACAGGAAACTCCGCCCATTCCGATAATCGGAATTTTCACCGCCTCGTAAACCTGATAAACCATTCTCAACGCAACGGGAAAAACGCCCTTTCCCGAATAACCCGCTATTTTATTTGCCACAACGGGCTTTTTGCTTTTCAGGTCGACGCGCATTCCCGTCATAGTGTTGATAAGCGAAATTCCGTCCGCACCGCCGTCCTCGCACGCTTTTGCGACGGATACTATATCGGTAACGTTTGGCGTGAGTTTCATGTAAACGGGCTTTTCGGTAACGCTTTTCAGTCTTTTAACTATGTTATACACGTTTTCGCAGGAAGTGCCGTGGGCCATTCCCCCGTCTTTGACGTTCGGGCAACTCACGTTGATTTCGAGAATTCCGACCTGTTCTTCTTTCCCGAAAGCCTCGGCAAGTCTTGCGTACTCGTCGATATTCGCTCCTCCAAGATTTGCTATTACCTTTTTCCCGAAATATTTTTTCATTTCGGGAAGTTCCTCCGATATGACGTGCTCCATACCGGGATTCTGCAGACCGATAGAGTTTATGATTCCTGCAGGACATTCGGCTATTCTCGGCGTAGGATTTCCGAATCGCGGTTCGACCGTCGTACCCTTGAACGAGAACGTGCCGAGTATATTGATATCGTACAATTCCGCAAATTCTTTGCCGTATCCGAAGGTGCCGCTTGCGGGTATTACGGGATTATCCAGCTCCCACCCCGATAAGGTAACTTTTGTGTCTACCATATGATTTCTCCTCTTTTCAGCACGGGACCGTCCTTGCAGATACGCTTGCTGCCGTATTTTGTCTTACACGAACATCCCATACACGCGCCGAAGCCGCAACCCATGCGCTCCTCGAAACTGTATTCGCCGTCCGATTTTACCGTTTTCTCGACCGCTTTGAACATCGCCTCCGGCCCGCAGGCATAAAAATAGGTATAGTCGAGTTTTCCGATTACGTCGGTAACGTAACCTTTTATACCGTAGCTTCCGTCGACCGTCGTTACGTACGTTTCGGCGCCTGCAGCCTTGAATTCGTCCTCGTAGAATACCTCGTTACGGCTGTTGAATCCAAGCACCGCAACCGGACGCGCGCCCGCTCTGACAAGCGCCTTGCAAAGCATATACATAGGAGGCACGCCGGCTCCGCCGCCTATCAGAAGCGGTCTTTCCCCTCCCTCGCCGACGTCGTATCCGTTGCCGAGTCCCGAAAGGACGTCCATCGTTTCTCCCGGGCGTATACGGCTCATTATTTCCGTTCCTTTTCCTACCGTTTTATATACGACCGTCAAAATTCCGTTTTCGACGTCGCACACGGATATAGGCCTGCGAAGATAGCATCCTTCAACCGCAAAATTCACGAATTGTCCCGGCGCGGTTATCGATGAAAAATCCCCGCTTAAACGCATTTCATAAGTGTTTTCCGCTATTTTCGCGTTTCCGGTTACCTTTGGAAAAATTCTTTCCACGACTTAACTCCTTTTTAAATTTTTCTGTATTAAAAGCATTTTATCGCCGATAAACAGTTCGTTAACTGTCGATTGTGGAAACACAAAGCGTAGTTTCTTCCAGCACGTCCAGCAATACCCGCACCGTATCGAGCGCGGTAAAGGTGGTGATATTGTTTTCTATAGCGGTTTTTCTGATGAGATATCCGTCGTTGCTTACGCTGTTTTTCGAGACGTCTCCGGTATTTATTACATAGGCGATATGCCCCTGTCTCAGCGCGTCGGGAATGTCGTGCGAACCGTCGCTGATTTTTTTAAGAACGCGCGTTCTTATGCCGTTTTTCTTCAGAAACGCCGCGGTCCCTCCCGTTGCCTCGATATTGAAACCGAGATTATAAAATCTTCGCACGAGAGGCAACGCTTCCTCTTTGTCCTTATCGCAGACCGTAACGAGTACGGTGCCGTAATTATGCAGTTTCATACCCGACGCCTGCAACGCCTTATACAGCGCGCGATTGAGTTTGTCGTCATAGCCGATTGCCTCGCCCGTCGATTTCATTTCGGGCGAAAGATATGCATCGAGACCTCTTATCTTCGAGAATGAGAATACCGGCACTTTAACGTATCTCCGTTTCTTTTCCTCGGGATAAATCCCGAAAATACCCTGCTCTTTAAGGCTCTTTCCGAGGATTACTTCGGTTGCGATATCCGCAAGCGAATATCCCGTCGCTTTGGACAGGAACGGCACGGTGCGCGACGAACGCGGGTTAACCTCGATAATATAAACTCTGTCCTGTTTGTCCACTATAAACTGAATGTTGAAAAGCCCCGCTATGCCGATTGCAAGTCCCAGTTTTTTCGCATATTCGAGTATCGTACCCTTAACTTTATCGGAAATACTGAAAGGAGGATAAACGCTTATGCTGTCTCCGCTGTGAACGCCCGTTTTCTCGACAAGTTCCATTATTCCCGGAACGAAAACGTCCCTGCCGTCGCACACGGCGTCGACCTCGACTTCTTTCCCGACGATGTATTTGTCCACGAGGACGGGTTTTTCCTCGCTTATCTCGACCGCCGTCTGCAAATATCTGCGAAGGCCTTCCTCGTCGGCTACAATCTGCATTGCGCGCCCGCCGAGAACGAACGAGGGACGTACGAGAACGGGATATCCGGCTTCCTCTGCCGCTTTGACGCCGTCCTCGACGTTTGTAACCGCTCTGCCGACGGGTTTCGGAATATTGAGTTTTTCAAGTAGTTTTTCAAAAATATCGCGGTCCTCCGCCTTATCGATGGCGTCGCAATCGGTTCCTATTATGTTCACGCCGTTTTCTTTAAGCGATTCGGCAAGATTTATTGCCGTCTGTCCTCCGAGTGAAGCAATCACTCCGAACGGTTTTTCAAGGTCGACGACGTTCATAACATCCTCGGGCGTTAGCGGCTCGAAGTACAGTTTATCAGAAGTCGTATAATCGGTTGATACGGTCTCGGGGTTATTGTTGATTATGATTGCCTCGTAACCCGCTTTTTTTATGGTCTGCACCGCGTGCACCGTCGAATAATCGAATTCCACGCCCTGCCCGATACGTATAGGTCCCGCGCCGAGAACGACGATTTTCTTTTTTCCGCCGTCGGTTTTCGCCTCGTTTTCCCGTCCGTCATAGGTGGAATAATAGTAAGGGATATATGCGTCGAATTCCGACGCGCAAGAGTCTATTGCCTTATATACGGGCAATATTCCGCTTTTTTTTCGCATTGAACGCACGGTTTTTTCGTCCGTATTCCACAACCTTGCCACCGCTTTATCCGAAAAACCGTATCTTTTACACTCTTTAAGCGTTTCAACTTTCATAGGATTTGCTTTCGCCTCGTTTTCGAGCGCTACGATATGCGCGATTTTCGATATGAAAAACAAATCGGTCTGCGTAATACGGGCGATATCCTTTTCGTCCGCTCCCCTGCGCAACAATTCGGCAATCATAAACAATCTGTCGTCCGTCGCCTCTTTCACATATTCCTCGAGTTCGGAAAAAGTCATCGATTCGGCCTTGCGTGAAAACAGATGATACGCGCCGATTTCAAGCGAACGCACGGCTTTAAGGAGACTTTCCTCAAAGTTTCTTCCCACGCTCATTACTTCTCCCGTTGCCTTCATCTGCGTTGAAAGACGATTGCTCGCGCCCGCAAACTTATCGAACGGAAAACGGGGCATTTTAGTTACCACGTAATCGAGCGCCGGCTCGAAACAGGCGGGCGTATTTGGAAGTTGTATTTCGTCGAGAGTAAGCCCGACGGCTATTTTTGCCGACACTCTCGCAATGGGAAATCCGCTTGCCTTGCTTGCAAGCGCCGACGAACGGGATACTCTCGGATTTACTTCGATAACGTAATAATCGAAGGAATTCGGGTCAAGTGCGAACTGCACGTTGCATCCTCCCTCTATTTTCAGCGCCCTTATTATTTTCAGCGCGCTGTTACGGAGCATCTGATACTCTTTGTTGGTAAGCGTCTGACTGGGGCACACGACGACGGAATCTCCCGTGTGAACGCCTACCGGGTCGACGTTTTCCATATTGCAGACCGTTATCGCGGTATCTGCCGAATCCCTTATGACTTCGTATTCGATTTCCTTGAAACCTTTTACGCTTTTTTCTATCAGTACCTGTCCTACGGGCGATAATTCGAGCGCGTTTTCAAGCAGCGCGGACAGTTCGTTTTCGTCGGACGCAAATCCGCCGCCCGTGCCGCCGAGCGTGAACGCGGGACGAAGAACGACGGGAAAACCTATTCTTTTTGCCGCGGCAATTCCCTCTTCGAAACTTTCGGCAATTTCGGAAGGACACACCGGTTCGCCTATTCTTTCGCACAGTTCTTTGAACAATTCACGGTCCTCTGCCGTTTCTATGCTTTCGCTTTTGGTGCCGAGAAGTTCGACGCCGCATTCTTTAAGCACGCCTTTTTTCTCAAGTTGCATCGCAAGATTGAGTCCCGTCTGCCCGCCTATGCCCGGTATAATCGCGTCGGGTCTCTCGTAACGAATGATTTTAGCCGTGTATTCGAGGGTCAGAGGCTCCATATATACCTTGTCGGCAATCATCGTATCCGTCATAATAGTGGCCGGATTCGAGTTGCACAGCACGACCTCGTATCCCTCTTCTTTAAGCGCTATGCAGGCCTGCGTTCCCGCATAATCGAATTCCGCGGCCTGACCTATCACGATAGGGCCGCTGCCGATTACCATAATCTTTTTCAAATCCTTTCTGTTGGGCATAGTTTTATTTCCTTTTCATCATTTTTACGAATTGGTCGAACAAATAGCCGCTGTCCTCCGGGCCGGGCGCGCTTTCGGGATGATATTGCACCGAAAACACTCTGTCTTTTTCGCAACGCAATCCTTCGACCGTACCGTCAAGCAGGTTTACGTGCGTGATTTCAAGCCCCGTGCCGTCAATTGACGACGCGTCCACGGCGTAACTGTGATTCTGCGACGTGATTTCGACTTTGCCGGTAAGAAGATTCTTGACGGGATGATTGCCTCCTCTGTGGCCGAATTTGAGTTTATACGTTTTCGCGCCGTACGCGAGAGCAATCATCTGATGTCCGAGACAAATACCGAAAACGGGAATTTTCCCTTTCATCTTTTTCACGAGTTCTATGACGGGCGTAACGTCGACGGGGTTTCCGGGACCGTTTGACAAAAACAGTCCGTCGGGTTTCATCTTTTCAATCTGCGAAGCCGGCGTGTCGTACGGAAAAACCGTAACGTCGCAACCCCGCTTGTTGAGAGAACGCAATATGTTCAGTTTGATTCCGCAGTCAATCGCCGCGACTTTATATTTCGGATTCACGGCGGGCGAAAGCCAAGGTTTTACGGTGGATACGGTAGAAACGGCGTCCTTTCTTTCGGGCGTCACGGATATTCTTTTCAGACCCTCCTCAACGCTCACGTCTGCGAAAGTTATAATTCCTTTTCTGCTTCCGAAATCGCGGATACTTCTTGCGAGTTTGCGCGTATCTATCCCCTCGATTCCGAGAATACCGCACTCCTCGAGCCATTCCGACAGCGTCTTTTCACTGCGGAAATTAGAAGGCTCGTCGTTATATTCGGACACTATCAGCGCGCCGAGCGTAGGCGTTACCGTTTCGTTATCGTCTTTATTTATGCCGTAATTCCCGATTAAAGGATAAGTCGCAACCACGCCCTGAAAAGTATACGACGGGTCCGAAACGATTTCCTGATACCCCGCCATAGAAGTGTTGAAAACTATTTCAAGCACTCTTTCCTCTTTCGCGCCGAAAGCGTAGCCGTAATATTCGCTTCCGTCCTCCATTATAAGTTTTCTATCATACTGTCTTGCCATACGACCTTCCCTCCGCATACCGTCAAAATGCATTTTCCATATACTTCTTCGCCGTCAAACGGCGTACTTTTTCCTTTTGACAAAAACTCCCGTGAGTTTATTCTGAACGGCGTTTTTAAATCGAATATCGCAAAATCGTCTCTGCTTTTCGGTAATCCGAATCTTTCTCTGGGATTCACGCACATCAGTTTTATCAGCGTTTCAAGCGATATTTCGCCCGTCTTTACAAGTTTCGTGTACAAAACGGGAAACGCGGTTTCCAATCCCGTTATGCCAAACGCGCTTCCCTTCAGCCCCTTCGATTTTTCCTCCGCCGAATGGGGTGCGTGGTCGGTTGCTATCATATCGACGGTGCCGTCTTTGATTCCGTCGATAAGCGCTCTCCTGTCGCTTTCGGAACGAACGGGAGGATTCATTTTAAACCTTCCGTCTTCTTTAAGGTCGTTTTCGGTCAGAACGAGATAATGCGGCGCAGTCTCACAGGTTACGTCGATACCCTGCCTTTTTGCCCGCCTTATTTCCTCGACGCTCTCTTTCGTCGATACGTGGCAAACGTGAAACTTCGCTCCCGTCTCCCCGGCCAGCGCGACGTCCCTCGCAACGGCTGCGAACTCACTTGCCGAAGATATACCTTTATGATTATGCGCCTTTGCGTACGCTCCGTCGTGAATATATCCTCCGAAAAGCAGAGTTTCGTCCTCGCAATGAGCCGCTATAACTTTGTTCAGCCGCTTTGCCTCAATCATCGCTTCCCTCATTACGTCCGCGTTCCGTACGCCTTTGCCGTCGTCCGAAAAAGCACAGACGAAAGGGGCGATTTCCTCCATATCCGAAAGTATTTCGCCTTTTTCGGATTTTGTTATCGACCCGTACGGATACACGGCTATCGTCGCGTCTTTTTTAATGATTTCCGCTTGAATTCCGAGATTTTCTGCACAATCGGGTACGGGCGAGAGATTCGGCATCGTACAGACGGCGGTGTATCCGCCCCTTGCCGCGGCCTCTGTTCCCGTCAATATGGTTTCTTTATATGAAAAACCCGGCTCTCTGAAATGGACGTGAACGTCGCACAAGCCGGGTAAAACCGCAATCTCTCCGTCGTCCGAAATCACGGGAACGGAAACGTCGTTTTGAATATAGCGCTGTATAAGATAATCGTACCGTCGGGAAAGGTCGGGGTCGTTTTGCCGTTTTATATCGCTTTTAAGCATTCTCTCCTCTTTGCACCGCGGCATAAAAAAACTTGCCGTATCCGACAAGACCGCACAACGTATCGTTACGTTGCAAAACTCAGGAATTGCTCTCCCTTTTTTTACGTTTCAATCTTATCGGCATCTCTGTGCGCGTTTAAAAATTTCGATTTATTATAACCCCTTTTAAAAAATATATCAAGGAAACTACCGCCGTTTTTCAAAAAAATTTTATACGCCTCTTATAATCCCCCCAAAACCTGCTTTAATAAAACGCGCGTGACCAAATCGCGCGGCGCTTATTAAGTCCCGGCAATAAACAAACTTAATAACTAAATAATGTCAAATCTTTATAAGCGGTTTTCTAAACCGTTTATCCACGTCCTCTGCCACGGCAACGCATTGTTTCGCAGCTCTTTTTAAATTGTTTTCAAAATATTCGCAATAAAAGTTGCCAAAATTCCCGAAATGTTGTATATTACACACGTTGGGCAAATTCCGCCCGCCTGAATTTGGAGAGATATCGAAGTGGTCATAACGAGCCGCACTCGAAATGCGGTCGTCAGGAAACTGGCGCAAGGGTTCGAATCCCTTTCTCTCCGCCACAAGCACCCAATTTGAACTTTAAGGGTTCAAACGGGGTGCTTTCTTTATTTTCCGCATCTTTTTCGGCTTTTTTGTTACTTAAATCGCGTAAAGACTGCAATTCTTCTTTTTCCAACTTTACTTTTGTCGGATATTCGGGCGAAGTGTTGTAGAAAATGTAGTTATAAGCATTATATCGATAATCTGTACGTGTGTCGTCAACTTTTCGCACGTTTGGTTTTTAAAAACCTTCGGTGTCAATGACATATTTGTCCAAGTCGGGTATGCTGACATATACGCCGATATCGTTACCTATGGCATAGCTATCGCTTCCGTTAAGAAACGCCTTTTGTTATTTCGTTGAAATTTGTTACCTAAAAAAACGAAATTTGCGAGCATCTTGCAGTTAACACGCGCTTTTTTTTGTTAAACCGCTCAATCCTCGCAACGACAAACTTTCATGAATTTTTGTATTTATCAGAGGTTTTGCTTTCCTGACTCGCGGTGGGCTTGCGAACGAAACGAACAACTACTACCACCGTCACAACAGCCGCTGCAATAAAAAACACTATACTCGGCAAATAATTTAATTCTGCGCTATGAAAATCGTTCGGATCGTCGGGCAGATAATACACGGAGGTTTTCCCGCCCTCACGCATGCTCGAATCATAATAGTCGAGCTCTCCGCCGTACGTTTTTCCGTCCACCTGAAATTGCACTATAGCAGTGTGTCTCTTTTCGCCTTTCGATGTCCTTTCAACGACAATGCTCGTTATTTCCGCTTCAGTCTTTACGCCGTTGTTTTCGTAAAACGTTGCTCTCTTCAATAAGTACACACCGAAGACTGCCAAAACAACCGCCGTGACGATTAAAATAATATTCACAGCAAGTTTCTTGTTTTTCACCGTGTTAGAACCTCTGTTACTATTCTACGGTTTATTTTAGCATACGACCATACTAATCATCAAGAATTCGCAACGCAATAACCGTAATTGTTGCAAGCAAAAGTGTTGCGATGACAGGATAAACCCGCCGTTTTTTCAAAAAGCAGATAAAAAGCGTGTTGTCGCCACGGTTAAAACCGAATCATAACTTAAAAATTAAGGTATCTATACTTGTTATTTTCTTATGCATGAAAAAGCGCGCCCATATACTTGTCCGGGTCTGCGAAAATTTTGCGCGACATATTTTAAAATACTTCGATATGCCCCAAAAAAACATTTTATGAGCAATTGCGAAATGAAACATCAAAAAATTAATCCGTTATTTTTACCGTGTCTGAAAAAATAGTCGAATTAACGGGCCTGTTTGTTTACTCGATATTGTTTGTTTTTGCAGATTTTTATTTGTGGCATTCGGCGTCGGAGCGTTGATATTTTTCCTGCATTTTTATGATTGTTTCGCGGATTGTGTTTCGCAAAGACTCCGGCGACAGAACCTCCGCATTGGAGCCGTATTGCATAGCCCAGTGTTTCATGGCTTCGGGGCTTGCGACCAAATCGACGGTTATCATACCGTTTTCAAGCGGTTTAACCCTTATTTCGTCGCCAAACCAATCAATGATATCGTCAATGGATTTTTCATCCGCTCTGATTACGATATGCACCGGAGCATCGGCGTACATATACGGACGGCACGTTGAGATAACCTTATAATCTATTCCGTTTTTGTAACCCTCGACGGTTTTGATTGGCGTACGGGATTCGTCGATTATCCTCATGCCGGTAATTTTATCCATCCTGTAAAACGAAACGTCCTTCCACTTTTCGTCGCGCGCCATGAGATAGTAGTGCTGATTATGCAATACCATCTGATACGGACTGACTACGTGACAGGCGATTTTGTGCAGTTTTTTATCGACGCCCATTTTGTTATAGTCGAAATAGATTTGTTTTTCGTTTTCGATTGCCTCGTCTACAATGTCGATATTCAGAAATAAATCGGGATTTTTGGTTTTGTTCCAGTCCTTAACCGAATAAACGTGCTTGACGTGCGCTTTGAAATTGTGCCCTCCCGCCGCAATGAGTTTATCGATAAGTTGCCCGGAATGAACGGCGCTGATATGGCTGCTGCCGAGAACGCTGTCAATAAGAATGCGCAGTTCGGAATTTTCAAAAGGCCTGTCCTCTATGTACGAACCGCGCTTGTCCGAACGTATGTTATATCCCATCTCTTTCAGATAGGACATATTGCGTCCGACGGCCTTACGTTCGACGACAAGTCCGAAATCCCGCTCGAGTAATTCAATAATACGCTGCTGAGTAAGAGGATGTTCTTCGTCGGAATATTCGCATAAAATCTGATAAAGTCTGAATAATAACGTCTGTTTGTTTTCCATAACCCTTATACCTCAAAACTATCGGAAAAATTATAGCATACTATTTTAATTATTTCAATCCCTCCGCCCCGTAAAAGGTACATTGAACGAGAATCCTTACTTTTATACTTCCGTTTCAGATTCCGATAACCGTATTTTACAATTCTTACTTGCCCTACGACAGTCAGTCAAAATATGTGGCTGTATTGTTTAAATTCAAAGCGGGGGAGCTGAACTGCTCCCCCGCCTTTTTGTGGGTTTAAATAATTAAACCGTCTCTTTTACCCATATGACGATTTCGCCGTCTACATAGTGCCAGTAGTTGCCGTCGTATGCCGTTTCATCCGCATTTAATGCCGGCTCGGTTTCGGAGTAGTGGTATACGGTTGCACTCGTTAATTTATCGTTGCCCGTACTATCTATATTAATATCAGCCCACTCTTCCGCCGTACCGCCGTAATATACGGTTGATAGCGAATTGCAGTAGTAGAACGCATATTTGCCGATTGAGGTTACGCTGTCGGAAATGAATATGCTTTCAATCGGACAGAAATTGAACGCTGAACCGCCGATTGTAGTCAATTGACTGTTTGTGCCAAACGTTACGGTTTTAAGCGAATCGCACTGATCGAACGCATTATCACCGATTGAGGTTACGCTGTCGGGTATTACTACGCTTGTAATCGAAGAGTTGAATTGGAATATACCATTGCCTATTGCTGTTACGCCGTTCGGAATAACGACGTCTCCTCCGCTGCCCGTATATCCCGTGATAGTACAGCTATTCTGAGTACCGCCGCCTACAACTACCGCTTTTGTCGTAAAAGTGAAGTCCGTCATTTGCAAATCGGCTTCCCAAACGGCTGTAAACGCTGCAGTCTGTTCTGTAATCCGCCATATGGTGTCGTTGAATATTACAGGAGTTTCAACCGAGTTATCCAAAGTCCAGCCCTTGAAGATATAACCCGGTCGTTCAAGAGTAGGCAAGGTACAGCTTGCGCTATAGTAATATTTTGCACTTTCTAACGTGTCGCTGTCCGCTTCGGCATTTAAATCAAAGGTTACGGTCGTATACGTCCACACGGTAGGAACATCTTCTATATAGTGCCAGAAGCTGCCGTCTTCGGTAGGCGCGCTTTCGGAGTAGTAGTACCTCGCTGCATCCGTTAATTTACTGTTATTGTTATCTATTGCAATTTTATTCCAATCGTCTGCCGTACCGCCATAAAATACGCTTGTAAACGGAGAGTAATAATAGATTACGCCGTCGCCGATTGAGGTTACACCGCTGCCAATAATTAAACTTTCAAGCGAGCTGCAATTATAGAACGCACTTCTACCGATTGTAGTTACGCTGTCGGGAATGGTTACGCTTTTAAGCGAAGTGCAATCATCGAACGCAAAGGTTAAGATAAGATTTGCACCTGTGTGTATATCGCAAGTCGTTATCGACGTATCGCTTGCCCTGACAAGAACTAAATAGGGGTTGGTATCGTTACCCAGATACTTGGCGTTATCGTACACCGTAAAAGCATCCGACTCAAAGTCTAATGCCCTATATTCGATTGTAGTTACGCTATCGGGAATGGATATACTTGTAATCTTATCGCAGCCGTCGAACGCAGCCTCACATATAGTGGTTACACCGTCGGGGAGAATAATGCTTTGCAAATAACTAGCAAAGAATGCATACTTCCCGAGAGTGGTCAATTGACTGCTTGCGGCAAACGTTACGCTTGTAACGCCGCAATATGCGAATGCATACTCCCCGATAGTGGTTACGCTTGCAGGTATTGACGTACTTGTAAAAGACTTGACTTGTTTAAACGCATTGGAACCTATTGCCGTTACGGGCAACTTCCTGTACGTAGCGGGGATTATAAGGTCAGTATCTTTACAATACCCCATACCGACAACGGTATAACTTGCGTTATCGGCGTTGAGCGAATACTCAAGCCCCACGCTATAATCACGTTCCTTGCCCCGGATTACGGGGGTTACGCCGTCCGTATCGAAGTGCCAGAAGTAGCCCTCCGCAGGTTCGGTTTCGGAGAAATAGTAAACTTTTGCGTCTATGAGATAATCGTTGCCGCTACCTATTGAAGAGCAAAGCGTTTCCCACTCTCCTTCGGTACCGTTATAATATACGTTTGTAAGCGAGGTGCAACCGTTGAATGCACTCTCACCGATTGTCGTTACGTCACTGCCTATAAGTACGCTTGTAAGCGAAGTGCAGCCGTTGAACGCAGAATTCCCGATTGAAATTACGCTGTCGGGGATTGTTACGCCTGTAATAGCGGTATTGCCATTGAACGCATTCTCACCTATTGCGGTTACGGGCAAGCCGTCGTGGGTTGAAAGTATTACTATATCTTTATCTATGCAATTGCCGATACCGACAACGGTATAACCTGCGTTATCGTCATTGAGCGAATACTCAAGCCCTAAACTGTAATTGGGTTCCTTGCCCCAGCTTACGGGGGTTACGCCGTCCGTATCGAAGTGCCAGAAATAGCCGTCTTCTTCGGGTTCGGTCTGGGAGAAATAGTATTTTCTCACACCGTTAAGGCAACCGTTGTTCCCCTCTATTTCGATGGCACTCCACCCTTCTTCCGTTCCTCCGTAATATATGGTTGTCAAAGCGTCACAATACAAAAACGCCGCATAATCGATATCGGTTACACCGCCCGGAATTATTATGCTTTGCAACCCGCTGCACCCTCTGAATGCAAATTGACCGATTCCTTCAATACTATCGGGAAGATAAGCCCATTCCAGACTGCTGCAACCATAGAACATCTGATAGCCGATTACTCTTGTTCCGTCAGGAATTATTATACTCTTTAAACTGTTGCACTCATAGAATGCTCTATGACCGATGCTTGTAACACTATCCGGGATTGATATAGTTTCTAAGTTATTGCACCCTTCAAATGCAGCAATCCCGATAGACGTGACGGTATCGGGTATAATTAAATTTTTCAAATTAGTGCAACAAAAGAACGTACTCTCTTCAATAGTCGTTATACCATAGGGAATTTTTATGGCGGTTAAACTGTTACAATCCTGGAATGCATGGTGCCCGATACCCAAAATACTGTCGGGAATATCTAATCTTTCCAGACTTCTGCATCCATAGAATGCACCGTTCCAGATAAACTTTGTTTTGTCGGATATCGTAAAAGAAGTAATTTCGTTTGAAACTACGCCTACTAATATTAAATATTGATTTTCGCTGTTTCCTAAATAATATGCCGTACCGTCGTTATATCTTTGCACGTTGGGGCAACCATAGAACGTATCCGAACCGATACTTGTTAAACTGTCGGGGAGCGATACGTTTACTAAATTAGTGCAGTTCAGGAACGTATCGTCTCCGATACTTGTAACGCCCTCCGAAATAATTGCGCTTTCCAGACCGGAACAACCGGCGAACGTGCGTTGTCCGATACTTAAAACACTGCCCGGAATCGTTATGCTTTGCAAACTGCCGCAATCTTCGAAAGCGCGATCTCCGATACTTGTAACGCTGCCGGGAATTGCTATGTTTTGCAAACTGCTGCAATTATTGAATGCATAATCTCCTATACTTTCAACACCGTCGGGAATGGTTATGCTTTGCAAAGCGGTACAATACTCGAATGCACCGTATCCGATAAATAAAACGCTTTCGGAAATTGTAATACTATTTAGATTTGCGCAATAATAAAACGTATTTTCCCCGATGCTTTCAACACCGTCTGGAATCGTAATACTTGTCAGACTGCTACAACCATAAAACGCGTAAGCTCCAATGCTTTTCAGATTGTCTGGGAGCGATATGCTTTCCAGACTGTTGCAATCACAAAACGCACCCTCTCCGATACTTAAAACGCTGTTGGGAACGGTTATGCTTTTAAGCGATTCACTGCCGCCGAACGCATAGCCTTTTATTTCGGTTATGCCTTCGGGTATGGTTAATTGAACTTCCGTTCCTACGTAGCCGACTAAAACCTTCATCGTGCCGTCGTCATAGATTACGTACCCGTTTTCATCGGTATATACATAGCTTTCACCCGGCTCGGTTTCCACACGCTTTGCATAATATCCTACGCAACCGTTATCTTCCGAACCGGCGGTAATATTAAGGGCGTCTTTGTCATCGGTGCCGGATAAATCCCACACTTCAACCAGTTTATAGCAGTAATAAAACGCACCCTCACCGATAGACGTTACGCCGGCAGGAATCGTTATGCTTTTAAGCGAAGTACAGTATAAGAACGCATAAGCGCCGATTTCGGTTACGCCTTCAATCAAAAATGTAAACAGGTAAATATAAATACTATGAAAATCCCGCAATTATTCGCATAATTGCAATAATCCGACTTTACGCGCATAATTATGCGCATAAAGTGCAGAAATGTCTGAACAAGTAAATTTGCGCATATGTACATAACATACGCTCATATTATCAATCGTTACGAACGCGGTAACCCGTAAACGTCGCGTACGCGATTTTGTTTGCGTTGCTGTCGGTTACGTTTACGACGTAAAGACATATCGTGCGCCCGTCTCTTACGCATTCGCATTCGGCGTACAATTGTTTTGCCCGCGACGGCAGAAGATAATTGATATGGCTGTCCAGCGTCACCGTGTGAGCGTTTTTCATATTTGCGGCAACGGCAAACGCCGTATCCGCAAGAGTGAATATCGCGCCGCCTTGCACGAAACCGTCGTTATTCATATGAACGGGCGTAACGTTAATCATACAACGCGAAAAACCTTTTTCTGCGTTTAATACGATAATACCCGTTGCCTCGGTTGCAAACCTGTCGTTTTTGAAAAAATTTCTTGCCTCTTTTAAGTCGTTAATCATAAGACGAACCCCCAAAAACTATGTTTTATATAATTATATTATTTAACCCTTCCCAAAATTATAGGCACGTACGGCGGAGGATTATCTCCCGTTTTCAGCGCGCTCTTCAATATTTTTTCCGCCGCGTCCAGTTTTTCTTCGTACGAGGAGAACAACGTTGCGACAACGTCGTTTTTATTAACGTAATCTCCCGTTTTCTTTCTTACTACGATGCCCGCGCCCGGGTCGATAACGTCGTCCTTTTTGTTTCTTCCGGCGCCGAGCGCCAGACTTGCAAGCCCGTATCCTTCGCAATTCATACCCACAATATAGCCGCTTTCATCGCCGGTTACGTCGCGTGAGAACTTCCCCAAAACAAGTTTATCGGGGTTTTCGACGTAACTTACGTCTCCGCCGTGCGCTGCGACCATCTTCGCAAAAGTTTCGAAAGCGTCTCCGTTTTTAAGTTTTCTTTCGGCCGTTTTACGACAGTTTTCAAGGCTGCCGAGACCGGCGATGCAAAGCATATTTGCAGCAAGTTCGAGGCACAGTTCCGTAAGTTCTTCGTCGCCGCCCTTTTGCAATATTTCCGCCGCTTCTCTGACCTCGACGGCGTTTCCGACGGCATAACCTAACGGTTTATCCATATTTGAAATCACGGCACGCGTGATTTTTCCCGCTTTGTTGCCGATATTAACCATTGTTTTTGCAAGCGCGAGCCCTTCGTCGAAAGTTTTGTTGAAAGCGCCGCTTCCGACCTTTACGTCAAGCACTATTCCGTCCGAACCCGACGCAAGTTTCTTTCCCATAATGCTTGCGGCGATAAGCGGCCTTTTATCTACGGTTGCGGTAACGTCGCGCAAAGCGTAAAACTTTTTGTCCGCCGGCGCGAGTTCGCCGCTCTGACCTATCACGCTGCACCCCACACCGTTCACGACATCGAAAAATTCTTCACGGGATAAAGTCGTTCTGTAACCGGGAATGGCTTCCAGTTTGTCGACGGTGCCTCCCGTATGACCGAGACCTCTTCCGCTCATTTTCGCAACTTTCACGCCGCACGACGCAACGACGGGCGCAACGATAAGCGTTGTTTTGTCGCCGACGCCTCCCGTAGAATGCTTATCTGCTTTGAAACCTTTAATTCCCGATAAATCGACTTTGTCGCCCGAATCGGCTATTTCACGCGTAAACGCTACGGTCTCGGAAGCGTTCATCCCGCGAAAATAAACCGCCATAAGAAAAGCCGCCGCCTGATAATCGGGTATCGAACCTTCCGTATATCCTTTTACGAAAAACCTTATTTCTTCGTCGGAAAGCGGATATCCGTCTCTCTTTTTTTTAATAACGTCGTACGCTCTCATAATACAATCCGCCTCGTTCCGAACGTTTCGGGCATAAGTTCGTTCAGTGTGTAAACTTTAAAGTCGTCCTCGCTTTTGGCAAGCACTATTTTAAGGCTTCCGTCCTTGGAAAACTCCGAAAAAGCCTGCCTGCAAACCCCGCATGGCGGACAGAAATCCGCCGTTTCGCCCTCTTTGAACCCGACGACGGCAACCGCCTCGAATTCCCGAGCGCCCTCGAAAACCGCGTTCTGCAACGCAACTCTCTCGGCGCAGTTAGTAACCGAATACGACGCGTTTTCGATATTAGCTCCGGTAAATACCCGACCGTCTTTTGAAAGAACAGCCGCGCCCACTTTAAAACGGGAATACGGCGAATAAGATTTTTCCGCCGCGGCGAAAGCAAACCGAATCAATTTTTTATAATCCATCTGCGCTCCCTTTTAACCGCTGTATTTTATGTCCGTTCAGCCGATTAATTCACTATAGAAACTTCGTCCGGCAAGAGAATTTTCTATGCCGAAAGCATTTAAAATCGTTGCCGATATATCGGCAAAACTATCCCGGGTACCCAGATTCACGCCGTTTTTTACCTCGCTTCCGTAAACGAGAGCGAAAGTATATTCCCTGCTGTGATCGGTGCTCGGCGTCGACGGGTCGCAGCCGTGGTCGGACGTGATAATCAGCACGTCGTCATACCTCATTCCCGTAATGAACGAAAGAAGCCACCCGTCGAACGCGGCGACTGCTTTTGCATAACCGTCGACGTCGTTGCGATGCCCGAATTTCATATCGAAATCGACGAGATTTACAAAACACAGGCCGTTAAAATCTTCTTTCAAAAGGTTTTCCGTAATCCGCATACCGTCGGAATTGTCTTTAATATGATATGATTTTCCTATTCCTTTTCCGTTAAAAATGTCGCTGATTTTTCCGACGCCTATCGTATCGAGTCCGTTATTTTTTAACAAATCGAGCATGGTGTCCTTCGGCGGAGTAAGCGAAAAATCACGGCGGTTATCTGTTCTGACGTAATCGGGGTACGTGCCCTTAAACGGTCGGGCAATCACCCTTCCGACTCCGAAATCTCCGGTGAGAATTTTTCTCGCCGTCACGCACATTACGTACAATTCGTTTACGGGAATAACGTCCTCGTGCGCGGCAATCTGAAATACGCTGTCGGCGGAAGTGTAAACAATCGGGCAACCCGTTTTTACGTGTTCTCTGCCGAAATCCTTTATGACTTCGGTGCCCGAATAGGGCTTATTGCATAAGACCTTCCGTCCCGTCAGTTTTTCGAATTCCGAAATGATTTCCGCAGGAAAACCGTCCGGGAAAACGGGAAGAGGCTTTTCGGATACAAGCCCGGCAATCTCCCAATGCCCGACGGTAGTATCTTTACCGGCTGACTTTTCCCTAAAGCGCCCGTAAGCGCCCGCAGGATTTTCTACGCCTCCTTCAACTCCGTCTATATTGTATAAGCCCAGTTTTTTAAGATTTTCCCCTTTAAAATACGGTGATTTTCTTATTGCGGCAAGAGTATTGCTACCCTCGTCGGAAAAAGCCGCGGCGTCAGGCAACGCACCTATGCCGAGACTATCCATAACTATCAAAAAAATGCGTTTAATCATTCATTCCTGCAACTTTAAGTGCTATTTCAATCATTTCGGTAAACGTATTCTGTCTTTCTTCCGCGGTGCAGCTTTCCCCCGTGAAAGGACAATCGGATACGGTGCATATGCAAAGCGCGTTCTTTCCGCTTCTTGCGGCGTTCATATAAAGAGCGGCGCTTTCCATCTCCACGGCGAGCACTCCCATTTTACGCCAGTCCGACAATCTTTCCGAATCGTCGTAGAACGTATCGCTCGAAAGCAGATTACCGACTTTTACATCGACGCCTCTTTCTTCCGCAACCTCTACGGCCTGTCTTAAAAGCTTATAATCGGCTATCGGCGCATAGGTTCCGGGAAGTGCGAACTGAGCGGCGTAATTGCTGTTCGTGCAGGCCGCCATACCTATAACGATGTCACGCAGATTCACTTCGTCGGATATCGCGCCGGCGCTTCCTATTCTGATAATGTTTTCAACGCCGTAAAAATTGAACAATTCATAGGAATATATTCCTATTGACGGCATACCCATACCCGACGCCATAACCGAAACGATTTTGCCGTCGTACATACCCGTATATCCGTTAATTCCCCTTACTCCGTTTACAAGCACGGGGTCCTCGAGAAAATTTTCGGCAATGAATTTTGCCCTAAGAGGGTCGCCCGGCATAAGGACGGTTTTTGCGAAATCGTCGATATTCGCGTTATTGTGCGGCGTGGGAATGTTATTCATAATTTACCTCTTTTCGTTTTCATTTTCCTTCGCAAGTTTTACTATGCGACTCGTGCCGAGCCTGTCTGCGCCGAGAGCGAGAAATTTTTCGGCGTCGGCGAGCGACGAAATTCCTCCGGCAGCCTTGATACGAACGTTTTCTCCGACGTGTTTTCCGAATAATTCGACGTCGTCGAACGTCGCGCCCCCTTTTGAAAATCCCGTCGACGTCTTGATATAATCGGCGCCCGCGTCGGTAACCGCCCTGCACATTGCTATTTTCTCGGCGTCGGTTAACAGACAGGTTTCTATTATTACTTTCAGAACTTTTTTGCCGCAAGCGTTTTTCAGCAATTTTATCTCGTCGGTAACTTTTTTGAATTTACCCTCTTTGACGTCGCCGATATTAACCACCATATCGATTTCGTCCGCGCCCTCTTTTATCGCCTGTTCGGTTTCGAAAAGTTTTACGTCGGCCGTATTGTAGCCGTTCGGAAATCCGATTACGGTGCAGATTTTCATTTTATCGCCGACGTACTCCTTCGCCCTTTTTACGAAAGACGGAGGTATGCAACAGGACGCTACGCCGTATTTGACGCCGTCGTCGAGAACGGTTTTGATTTCGTCCCACGTTGCGGTTTGCGCAAGCAACGTATGGTCGCAGTGGCTCAGAATATCTCTAATATCCATAACTCTCTCCCTTATTTGACTTTTTTATAACTTCCGGTAAGCGCGCCTATCTGCATTTCGAAAGGCATATCGCCCTTTTTAATGCTCTTTGTGAGCGAACATTCCACAAATTCGAATATCAGCGAGTCTTCGTCTTTCCCCATATACGCATAGCGTATGCGAGCGCCGTTACTCGTGAACGTCGCGTCCTGCAAAACCTGAAAGCCGTTGTCCGAAAACTCCCGTATTGTCTTATCGAGGTCTTTCGTCATATACATTACGTGATGCACCGCTTCGCCGTGCTTTTCATAAAAGCGGTCGTAAATATTTTTATCGCCCGAAGTTTCGATAAGTTCGATTTTGGTCGTTCCCTTTCCCCCGTAGAAAATTCTTACCTTGCTGTTTTTCTTTTCGCCGCGGTAACGCATATCGAAAGAGCCCTCGTCGGTTACTATTTCGTACCAGTGTTTTATGCCGAGAAGTCTGCCGTACCTGTCGGAAGCTTCGTTCCAGTCTTTGACAACTATGCCAACGTGATTGATTTTTCCGTATTTCATATTTACACCTCCCGAATATTTTACATTATATGGTTTACTTTTGTAAACAGTTTAACCGAAAAATAAGACTAAAAACAGCCCGATTGCATAATTTCCCCTAAAACCGCAACAATACTTTTATCAAACTTAAGGAGAGTATTATGAAAAAAACCAATCCTTTTTACGAGGAAAACGCCATTCCCGTATCGGAATTCCGCGACTGGTCCGGAATGACCCTGAAACCTTACAACAAAAACACCGCTGCCCCTTATACGAAAACGAGAGTAATTCTTATGAACGGCACCGAATTCGAACAATGCTGGTTCCTTCATAATTTTTCGCGACACGAAAAGAATAACGACCTGCGCCGCGAGCTTGCCCTTCTGCGCCGGCACGAACAACAGCAGCAGAAAGTGATTTCGTCCTTAAAGCCCGTCGACGAATCGGCGCTCGAAACGACGATTTCGTACGAACAGCTCGCCGTGGACCTTACCGCCGTTCTGGCGCGACACGTCAAAGACGAAAACGTAAAAAACGCATTGAATTTTGCCCTTCTCGAAGATTTCGACCACCTTTACAGATTTGCCAATCTTCTTGAATCCGAACAGGGAAAATCGGCAAAAGACATCACTCGCGAATATACCGAAATAATGCCGGGCCGTCCTACCATTGCGGAGCATCGTCACCCGTTTGACGCGATTAACAACTCAATCTGCAACTTAAAGTCCGATTTGTTTACTGTTCTCGTAACAAATATAATTACCGCCGCCGAGCAACAGACTATGAATTACTATATGAATATAGGTGACCTTCACCCCACTTCCGAAGGCAGAAAACTGTATGCCGAAATAGCCATGATAGAGGAACAGCACGTTACCGAATACGGCTCGCTGCTCGATACTACCTGCGGCTGGCTTGAAAACCTTATTATGCACGAATATACCGAGTGCTATCTCTACCACTCGTGCGCGCTGGACGAAACCGACAAGAACCTGAAAAAATTATACGAAAGGCTTTATCTCGAGGAATGCGGACATCTCGTTCACTCCAAAAACCTTTATAAAACTTTCGCCGGAAAAGACGCAATGTCACTCTTCCCCGACGGCGCGGACTTCCCCGAACCTCTTATGTTCGAAGGCAATATCGAATATATCCGCGACGTTATCGCGCGCACCG
>ULTR01002495.1_pt1 | contig 53244 bp, 45 predicted proteins | sample 1957781 | NCBI WGS metagenome assembly ULTR01 (sample SAMEA4835739, study PRJEB28245) | human gut metagenome | biome: gut microbiome; material: fecal sample | place: Denmark | collected 2008 | reverse complement strand
CTGTCGTAAGGAGGCCTGTCGCCCTGCGGTCTGTCACCGCGTGAATTTCTGTCATAGGAAGGCCTGTCGCCCTGCGGTCTGTCGCTGCGTGAATTTCTGTCGTAGGAAGGCCTGTCGCCGCGGCGGCCGTCGTTCGTTCTTTGCGGACTGCGGCTTCTGTCGGAATTCCTTCCGTTTTCGGGAGACTCGTTCTTCTTGGGCTGCTCTGCATTTTCGGTTCGTTCCGCAACACGTTCGGAAGAGTCGGACTTTGCGGAAATTTCGGTTTTTTCCGCTGTATTCTTAGCTTTTGCAGCCTGTTCGCTGTTTTGTTTTGTTTCTTTGTTTGCTCCGGGCATTTCTTTGTTGTTTTTATCCTTTGTTTCTTGCGCGTCATTGACACTGTCTGCGACCTTGTCAGCAACGTTATTCCGAACCGGTTCTGCCTTTTCGGGCTTATGTTCGGCGGGCTTATCCACGTTTTGTTCCTGTTCCCGTTCCGCCGCCTTTTCGGGTTTGTTTTCTTCGGGCTTCGGCGCGGGCTGCACCGGCTTTTGCTCGGGCGGTTCGGGCTTTTGCGCGCCCTTCTCGGGCTTCCTGTCCGCATTTTCGGGTCTCGGTTCACCCTGTACCTTTTCCGCCTCCGCCTTTGGTGCTTTTTCGGTGCCTGCATCAGCGGCAATTCCCGCCGCGGCATTTCCCACTGTGGGAATTCCCGCCGCGGCATTTCCCGCTGCGGAATCGCGATCGCTGACGTAAACGCCGCGCTGCTCGTCCGAATTGAGGTATTCAATCAAACGTTCAGCCTTTTCTTTTTCTCTGCGTTCCGCCTCTGCGGCGCGCTCCTTGCTGATAAGTTTGCTTTCATGGCGTTTTGCCGCTTGGAGAGAATTGCCGATGTCTGTTTTGAGGACGCTCGTTTTATCCAGCAATTCCTGTGCTGCGGCTTGGATCCTTTTTGCGTTGTTTAATAATTCAGCCTTTGTCATCGGTCATTGCCTCCGTAAGTTCAGTCATTGCTTCATTGTTTTTGTTGGAATTTTTAATTATCATTGCCGAAAAACCTTCGTCCGTCACGGCGGCAACCATTCTGGCAGGTTTTCCGATCGCGCTGCCCATTGCACGGATTCTTATCAGCGGAATGTTTCTGAAGCTGCATGCATCCCGCCATTGTTTTTTTGTGTTTTCGGACGCGCTCTCATCGAGCATAACAAGCTTTGCCGTTCCGGATCTGACGGCTTTCTCGACCGAAAAATCTCCGGAAGCAATTTTGCCCGCTTTCATCGCCAAACCGATTGAATTGTTGAGTTTTGCGTTGGTTGTTGTCAAAGCAGCTCACCCCTCTTTGTTGTTCGCGGATGAGTTCGGCAAATCGGGCACCGCTTCGCGCTTTTCTTCCGCAGAATTTTGCGGTTCGGTTTTTGAGTGCTCAACCTGCGCCGCAAGCCTGTCAAAGACTTCGGGTTCGATTTTTTGAGAGAATGCCCTTTCAAGCGCACGTGTTTTAACGGCTTTTTTAAGGCATTCTTCCGTTGGGCATACATACGCACCGCGTCCCGCAGCTTTTCCTGTTAAGTCAACGGAAATCTGCCCGTCTTTGCTGCACACAACGCGCACGAGTTCTCTTTTGGGCCGCATCTCACGGCAGCCGACGCACATGCGCAGAGGGATTTTCTTTTGCAATTCGCAACCTCCGTACCGAAGTCCGTTCCGATTCACCAAGAACCTCGGTTAAAATTTAAATCATGTTTGAAATTTTGTTTCGGCGAAAATCAGATGTTCTGCCCGCCGAAATCATCAAAATTCATCGGAGCACCGTTGAACCCCGGCTCTCCGAATGCCTCGTCATCATTGAACATATCGTTTCCGCTTTCGCTGCCGGGAACGCCGTCAACGGAACCCATCTCAAGTTCCATATCCGCTTCAGCCTGGGAATGGCTCTTGATATCTATCTTCCAGCCTGTGAGCTTTGCGGCAAGCCTTGCGTTCTGTCCTTCCTTGCCGATTGCAAGCGAAAGCTGATTATCGGGAACAATGACCTTTGCAGCCTTTTCCGCTTCGTTAATGTAAACCATCAAAACCTTTGCGGGACCGAGTGCCTTTGCGATATAAACCGCAATGTCGGGATCCCACTCGATGATGTCCATTTTTTCGTTATGGAGCTCGTTGACGATGTTTTCGACCCTTGTGCCGCGTTGTCCGACGCATGCACCGACGGCATCAACCTGGGGGTCAAAGCTTGCAACCGCAATCTTGGTGCGCTGTCCGGCCTCACGCGCAACAGACTTTATCTGCACGACCCCGCTCTGAATTTCGGGTACTTCAAGCTCAAACAGCCGCTTTACAAGGCCGGGATGCGTCCTTGAAACGATAATCTGCGGGCCTTTCGTGTCGCGCTGTATTTTCAGAACATAAACCTTGATGTGGTCATTCGGCGCATAGTTTTCGCCAACGATAACCTCATTGAACGGAATTATGCCGTCGGTTTTGCCGAGTTCAACATAAACACCGTTCTTTTCGACGCGCTGAACGATTGCCGTCAGAACTTCGTATTCTTTGTCGGAATATTCCTCAAAGATTGCGCCCTGTTCCGCTTCGCGAATGCGCTGCATAACGACCTGCTTTGCAGTCTGCGCCGCGATTCTGCCGAAATTCTTTGTGTCCGCTTCTTCCTCGAGAACATCGCCGATTTCATAAAGCGGATTTATCTGCTTTGCTTTTTCAATTGAAATTTCCGTAAAGGGGTTTTCAACCTGTTCAACAACGGTTTTGGAAGCCCAGATTTCGATTGCACCTGTTTCGCGATCCAGATTCGCACGGACGTTGCAGTTCACATTGTAGTTCTTTTTATAGGCACTTACAAGTGCGGATTCGATAGCATCCGCAAGGATATCAACGGAAATCCCGCGCTGTTTGCTGATTACGTTAAGCGCGCTGATAAGCTCGGCATTGTTCTTCATTATATTTATACTCCTTAGAAATCACAAATATTTTTCGGTTTAAAATTTTAATTTTTTGAACCCGCAGACCCGGGAATGTTTAAAAATCTATGTGCGGACGCACGAGTGCCGCCTGCCTGCGCCCAACGGTGACCGTTTCCGAAGCTTCGCCGGGCTTTCGCGGCAATGTGCAAACCGTAAATGATTCCGCATCAAACGAAACAAGCTCTCCGCAGAACTCCTTTTTGCCTTTGAGCGGCGCATAAAGCTTCACGTCGATCGTTTTGCCGATGCTGCGCTGAAAATCTTTGTCTTTTTTCAGCGGGCGATCTATGCCGACGGAGCTGACCGAAAGATAGTATGCCTGTTCAATCGGATCCGCTTCATCAAGAATCGGATCAACAGCATTGCTCACAATTTCGCAATCGTCAAGTGAAATTCCGTCTTTACTGTCGATATAGAGGGTGAGAACCCAGTTGTCGTATTCCTTTTGATATTCAACATCATAGAGCTCATAGCCCAATTCACGAACTTTTGATTCCGTGAGTTCAAAAATCCTGTCTGTCAGCTTCAACCGCAATTCCTCCGAAACGCAACGTATGCGCAAGGTTTTTTCAAAATTAAAGAGCGGGTTTTGCCCACTCTTAAATGCACGAATAACTCATGCCGCTCATCCGAAATGATGCATTTGAACACAAATTCAAGGCTTAAATGCATCAAAAAACTCATTACTGGGGTAAGCATACCATACTTTGCCTCAAAAAGCAATAGCTTTCCGAAAAAACATTGCATATATTGCGGAATTTTCCGAATATCGCTCGGTTCGGATGTTCCTGCTGTCCGTGCGGCGTCCCGTCAGAACATTGAGACCTGATCACTGTCCGGTAAATCGTTAAGGCATCCGAGGGCATCCAACTTTTCCATCACGGCGGAATTTGCGCGGGTACGCTTCACAAACTCCTCGCGGGAAATGAATCGTCCTCCCTCCGCGCCTTTTTCAATCAGCAGAGCGGCGTTATCGCCCAAGCCGGCAATAGCATTGAACGGCGGGCGAAGCTTGCCGTCCTCAACGGTGAAACGCGTTGCTTTCGATTTGTAAATATCTATCGGGAGCAGCTCGATTCCGCGCAGATTCATCTCGTAGACCATTTCAAGGATAACTATCTGTTCCTCGTCCTTTGTTTCAAGTTTATCCTTTGCCTTAAGCTCCTCAAGATTGCCGAGTACGCGTTCCGCGCCGCCGAGGCACTGTTCAATATCAAATTTATCCGCACGAACCGTGAAATAAACCGCATAGAACGCAAGCGGGTAATGCACCTTATAATATGCTACGCGGAAAGACATCATAACATACGCCGCTGCATGAGCGCGCGGGAACATATACTTGATTTTTTTGCAGCTGTCGATATACCACTGCGGAATATTGTTCTCGTGCATTGCATCCTCCATCTCGGGCTTAAGTCCCTTGCCTTTTCGGACGCTCTCCATCGTTTTAAACGACAGCGAGGGTTCTCCGCCGTGTGCAATGAGATAGTTCATAATATCGTCGCGTGTGCATATAACCTCCATCAGCGTTGCGGTGCCGTCCCGCACAAGATCCTGCGCATTATTAAGCCACACATCCGTGCCGTGGGAAAGTCCGGCGATACGAACAAGCTCTTCCATTGTTGTCGGACGCGTATCCATCAGCATTCCGCGAACAAAGTTCGTTCCGAATTCGGGAATGCCGAGGCTGCCGACATCGCATTTCAGCTCCTTAAGGGATATTCCGAGTACCTCATCCGACTTAAAGATTGACATTGTTTCTTCATCGTGCAGCGGAATGCTCTTCGGATCTATGCCCGTTATATCCTGAAGCATTCGCAGTGTTGTCGGGTCATCATGTCCGAGAATGTCAAGTTTGACAAGTTTGTCGTCCAATGCATGGAAGTCAAAGTGTGTTGTTATGCTTTCCGCATCGATTTTTTCCGCCGGATGCTGCACGGGACAAAAGTCAAAAATCTCCAAATCTTCCGGGACGATCACAATGCCGCCCGGATGCTGCCCCGTTGTTCGGCGCGTGCCGACGCAGCCCATTGCAAGACGGTTTTTTTCCGCTTCGGAAAGGTTCAGCCCGTATTCCTCGCAATAGTGCAGCACATAACCGTATGCGGTTTTATCTTTAACGCCCGAAATCGTGCCCGCACGGAAGGCATGACCTTCACCGAACATGACCTCCGTAAACTTGTGCGCAACGGGCTGATATTCGCCCGAAAAGTTAAGATCGATATCCGGAGTTTTATCACCCTTGAAACCAAGGAAAGTTTCAAACGGAATTTCATACCCTTCCCGTCGCAGCGGAGTTCCGCAGTTCGGGCAGTCTTTCGGCGGAAGGTCGATCCCGCAGCGTGAGTCATCGCCTACATCGGGAAATTCGCTGTATTTGCAATTCGGGCAGCGATAATGCGCGGGAAGCGCGTTTACCTCGGTTATCCCCGCAAGGTGTGCAACAAAGGACGAACCGACCGAACCCCTTGAACCGACAAGATAGCCGTCGCTGAGGGATTTTGAAACGAGTTTCTGCGCAACCATATAGAGCGATGAGTAACCGTTGCCGATGATTGAGTTCAATTCCTTATCGAGTCTTTTTTGGACGATTTCCGGCAGCGGATCCCCGTAAAGCTCGTGTGCGGTGTTCAGGGCAAGGCCCTTAAGTTCATCCGCCGCGCCCGGAAGTTCCGGCGAGTAAGTTTGTTTTTCGTCCAAAAACGGGCGGAGCTGAGAACACATATCGGCAATCAAATTTGTATTCTTAACAACAACTTCAAACGCCTTATCACTGCCGAGATATTGAAACTCCGCAAGCATGTCTTCCGTTGTTCTGAAATAAAGAGGCGGCTGAACCGCTGCGTCTTTGAAATTCTGAGAGCACATCAGTATTGCGCGGAAAATCGAATCCTCCGGTTCGATAAAATGAACGTCTCCCGTTGCAACAACGGGTTTGTTCAGTTTTTCTCCAAGCGCAACAATACGGCGGTTGAAATCGCGAAGCTCTTCATCATCCTTTGCAAGCCCCTCGCGCACAAGGAAGGCGTTGTTTCCGATCGGCTGAATTTCAAGGTAATCGTACCATGAAGCTATCTTCAGCAATTCCTCCTCGCTTTTTCCGTCCACCATTGCACGGAAAAGCTCACCGGCCTCACATGCCGTGCCGATTATAATACCCTCGCGGTGCAGGTTGAGAAGACTGCGCGGAATACGCGGTGTCTTATAAAAATGGTCAAGGTTTGAATACGAAACCAATTTATACAGATTCTTAAGTCCGGGCTGCGTTGCCGCAAGCAGCACTATGTGGTTCGTTTTCTGCTTGTGAAGATTTTTTATCGTGCAGTCAATCAGCGGAACCGTCGAAACATTCAGCTCACGGCATTTGCTCAGCAAATCGGCCGTGTTTTTTGCTGTCCATTCCGCTGCCGCACCCGCATTCAGCTCCGGAAGCTGTCTGTCCTCCGCCTTTAAGTCACGGCGGAGATACTGCATAAGCATTGAGCCCGAAACGCAGTTTTTGCTGAGCCCGAGTTCCTTTCCGTGCCCTGCCGCGGCAGTCAGTTCATGCAGCAGATCGAGCTGCTCCGGGCAATGCAGAACAAGCACCGCCCCTCCCGCAAAATCCGAAAGCATATTCACCGCTTCGGAAAGCAGAGGTGCACCGTCAATATCATCATCCGTGTAACCCGTCAGCTTTGCAATGCGCGGAAGCTGAGGGACGCCGGGGTTCACCGGAGTTCTGAATGTTGAAATAACGCGCCCGAACGAATCGAACTTCACTGCGCCGATATCAAACACGCGCCCGTGAATGCCGCTTCCGAAATATGTCACCGCAACGGCACAATACTCCCTTTCAAGCGGAACAAGTTCGCAATCGGGAAGCAGATAGCCTTCGCAGCCGAATATAACCTTTATATTGTTCTTTTTGGCGGCTTTTTTGGCCTCCGGGAAAGAGTGCACAACGCCGTGATCGGTTATTGCAATTGCCGTGTGCCCCCATTTTGCGGCAAGCTCAACAACTTTGTCCAGATCCGCCGTTGCATCCATTGCGGACATTCTTGTGTGAAGGTGCAGCTCAACACGCTTTTCGGCTGATGTATCGGCTCTGCGCTCAACGGGATAACGGTTTATATCGTCCGCAAAAATACAGTAATCACGGGCATAATTATCGTACCTGAACCAGCCGCGCACCATCAGTGCCGCGCCCTCCTCCTTTGCTTTTTCAAGCAGCTGTGAAGTTCGCGCCTTTGATGCTTCATCGGGAAATAGCTTTACCGCAACGGAGTTTGTGAGGTCGGTTATAAAAACCGTGATTATAACCGTTCCGCGCTTTGGCGAAACAAATGTTTCAATGCTCAGTATTGTTCCTTTTACAATGACGCGCCCGGATTTATCGTCCAAATCCGCCATGCGCTGAACTTCGGGTTTGAGAATTTCTTTTCCGTAAACAATATCGCCGGGAGAAAGCTTTTTAATGTTCTTGCGCTGCGTTTTGACGGGTTTTTTCAAAGCTGCCGCACTGCCCCAATCGCGCTTTACGACCGGTTCGGCAAGATCGATTCCGTCATCCGCATTTGCATCGGCAACAATGCGCAGCGGCGTATTCCAACCGTAACTGTGCGCAACAAATGCGCGGAACTCACCTGCCGCCGCCTGAGACACTGCACGCGTGTACCGTTCCGGAACAAAGAATACATATTCGCCTCCGTGCCGTTCAACGCGGGAACGGCGCAGTATCGGTTCAAGCTGCGGTGCAGTTTCACACCAAAGATCCAGAAGCAGCAGTTCGGGTTCGCCTTCTCCGCCGACAAGCCGCGCAACAACCTCGGAATAGTCAAAGCTGCATTTGACCGTTTGATATTGCAGCTCCGCCTGTATGTTTTTTTCCAGCTCCTCCGTTTCGGCGGGCAGCAGCAGACGCGCACACTCGACACCAACACTGATTTCGCCCGTTTTTTTGCTGCGCACGGCAGACTTTATTGAAACCGTCCCGTTTGCAAGGTACTCAACGGCAAGGTTCTTTTTTGAGCGTCCGCCGCTCTTTTGCTTCTCTGCTGAATTTTCTTTTTGATTTTTTGCACGCACGGAATCGGGCTGCCTGCACTCATCGATGCCGGATTCCCCGTACTCCGAGTACGAATAATACCCCCCGTCCGGCGGATCATCCCTCCACGGAACATCAGCCGTCATTTCGGAGAAATTGTCAGCCGGCGGAAGATCGTCCAACGGAACATCAGCCGGCGCAGCCGAGCCGGGTGTTCCTCCGTACTCATTTATGTTTTCGTACATATTCAATTCTTCCACACTGCTTTTGTTCATTTTCAACATGGCTTTCTCAACAGTGAAAGCTTCCTTCCGTTTTCGGGTTGGCTTAATTAAGCAAAATCATTATCAATTGCAAAGCCGCGAAAGCCGCGATCGAGTCATTTTGCTTTGATTCGGTTTGTTAATCAGCTCAAAGATTCAAGGCATGAATTAAGAATCATATCATGTCGTTTCATTTCCGTTTCATCATTTCCGATGTATCTGCGATGAACCTGTCCACCACTTGCGGCAGCTTATCCGAATAGATTATTTCGCCCTTTTTAAACACAACTGCGTTCACCGAACCGAACGCAATGCCTATATCAGCTTCACGCGCTTCGCCCGGGCCGTTGACAGCGCAGCCCATAACGGCGATTTTCATTGCATTGCCCGTATCTTCGGGCAGCGCAGCGCGAACCTTTTTGACTATTTCTTCAAGGTTAACGCGGGTGCGCCCGCAAGTCGGGCAGCTCACAACATCCGCCCCGTCCTTACGCAGGCCGACAGCGCGAAGTATCTTCTTTGCTGCCTCAACTTCCTGCAAAACTCCTCCGGTCATCGAAACGCGCACCGTATCACCGATGCCGTCAATAAGCAGGCTGCCGATTCCGATTGCGGATTTCAGCAATGCGGTCTCGCCCATGCCCGCCTCCGTAACACCGATATGGAGCGGATACGGCATAATTTGCGATGCCAGGCGATAGGCGCGTACAGTCGTTACCGGATCCGACGCTTTAAGCGAAACAACAATATCGCTGAAGCCGCAGTTTTCAAGCAGTTCCGCGTGACGCTGTGCGCTTTCAACCATTGCTTCCGCGCATACTCCGTATTTTTGCAAAAGTTCTTTTTCAAGTGAACCGCCGTTCACTCCGATACGTATCGGAACTCCGTATGCCGAGGCGCATTCCGCAAGCTTCCGCACGCCCGCTTCCGAGCCGATGTTTCCCGGATTGATGCGGACTTTGGCAACACCCGCCTTGATTGCACCTATGGCAAGTCTGTAATCAAAATGGATATCCGCAACGAGCGGAATATGTATTTTTGATATTATTTGCGGCAATACTTCAACGCAGCGATCATCATAAACCGAAGAACGGACGATTTCGCACCCTGCATTCTCAAGCTCCAGAATCTGTTTCACCGTTGCTTCAGCATTGCGCGTATCCGTGTTTGTCATGGACTGAATCGAAATCGGTGCGCCGCCGCCAATGCGGACTCCGCCGACATTCACCTGTATTCTACTCATATTCAAACCGCTTCGTGCCCGTTTATTTCTTCCGTTTCGGAGTAAACCGTCCGAAGCTGCCTCCAAACTTTTTTATTGCCCCGTTTGCCGTTTTCGGCATTGTGCGCACGGCAGGGATAAAGCAGGACAAAACAGGATAAATATTGAAACTTTCCCGTTCCGCCTGCACGTGTTTACCTGATATCAATAATATGACTGCAATCCCACTCATGCGGGGTTTTGCTCATTGCAGCATGACCGACGGAAATTCCAATCATGAATTCGCGTTCCGCTTCTATACCGAGCAGTTTTTTGTATTTTGCAGCATTCGGGCCTTCAAAAGCGAGCCTCGGCAGCCCGAGTATGACGGAATCCAAGCCGATGCTTTTTGCGGCAAGCGCAATATTCTGCACCGCTATACCCGCATCAACCCCGGAAAATTTTGCCGGATGAGCAAAAATACCTACAAAAAGAGGTGCATCGTACATAATTTTGCCGCCGCGCTGTTTGATTCTTTCGGCAAAAGCAGCATCGCCGCCGGCGCACGCCGCCTCCACAACGCCCGCTTCAAGCTCTGCAATGATTTCCGCATTCGTAACGAACACAAACCGCTGATCCTGTGCGTTCATTGCCGTCGGTGCACTGAGCGCGGCATTCCGAAGCAGAGAAATCTGCTCTTGGGTGAGTTTTTCGTCCGTGTAGGCGCGAATGCTGCTGCGTTCAAGCATCGTTTTGATAACATCGTTTACATGTGCCTTTGAATTATCGTTCATTTTCTGCCTCCGATTTAATGTAATCATTTCAGTATCGTTTTACCGCTCGCGGCGCACTGCCGCACTTCAAGTATAATTCAATTAAAAAAAAATAGCAACCTTTCGCAGTGAATAAATTGAAAAATTTGCCGCAGCCTCTTCTGCGCATGAGCTTCGCATCCCGTGAACAAACTAATAAGGCAACAGCTTCGGCTTTTCGGCTGTTCAAAAAAAGCAGGAGGTACGCAAAATGAAAGCTATCGGTTTTGTCTCCGGAATTGCGCTCGGCATGGCAGCGGCGGTTGCTGCCGTTTCAGCGGTTTATCCCGACATTCCCAAGCGTGCAAAGCGCGACACGAAGCATATCTGGCGCAGCATGATGAGCAAGCATTGATCCCGCCCGCACAAGCTGTTACAAATCAGCACTTTTGAAGCGGTGCATTTCTTCATGCATATTCATGCACAAAAGCCGCAGTCGTTAAACCGCGGCTTTTTGTTTTATGTTATTTTGTTTACACTCCGCCCGAATCTGCGGAGCTGTCAAGAATTCGCTCGGTGAAAAGCTCAGCCTGCGATTTCCTCGGGATAAACGCTGACGCACTTGCGGCCGCCGTGCTTGGTTTCAAAGCGAAGAATGCCGTCAACCTTTGCAAACAGCGTATCGTCCTTACCGATGCCGACGTTATTGCCGGGATGGAAATGTGTGCCGCGCTGCCTTACGAGGATGTTGCCCGCAAGAACGAACTGACCGTCCGCACGCTTGGGTCCCAAACGCTTGGATTCACTTTCACGACCGTTACGGGAGCTGCCGACGCCCTTCTTATGTGCGAAAAGCTGCAAATTGATCCTGAACATAGTTAAACCTCCCTCTCTGTCAGTTTAAGATAATCACTATAATCTTGTTCAACGGAACGAAGTCCCAAAAGCATCGTTCCAAGTATAAGCTCTGCCTGCTGCAATTTTGAACCTTTAACGGTTTTTTCAAGCATCAGATAGAGCCCTCCGTCTTTAATCTCCAGTGCGGCCGGGCAGCGGACAAGTTCCGAAATGCCCATTGCGGCGGTCTGCGTGATTGCCGAAACCGCTGCACAAACAATATCTTCTCCGCATTCGGCATAACCCGTATGTCCGTGTGCATCAAAGCCTATCGGTTTGCCGCCCTTCAAAAAAACGGTTATCTCGGTCATGCAATTACCTCTCAGCCGATGGAAAGGATCTTGACCTTGGTGTAGGGCTGACGATGACCCTGTTTCTTGCGATAATCCTTTTTGGGCTTATACTTGAAAACAACGACCTTTTTGCCCTTGCCGTGTTCGAGAACCTCTGCCTTTGCAGAAACGCCCTTAACAACGGGGGTGCCGATCTGAACGTTTTCGCCGTCAGCCATCATCAGTACGTCGAAATTGACGTTTGCACCGATCTGCTCATCGAGCTTTTCGACCATGATCTCGCTGCCAACCTCAACCTTGTACTGCTTACCGCCGGTTACGATGATTGCGTACATTATAATAGTTCCTCCTCTTACCAGTCTCGCCCTTCCGGTGAATGCCTTCGCATCACTTTGAACCGTTTCGGAGCGGCTCAATGAGTAATGTTACCATATTCAGCGTGCATTGTCAAGCATTTTTTGCCGTCACGGCTGTATATTTTCGTCAAAACACTTCCCTTTCCGCGCGTTCTGCCGTATAATCGGCATATGGAGTTCAAATATTTCAAAAACATGCTTGTTATCAGCGGCGTGAAACCGTTTGATCTTGAAAAATGCTGCACCTGCGGGCAGGCGTTCCGTTGGGTCAAAAAACCCGTGCACATGCAGGCGGGTTTGTTTGACGAATGCGGTCTGCCTGATGCCGAAGCTTTCCTTGCGTTCACCGGCGTTATTCGCGGGCGCGCCGTGCTTGTTATGCAATCCGACGATTCGCTTATTGTCACTCCGTGCGCCAAGGGCGAAGCACAGCTTTTTATCGATTATTTTGACCTTAAACGCGATTATTCCGCCGTTGAAGCCGCGCTTGCAGCCGACGAAAGGCTTCGGGTATGCCTTCCCGGTTCGTCGGGCATTCGCGTTTTTAACCAGGAACCGTTTGAAGCGCTGATCTCGTTCATAATATCTGCAAACAACAATATCAAGCGTATATCGGGTATTATTGACAGGCTATGTTCCCTTGCGGGAGAAAAGCTGCCGGTGCGGTACTTTTCCGATTGCGCAGCCGCCGATTGCGATTTTGGTAAAAACAGTGAAGTTTTTGCTTTTCCGACTCCGGAACGCATTGCCGCACTTTCCGAAGATGAATTGAAGCAAATCGGTGCAGGTTACCGCGCTCCGTATATAATCAAATCCGCCAAACGCATTGCCGACGGTTATGATCTTGAAAAGCTGCGGTCGCTTCCGACAGCCGAAGCACGAAAGGAACTTTTGACGTTTCCGGGTGTCGGCCCGAAAGTTGCGGACTGCATTCTTTTGTTTTCCCTCGGACACGCGGATGCTTTCCCCGTTGATGTATGGATCGAGCGTGCAATGACCGAACTGTATTTTTCCGATTCTTCGACCTCCGGCACCCCGACCGCCCGCCCTGCGCCTGCAAAATCAGAAATTCAGGCCGCCGCACGCAGCATCGGCAAGCTTTCCGGAATCGTTCAGCAATACATCTTTTTCTATGCACGAAATCAAAAACTCGGCACATAAAGCATCCCGTCCGAAATGCCCTAATGCCGAGTTAAATACCGTTTTAAAAAACGACAACAATGAGCGTTTGCTCTTATCCTCTGCCCGCCGCCGCAAAAACATTTGCATTATGTTCAACATCGGGCAAGCTGCCCACATGGGACAGACTGCCTTCAAAGAACAGGCATACATGCCCTTCCATGCCGTTATCCGCCACGGAATCGCTGCCGTGCGGATAGCATTGAATTGAGGCAGCGACTGCCGTTTCTCCGAACATCACAACAACGGGACGTTTAAGAAAGTTATACTCGCTTCCGCAGATATAGTTGAAAGCTTCAAGTTCCGACTCGGAAGCCAACTCCGCCTCGGCATGGTTTTCCCCGCCTGTGAACACGAGCTTGAATTCCTTGCCCGTGTTGCAGTCAATAACCGTATACTCCTCGTTGACATTCAATTTCTGTTTTACGGCGTTCCAGCTTTGAACCTCGCCTTTAACTTTTAATGTATCCGCAATCGGCCCGCGCGGCAGATGAACCGAATCCGGAATGCGAAATTTCGGCGCACTCGGCGCAAACAGTTCAAGCATGGACTGCTCCCCCATTCTTCCGTCAACGCCAAGCCTTTCACCGTAGGCAACACAGCGGGTTTGGAATTCCTCAACGGCTTTTACTGTCATTGCCCTGTAAACCCCGGTCGGCTTAAACCAAAGATAGCCCAGCTCGCGCAGGCGGATCTGTATCCGCACAACCGTTTCGCCCGCCGAATTTTCGGAATAGATCTCCGTCTGTGTCTGCGGTTCCGCATATGCGGAAAAAAGGCTTAATGCAAGCAGCATTGCCGCAAGAACCGCCGCTGTAATTCGTTTTATTTTTTTCATAATATTCAATCCTTCCGGAATGTTTGGTTTTGTGCTGCTTTCGCCGCATTCGCCGGCTTTTGAAAGCTTCTGTCAACAGTATACCACAAGTGTTCGGCATGAACAACCGCAAAATCACTTTCCCTTCTTTTTCAAAACCGATATTGATTAACCCAAAAGCTTTTGATATAATAAAATGCGGCGATTCAATGGCTGAATGTCCGCAATCGTATGCGGCTGACTTTCGGCGTTGAAAAGGCTGCAAAGTTTTGAGTTCGAGGAGGAAACATGTTTAAGCTCAAACAAAACAACACCACAGTTCGCACCGAATTGGTTGCGGGCATCACGACCTTTATGGCGATGGCGTACATTCTGATGGTCAACGCAGGAATGTTCTCCACGCTCGGAGGCGACGCACTCGGCGCAAGTTATTATAACGCCGTTTATATCGCAACCGCAATCTCCGCAGTGTTCGGAACGCTGCTCATCGGCCTGCTTTCCAACCTACCGCTTGCACAGGCATCCGGCATGGGTCTGAATGCATTCTTTGTTTACTCGGTTTGCATCGGCATGGGCTTTACCTATGCAAATGCGCTCGTTATGGTTCTTGTGGACGGCATCGTGTTCCTTCTGCTCACGGTCACAGGCCTCCGCAGGCTTATCTTTGACGCAATACCGAAAGCTGTCAAGGCTGCAATTGCACCGGGCATCGGTCTTTTCATTGCATTCCTCGGGCTTCAGAATTCCGGAATCGTTGTTAACAGCGATTCCACACTCGTTGACCTGCACTCGTTCAACATTATCTTCGGCCACACTACATGGGCAGAGATAATGCCCCTGCTCATCACCATTGCGGCTCTCATCGCAATCGGCGCAATGTCAAAGAAAAAGATCAAGGGCGCAGTCTTCTGGGGTATCATCGGCGGCGCAGTGCTTTATTATGCACTCGGCCTTCTGACGATCGACGGATTCTATGCAAGCAATGTTCAGAGCAAGCTCTCTCTCAACATCATCCAGCCCTTCCGTGATTTCTTCAACATTTCTTTCGGCAAAGTTTTCACCGAAGGCTTCAACTTCTCCGAATACATCGCTGCCAACGGCGTCGGCAGCTTTGCGGCAACGTTCATCGCTTCCATGCTCGCATTCTGCATGGTTGACATGTTCGACACTCTCGGAACTCTATACGGTGCATGTTCCGCCGGCAATCTGCTCGATAAGGACGGCAATGTTCCCAACATGAACAAAGCCATGTTGGCCGATGCGGCAGCAACATGTTTCGGTGCCGTCTGCGGCACTTCAACAGTTACCACCTTTGTTGAATCCTCCGCCGGCATCGCAGAAGGCGGCAAGACCGGTCTTTCCTCCGTCTTCACGGCTGCAATGTTCTTCATCGCAATGTTCCTTGCGCCCATTGCCGCGCTCATTCCGAGCTGTGCAACCGCCGCTTCGCTCATCTTCGTGGGCATTCTTATGATCGGCGGCGTCAAGGAAATCGACTGGAGCGATGCTTCTGCGGCAGTTCCCGCGTTCATGACCATGGCGATCATGCCGTTCACCTACAATATCTCCTATGGTATTGCGTTCGGCCTTATCTCCTACATCTTCATCAAGCTCTTCACCGGCAAGATCAAAGATATCAGCCTCAGCACCTGGATCATCGGCATACTGTTCGCCGCAATGTTCTTCATTGCCCGCTGATAACCGACATACGAATCGTGTGAATTTGCATTGATTCCGACTTAAACAAACAAAAACGACCTGCCCGCTTGCCGGCGGACAGGTCGTTTGCTTTGTGTTCACATAATTTCTTTGAGTGCTCTTCCGGCATCATCCATCCATTTTTCCTGTCCGTTCAATGATGTTCCGCCGACAAACTCGGCAGCAGCGGACGGACTTTTGCTTTCTCCGCTTTGTATTTCTGCCACTCTTCGTATTCCTTGTTTGTGATTTGCTTCATGGCGGTTACCTCGTTAGGCGGGAATTTGTTGTTACAGATTTACCACATACTCTGCGAGCGCAAGAGCAATGTCAAAATGTCCCGGATCATGTTGCGTGTGTTTGACCTGCCCCTGTACTGTTCTGTTTGTCCATTCCGGTGCATCCAGTAGATCTCCGCTTGTAAAGAACATGTATACTTCCAAACCCCGGAAATCACAGACCGCCTGAACAGCCGCTCCTTCCATTTCAACCGAGATGCAACCGTCAGCCTTATGCTTTTCAAAGTTATTGACGGTTTCTCTGTAGAAAGCATCTGTAGTCCATGTCCCGCCCATAACGTAGGGAATCTTGTTTTCTTCCATGAAAGCCTTAATAACGTCATGGTTTTTGATCCGGATATAGTCTGAGGCCGGTGCATAGTGGTAGGAAGTCCCTTCGTCACGATAGGCTTCTGTTGGAATCATGACTTTGCCTCTGGCGATTTCTTTGTTGAGACATCCTGCACCGCCATAATGGATGATCTTGTCCGTGTCCAAGACAGTTGATAATTCTTCAATTGGGACTATACAAGCAGGAGCTCCTACCCAAGTTCTAAAAAAGCCGAATTTCTTTCCGTGATACCTGAGCATATATACAGAAGTTGCTCCGCAAGCCATAGCGTATTCTCCGATTTTCTGACAGTCATAGTGAGAGATTACGTACTTTTCAATCGCTTGAGAGAAAGTGTAAATGACCGCATCCACATGAATAGCGTTCTCGTTTTTCTTTACATTAATTTTTGCAGGGGATTGATCATCATATGAATCTGTTATCATTGAAGACACCTCTTTCCTTTATCAGAGTTTTGCCGAACGGGTTACGAACATCGGTATACATCGATATTGATGTTAATATCAGATATCGATGTTAATAATATCAATCGAGAGTTTTTGAAGCAACCTCATCAAGAATCTTCTGTTCGAAGGCCTCAAGGGTCATTGTGCCGAGATCGCCGCCCTTTCTTGCGCGAACGGCAACAACGCCGTTTTCGACCTCTTTGTCGCCGACGATGAGCATGTAGGGGATTTTCTGCATTTGAGCTTCACGGATTTTGAAGCCGATTTTTTCGTTGCGCAGATCGGTTTCAACGCGAAGACCCTGCGCTTCGAGCTTTGCGGCGATATCGCACACGGCATCGCGGGTGCGGTCGGTCATTGCCATGACTTTGACCTGAACGGGTGCAAGCCATGTGGGGAATGCGCCGGCGAAATGCTCGGTGATAACGCCGATGAACCTTTCGATAGAGCCGAAAACAACGCGATGAATCATGACGGGGCGATGCTTTGCGCCGTCCGCGCCGGTGTATTCAAGTTCAAACCTTTCGGGAAGCTGCATGTCGAGCTGAATCGTGCCGCACTGCCATGTTCTGCCGAGACAGTCCGCAAGGTGGAAGTCGAGTTTCGGGCCGTAGAACGCGCCGTCACCCTCGTTAATGACGTATTCCTTGCCGAGTTCGGTGATTGCCGCCTTGAGGGTTTCGGTTGCGAAATCCCAATCCTTTACGTCGCCGATATGGTCTTCGGGCATTGTGGAAAGCTCGATGGAATATTTAAGGCCGAAAGTGGAATAAACCTCGTCGAACAGGCGGACGACGTTTTTGATTTCGTCCTTCATTTGATCCCAAGTCATGAAGATATGGGCATCATCCTGAGTGAAGCAGCGAACGCGGAAGAGGCCGTGCAGCGCACCTGAAAGCTCATGGCGGTGAACAAGACCGAGTTCACCCATGCGCAGGGGCAGATCGCGGTACGAACGCATTTCCGTTTGATAAACGAGCATGCCGCCGGGGCAGTTCATGGGCTTTACCGCAAAGTCCACATCATCAATAACGGTGGTGTACATGTTGTTTTTGTAATGATCCCAGTGGCCGGAACGCTCCCAAAGGCTGCGGTTGAGCATTATGGGCGTTGAAATTTCAACATAGCCGTAACGCTTATGTACTTCGCGCCAATAGTCAATGAGCTTGTTTTTGAGCACCATGCCCTTGGGCAGGAAGAACGGGAAGCCGGGGCCTTCGTCCATCATTGCAAACAAGCCGAGTTCCTTGCCGAGCTTGCGGTGGTCACGCTTTTTGGCTTCCTCCAGCATGTGGATATATTCATCCAGATCCGCCTTTTTTTCAAAAGCAGTTGCATAGATGCGCTTGAGCATCTTGTTTTTTTCGCTGCCGCGCCAGTATGCGCCCGCAACGCTCATGAGCTTGATATTTTTGCACTTGCCGGTGGATTCAAGGTGCGGGCCTGCGCAGAGATCCACAAAATCGCCCTGACGATAGAAGCTGATCACGGCGTCTTCGGGCAGGTCGCGAATGAGTTCGACCTTGTAGGGCTCATCCTTTTCCTGCATGAAGCGAATAGCCTCTTCGCGGGGGAGTTCGAAACGCTCAAGCGGCAGGTTTTCGGAAACTATCTTTGCAATTTCCTTTTCAATCTTCGGAAAATCTTCGGGGCTGAAAGGAATATCCGTGTCAAAGTCGTAGTAGAAGCCGTTATCGATCGCAGGTCCGATTGCAAGCTTGACTTCCGGCCAAAGGCGTTTCACGGCCTGTGCAAGGATGTGCGAACCCGTGTGGCGATAGGTCCATTTGCCGCCGTCGTCGGCAAAGGTGAGCAGCTTCAGTGTGCAGTCGCCGTGAATGGGCAGTGCCGCATCATAAAGCTCGCCGTTAAGCTCTGCCGCAAGCGTTGCCTTGCGAAGGCGCGGGCTTATGCTCTCTGCAACGGCATATGCGTTCACGCCGTCTTCAAACCGGCGGACGGAACCGTCAGGGAAAGTGATGTTGATCATTTTAAATCTCCTTTATACGTTGATATTATAAGCAAAATCAGCGGCGTTATGTTCACTGCTGCCGTGCAGGCCGTTTTTAAGCTCTGCTGCCGAAAACAAAAAAACCGCCCTGAACAAAAGTTCAAGGACGGCAAACAGAATACCGCGGTTCCACCTTGATTGCGGAAATGCGCCTGCACTCCGCCGCTCAAAACAGTTGTAAGGCACTGCTGCCGCAAGCGAACATCGGGGCGGTTTTCGGTCTGCGGCAGGGATTGACTTTCAGCCCGGGGTCAATCCTCTCTTAATCTGCATTGTGCAAGCCTACTCTTCCCGACAACCTGCCGATATAGATTCGAAACGGATCGGTTTTTCGAGAAACATGAATGCCGTTCATCGCACACAAAAAACCTTCGCTCATCGATTACAGCAGAAATTTTAACGCAGTTTCAAGAAATTGTCAAGCACCATTTTGCACGGTTTGCACATAATACAATGTGGATTTTATTGCCGGCGTCCGCTTTTCCCGCCGTGCGCGCGCAGGCAACCGAAAAAGGAGCTAATATGCAAACCTATTCCGTGCTTACCGACGAATATGCCTTCACCGCCGCAAAAACGGATGCATTTATTACCCCCTCCGTTTTCAATTCAGCCGATAAGATGCCGACAGAAGCAGAAAATGAGGATGGAAACAAAGCTGTTAAGGAATCCGAGCCGCTGAGTATACGCTCACTGCTTGCGCGGCGGATGCGGCTTTGCGGGCTTGGACATGTTGAAATCAGCTGCCGTTCGGAATCACGTCTGATGCTGAACATTGCGGACGATGACGAGCTGCGCCTTTTTGCAAGAGCACTGAGCGAGCTTATGCTTGTTGACCTCCGTTATTTTGAATTTGCAAGAATGGTTGATATGCTTCCGTTTTCCGTTGATGAAAAGAAGAAGATACTTCCCTGCGCCCTCGGTTCCGCACCCGAGTCGGATCCGAACATAATCTCCGAAAGGGTCTTTGATTACCTTTGCGATAATTCGCTTCTTAACCTTAACGGATTTTTGCGGTTCAGGCTTCAGGATGTTATCGAAAGCTGGCAGGTTTCCGTTGATATTGCCGCCGAGGAATTCCTGCTGATTGAGGAATACAACGAGCTGCTCCAAATCCTCGGCTTGTTTTCCGATGTTCGCCCGACGGACGGAACGGATGTCCTCGTGATACTTCAACCGGACGGCAGCTGCACCGTAACTGACGGAGACAAACTCCGAATCGACTGCGCACCGAACAGCAACGAAGGCGTGCTGAGTATGCTCACCGGCATGGCTCCCTCTCATATCACACTTTTTGATTTCAGCAACGGCAAGTGTGATAAGCTTTGCCGGGCAATATGCCTTTTGTTCGGAACTCATGTTGAAAAGGATTGACGCCTGCGCTTCAAAAAACGGATACATAAAAAACAGCTCACGGGCACCGTCCCTCACCCAAGAAACGCATTCCACGCCGCACAGCTGCAAAACATCGCCGTGTGCGGTGTTTTTATGCCGTTCAAATTGTTCCGTATTGCGAAACTGCCGCAATTGGTGTATAATTCATACTGATAAAATATTGACTGACGGCGGAGTTCTCCGTGTGTGATACGCAGAACACGCTTTTTCGGAGGATAAATGGCATACCCAAAGGAACTAATCAGGAATTTTTGCATCATTGCGCATATTGATCACGGCAAATCCACCCTTGCGGACAGGCTGATGGAGCTTACGGACACCGTTTCGAGCCGCGACATGGAAGAGCAGCTTTTGGACTCCATGGACATTGAGCGCGAGCGCGGCATCACAATAAAATCCACCGCCGTACGCATGTTTTATACCCATACCGACGGAAAACGTTATATGTTCAACCTTATCGACACTCCGGGGCATGTTGACTTTACTTACGAAGTCAGCCGCGCACTTGCTGCCTGCGAGGGAGCGGTGCTTATCGTTGACGCAACGCAGGGAATTGAAGCGCAAACTCTTGCAAACGTCTATCTTGCGGTCGATAACGGGCTTGAAATTCTGCCTGTAATCAACAAAATCGACCTTCCGTCCGCCGATGCGGACAATGCAATTCAGGAAATCGAAGACATTATCGGCATTCCTGCCGAGGATGCTCCGCGAGTTTCCGCGAAAACGGGTCTGAACGTTGAACAGGTGCTTGCGCGCATCGTGACGGATTTTCCCGCGCCGAAGGGCGATACCGAAAAGCCGCTGCGTGCATTGATTTTTGACAGTTTTTACGATAATTACAAGGGTGCGCTGAGCTATGTGCGCATCATGGACGGCGTTGTGCGTGCAGGCGACAGAATCCGCTTCATGCACACAGGCAATGAATTCGACGTTACGGAAGTCGGCGTGTTCTCTCCAAGCCTCAAACCAACGGACGAGCTTTCCGCCGGCGAAGTCGGATACATTTCCGCATCCATTAAATCCGTTGCCGAAACCAAAGTCGGCGACACGATAACCCTTGCGGCGAACCCCGCCAAGGAGCCGCTGCACGGCTATAAGCACGCGAACCCCATGGTATTCTGCGGAATTTATCCCGCCGACGGTGCGGATTACGAAAACCTGCGCGATGCGCTTGAGAAACTCATTCTGAACGACGCTTCCATCAGTTTTGAACCCGAAACCAGTCAGGCACTCGGCTACGGCTTCCGCTGCGGTTTTCTCGGGCTTTTGCATATGGAAATTGCACAGGAGAGACTCGAACGCGAATTTGATCTTGATCTTGTTACCACTGCGCCCAGCGTAATTTACCGCGTTATCATGACGGACGGCAGCGAAGTTTGGATCGACAACCCCGCGAACCTGCCTGCACCTACGGAAATCGAACGCATGGAAGAACCCATGTGTTCCGCACACATCATGACCCCGCCGGAGTATGTCGGCACGATTATGGAGCTTTGCATCGAAAAGCGCGGTATCTTCATCGATATGGTCTATCTTGACCCGACCCGTGTAAAACTTTCCTACTCCATCCCGCTGAACGAAATCATCTTTGACTTTTTCGACAGTCTGAAGAGCCGCAGCAGGGGCTATGCATCGTTTGATTACGAAATCAGCGAATACGTCCCCTCCGATCTCGTTAAGCTCGATTTTCTGCTTAACGGCGATATGTGCGACGCGCTTTCAACCATTGTTCACCGTGACAAGGCGTACGCAAAAGGGCGTGCCGTCGCCGAAAAGCTTCAGGAAGTCATTCCCCGGCAGCAGTTTGAAATTCCGATTCAGGCTGCGATCGGCGGCAAAATCATTGCCAGAGAGACCGTGCGTGCTCTTCGCAAAGATGTTCTTGCAAAATGCTACGGCGGCGACATCACGCGTAAAAAGAAGCTGCTTGAAAAGCAAAAAGAAGGTAAAAAGCGCATGAGGCAGATAGGTTCCGTGGAACTGCCCAGTGAAGCATTCATGAGCGTTCTGCGCATTAATTGACGGAGAAAACCATGAGCGGACTTTATATTCACATTCCGTTTTGCAGGAAAAAATGCGCATACTGCGACTTTGTAAGTTTCGCCGGATGCGAACAGGACGCATTTGAGCAATATTTCAAAGCTCTTTTCAGGGAAATCGACCTTATTTCGCCGATGCTCCCGAAAAAGGAGTTTGAAACCGTATTCATCGGCGGCGGAACGCCGAGTCTTTTGCCCTCAGGGATGATTCCGCGCCTTGCGGCGAAACTCCGCGAAAGCTTTGCTTTCCCCGCCGATGCGGAAATTTCAATCGAATGTAATCCGGAATCCGTTTCACTCGAAAAACTCGTTCAATATCGCGCCTGCGGAATCAACCGTATTTCGTTCGGACTTCAGAGTGCCGATGACGCTGTGCTTAAGGCAATCGGACGCATTCACACCGCCGCAGATTTTTTCCGTGCATTTAAGCTTGCACGGCAGGCAGGATTCGACAACATCAATGTTGATATCATGCACGGCCTTCCCGGACAGAGTTTCGAATCTTACCTTGACACGATACGGCGCACGGCGGAACTCGGTGCGGAACATATTTCATCCTATGCTCTCATTCTTGCCGAGGGAACGCCCCTGTTTGAAGCAGTGCGGAACGGGTCAATCGAGCTTCCCGACGAAGATGCCGTTGCTGATATGGAAGATGCCGGCTTCGACCTGCTCCGCAGCTTTGGTTACGAACGTTATGAAATATCCAACTTTGCCCTTCCGGGCCGCGAATGCCGCCATAATTTGAACTATTGGGCAAACGGCGACTATCTCGGCCTTGGGCTGAATGCGCACTCCGCACTTCATGTCAACGGCAAATGGGTTCGTTTTGCAAACAAAGCGGAGCTCAGCGGTTACAATGCCGCACTTAACGACAGAAAGCTGCCCGTTGAAATGACCGAAGAGATTTCCCGCGGGGATGAGATGTTCGAGTGCATCATGGTCGGTCTCAGAAAGATAAAGGGTATTAACCGCGCGGAATTCGCACAGCGTTTCGGCATTGACCCCGTTGAGCACTATGCCTCCGCCGTGAGCGATGCTGTCCTTGCGGGGAATATGGAGGTTACGGATGATTCAATGCGGCTTACACAGCGCGGACTGGATTTTCAAAACGAAGTGCTTTTAAACTTCATGTAAAATTCAATTCGGAATATTAAAATAAAATTATTGCGGCGCAGGCTGCAAAAAAGTCAGCAAAATTATAATTGGCAAAATGATAAATTAAAAACACCGAAAACTCGGTGTTTTTAATTATGTGGTTGACACATACCGGTTAAATCCGAACTTAGGGCAGCTTCCGGGCGAGGGTATCCGGCCGGCAGCCGGTATTGCAGAGCACCGCCGCTTCCGGCGCTGCCTGCTTTACGCCGGCGATCAGCGCATCACATCCTGACCGGCGGCGTTGGCACTGATGCACAGGCCGTCCGGGTGGGTCTTAAAGATCATGGAGCGGGCAATCTCTGACAGAGGGCGTGTGTCCGGATTCCTGTCTGACTCCGGATTGATAAAATAGAGCATTTTCAGTGCACCCGGATGCAGCATGGCAATGATGGGCTTTTTGATATGAAACAGTTGCTCGGTCTCAAGCATACACATTCTCCTTTGCAAAAATGCAAAAAAACTCCCGGGCACAGCCGGGAGCTGACAATCCCTCGCTCAGCCCGCTTTGGGGGCCGAATCCCCCGCAGCAGGGAGTAAGGAGAGGAAGGCTATCAATAATCAAACTGTCGGTAGTAACGGCGGATGGACAGCGGATGGCGCAGGAACAGTTCCATGTAAGCATCCACGCGGTTGTTCACGGCGTGCATCATCAGATGGGACAGTGAGCCCCGGAATTCGGGACTGATGCCCTCCATGGGCAGCTCCTTTGTGTCGATAATGGTATAGTTGCCGCAGACCTTAGGCAGGAACCGGGCTACCCGCTCTGCCAGAGGACGCTGCTCGTCTTCACCCATGAACAGGGTCACAGGGGTATCTGCCACCAGGATTTCCTGCATACCGTGGAAGAACTCGGGGCAGGTAATGGACTTGGTGCGAATCCACATCTGCTCTTCCCAGTAGCACATGGCATAGGAGTAGGTAGCGCCCCACTGGTTGCCGGCGCCCACAAAGTAGTGGGGAAGATCGGGATGCTCCTTCAGGAAGGCAACCTTCTTTTCCGCGTAGTCATAGGCCCATGCGTCGGAAATTTTTTCAATATTCACCAGATCCAGCGCCAGGTGGGCTTCCATCTCCTGATTGTAGCGGTCATAGTCGGGGAATTCGCCGTTCTTGTACATCAGGTAGTTGGCGACCATGAAGAATTTCAGCTGCTCGTTCTTGGGGTAGAGCACCAGATAATCCCACTTGCCCTCCCGGGTCAGGGTGGAGCCGGGGGTGTCGATGAAGGCGAACACCCGCACGCCCTGAGCCTTCACAGTGTCAATGAGCTGCACCATTTCCTTGGTGTTGCCGGAGACGGTGGAGTAAATGACCACAGAGCGGTCAGTCAGCCGCTTGTTGCCGGTTGTCAGGTACTCCGCAGCATTCTCCACATATACAGGCAGAGAAGACTTGCCCCGCATATAGACCTCAACCTGCATCGCGGAAGCATAGGTGCCGCCGATACCGATGAAATAGATGTTGTCAAAGCCTTCCTCCCAGATCTGATCCACGATCTTCTCAATCCGGGGACGCAGAGCCAGCGCACCGTTGACACTGTCGATATCGCCCTGTTCGTTGAAGTTTCTCAGGCAGGCACCCTTGGCCTCGGCCCAAGCTTTCGATTCGTAATTCATACTATATTCGATCCTTTCCTGTCAAAAGACGCGACTTGCTAATAAATTGGTGTGGTTTTCATATCCATATTGCGGAAGAATTGGAAAGCGTACCGAATCGCTTTGTCCCGGTAGGGTCATTCATGATCCCCCGGTGCTTCCGGATACATATGGCCATAGCACATCCGCTTGATATAGAATATCTCATCTTCCGGATGAATCCCAAACATAATGACGTACTTTGTTCCGGCAGGGCGTATCATTTTCTTGATAACCTTGATAGAGGGCATCGCATTTCGATCCGGCATGGTCTGGGTAAACCCTTTCAGTACTTCCGGATCCCGTTCGATGTGGCTTCCCGGGACAAAGACGCCTTTTCCCGCCGCACGCCGCAGACCTTCGTTCGCCAGCGTGTCAATGGCGTTGCGAACCGTCTGCCGGGTCGCAGCATACTCATCCGCCGGCTCATTTTCGGAGGGCAGCGCCGTACATTGTTTTTTTCTTACCAGGCGCCGAAATACTTCAGCGTCTCGGTGGCGTTGGCCGCTCCCTTCTGCATGGCCTCATCGATGGGCAGCCCCTCCACAATGCCGTACAGGAAGCCGGCGATATAGCTGTCGCCCGCGCCCATGCTGTCCACAAGGTGTTCACAGGGAACGATGCCGAATTTATGGAACTCGCTTCCGTCGTAGCACAGACTGCCATGCTCGCCCAGCAGGGCAATGACCAGCTTGGGACCCCGGGAGTGGTAGCCCTTCATCTGATCCCGGAGGGCAGGTGTGTCGCCATCATCACTAGAGAAGAAGAGGTAGTCTGTATAGGGCATGGCGATCCGGCTGGCCTCGTCCTCGGGACGGGTGGCGCAGTCGAAGGCAGTGGGGATGCCCCGGGCCTTCAGCGCCCGGAACTGCCCCTCAACCTTGCCCCACAGGTCACAGACCACCATGTCATGGGTCTGGATGAAGTCCATATCCTCCTCGGAGAGGGTATAGTCCTCCAGAACGCCCTCTTCATAATCGCCGAATACCCGTTCACCCTCCAGCAGCTCCACCTGAGAGACGGCGGTCTTGCCGTGTTTGACGTGCAGATGGGAGGTATCCACACCCTTGGCCGCAATGGCCTCCTGCATGATTTTTCCGTAGACGTCATCGCCCACCGGGCCGGTATAGGAGGCCTCGCCCCCCAGGCGAACGGTATAGACCGCCATGTTGACGGGGCTGCCGCCGGGATAGGCCTTTCCGTTTTCAATATTGTTGTAGAAGTCAACGCAGTTACTTCCGACTGCTGCCAGTTTCATAGAGGTTGTCTCCTTTCAGGCTCCGTCCGATGCTTGCGCAGAATGCTTGAAAAGCGAACCATATCCGGGCGCGCCGCCGACTTGAAGAATTCCGCCGGAACGTTATTGTAATCCCGGGCAATGCCCGTCAGGAAGAACAGGCTGCCATCTTCCTCTATGCGAAGCTGCCTTGCTTCCGATTCTGCGGCATAGGTAATTCTGATGCTTTACTCCCCGCTGGCGGATTCCGTGGTGGACTTTGCATCCTGAAGATTGCGCTCCCGCTTGGGCGGCGCAGCATATGTTCCCGATCCCTTCAGGCTGTTACAGGCTGCCCGTTTCCGTCAGACGGCGGATGGCAGCGCGGAGCGTTGTGCGGTTCAGCCCCCCACATTTCACACATTTCCCGTTCTGCGGGAAGCTTCCCGTGGGGCGGAATATCGTTTGTCCGGAGACAGCACTCAATCAGTTCAACAGCCTCATCACGATGGCGGACACGCTGCTTTTGTTCCATAAATTCTATCTCCTTTCTGCTTTTGTGGACCGTACAGCCCTCAGGGAAATTATACATTGGGACTCGCATCGCTGTCAAGCCGGAATCAGACTGTCTTCCGGTTCTGCTTCTCCCACATATAGTAACACGAGCGTGCCGGCTTCCCGGAAATAGACGTACTGACCGCCGTCCTCAAGGCAGGCGGAAGCCAGTTCTGCGCAGCAGAAGTCGGCGGGGATCTGAAGCAGACTGCTCGGTATTTTCCTGCCCTTCCCGGCAGGGTTATCACAACAAGACCTGCATTACGGAGGTCATTGTCATAATCGGTTATTGTCCTTCAACAATGACAAGGACATTTCCGGAAGCGGGGCCGTCAAATTCGCAGAAACAGACATCCTGGGCGCCGCCCCGCTAATGTACTGAACTTCCGTATGCAATCACCCTTTTGGTTGATACTGCTATTGTACAGAAGGAGGAATTCTTCGTCGAATGTACAAAGCCCCCGGTTTTGCGCAAGGCAAAACCGGGGATCCACGCTCAATCGATAATATCTTTGATGAAAATAAGAAATCCGAACCCGTTCCCGATTGGGAATAAGTTCGGATTTTTCATGTATGGTGGAGCATAGCGGACTCGAACCGCTGACATCCACACTGCCAGTGTGGCACTCTACCAGCTGAGCTAATGCCCCTCAACGAAAGCTATTATACAGTACTCTGAGTCGTTTGTAAAGCACAAATTCGATATATATTTTCTTTTTTGCATTTAAAAAAGATGCAAATAAATATATTTGACACATTCCGCCGTTTGTGCTATGCTTTTAACGGTTCAAAGGATTTGCGGACATTCGTGCAGGCGGAAACACTTTCCCATGCGCCCGATGTTCGACAATCCGTGCCGCCCTTATTAATTTAATATGAAAATGCGGTTGCAGCTTTTCAACGCTGCATTAAAAGGGAATGCGGTTCAATTCCGCAGCAGTCCCCGCTACTGTAACCGATGACGACCCCCTCGATATGCCACTTTGCGGCGCAGATTTTCTGCCGTGCAGCATGGGAAGGCGAGGGCATTAGAACGACTCGGAAGCCAGGAGACCTGCCGTGTTTTCGGTTTACGGTGGTTCTCGGGAGATAGGCAGCCATTTTGCAAAGGCAAAGCAGAAGCTCTTTCGGGAATTGTATCTTGGATGCAGTTCCCTTTTACGTTGTCAGCCCTTCCGCCGCAACAGGCCTGCAGAAGCAAAAATAATTACACGGAGGTAATGTAACAATGAAACTCTGCAAAAAACTTTTTTCTTTTATTCTTGTGCTTTCAATCATGCTTTCGTCCGTTTCGGCGTTTGCCGCACCGAATGCAAACGAATCCGGCATTAACGAGTATAATCTTGCGCCCGGAACAACCGTTATCTGCGTTGAAGCATTCGTGCTCGGCTGGGGTTACGTGCTTGAACCCACCGTGGTTGCATACAATCCCGGCGAAACCCTTGCACAGCTTACCGCAAGGGTGCTTGCAGCCAACTCCCTTGCCTGCGTCATGAACGGCGCTGCTGACGATGACGCAAGCTACATTCAGGGCATCGGCTGCCCGCAGCTTGCAGCAGGGGCATCCCCCTCCGTTCCCGCTTATCTTATGACCGAACTTGAAGCTTACCCCGATTGGGCGGAGGAGAACCTCGGTTATCAGCCCGGCGGCTGGAACGGCACCGAAAACGGCGACGGTATCCTCAGCGAGTTTGAATACAGCGATCTCGGCGGCTGGATGTACGTTGAAAACGATGTTTCACTTCCTGTCGGCGCAGGTGCGGCAACAGTTACGGACAACAAGGTTTACCGTTGGATGTACACGGTTTACGGATACGGCATGGATCTCGGAATCGGCGATGGTTGGGGCATGTTCCCCGCGTTCGACAACCCCGCGTACGGCGTGACCCGCAGCAGCGAAACCGAGCTTTATGCAAGCGTTCTTTCGGATCCCGCACTTTCCGCACAGATTTCCGAGGGCGGTGCGGCACATGACGCATTCACTGCGTTTGAATCCGCGCTCACCGATATTACATCCTCTCAGGCTGTTCTCACCGCAGCGGCCGAGGCACTGACCGATGCACTCGTACCCGTTTCCGTTATTCCCGGAGATGCGGACGGTGACGGAGTTGTTACAGCATCCGATGCACTGCTCATTGCCCGCCACGCAATGCAGCTTCAGATCCTTACCGGCAGCGCGCTTGAAGCGGCGGATGTTGACGGCAACGGAACGGTTGCGCTGACCGATGCGCTTCTCGCACTCCGCATTGCAATTAACGGCTGAAGTAAAGGAATAAAACCAAATTGAATCAGTTCCGCGGAATTTGTTTCGCGGAACAGGAATCGATATGTACCGTTCGGTCGGTACCAATAATTTGAAAAGACATCCTCTTACATTTTCCATAATCCTTACCCTGATTGCGGGAATGGTGCTTTGCGCCGTTCCCGTTCAGGGTATTTCTGCTCAAACGAGCTTTTTCATGCAAAGCGAGCAGCCCCTTTATTCTGCCCGCACGGCGGATTACAGGAGCGGGTATGCGGCGCAGTACTCCGCCGTTTTGAGGACCCTTGCCGGCGGTGCAAAGCCCGAATTCGGTTCGGTCGGCGGCGAATGGAAGGTGCTTGCACTTGCACGCAGCGGGTTCTATCCGACACAGAGCGGCTATTTTTCCGAATACTATGCCAAAATCGAAAAACTTGTCGCCGCAAACGGTTCGCCGAAACTGCACCCTCAAAAATCCACCGAAAACTCGCGCCTTATTATCGCTCTTTCTTCAATCGGACGTGATGCACGCTCTGTCGCAGGGTTTGATCTTACCGCGCCTCTCGGTGATTTCAACTATGTAAAAAAACAGGGTCTGAACGGTGTCATTTTTGCACTTATCGCATTGGACTGCAATAAAAATTACGGCATGAGCGATATAAAATCCCAATGCGTTGACCTTTTGCTCTCACGCGAATGTGACGGCGGAGGTTGGGCACTCGGACTCGGTGCAGCGGAAGCGGATATTACCGCAATGGCGATAACCGCACTTGCACCGTATAGAAAGGCGGCCGCCGCAATCGAACGCGGTGTTGAAAAGCTTTCCGCACTGCAAAATGCAAACGGAAGTTTTTCCTCCGGCGGTGTTGAAACCTCCGAAAGCTGCTCCCAAGTGCTCGTTGCGCTCAGCACGGTCGGAATCAATGCACATAAGGATTCGCGCTTTATCAAAAACGGAAACTCGGCACTTGACGCACTCTGTGCTTTTTATGTCGGCGGCGGATTTGCACACATGGCAAACGGCGGCGCAAATTCAATGGCAACCGAACAGGCTGCGTATGCACTTTGCGCGTACGACAGATTCCTTTCCGGGCGAAGCTCGCTTTACAACATGAACGATGTCTCCCCCGTCTCTCCTGCCGAGCCAACCGATAAACCCACGCCGAAGCCGACGGGCAAACCAACGGCGGCACCGACCGATGCAGCATCTTCGGATGCAGCATCTTCGGATGCAGCATATTCAACTGCACCGGCAACCGACACGGCAGCAACCGATGCGGCATACACTGATGCGCCTGCAACCGATGCAGTGCCGACAGACACCTCTGCCGCGTCAACCTCGCCGAACCGTCCCTCTTTTGAACCTGATGCAACTGCGGAAATCGAAACAACCGACGCTGTTTCAACGCGTGAATCGGCCTCCGCACAGGGCAGCGACCGAACAAAATCAGGCAGTCGTGTTTTTGACGTTGTTATCGTTGCCGCAGCAGTTTGCCTCCTCGGAACCGCTGCATATTTCGTTATCAAAAAGCGAAACAGGCGGCAATAATCAATTTTGAAACAAAAACGGTGATATCAATGAGTAAATCTTTATCCTTTATTAAACGGAAAAATTCGTGCGGCAGCCGGCGTATTTTCGCTTTGCTGCTTGCGATGCTTGCGTTTGTCTGCACAGTTGTATTCCCCGGGTGTTCGGATATTCCATCCGCCGAAAACGGGCAGACCTGCACAATGCTCATCGAGTGCGGCACGATACTGCAAAACATCGAGATGCTCGACCCCGATAAACTTCCCGTGCTTCCGTCCGACGGAATAATACTTAAAAAAACATCCGTGTCCTTTAACGACGGCGAGACTGTTTTCGATATTCTCTGCCGCGAAACACGAAACAGGAAAATCCATATGGAATCCAGCTATACTCCTGTTTTCAACAGCGCATACATTGAAGGAATCAACAACCTTTATGAATTTGACTGCGGTGAGGGCAGCGGCTGGGTGTACAGTGTGAACGGAGTTTATCCGAATTACGGCTGCAGCAATTATAAAGTTCAGCCCGGAGACAGCATTGAGTGGCATTACACCTGCAACTACGGCAAAGACGTCGGCGCCGAAGTTACCGGCTGACACGGCAGTGCGTTTTTTTACAGATGAAAAGAGATTGTTTTGACACAATACATCCGACGGCGGCAATCATCTATTTCGGGTTTGCTCTTGCAATGCCGATGCTTTTGCTGCACCCCATGCTGCTCGGAATCTCGTTTTTATCCGCCCTTGCATGGACTGTGCAGCTTAATGGCATGCGGGATGCACTTCGGTTTTTTTGCAGGTTCATTCTGCCGCTGATGCTTCTGACGGCAATTCTGAACCCGATTTTCAACCACAAGGGGCTTACGGTGCTTTTTTACATTAAGCGCAATCCGGTGACGCTTGAATCCGTTGCATACGGCGCGGCATCCGGAGTTATGCTTGGTTCTGTTCTGCTTATTTTTTCATGCTTCAATCGCATAATAACCGATGATAAAATCCTTTATCTGTTCGGCAGGATCATTCCGTCGCTTGCTGTTGTGCTTTCCATGGCGCTGCGCTTTGTTCCGCTGTTTACAAAACAAGCGAAAAAAATCGCACTTGCGCAGCGTTGTTCGGATGGGGATCCTGCATCAAAAAGCATTGTTAAACGCGCCAAAAGCGGCCTTTTTATCTTCTCCGCGCTTATCACATGGGCTTTGGAAAGCGCAGTGACAACCGCAGATTCAATGCGGGCGCGGGGATTCGGGCTTCATCCGCGCAGTTTTTATACCGACTTTCGCTTTGACGGGCGGGACACGGTTGTTTCGCTTTTTCTTGCGGCAGGCATTGCAATTTTCGGAACAGCGGCGGGCTGCGGCAAAATCACCGTCACATATTTTCCGAAATTTCGCATGAACCCCGCCTCACCGCTGTTTATCGCCGCATGTATTGCATATGCACTCACGCTGCTGATACCCGTAATTATGAACATCAAGGAGTCCGTTGCATGGCATTACTCGAAATCAAAAATCTGAATTTTACATACCCCGAAGCGGCGCAGCCCGCACTCAGCGGCATTAATCTTGAAATACAGCCCGGCGAGTTTGTTCTTATATGCGGTGCATCCGGCTGCGGCAAGAGCACGCTTTTGCGGCAGTGTAAACCGGCATTGAGTCAGCACGGCGAAAAGAGCGGTGCAATTTATTTTAACGGAAAAGCCATTGAAGAATTGTCGTTTCGCGAACAGTCCGAAAAAATCGGATTTGTTATGCAGGATCCGGAGATGCAGATCGTGACGGATAAAGTTCGGCACGAATTGGCTTTCGGACTTGAAAGTCTCGGCACGGATAACCGAAAAATGCGTGTGCGCATTGCGGAGATGGCAAGTTTTTTCGGCATCAGAGATTGGTTTGACAGCCCTGTTTCCGCTTTGTCCGGCGGACAGAAGCAGCTGCTCTGTCTTGCTGCGGTCACGGTTATGCAGCCGCAGCTTCTGCTTTTGGATGAACCGACCTCTCAGCTTGACCCTATTGCGGCGGGCGAGTTTTTCAACACGCTCAAGCGCATTAATTCCGAACTCGGAACAACCGTCATTATCACCGAACACCGACTTGAAAACCTTTTTCCCATGACTGATCGCGTTGTCTTCATGCGGAGCGGGAGCATTGTTTCGAACTGTTCACCCGCCGATGCCGCCGAAAAACTGCGGGGTGATGATGAGTTTTTCAGCGTTCTGCCTTCCTCCGTTCGCATTTTTGCAAAAACACGCCAAAACGGGCAAAATCTTCGCGGCGCACCGCTTGAAGTTCGCAGTGCCCGTGATTACCTTTTGAATAATTTTTCGTTGGATTCCTGCCGACACAAAGCTTCGGAAAACCAGATCCGGGCTTTCGCAAAGGCTGAATCAAGCAAAAACAGAAAAAACACCGAAACAGTTATATCCGTTCGGGAAGCATGGTTCCGATATGAAAAAGATTCCAAAGACATACTGTGCGGTATGAATTTCGATGTTCATGCAGGCGAGCTTACCTGCATCGTCGGCGGAAACGGCGCCGGCAAAACCACCGCCCTTATGACCGCAGCAGGCGTTTTTAGCCCGTATCGCGGAAAAGTCAAATACCGCGGAAAGCCGATTTCAACATTTCGGAAGGATAAAGGCTCAGCAGGAAAAATCGGAGTTCTTGTTCAAAACCCGCTCTGCTGCTTTGTTATGGATTCCGTTGCCGAAGAGTTGGAAGCGACTGCCAAAGCATATAAGCTTCCGCGCTCCGAAATCGAAGATGTTATCGACATTATGCAGCTTCAAAGCGTCCTTAACAGCAATCCGTATGACATAAGCGGGGGTGAATTGCAGCGTGCTGCAATTGCAAAGCTGCTCCTGCCCGAACCCGAAGTCATTTTTCTTGACGAAGCGACCAAAGGCATGGATGCTTTCTTTAAGGCTGAATTCGGAGCCTTGCTGCGTCGGCTTGCGGCGCGCGGAACGGCAATTGTTCTTGTTTCGCATGATATTGAATTCTGTGCCGAATTTGCAGACAGATGCGCAATGTTTTTTAACGGAACCGTTATTGCGGAAGGCACGCCGCAGGATGTTTTTCTCGGCAACAGTTTTTACACAACATCCGCCTGCCGCATTTCCCGCGGAATAATCCCCGATGCGTTGACTTCGGAACAGGTCATTGATTACGCAAACCGCTGCGAAAGGAAGAAAAACGATGCCTGACAAGCAATCTGCCGCCTTGGAAACAAGAAACGAACAATCGGAATCAAAGCCGAACACTGCAAAGCGGTATAAGACTGAAAAGGCCGAGCTTCGCCGGCGTATTGTTTCGATCGTGCTGCTGCTTGTGTTTGTTCCCGCCGTTATTGCAGTCGGAATGCTTGAATTTAACGATCGGTATTATTATATCACCGCATCACTCATAATCATATGTTCATTTATTCCGTTCCTTATGTTATTTGAAAAGCGACGCCCGCGTGCGCGTGAGCTTGTTGTGATTGCCGTAATGACCGCACTCGGTGTTGCAGGACGCGCCGCATTCTATATGCTTCCGCAATTCAAGCCCATTGCTGCCACAGTAATCATCACAGGCGTTTCACTCGGGTGCGAGGCCGGTTTCATTACGGGTGCATTAACCGCATTTGTATCCAACATGTTTTTCGGGCAAGGTCCGTGGACACCGTGGCAGATGTTTGCACTCGGGCTGCTGGGATTCATCTCCGGGCTGGTCTTCCGCAAGGATATCAGAACAAAAACTCAGCGTGCACTACTGTGCCTTTACGGTGCATTATCAACCTTTTTCATCTACGGCGGCATCATGGATTCGGCATATGTCCTTATGGCTGGTTCGGAACCGACGTTGGCGGCATTGCTTGCAGCATATGCTTCAGGGCTGCCGTTCAACCTTATTTTTGCCGGTGCAACGGTGGTTTTTCTTTTGGTGCTGACGCGCCCGATACTCAATAAACTGCGCAGAATCAAGAAAAAATACGGATTGCTCACGGGCTGAACGCTTCACGCATTGCCTGCTTAAAAAGCAAAAGAATCACCCGCTCTGCTAATTGAAAAGCACCCCATTTGTTAAACATTATAATGTTAACAAGCGGGGTGCTTTTTGTTATTTGATTGATTTTTCGTCAGCTGAACAGTGTAAAATCAATCTATTTTAATTCATGCTTGCGGAATTCAGATTACATAACACCGATTGCCATGCGCATTACCGTTACGGCATCCGAAAGGTTTACGGTGCCGTCACCGTTGACATCGGCAAAAGGCAGGTACTGTTCGGGAATGTGAGTCAAATCAAGCGCGTGGCGCATGATTGCGACTGCGTCCGCAATGGTAACTCTGCCGTCACCGTCAACATCGCCCATGATACCGTTTGCAGTGTAAACAGCGGTTACGGTGCTGTCGGCGGATACGTTTTGATAGGTTCCTTCCCAATGGCTGAAGGTGTAGCCCTCATGCACGGGCGGAGTGGGCAAATTCGCAGAGCCGCCTTCGGGAACGGAAACTTCGGAAATGACGCTGCCGTCAACACCGTCAATGAAAGTGACCGTGTAATACTCTCCGTTATATACCGGTTCGATCTTTACGTTGTCAACATAAACGCAGTCGTCATATTCATCGCACATATCGTCTTTTTCATATTTCCAGCCAACAGTGTAATAATCTGAAACGGGAACTTCGAATCGTACAGAGCTCCAAGGAGTTTGACCCGAAGCAACTTTTTGCGTAAGCCCATTGAGTGTGAGGCTAACTCTGTCTCCGTACATTTCGCTGCTTGTTTTCCAATCAAATGAAATCACCGAGCCTGCTTCAAGATATCCCATGTCAATCGTGAATTCGGTTTCAGTCAGGCGCATACCTGCAATATCGCTGCGCACGCAGCTGCGGCCGCTGTCGGTGACAACAACCCAAGGATGAGCATAGTCGTTGACAAAGCTCCTGTTTTCGCCGGGTGCGTTGACTGCCGCATTGAACTGAGCGGGGTCGCCCGGAGCAACGGGAGGAACATAATCTTCAACATAGGAAACATTATCGACCCATGAGGTAACAGCATTCACAACTTCGCTTTCATCATAGGCAATAAAATCCCAAGAGAAGTAATAATCACCGTCTTCGGGGATTACATACGCGCAGTTCTCCCAATTGGTTGTTCCGCTGATCTGTTCAACAATCGCCTGATTGATGCGGAAAACAAGCTTATCAATGCTGATCGAGCCGTATTCGCCGCCGACGGGAAGCCCCTGCGTTACAACTTTCCAATCAAAGCAGACTGCATCGCCCGCCTTTGCGTTGCGAATGATGGTATAGAGCACCTGATGACGCTCCGTCCTTCCGACTGTTGATTTTACGCTCAACCTGCCGTTTTCGCTTGTGTCAATCGCCCACGGATTGAGGGGATCGTTCATGAAATGCAGCGTGCTGCCGACTGCATTAACAGCTGCATCCAACTCGTCGGCCTGTGCGCCGGGATCATAGGGTGCGGGCTGAGTACCCGTGATGGAGATGTTATCGATCGAACCGCAGTCGCTGCCGCTTGACATACTGCTGTCCTTTGAATAAACCCAGCGGAAGGTATAATCTCCGTTTGCGGGAACGGTGTAGGTCTTTGTTGTCCAATTTGCGGTGCCGCTGATTCTGTCAACGCGGTTCTCGTTGGCATAGAAGCTGAGCCAATCGTAATTGTTTTCGCTTGAAACCATCCAGTCGAAGGAAAGCACCTGCCCGGCGGTAAGGCCGTTAAACACAGCCTTTATGGTTGTGGAGCTGTTATGTGCTTCCTGCGTTGCGGACTGCATATAAGTTCTGCCGTTGTCGCTGCGAACGACCCACGGAGCGTTGCCGTCGTTCATGAAGGTCAAATTGCTGCCCTGAGCATTCAGTGCGGCATTCATTGCCTCCGTATCCGGCACTTCGGGAAGGCTTATCTGAACATTGGGCACCGGGAAAATGCTCGTGAGCGAATATCCGAACCCGCCGCCGATTGCGCCGATTTCTTCGGATTCACCCGTTTGGGGATCGATTCTGAGCAGGATGCCGAAATTGCCTGCGGGAATGTTGCGGAAAGCAACACCGAAAAGACAATTGCCCTGCGGATAATACGTCACGGCGGTGAGCTGTTCGACGCCGGGGAATACGCTCTGTCCGAGTTCGCGAACGATGCTGCCGCTTGTGTTGATGATGAGGCCGTGTCCACCGTTATGTGCAGTGGTGTAGAACTGTCCGCCGCCGATATATGCAAACTTGTTGATGCAGGCAACTTCAAGTTCGGAAAGGTTTGCAACTTCGGTCAGTGCGCCGGTGCTGCGATTTACGGTCATGATGAGCTGATCCGCCGTTTCATCCTCCTGCACCATTGCATAGAGGGTGTCGGTATCGGCTGCATAAGTCAGGTCAACAACGCTGTAATCCATGTGGTTGCCGCCGACTTTCGTCGCGCTCCACGTTGATGCATTGGTGTCGATGGTGTAAAGATCATCGGCAGTGGTAACATCTGCATCATCGGTGTAGGTGTGTGCAAAAGCATAAATCGTTGTTCCGATAATCTCGGCTGCAAAGGAAAGCTTGCTGCCAAGGTTCAGTTTTGACTGAACTGCAGAAGGATTTTCGGAATTGAAACCGATAAAATTATAGGGCTTTGAAGGTTCTGCCACGCCGTTTGTAAGTTTCCAATCGGCAAAACCGAACAGCGTCACGCCGGCGTTGTCCGTCGGCTGCTGTCCGTTCTCTGTGGGTGTTTCCGTCGCTGCGGCGGAAAATGCTGCGGGCATAACGGTGAAAACCATCAGAAACGCCAGCAGTGCAGCGAAAAGCTTTTTCATGGTACTTGCTCCTGTTTCGTTTTGTGCATGTTTGTCTTTGCAGGCAGCCATGCCGCATAAATTATATCACTGCAGTGCGGCAATAGCAATTATTTTTTGGACATAACGCGGCAAATTTTTAAATTTTCCGTATAAGCGGCACTGTAAGTTCCGCAGCTGAAAATAAAGAGCGGGCGGCACTCTGCCGCCTGCCCTTTTCTGCAAGTGTAGGAAAACCTTACAGTATATATAAACGGAAATGGAATTTGTTGTTCAATCGAACTGTGTTACCAAGGCAAATCGTTATCGAAAATCTTGTAGTTGACTTCCCTGCCGAGCGCATCCGTCATTTTATAATCTTCGCTGAACTCGATGTTTGTTATCACAGGTTCGCGATTTTCGGTCATCTGTCCGTACTCGATCTTCAGCAGCCCGTCGGTAAGATAGTGAACAGTCGTTATGGGGTAGCCATCGGCGTCATATAGCTCAACGCTGGCAGGGTCGTAACCGGTAGCACTGTCAACGAAACGCCTCATTATCGTTGCTGTTGAATCGATCGCTTCAACAGCGGCAATCGTATCGCCGACCTGTATTGCCGAAAAGTCGTCATGCGAAAGTTTGTCCTTAACGACAACGGCAACTCCGACCGGGAGGAACATTCTGTTGACATCTGACAGCTGCAGATAGAGCCTGTACCCGGTGTCGGTATCATACATCACATATGAGGAATGCTCATCCCTTTCGCGAATAGCCGCATCAGGATAGACCGCGAGGGTTGGGCGAATCGTCATGCTGCCGATGTTGAGACCGTCATAAAAGCCGAAATCTCTTGCCAGGAAAATATAATTTGCATCAAAGAGCAAATCTTCCTCCGGATAGACCGGCGGAACAAGCTTCTTCTGCTCAGACAGCGACTTCTCGTTTTCTTTTATGTATCCGTAGTAATCGGTGGCCGCTTTGCAGTTTGGATCATACTTCTGCATTTTCCTCACCCTGTTCTTTGCGTTAACGGCGGCATATGCCGTGATTCCTATCGCAGCAGCAAGAAGTACGCATGCGACTGCAATTATCATCTTTCTTTTTTTCATTTTCTTTTTTCTCCTTTACCAATTGATTGTTCTTATGTCCTTAACTTGATAGTAAACCCCACTATCGAGCTTTACGTTCGCTGAGCTTTGATTGCTTCAAGCCAGTCGAAAGACAGTGCAAATCCCTGTTCTGCCGTTTTCGAAACAGTTTCGCCGTTGGCTGCATACAATGCCTGTGTATTGTTCAAAAGCCAAGCCCCGTTTTCAACAATTTGGCTTCCGCTGAGGAAGAAAACATATTCCGAACCGACTTCAATTTCGGGGCTGTCTTCATATTGGTAAACGGTATCCTCAGTTTCTCCTCCCAAAAGCATTACTTTAAGCACATCTCCGCTGCTTGCTGCTCCGGAGTAGCTTTCCTTCACGCGAACCTCATAGACTGTCACAACAGTCTGCTCGTTGTCCTGCCCTGCTTCTGCGGATTCTGCGCCGCTTTCCGGAATACGAAGAGACATCGATTCATATCGCTCGGACAGCACCGTTCCGTATACGACATATTCTGCGTGAGCCGAAAGATCATCAACTGACGTATATTCCGGATAATCTGCGGAACAGACAATCGTTTTTTTGTCCTGTTTCTGTGAAGCACTGCCGCCTGTTTGCAGGTTGTCGTTTGTTTTCCCTTTTGAACCGCAGGCAGCCGTTGTTAAAACTAACATTGCCGCCAGAAGCACAACACACAGCGTTTTGAACGGTTTCATGTTTATTTGCCTCCCTACAACATCCAAATTTGAGATATATGAGCTATCATCAACTTCATTATAACGCACAATATTCATTTGTCAACGGCTTTGCGCATTTTTTTAAAAAATTTTTTCGGTATTTATGCGGTAATTTTTTTCGGCATTCGAACAAATGCAATATCTCCGCCGACTCAATATATTTATAATATTCCAAAGGCTCCGATTTATTCGGATTTGAACACATCGTTTCGCCCTCCGCGACAGGATGCGGCAAAAAAAGCGGCAAAACGGACTTGCCGCCGCATTCCGACTGTGCTAAACTAACAGCAGTAATCTGCGGAGGAGGAATCCCGAACATGGACAAACCGAATAAAACCGATAATGCGGAACAACCTGCCGAAACAGCGGATACAGAGGGCGGATTGACAGCCGAAAAAACGCGCAGCAGACGCAAAAAAACTTCGATTGCACACATTGCAACCGTGTGCGGTAGTGTTTACACCGGCGGCAAAACTGCAAAAGACATAAAAAAGCAGGCTGAGCAAAGCGCGATCACGGCCGATGACGGTGAAATTATTGAGATACCGGAACCTGTCGAATTGTATGAAACGGATTGCCTCCGTGAACCAGAGGACAGTGAAGACGCCTCGCCTTACGATCCGCTTTCGGCAGTCTGCCTGAACGGCAGGCGTTCCGTTGAGGAATTGATGGAGACAGGTAACCTGTCGGATATTGACAGACTTCGCGGGATTGTTGTTTGTGAGGAACGTCCTTTGAATAAGAAGCGCGAATACGCAAACAGGCTTACCGAGCTTTTGGGAGGCACACTGCATATGCTTCCGCCCGTTCGCAGCGGCAATGATGTTTGGAAAATGCTGTTTGATGAGATTCCTTCGGTTTTTGTTGTCAGCGTTTCTCTTCCCGATATCGATGCGTTCGCGCTGATAAACACCCTTCGGCAGAGCAAGCTGTGCCGCAATGCACGTTTTTTTGTTTGTGCGCCTAAGATGACGAAATCACTTATCGGAATCAGCCGCAATGAAAAGATTGACGGACTGCTTTCGTTTTCTGCCCCTGTCGAACAAACGGCCGCAGCTATAATCGAAAAATGTCTTGACTATGAGAAAAAGCGCGGCAAATCGGATCTTGAAGCACTTGAACAGGCAATAAATAACCCTGCGTTTTTCAGCGAGATGGACGAACAGAAGCGTCGATATGCAATGGTGACCGATTCCATATTGCTGCCGCTCGGGCTGCAAAACGAGCATCGCGGCACGGAATTTCTGCGGCTGCTTGTCTGTATGCGCATATTCGGAGTCGATGCGGATCTCAAACGCATGTATGAATACGTTGCAATGTATTATCACTCCACTCCGGCCGCGGTTGAAAGAGCAATTCGTTATTCCATCGAGTGTGCATGGGAGGGCGGAAATCTCTATATGCAATATGAACTTTTCGGCAACACAACGGATTCCGCAAAGGGTAAGCCGACAAATGCCGAATTCATCGCCACCGTCGTTCAGCACATTCGGAACAAACTGCGGCACGGCAGCGCGGCCCCGAAAGCATTTCCGGTGTGCGAACATGATGAGCAATGACTGAATTCTGCCTTTTTTTGCCGCAGAAATTCTCCATTGTTTTAACTTGAGTTAATGTTTTTTTAATGATTCTGCGTTATACTGTATGCAGGCGGATCGACAGGATCCGGTCCGCAAATTTCTGTCCGGAGGCAACGAAAAGTGCTTGAAATAAAAAAAGTTTCCAAACAATATAAAACCGGCGATCTTGTTCAGAACGCACTGAGCAGCGTGAGCCTTGAATTCCGCAGCAATGAGTTTGTTGCGGTTTTGGGTCCGAGCGGTTCGGGCAAAACAACTTTGCTCAACATCATCGGAGGGCTTGACCGCTATGACAGCGGCGACCTTGTTATCAACGGTGTTTCCACAAAACAATACACAAGCCGCGACTGGGATACTTACAGAAACCATACCGTCGGGTTCGTTTTTCAGAGTTACAATTTGATTCCGCACCAATCCGTGCTTTCAAACGTTGAGCTTGCACTGACACTTTCCGGCGTATCAAAGCAGGAGCGGCGCAGACGCGCATGTGAAGCGTTGGAACAAGTCGGGCTCAAAGGACAGGAGCATAAGCGGCCGAATCAAATGTCCGGCGGACAGATGCAGCGCGTTGCCATTGCACGTGCGCTTGTTAATAATCCAGATATTTTACTTGCGGATGAGCCCACCGGTGCACTTGACAGCGAAACCGGAACCCAAGTTATGGAGCTGCTGAAAAAAGTCGCAAAAGACCGCCTTGTTATAATGGTTACACACAATGCCGAACTTGCGGAGCAGTATGCAACGCGAATTGTGAAGCTTCATGACGGGCAGATTTCGAGCGATACAAACCCCGTGAGCAATGACGAACGAACTTTGACGAAAGAAAAAGAACGCGGGGCGGGCAGCACTTTTGATAAAAAACAAAAGAAAAAACGGACTTCCATGTCCTTTTTTACCGCGCTCTCGCTGAGTTTAAACAACCTTTCAACGAAAAAGGGCAGGACTTTTTTGACCTCTTTTGCGGGTTCGATAGGCATTATCGGCATTGCATTGATTCTTGCGCTTTCAACCGGCATTCAGAACTATGTCAATGCAATCCAGAAAGATACTTTGACCTCCTACCCTATCACAGTCGAACGCGAACCGAACGATTTCATGAGTATGCTGACGGCAGCAAACGAAAAGACGGACGATGAAACACTGAAAAACCGTGATGCGGATTCAGTTTACTCCGATCCTCGGCTCTACAAAATGCTGAACGCAACCGTTTCGGACGGAGACGAAGTAAATGACCTTGCATCGTTTAAAAAGTATATTGATTCGGAGCTTGATGCTTCAACCGCAAAGACCGATCTTCGAGAATATGTAAGCTCCGTGCGGTACGGCTACGGGCTTACCGTCAACGCGTATGTCATCGGCACGGACGGGAAATATCACAGTACGGACATGACCTCCGCATTGTTTGCCGATGATGAAACATCCGAAGGCGACAAGGGCGTCAGTATGATTAACATGATGACCTCCCGCATGGGAAACATGAATCTTTGGGACGAAATCCTTTCCGGAGCGGACGGCGCACTCGTTTCCGAGCTTGTTTTGAATCAATATGAGCTTGTTGCGGGCGAATGGCCGAAGAGTGCCAACGATATTGTGCTTGTTATTGATAAAAACAACGAAGTATCCGACGTTGCTTTCTATGCTCTCGGGCTTATGGACACCGCCGAAATCACAAGGATTTTTAACTCCGTTCTTAAGGGCGAGGAAATCGTGACGGATACACGCTCCGCAAAGTTTGAAGAGCTTATCGGCACCAAATTCAAGCTGATATTGAATTCAGATTATTACTCAAAATCGTATTCGACCGACGAAAACGGCGGTTCATGGAAATATATCGGCGATGACGCCGCCGCAATGGAGCTTGTTATCAAAAACGGACTCGATCTGCGGCTTGCAGGTATTATTCGCCCGAACGACAACAAGGCTGCTTCAGTAAACGGAGTTTTCGGCTACACTTCCGCCCTTTCCGACTATATAATTCAGAAAACGAACGAAAGTGAAATTGTCCGCGAACAGAAATCCCCGGAAAATGCAAACCTTGACGTTTTGACCGGACTTCCTTTCACTTTGGACTCCGAAAACGAACTGTCGGCAGACAAAAAGGCGGAAGAAGTTACCGCTTATTTTGCATCCCTTACGGACATGCAGAAAACGGAAATCTACAAAAAAATCATTGCCGAACCCGAGCAGGCGGAGCTTGATGCAGTTGTTGAGGAATATATGGCAATGTATCCGACGCGTGAATCAATGGTTCAGCTTGCGGCGGCAACATACGGGTTTGATGTTGCCACTGCGGAGGAATATCTTTCCGACTATACGGACGAAGAGCTTCGGACTTTGATGCGTGAACAGCTTGTTTCTGCCGTAAAAAAGAAATATGCCGACAAAGCCGAAGCCGAAATCATGCAGATTATTTTCGAACATTCCGCACCGAACGATCTTTTCGGCACGGCCGGATATGCCGCAGTTGCGGATATTTTTGATAAAACAATTGCAAACGACACGAGTGTTGACAAGCTTGCGGAATACTATGATAAATTCATGCCGTCAAAGGTTTCCGGAACAACGCTTGACGAAGCACTTGAAAAACTCGGTGCGGTTGATCCCGATTCGCCCAAAACCGTTAATTTGTATGCTGCAACATTTGAGGATAAGGAAGCTATCGCTGACAACATTGCGGAATACAACCGGAATGCAGACGAGGATAAGGCTATTGAGTATACCGATTATGTCGCGCTGCTTATGTCCGGAGTTACAACAATGATCGACGCCGTTTCATACGGGCTTATCGCGTTTGTTGCCATCTCTCTGGTTGTATCCTCAATCATGATAGGCATAATTACCTATATCTCAGTGCTTGAACGCACGAAGGAAATCGGTATTCTGCGCTCCATCGGCGCATCAAAACGCGATATTTCATCCGTGTTCAATGCCGAAACGCTGATTATCGGTTTCTGTGCGGGTGCGATCGGAATAATTGCATCAATGCTGTTGTGCATCCCGCTGAACCTTATCGTTCGGTCGCTCACAGGCATCGACACGCTGACGGCCGTCCTTCCGTGGCGTGCCGGCATAATACTGGTTCTGATAAGCATGGTTTTGACACTTATTGCGGGCATCATACCCTCGCGAATTGCGGCGAAGAAGGATCCCGTTGCCGCGCTTAGATCGGAATGAAACAGCACTGTTTACTTTTTGCCTTTTGATTTAAAATAAAATAAAATAAAAATATCGCGGCTTCCGTAAACGAGGCCGCGATACCTTTATTCTGTGCCGAGTTTTGTCATGCGGAATATGTATTCAGCATATCGTGATTATCCGCCGTTCGGATAATCACCGAATGTATGTTTATTCGCCGAAATACCTGTTCAGAAGGCCTGCGAAAGCCTTGCCGTGACGGGCCTCGTCACGCGCCATTTCATGAACGGTGTCGTGAATTGCATCAAGGTTAAGAGCTTTTGCGCGCTTTGCCAGATCGGTCTTGCCTGCGGTTGCGCCGTTTTCGGCTTCAACACGCATTTGAAGGTTCTTTTTGGTGCTGGAAGTTACAACTTCGCCGAGAAGTTCGGCAAACTTTGCAGCATGCTCAGCCTCTTCATAGGCTGCTTTTTCCCAATAGAGACCGATTTCGGGATAACCTTCGCGGTGTGCAACCCTTGCCATTGCAAGGTACATACCGACTTCGGTGCATTCGCCTGCGAAATTTGCACGCAGATCCGCCATAATATCCTCGGGTGCGCCCTGTGCAACGCCGACGACATGCTCTGCCGCCCAGCTCATTGTTTCGGACTGCTCAATGAACTTTTCTGCGGGTGCACCGCAAACGGGACATACTTCGGGAGCGGAATCGCCCTCATGAACGTAACCACATACTGAACATACAAACTTTTTCATACTTTTATCCTCCAAAGATTTTTATTTTTTGCGGCACGCGCCGCCGGTCAGCATTTTATGCTCGTTTTTGATTATTCTCCCTTTTCCGCTTCTGTCTGCATTCATTGCAGATATAGAAAAGGTTGAGTGTGTAGGAAACAATTTCTTCGCCGATTCTGCTGCTGAAATATGATTTCAGGTCACCCGGGTCACAGTCGGCAACCCTGCCGCATTCGATACACTGCATATGTTCATGCGGGCGAAGGGTCTTGTCGTATCTGTCCGGCTCACCGGCAACTGGAATGTGAAGGATCTCTCCGGCATCGACCATGAGTTTCAGATTTCGATAGACAGTTCCGAATGCAATGGACGGCATTTCGGCCTTTGCCCTTGCATAAATCATTTCGGCTGTCGGGTGATCGTCCGCCCGTTGTATGATGTTGTAAATCAACTGTCGCTGCCTTGTCATTCACGCCTCCTTAGGAATGATTCCTGTTATTATTATACCACCGATTTATGCCGTGTCAAGCATTAAATCTCATTTCTAAAAATATATTAAAAGCGCGGCCCTCACGACCGCGCCGATGTTCGTTTTCGAAAATTCAATTTCGCAAGCTGTTGAAACGATTTGATTAATCTTGCGGAGTGTTCGGTTCGAATTCAAACCAGCGGACGAAAAACTCTCCGCAGCGATGCATTCCGCAGCTTTCGGCAGTGCGCACCGAAGGTATGTTTTCTTCTGCGCACTCCCATATTATTTCATTCCCGCGCTCTCGTGCAGATTCAATTGCGGTGCGCAGCAACGCCGATGCAATGCCGCGCCGTCGATATTCCGCTTTTGTATCCGCCCCGACTATGCAGCAGCCGTTGTATTCTCCGTTTGAAATAATGTTTCCGCAGATGTTTTCGCCCTCAAGCACAAAAAAGGCAAAACCATGTTTCAAAAAATCGGCAAAGCTTTTGTAGCTTTCCAAAATTTCGGGAAGATAAGCCCCTGCAAACTCGGCATTCTCACGCAGGAAGCTTTCCGAGGCACGCCGAATGCGCATCGGCCGCCCCTCCTCCGCATGAATGAACGGCATTTCCGCCGCGCTGTATTCTTCTGCCGTGCGATAAACAAGCTGTTTCTGTTCGAACAGCTCTTTGTCGAAAAAAACAACGCGCATCATATCCGAAAGCTCTTCCGTGTCGGCGGAATATGCAAATTCACTCAGTTCGAATTCATCTTTTGCCAACGGAAATACTTTGTTCTCAAAAAACAGACGGAAAGCGGCATATTCCTCCGCCGTTTGCAGCGGAGTTCCCATTATCTGGAATCCGCCCAAAAGATAACTGTACACAACCGCAAGCCGCGGTGCCGTCGGATCATCCGTCCAAACAAGTCCCCGCGTATTTCCGTTCAAAATGCTGAGATAGTGTATGCTGCTCTTTTCACATTTAAGTTTTTCGGCAAGTTTTGCGCCGCGCTTCGGCTCCTGCCGCATTTTTAATGCATTCAATCCGTTCATAGTTCGTATCTTTTTCCGCTGCGCGTTAATCAGTCTGTCAAAGCATATCCTGCGGGTTGACTTCAATGCCGCGATAGCATTCATCCGCGCAGCCGTCGCTGAAAGCGTATATTGCATTGATTGCTGCTGCCGTATTTGCGGTGCGAACCAACTTAATTATAACCGCATAGCGGAACAGCCCCTCCCTGCGGCGAATCGGCGCGGCACCCGCGAGTGCGAAAACAAGCTCATTTTCCGCGTTTGCGGGTTTTAATGCAGTTAAAATGGTTTTTGTCACGCCGTTTGCAAACCTTTCCGCCGCATCCGCCGCCGCGTTTTCATCGGCACAGGCGAATTGCGCCCGCACAAATACCGCAAACGGAGGGAACAGCGTCCGCAGTCGGTCTCCGATTTCGAGATTATAGAATGTTTTATAATCATGCTTCGTGCAGAGCCGTATTGCGCGGTGTCCCGGCGCATTGGTCTGAATCACGACGCGTCCTTCTTTATCGGCACGGCCGGCACGACCCGCGACCTGGGTCAAAAGCTGAAACGTACGTTCGCTGCTGCGGAAATCCGAATGGAAAAGTGTTGAATCAGCAAACACGACGCCGACAAGCGTCACATTCGGAATATCAAGCCCCTTTGCCACCATTTGCGTGCCGATAAGCACATCAGCCTCGCGCCGCGTGAATGCATCAAGTATATCCCGATGTGCGGTTTTGCCGCTTGTTGTGTCCATATCCATTCTCAAACAGCGCACATTCGGAAACACAAGTTTCAGCTGTTCCTCAACCTGCTGAGTTCCGATTCCCGTGTATTTGATGTACTCCCTGCCGCAGGACGGACAGTTTTTCGGCATTTTATAATTCGCCCCGCAATAGTGGCAGCGGAGTGACTCATCAAACCTGTGATAGGTCAATGCAACGTCGCAGTTCGGGCAGGTGAACACAAATCCGCACGCGCGGCATTCGGCATGGGATGAATACCCGCGCCTGTTGAGAAACAGAATCGCCTGTTCATGCTTTTCAAGGCATTCTTTCAGCCGTTTTATCATCAAGCCCGAAAAAATGCTGTTGTTACCGCTCAAAAACTCCTCGCGCATGTCAACAACATCAACTTTCGGCATCGGAACGCCGTTTATTCTGTTCGGCATCTCAAGCAGTATGTATCTGCCCCGCTTTGCACGATAATATGTTGTGAGCGACGGAGTCGCACTGCCGAGGACAAGTTTTGCACCGCAGAGTTTAACCCGACGCAGCGCAACCTCGGCAGCGGAATACTTTGGAGTAATTTCGGAGTAATAGCTCGGCTCATGTTCTTCATCAATTATGATAATACGCAGATTTTCCACCGGCGCAAACACCGCCGACCTTGCGCCGACAACGACCCTTGCCTTGCCGAAGCGTATCCGCCGCCATTCGTCAAAACGTTCACCGTCGCTCAAATGACTGTGCAGAACGGCAACATTGTTTCCGAATCTGCTCCTGAATCTGTCCGTTGTCTGCGGTGTCAGTGATATTTCCGGGACAAGAACAATTGCGCCGCCGCCGTTTTCAAGCACGTTCGCAATTGCCTGCATATAAACTTCGGTCTTTCCGCTCCCCGTGACACCGTGAAGAAGCAGACAGCTTCCGGCATCGGCGGATTTGATTTTTTCAAGTGCGTTTTGCTGCGCCGGAAGAAGCGGCAGCGGCTCCGTCGGCTGAATATCTCTGTTTGCAAAAGGATTTCGATAGGTTTCACGTCCCTGTTCAACAAGTATGCCCTTTTTAACAAGTGCGGCAACAGCTGCGCCCGCACCGGGCACGAACGCATTTATATCGCTTGCGGAAAGCTCCGCTCGACCCGACAAAAGCAGGGAAAAAACTTCAAACTGCTTCGGCGCACGCGGCGTTCCGTCTTTTTTCAGCATTGAAGCACGCACTGCTTCAATATCAATATTGTCCGCAATGTGCAGAGTGCGCACTTTTTTTTCTTTAACTTTTGAACTGCGCAGCGCGGCGGGAATCATGACCCGAAGTGCATCGGCGGTTGTGCAATGGTACGCTTTGCACATCCAATCCGCAAGCTTGAGCTGATCGGGCAGCAGCGCCGAGTACGGCTCAATCGTTCGCACGATGGATTTAAGCTCACGCTCCGTTCCCGGTTCATCGACAAGTTCAAGCACAAAGCCCTCAATCGGTCGGTTCCCCCGCCCGAACGGAACGATAACGCGCTGCCCTTCGCACAGACTGATTTCTTCCGGAACGGCATAAGTAAACAGCCTGTTTACATTGGCATTTGAAATATCAACTATTACCCTTGCAAACATGCTGTTCACCCCCGCCTTTCGGCGCATAACATATAAAGCTTGATTTGAATGTTCCGCAGTTACGGATTATTTTTCGGAAGTCTGATAGTATTCGGCAGGATACCTGACGCAGAGCTCGCCGTTGTACAGTTCGTCAACAGCCTTTGCAACAGGCTTTTTGTCGGATGATTCTTCCTTTGAAACAAGCAGCTGCCTTGCGCGCTTTGCAACGGCTGTTACAAGCATATAGCGACAGCCCGCGATGTTTTCCAGTTCAACAACCGGCGGATGGTTCATTTGGTGACTCATTATGTTACCTCCAACAGTAAGTATTCAATAAATTTAACGCTCAATTTAAAACTATTATACGATTATCATGCGGCCCGCCCTCCGCAGCACCGTTCGTCACTCGGAGAAAGTTTCGCCGAGCAGCGCGGGCAAAAGCTCGCGGTTATATTCGGGAGTGCATCCGACGGCATTGAGTATGCATTCGATATTTTGAACGGCCGACTCAATTTCATCGTTCACAACAACATAGTCGTATTTCGGAATGTACTCAAGTTCCGTTCTTGCCTCTTCAAACCTTCGGGCAACCGCTTCGGGAGTCTCCGTCCCTCTGCCCACAAGCCGCCTGTGCAGCTCCGCCAGTGAAGGGGGCGCAATGAAAATCGTTATTGCGTCGGGGCAATTGTTTTTAACGTGCATTGCACCTTTGACATCGATATCAAGCAAAACGCTTATGCCTTCGCTGCGCTTTGATTCAACGTAGCTTTTCGGCGTGCCGTAGTAATTCTTGCCGAACACACGCATATATTCAAGGAATTCTCCCTGTTCTATCATTGTATCGAATTCCTCGGTTGTTTTATAAAAATAATTCACGCCTTCCGCCTCGCCCTCACGCATTGCGCGGGTCGTTGCGGAAACGGAGAAGCAGATGTTGTCGTGTTTTTCAAGCAATCTGTTTGCAACAGTGCCTTTGCCGACGCCGGAAGGGCCGGAAATGACGATCAGCATGCCGCGTTTTTTCATCATAGTGTTTGTACCCTCTTTATTTCTTTTGATGCCCTTGTGCAAACCGCACACAGCACTGCTGCCGAATTGCGGAACGAATGCCGAAACTCGGTTTTAGGTTTATTCAAAGTTCTGCACCTGTTCGCGCATCTTCTCAAGCTCGGCTTTGCCGTCGATAACAAGAGACGCAATTGTTTTATCGTTCGCTTTTGACCCGATGGTGTTGAACTCGCGATTCATCTCCTGAACGATGAAATCCAGTTTTCTTCCGATAGAACCGTTGTTTTCAAGCAGTTCGCCTGCCGCGGCAATATGGCTCGAAAGACGGACAAGCTCCTCATCGATGCTGACTTTATCCGCGAATAATGCAATTTCCGTTGCAAGGCGCGCCCTGTCGATTTCCGTTTCGGAGAGCAGACTTTCAATGCGTTCGTTAAGCTTTTTTCGCTGTTCTTCAACGACAAGCGGGGCGCGCTCCGAGATTTTTTCGCGAATATCCGCAATCACGCCGAGTCGTGTTTTCATGTCGGATGAAAGCCTTTCACCCTCGCGCATACGCATTGCGATAAGCTCGTTTGCGGCGCGGGTCAAGGCATCTTTCATCAGTTCCGCAAGCGCGGGCCTGTCGTCGTCGGCCTCTGTCACGGAAACGATATCCGTAAGCCTCAGCGCACGCGACAGTGTCAGATCGTTTTCAATGCCGAGTTCCTCCGCCGCCTGCCGGGCGGCAGTCATATATGCCGAGAGCATCGGCATGTTTATTTCAACTTTTTTTGAATCGTTCCGCGTGTTGCGGTAATTGGCAAAAATGTCAACATGGCCGCGCGCAAGCATCGTGCCGAGCGTGTTCCGCGCCGTGTCCTCAAGGAAGGCAAGCGAGCGCGGCATTCTGAGCGCAAGATCCAAAAAGCGATGATTGACCGATTTCAGTTCAATCGACAATTCGCGGCCGTCTTTTGAAACGACCGCATGACCGAACCCTGTCATGCTTCGTGCCACTTTTGTACCTCCGAAATGCGGAGCAATACCTGCTCCAAATCAATTTATTATACCACAGAAACGCAGATGTGAAAAGAGCCGAAATCGGTATATTCATTCAAAACGGGTTTTAAATTTGAAACAGCTTTCAAACGTAAATATCAACTTCGTCAGGAGCGATATTTTTTCTTGACATTCTGCGGGCAGATGCTAAAATACAATATGCGGCAGAGAATTGGCATTCATCGTTTTCCGCCGCAAAGCAAAACTCAGGAGGAACATATGAAAACTCGTAAACTGACGGCTGTTCTGCTCGCGCTCATCATGGCGTTTGCAGTTCTTCCCGCTGCCGCTTTTGCGGAAAGCATCGAAGGCATTGCAGGCGAAGCAGCAGCAATGCGCAAACTCGACAACGCTTGGGCGGCACTCGATGCAGCCGAAGCAGACGCTCTTGCTCAAGGCATGAGCCGCACCGAGGTCATCAATGCGGTTTACACCGCTGCACTGAGCCTCAACACCGTTGATAAGGACAGCTTTTACGCCTTCACGAAGGACGGCTTCTACTTCACCGTTGACGGCATGTATTGTGCATACAACTACAGACTCCGCAACGAACTCAACACCGACTGCGCACCCGTTAAGGAAGGCGTTGTTCTTTCAAAGGGCAGCGGAAAAACCGAAAACCTCAAAGACGCCGAATCCGCCGACGTATTTCTGATTGCACCTTACTACGGTCACGACAGCAGCTTCACCGATCAGTACAAGCGTGAAGCGCAGTCCGTCGCGGACGCAACCGGCGGCGACTACCTGCTTATCCAGAGCACGGCAGCGACCGGTCCCGCAATCGCAGAAAATTTCCCGAATAAAGGCGTTGTATTTTTTGACAGTCACGGCACCCAGGACGGCACGTCATCCTATCTCTGCCTGACAACAAGTTCCGGCATCACTCAGGAAGATTACAACAACGGCTGGGCGGTTTATGCCGGCAGCGCAGCTTTCATTGACGGCCGTTATATTGAACACCATACCCCTGCACCCCTTTCAAACTGTCTCGTTTGGATGGCAATTTGCGAAGGCATGGCACGCCAGGGTGAGGGCACCACCGGTGCAGCACTGCTTCGCGCGGGTGCAGGCGTTGTTTACGGCTATTCTCAGAGCGTCACTTTCGCAGGCGATTATGTATACGAAGAGACTTTCTGGAACCTTATGAAGGATTTTGAAAACCCCGCCACCGTTGCGGAAGCCTTTGCTCAAATGGTTGAAGAACACGGCATATGCGACCCTTACGGCAATGCATACCCTATTGTTATGAGTGATGTTGACGCTTTCCCCGCAAATGCCGACAGTGCGCAGACCGTAAACAGCACATGGAAACTCTGGGGCAGCTTCCCCCTTGTTGATCTTGCCGGATTCAGCCTTGACATCACAAGCGCGGATATTAAAATGGCGCAAACCGTGAACGTCAATATGTCCCTTGTTCCCGAAAATGCAAATAACTTTGTCACAACATGGACGAGTGCGGACGAGTCTGTTGCGATCGTTGAACCTTATGCAGGCAGCAGATGCAGAGCCGTCATCACCGGTATGGGCCGCGGCGAAACCGAAATCACCTGCTCCGTCAGCGTGAACGGCAGCATTATCGGAACCGAAACGGTTTCCGTTTCCGTAACTCCCGATGAAACCCTTGCCGAAGCCGTCAACGTTGAAGGCGGCAGTCTTGAATTCGGCACGAGTGCGGAATACAGCTTCGTTCCCGTTGCCGAGGGAGACCGACTGATTGCAAAGACCAACAATGCCGGCATGGGCAATACCACCGCCGTGCTGCTCACAACCATCCGCATGGCGGAAGGCGACACGCTTTCGTTTGACTATTTCTACAGCAGCGAAACCGATTACGACTACTATTACTTCAAAGTTAACGACGTTGAATACCAGAAATATGCCGACACGAATATGACCGGATTCAGCAGCTATACCTTCACCGCACCCGAAGCGGGGCTGTATCACTTTGAATGGAGCTACGTTAAGGACGAACTGACCGACGGCGGCAGCGACTGCGTCAAGCTCGACAACGTTGCATTCTCCGGCACGATTGAACCTCCCGCACCCGAGCTCAACGAGGTTGCTTTCACCATCTCCGCTGACGGCGTTCGTTTCGGCGATGTCGCAACGGTTTCCGTTGACTGCGCACCCGTGACCGCGCCTCAGATCGCACATCGCGGCAGGATTGAAATCAACTTCCCCACTGCATTCGTTGCCGGAGGTTTGGGTATTTATGCTGAACTTATACCCGGCGAACTCCTTGAGCGCATTGAAGCTGCCGGCGGCACCTACACTCTCGGAATCAATGAGCTTGAGCCCATTGAAAGCACGGGCCACGGTCGATACCCCGAAAGCATCTTTGTTGAATTCGAATGCGCAGCAGGCGTTGAAATGAGCGGCAATCTGTTCAACTATACCGCAACCGTCAGCAATACTTTCGGAAGCGAGACTTTCCCGTTTGAAGTTGAACTCACGATTTACAGCAGCAGCTTGACCTATATTGAAAACGACAAAAACTATGAGGTTCCCGTTTCCGTGAACAACTCCGTTTTCGAAGTTGCGCCCCGCCTTGGCGATGTCAACCTTGACGGCAGCGTTACCATTGCGGACGCACTCGAAGTAATGCGTCATGCAATCGAAGTGCTTACCCTTGAAGGCGCATCCCTTGATGCCGCTGACATGAACGGCGATGGCGTCATCGGCCTTCCCGATGCAATTCTTATTGCAAGGCGTGCAATGGGACTGTAACAGTCAACACAGCAATGAATGAATTGAATTTAAAATGATGCGGCGCAACGCGGCTGCATTTGTTATACGTCTGCCGGGCAGCATTTTCCGGCGGACGTATTTCATTTTGTTTCTGTACTGATTTTCTCCTGCGCGCTATAATGTTAAGCCCGGTTTCCCTTCGGCTTTTCCGTCCGGGCGTATTCTTTCATCTTTCCGTCTCATTGTATTGACATTTCAAATATTGACATTTCAACCGAAGATGATATAATAAACCTTGCTGAGACAACCGGCTTGTTCGGTTGTCCCGCGCACAGTTTTTCAGGAGGAAAAGAAATGAAAACCCGCAAATTTCTGGCACT
>ULTR01063463.1_pt1 | contig 58951 bp, 54 predicted proteins | sample 1957781 | NCBI WGS metagenome assembly ULTR01 (sample SAMEA4835739, study PRJEB28245) | human gut metagenome | biome: gut microbiome; material: fecal sample | place: Denmark | collected 2008 | reverse complement strand
CAGCCGCTCCGAGCTCGTCATAGAGCCGCTGCGGCTCGTCTATCTCTTGGATGAACACAAGGTCACATTCGCAATTATAGCCGCATAAGCAAAACTTGCGTTTATGCGGCATATAGGCATAGAACATCTTGCCTGTGGGGGCTGTGAGAATGTGGGCGAGCTCATCATCGGCAAACCGCCTGATGACTACATAACTGTTTGTGTTGACAATCTTTGCTTTTTCTGCTTCTCTGAACATTTTCTCTGACATAATATCATCCTTTCCGGCTGTCTCAGCCATCCCATGGCAGCCGCTTCGGTGTGTCAAGGGCAGCCGTGAAGCGGCTGCTTGCGTAGCCCTTGACACCGAAAAGCGGCTATAATGGGGAGTGCTGAGACGGACGGAAAAGGGGAGAAACAGACCAAAGAGACATTTTTGGTACACTGAAATAATAGCCCCGCTATTATTTCAAAACTCTTGTTCTGAATTTCGCTTTTTCTTTCTGAAAGCTATTGACAGAGCCCGCCTGCGTGTGCTACTCTGAGACTGCCGACCCGCTCGCATTGTGAGCGGGTGCAGGCTCAGACAGCACGCAAAAAGCCCGCCTTGCGGCGAGCTAAAAATAAGATGAAAGGACGGATAGAGGATGAAAGGGAGCGCCCGGGCGAAGCGACCGCTTACGCAAAACTTCTTATTTTGTGAGCACGCCTGCGGCGGGCGAATAGTTGCGGAAGCAATTACACAAAATTAATGTTTTGTGTAATTCAGGGGACTGAATTAGATATTAAGTATATTATACACAGCATTATACATCTTGTCAAACACATCAAGTCTAACAAGAGCCGTATAATACTTTACAAGCAAATCAGGCGGGATAGACTTTCGCCGCTGTATCAAATATGTATAATATTCAGCTTCATTACGATAACAATCTTCCATTGCCAACAACAATTGTAACAACCTAACAAGCTGCATTTCATCCATTTTATTTACCTCCTGCATTCTGATATCTTGCAGATTTCAAAAAAGCATTAATAGCCATCGTACAATACTCCGTAGAAACCTTAAACCAATCAGTATTATTAGTAGCCAAACAATACCTAATTAAATCTGCAAACTCATAAACATTATTTGTATCGCACCAATCCAATATTTCAGACAATACGACAGATTTGCGAGCAGACAGAAGCTCCAAGCATTTAATTACATCAAACCCGCCATGGCCGATTATATCTTGCACATTATACTGATATTTATCGGGATTATCCATGTGTGCGAAATACCTAATCATGGAACGAGTACAAAGAACAGATTGAGGCGGAGCGGAATTAACACAACGAGTAAAATCATATACTTGCTGATAAGATTTTTTTGTCGTACCAAAATCAAAAAGTATATGCCAGTGAGGTTTTTTAACCTCACCATCTGCATTAAAATCTTTATCATGCAAGGGAGATTCAACCCATGGAATATGCAACTCATCCAAAAGACTACGCCAATTTTCAGGGGCAGATTCAGGGTAAACTATACATGTCCAAACCGCAGAACGCCCAGCCTTATCAGCCATATAAAAACCTCCTTGCCGCCGCCGTCAAGCGGCGGGCGGCTTACGATATACCGAGCATGGGTATCTTGCGCAACACCCACATAACCAACTTATAAATTTCCTCAGCCGACAAAATAACAATCAAAATTGGGAAAAAAATCTTAACTTGCGACCAAGGAATAAAAAGACTAATCAAACTACCAGCATAATTAAGTGTATCACTCAAAAAACCTGTTATCTGATCAGACATGCCATCAGGCATACCAGGTATATTAATAGGAGTAAACGCCGCATTAAGCACAGCAAAAATAGCATTTAACAATGCTTCAATTATCATCACTATTCCCCCCATCAATAATAGAATGATACTTTTTAATAGCCAAATTAACCATAGCAACCACTAAAAGCACAAAAACGAAAGTTTTGTAAAAAGCATATAAAGTGCTCCAAGGCTGAGAACTGAGAAAATCAAATGTATACACTTGCTCATCCCATAAATGAATTTGGTCTTCCCCTATCTTAAAGTCAAAAGCAGGAAGAGTAATAGTAGGCTGTTCGGGCGGTGACCAATCCTTAATTACTCCGAACACATCACCGACAAGGGCGGGAGCTTGATACAAAAAACCCAAATGAGCCGACAAAAGCTCATCAAATTTAGTTTTCGTTTCCTCAAAAAAGCCTTCCGAGGGAATAAAAAAGCCCTTAATCTTCTCGGCGAGCGCGTCGAAAAAACCGCTGATTTTATCAGCAAGACCGTCAAAAAAGCCCCTTATTTTTTCGGCAAACTTGCCTAAAGCATTATCAAGGTTTTTATTTGTAATATCAGAGACTTTAACAGAATGAATATCAACATAATAGCCATAACCGTTAAAGCTCGTCATATTTGTAAATTCAAAACCAAGCGCAACATGACCCGACCACGTATCAGGAATAAGTAAATCAAGAGTAATTTTATTACCATTAGCGGTATAATCCTTAATATTCAAAATTTCAACTCGATTTGCACGATTATTAGAATCATAAAAATAAAGGCTAAAATTTCCCTTGATTATCCCTTGATAAGTCAACCCAGTAGCCGAAGAGCCAACAGCAACATTCAATTCAACATGAAATTTTTCGCCAGATAACATTTGAGAAAAGTGATTAAGGTCAGTATGAGACTTAAGTTCTACAAAATTAGAAGGCGAAACAAAAATACGATTAAAACCATCAACCGTTACAAAAGACCATTTATTAAACGGAAGAACATACGTTCCAAAAATATCTTTTATATCGTTATAGCTATAAAGTAAATCATCATCAGAAGCAGAAGCTTTAAACGGAGCAGAACGCCGAGGCGCTCCAGAAGGCTCATCAACTATATGATAATTAGATACATAACGCCCATCGGGAATCCATGTATCACTAACTGAACTATCCTCTGCGGAAGCTGTTAATAATCCCGTATATAAGCACACAAAGAGCGCAAGCAATAAGGAAGAAATTAACCGTCTGTATTTGAGCATTATAATCACCCCCATAGAGCATATTTACATCGGGCTGAATTGCAGACCCACTATACTCAGCATTGGAATAGACCCACTCATAAACAGGAATAGAGACATCACCGCCACTATAAGACATTACAGAAATACGGTCATTATTGGAATTATAACTCGAATAATTGCCAGTAATGACAGAATATTTAACACCCTGAGGAACGACATATCTATAAGGGCTTGAAGCTGTTATAGGGTCAGCAGAAAACAAGACGTATATCTGCGGCACATCATAACCCGAAGAACGGAAATCGGAATAAGCGAGATAATAAGGATACTCTTTCCGCATGGAAGCAACGAGAGAAGCAATAAAACGCTGTTGAGCATCTGAAAACATTTATACTCCCCTCCCCTATTTCATCCACGTATCGCGCCCACTGGCGGCACGAATGAGAATCCTAATACCAGTAGAGGTTAAAGCAATAAAAAAGCCTATTTGAGCCGCCTGAACCAAAATAGGCGTTAAGACATCATAAATAGCTTGCATATCAAATCTCCTTTTTGAATAAGTCAAAATTATTCGTTCTTGCTCTCCCCTGCCACTCCTGGTTATATCGCTTCATCTTCGCATAGGTATCATACCTTGAATACATCTTTGGAGTGTGAAAGAAAAAAGAGCGACCTTTTACAACAGCCTTTAATTTACCGTCTTCTTCCGTACTCTTTTCACCATCAATAACAACATTATACTGGAAACAACCAAATAAGCAATGACAAGAAACAACATCTTTTATCTGTTCCCGAAGTGGTTTAGCAAGACGCATAAAAACTTGCGAAGTGCCAACAATATGTTTTCGCTGTTTTCTCTGCTGAGAAATCTCAACCATGACATCAATATCAATATTTTTTGATTCAAGAGAATTTAATTCAAGATGAAATTCGTCAATAAAGAATATAACACCATATTCGCCGTTGTTAACATACTTAAGACAGTCAAGGCCAGTATACTCAATACAGACATAATAACCGTCTCCACGATTAATTCGATCAGCTACATACTGCGGAGTGACTACATCTCCAGTGAGATTATCAACAACCACTTTACCGCCGTTATCATCATCAGCCAAAGAGCAGTTAAAAGGCATATCTATAAAAGCCGTGTTCGTACAAAGGATAGCGAGCGGATAATCTTTCAGACAGCGGGTCACATAATCGACCGCCGAAAGCGTTTTCCCGCTCCCCTGCGGACCCGAAAAAATGAGAGTACCGCACGGATCAAAATAGTAGGGGTGTTCTTTCGCAAAGCGCCGCCGAAACTCAATAGTTTCAAAAGCGCCGCCAACATTCAGAGCCTTTCTAAGTCCTTTCTTATACATAAAAAATCACCTCTAAAAGAAAAGGAGCGGTCAAATAAATGACCGCTCCCCCTCTCAACTTAAACGGAAATCTTACCCTTACGGAAAGCGCCCATAATGATTTTGATAACTTTACGAATACCAAACCACATAAGGACAAGACCGACACAAGCACCAACAACTATAGCAAGAATAGAAACTACACTGCCTATGTTAATAGTGCCAGTGACATTGTTGAAGACAGACTGTACAGCGCTAACAGCCTCTGCACCAGTGCCACCCGTTGCGGGGTCTGCCGCAAAAGCAGACACAGCAGAAAGAGCAAAGACACAAAAAGCACAGAACAAACAGCCGATTTTCTTAAGCGCTGAACGCTTCTGCGGACTAAGATTCTTCAGCTTATTCACAGTAAAACCCCCTTTCTCAGAAATGGAAAAATGAAAAGGAAATATATCAAGCAATTGCTTTGATATCAACGAGTGACGTTTTACGACGTCCGAGGCACTCAAATACAAAATCATACTGAGCGCCGAGCTTGAAGCCCTTAACGGTAGAAATCAGCGGAGAATCCGCACGGATGAAAAGCGTGTCGGCAACCTGGCCGACAATGTAAGCAGATTCATCAGGTACAATATCACGGATAAAATGGACTTTTGCACCCTGAACAGGCTTACCGTCTTTGTCAGTGAAATCGACAGACTGAACGCCAACTACTTTTGCTACCATTCTTATTACCCCCTTTCTAATGAAATTTCTGTATTCTATAAATCCCATAATAGAGATTTTATGGGCTGACGCAAATAGTACTCTTGTGTTCTATAACACATTATAGTACTATTTAGTTCTATTGTCAATAGTATTTTTGTGTTCTATGGTAAAATTTCTCTAAAAGGAGTGAAACCATGAACTACTATCAAAGACTAAGAGATATCCGAGAGGATAACGACCTAAAACAAGAAGATATCGCAAAAATACTAAATATCAAACAGACACAATACAGTAGATACGAATTAGGCAAAAACGACATGAATATAGAAAACTACATAAAATTAGCAATATTTTACAATACCTCACTTGACTACTTAACAGGCATAATAGACGAGCCGAGAAAGATATTTCCGAATAAGAAATAGCCCCAAAGCCCCTACAAAACTATACATATTCTACAAAATTTAAACAACTTTAAGTGTAAAATGACAAGTGACAAGTGACAACATGGGGGGGCGTCGTAGTAGCCCCCCCATTTTGCCGCCTGCGGGCGGGGTTTGCCAATAAAAGGAAATCCCAGTAGACGGTAAGCCGCCGACATTGCGGACGCACTCAGGCAAGCAATTAAACAAACTACAGTATGCGCCGCTGCCGATACGGTCGCTCGGTACTTCCGCAACACTTCGTGCCCGTTGTATCGGGACTAAAAAATAAAGCCCCTGTGCACACTGCACAAAGGCTTTTCTAAAATTATTAATGTTTTGTGTAATTCAGGGGAGGGTTAACAGCAAAATTTTGAAATCGACTCAAGGCTTTTGGATTGTACCTATTTCCTTATATATTATAATGTATTACGGGCTGCTGACTCGGTAAGCGGTATTATACCGCCGATATCGGTCAGCGGCTCTTTTGTCAGCTCGATTATATTCACATTATTACGCTGCATAAAATCATAAATCCTGTTATGGTCAACGTGGCTCTCGATCATCCCGTTGAACGCTATGGTATCTTTATCTATTTTGCCGCAGCAACCGCCGATAAAGCCGTAACCGTATCCGCTCAATCGAATGGAGCCTTTGGAAATGAACAAAGTATCATCAAAAAAATTCTGAGCGGCTGCAAACACGGAGTTGTCGTCGGTCATGAGCGCATTCGGGCTGACTACGCAAACCGAGCACCGTGCATATCCTTGATTGACCGATATGACCTTTATAGAATTTTCATCTGCGAATTTGAGCACTTCGGGCGCAACGGTCTTGGGGTTGCATATCAGCTTATCTCCGATTAATGTGCAATTTAAGCGAACATCCGACGGATAGCAATTGCCAATTACTCCCTCGATCTCGACCAGATTAAATTTTAACCTCCACTCCCCTGTGGCAAAAAATCCCTTATGGCAGAAAATGTTATTTCCGCCGAGGTGTAGCAGCTGAATATCTGCATGGGCGTTAATAGGCTCGGGAAGCCGTGTATCAGGCGATATCATCCATGTATTTATACCGAGGGAGCGCAGCTTTTTCGCCGCCTCCCCTGCTCCGCTGCCGAGGGCAACGCTCAGCACCCTGCCATCCGGCAGATTCGGTCGAGCGATGAAACGCTCTTCATATCGCGGCATTGAAAGCTTCGTTGACATTTGACGCACCTACGATTTCAATATTACCCTTGAAGCCGTCCGAAAGAGTTTTCAGATTATGACGGGGTATAATGCAGCGTTTGAAGCCGAGACGTTCGGCCTCTTTGATACGCTGTTCGCAATAGGAAACCGTCCTCAGCTCGCCGCCGAGCCCGATCTCACCGATAACGAGCGTATCATCACGCACGGGGACATCCTTAAGGCTTGAAATAAGCGCTATCGCAACGGAAAGATCGGTCGCAGGCTCATCAAGCCGAAGCCCGCCGACGACATTGACGTAGGCGTCGCTGTTGCTAAAAAAGTAGCCCGAGCGCTTCTCAAGCACGGCGAGCAACATCGACATTCGGTTATAATCAAAGCCGTTTGACATACGCCTGCCGTTGCCGTAGTTGGTCGAGGAAACAAGCCCCTGAACCTCCGCGAGTATCGGGCGGCTGCCCTCCATAACACAGGCTATACAAGTGCCCGCCGTATTCTTCGGCTTACCCGAAATAAGCATAAGCGAGGGGTTCGGCACTTCAACAAGGCCCTTATCAAGCATTTCAAATACGCCGATCTCGTTTGTTGAGCCGTAGCGGTTTTTGACCGCTCTGAGAATTCTGTATGACAGGTGGCGTTCGCCCTCAAAATAGAGAACGCAGTCGACGATATGTTCAAGCACCTTGGGGCCCGCTATGTTGCCGTCCTTATTGACGTGACCGACCACGATAGTAGGTATTCCGAGGCTCTTGGCGCAGTGCATATATAAATTGGTCGATTCTCTGACCTGGGTGACACTGCCGGGCGATGAATTTATCTCCGAAACGCACATGGTCTGTATCGAATCGACTATTACAAGCTGCGGCTTCTCGGCCTTGATATACTCGACAATGGCCTCAACATCCGTCTGGCACATTATAGAGAGCTTTTCGGTAGAAACGCCCAGGCGCTTGGCTCTGAGCTTTATCTGCCTTGCGGATTCCTCGCCTGAGACATACAAAATCTCAAGATTTTGACCGAGGTATTCGCATATTTGCAGCAGAATAGTGGACTTGCCTATGCCGGGGTCGCCGCTGAGCAGCACAAGCGAACCCTTGACAATACCGCCGCCGAGCACACGGTCAAGCTCAGTCATGCCCGTATGAAATCTTATCTCATCATCGGCGGATATCTTGTTTATCCTCTGAGCAAACACACCGCCCGAAGCGGACGGGGTACTTTTCTTTTGCTGCTGCGGGGTGCGTTGCTCCTCATTCATTGTATTCCATTCGCCGCAGCCGGGGCAGCAGCCATACCATTTTGCGCTCTCATAGCCGCACTGGCTGCAAATATAATATGTTTTTGACTTCTGAGCCATTTTTAGCCTCCGAATCGTTTAACTGAATCCTTTTATAAATCAGCGGCCGCTGAGGTATTCCACAACGCCGAGCGCCGTGAGGAACGCCAGCTCACGCTGATAGCCTTCGTCCTTTAGTTTAGCGGTCTCCTCGGCGTTTGAGAGGAAGCCGCACTCGACCATAACGGCGGGCACATTCGCATGATACAGCAGATATATCTCCGTGCCGCTTTGCTTAACTTCACGAGTGTTATCCTTTTGAAGATTTGTGATTATCTGCGCCCGAACAGCCTCGGCAAGCATCTTGGAGCCCGGGTCGTTTTTGGAGTAAAACACCTGAGTTCCGTGATATTTGGAGTCACCGAAATGGTTTTGATGAATACTGACGAACACTGCGTTATCGGTATTCTCGATTATCTTGAGCCTGTTTTTTATATCGGATATTTTCTTTTGACGGATAGTTGTCGCCGACGGATCGTGGATCGAATCGTCATCACTGCGGGTCATCACGGTCTTAACGCCCATCGCGTCGAGCATGAGCCTGAGCTTCTCGGCTATCTGCAGATTCAGCGTTTTCTCGGGCGTGCCGTCCGCCGCACTCGTGCCTCCGTCAATGCCGCCGTGACCCGCGTCAATTACAACAGTGTATTCGCCGAGGCTTGTTGCCGCCGCATCAATAGCGTCATTCATTGTGACAAGACGGCTGCCGACGGTAAGCGTCGCCAAAATGATACACAGAGCCGAGAAAAGCATCAGCTTCACCTTGAGCTGTCTCGGTGCAACTATCTTCATAAAATCACTCCGCACATATTAATTATAATTAATAATATGCGTGTGCGGCGGCTTGCTTGACAGGATTTTAGCCGAGGGTGCGTGAATCTATGTAGCTTTGCAGTATAACAACCGCAGCAACCTTGTCAACGGTTTGTTTACGCTTTTTGCCTCTGACATTTGTTTCATTCAAGGCATTGTGAGCGATAACGGTAGTGAGCCTCTCGTCGACCATGACCGTCTCGATCGAGCTGAATTTCTCGAGAGCCTCGGCAAAGGCGGTGCATTTCTGCCCCCTCTCCCCTATTGAGGAGTCCATATTCTTCGGCAAGCCGACCACAAAGCGCTCTGCCTTGTATTTTGCGGCAAGCTCGGTTATCTCTTTAATCAACTTTTCGGGGTCGCGCTGAGTTATAACGCATACGGGCGAAGCCAGCATCTCCAGTTTGTCGCAGACAGCTATTCCAGTCCTCACATCGCCGTAATCGACTGCCATTATTACCAAATAAACATCTCATTTCTTAAAACTGCGTAGTCTGCACAAGACAAACTACGCAGTCGTTTTATCTTTCGCCTATTAAACCGTTGATAACATCGTTAATGTTGTTTGCGATATCGTTCACGGCGCTGCTCGCCGCCTCAATAACAGATGAACTTGAGCTGCTGCCGGAGCACGAGGTGCATACAGCTGGCAGGCTCGTTATCTTATACCAGCCCTTTTGCGTTGAGCCGCAGTTTGAGCTTGCGAGCTTGCCGGTGCGCGAGCAGAAGCTCTTCTCGACCGTGCCACTACTCTTCGGGAACTGCTTGGCGTCCAGACCCTTGTGGATATCGTCGAACACTCTGAAGAATATCTTGCCGCCGGGGTTGACGGAGGCGTTCAGGGTCTCGGGGCTGTCGAAGCCGACCCAAACCGCCGCAACATAATACGGAGTGCCCGCACAGAACCAACGGTCCTTATCGCTGCTGGTGGTACCCGTCTTGGCCATTATCTGGAATTTGCGGACATTGGAGGCGGTGCCGTAGTAGCTCGTGTCGACCGTCTGAAGCAGCTCGCACATTATGTCGGAGGTCTCCTCGGATATCGCACGCTGGCTTGCGGGATTCTCATTGCTGAGGACTATCTCGCTGCCGCTGCTGTTGGTTACTTTATAATACGCATAGGGCTTGTAATAGAGGCCGCCGTTGCCGAATGTGGCGTATGCCGCCGCCATTTCAACGGTAGTCGTGCCGTTGGTAAGAGCGCCGGTCGCAAGCGGCGAAAGAGTTCTGTCCTCTTTCTCGTCAAGCCTCGAGAGGTGGAAATTATCTCTCAGAAAGTTGAACGAATTATCAATGCCCACATCGTAATTGATTATCCTTGCGGGCACGGTATTCAGCGACTTCTGAATAGCATATTTGACCGTGACGTTGTTGCCCGATCCGAGCGATTTATCGACGTTGTGCGGCCAAAGCGAACCGTTGACAGCGATAGCATAGTCCTTGATCATGCTCGAATAATTGTAGATATTCATATCAATAGCGGGCGCATAGGTCGCAAGCGGCTTTATTGTCGAACCCGGCTGACGATAGGAATTTGCAGCTCTGTTGAGACCTCTGTTCTGCGTTTTTGCACCTGCCTGACCGACCATTGCAACAATCCTGCCCTGATAATCCATGATAGTCATTGCGGACTGAACCTTTGAGCCGTCCTTTTTGCTCACCATATCGGGGAAAGACTTCCTGTTGACATAGACATCCTCAAGAGTTGCCTGCACATCGAGGTCAACCGCGGTGTAGATCTTAAGGCCGCCGTAATATATCTGATTGGTTGCCTGCTGCTTCGAGTAGCCGTATTTCTCCATAAGGTCGTCTCTGACAGCCTGGATAACATAGTCGACGTAGAAGCTGTTTATAACCTTCTCTTCCTCATTTGCGGTCTTGGTATCCTTTATCTTATCGCTGGGGACATAATCGGGGCTGTTGGTGAAGATCAAATTCTCAGTGGTAGCCGCATTATATTCTTCTTCATTAAGGCAACCTTTGCCCTCATCATACATGAGCTTGAGGCAGTGATTTCTTCTCTTTAAGTTCTCCTCAGGGTTGAGAAGAGGGTTATACTTGGTCGGGGCTTTTGTGATAACCGCAAGGCAGGCGCATTCGGCCGCGTCAAGCTCGCTGACGTCCTTGCCGAAATACTTCTCGCTCGCCGTCTTAACTCCGTAGCAGCCGCTCCCGAGATAAAGAGTATTGAGATAAGCCTCGAGTATAACATCTTTATTGTAATTCTCCTCAAGGTTCAGCGCCATAAGTATCTCACGGTACTTTCTGACTATCGTGACCTCTTTGTTATTGGTGACATTTTTTATAAGCTGCTGAGTGATGGTCGAGCCGCCCTGACCGATATTTGAAGGCTTGAGGATAACGCCGAAGGTCCTTATCCAGTCAACGCCGTGATGCTTCATAAATCTCGTATCCTCAAGGGCGATAAATGCTTCCTTGAGGTAAGGCGACATATCGTCGAGGTCGACCCAAACTCTGTCCTCCTCGCCGTGAAGCCTTGCAAGCTCCACCGTAGCCCCGCTCTTGTCATATGCATAGACAAACGAGGTTTGGTTCTGATTCGCCTTATATTCATCGAGGTTGACCACGAGGTCGCCCTTGACATAGACTATCGCGCTCACAAGCACCGTTGTCACAACGACAAGCACCGTAAGCACACAGGTAGCAAGGATACCCCATAGAATATATGCTTTTTTAGTCAGATTCTTGGGGCTCTTCGGCTTCTTGGCCGCTTTAGCGGTTTTACCGTTATTATTCAAATTCTTCGGACCTCCTTACACATTCCTATGACATATTAAAGCGAAAAGACTTTAACAGTTCATTAAAAAAGCGTAAAAATTTAACTTATTTATTCAGAATCGCCCTAAGCGAGCCTATGCTGTTCCTTATGCCGTCAAGCCTCTCGGTAACCTCGGCACGGTCGATATCCTGCCGCTCGATCTCTTTGGGCGAAACAGACTTCTCCGCCTGCGGCTCTGCGCGCCGCTGCTCGGCAGTTATCCCAAGCGCGGTTTCAATGGCCGCAAGCCTTGAATCCACGGTGTCGAGCTTCGACATCATCTGTTTCATTACCGACATGAGCGAATCAAAATCGGCTCTCAACTCGGCATTCTCTTTTTGGAGCTGTGCGAGGCGCTTTGTATCCGAATCATGCTGCTCAATGAGATTATTGATATAAAAATCGGTCTGATCGGTATCATAACCCTCGATGCACACATCTATTTTAGGCGGTTTCATCATATCACCCTTATGTTATTTTAGTTTATCACGGTATTTAACGCTGTTTGACAGGAATCCTATGAGGATAAGCAGCAACCAAACAGGCAGGAATACTATCAGAATGAGCGCCGCGGCAATTATCAGCGGCAAGCCCTTTTTACTCTTTTTGACCGTCTCGGACGTAGCGGGCTTCTCAACTATCTCCCCCTGCTCACCCTGCGGATAATACCGCGGTATCGGAAGTTTCGCCGTGTAGGAATCTATATTTGCGTTATAGAGAAGCGGCTCTATAAGCTCCGTGGCGCTGCCGGCGACCTTTGTTATTTTCTTCATATCAATATGAAGTATGCCGAGGATGCTGTCAATGATATGCAGCAGCCCGACTGTTATTTTATAAACAGGAGTTTCGGGCGGATACTTGCTCTCGCCGCCGTAAAGGTTGAGCACAAGCTCGGTTACGATATCCACGACTTTGACATTCTTGATATCCGCATAGTCCTCTTTTTTAAGACCTGTTTCTTTTTTAGTCCACCTTGCGACTGTGCTGACTTTAAGAGAATTCAGAAATTTGAATATCGGCTTGATTATCCAGCCGAATTTATACACGAGCTTCGGCTTGATACTGATAGAAACAGCCATATCGGCGAGCCTGTCCACATCCGTGGCGGCGACCTCTATCATTCTGCGGATTATGCCTATAAGCTGTTGCCCGAGAGCGTCATGAAGTTTGATACCCTTGTCACGGAAAGATTGCGGCTCCGAGACATAATCGGTGGTAATATCGACGTCATCCGCAAAAGTAACCGTCCTCATAACTCCGGGGTATCCTATCGGCGAGCCGGTGCAGATATCATAGAGACGGTTGCCCCTCTTGCTGCAATGATCCGAGATATTGTGAATGTGGGTATGACCCGTGAAAATAAAGCTGACGCCGATATCTGCAAGCTGCTCAATACGAGCCTCATAATCGCCGAGCATATCGCCCTTGCCTATCATCGCATATATCGGCGACGGCGCAATGAGCGGGTGATGGGTCATGGCTATTATCATCTGACCGTCGCGCCTTGCACGCTCGGCTTCGGCGGTTATCCATTCAAAGCATTCGTCGGAGAAGCCGCTCTTGCCGTTTTTATTTGTATCGTCGTTCAGCGCAAAGAGGCGGTAGCCGTCGCTTAACTGAACAACATATGACATGCTCTCGCGGTGAACGGAAATTGCTTCATTCGGACCGAATTCACGGTACATATCAAAGAGCATATCGCGAGTAGCGGTGGGCACTTCGATTTTTTCGTCGCCTCTGTAAGCCGACGTAACCCCGTTCTTTCTGAAATCGTGAGTGGCGGTTATCACATAAACTCTCTTGCCCGACTCTTTAAGGCGGCGAAGCTTTGCGATCATTTCTTTGTGAGACTCAAGATCGCCGTTGCTTGTAAGATCGCCGCATATAAGCACTATATCGCTTCTCTTATCCGCCGATATCTGAGCAAACGCAGCATCAAGCACCTCGCCGCTCTCGGCAAGCAATATCTGGCTTTTTGAATTGGCTCTGTCGTATGCCTTGCCCTCAAATCCGTTTTTGAGCGAATAGAGGTGAGTATCGGTGAGCACCGTAACAGTAAGAGGTGAACGCTTCATTTATCCGTCATTCCTTTTAGCTATGTCTTGCAGATTCTTATAACTTATCGCCATTGATTCGCGGGGGTCGATCTCGCAGACATCCTGCTCGATAACAATATATTTGACGCCGGTTTGCTTACAGGTGTTGTAAATGGCGTCGAGATTGAGATTGCCCGTGCCTATCTCGGCGAAGGTCGGCTTATCGCCTGCGAATTTATAGTCCTTGAAGTGGCACACTTTCATTCTGCCCGCTATCTTCTCGATATAATCGCAGGGATTCACGCCGCCGTATTGAAACCAATAGGTGTCGCCGATGAAGCCGAATTCCTCGGGGCGGGTCTCCTCGATAAGCATATCATAAATACGTCTGCCGTTATCGAGCTTAGCAAACTCAAACGCATGATTGTGGTAAGCGAACTGCAAGCCGTTCTCATGCATACGCTTGCCGATCTCGCTTGTTATTCTGATGAATTCGCCGAGCGCTTCGACGTCCTTGCGGAACTCCTCGGGCATACTTCCGAGGCCGATGGTATCACAGCCGAGCATCTTATGTTCCTTCATCAGAGTGTCAAGGTCATTACGCATTCTGTCAAAAGGAACATGGGTAACGCAGACATCCATATTATACTTCTCACACAGATATGCGACTCTCTCGGCGGGGATGGGACCGATGCCCGATATCTGTATCACGTTTATGCCGATGCTGTCCAGATACTTAAAAGTCGCTTCGCAGTCCTCATATGTCTTGATAAAGTCGCGCAAAGTATAGAGCTGAGCTCCGAGTTTTATCGAATTCATAACAGCACTCCATAATATATAATAATAAATTTATTATATTATATTACTTTCAGACATAATATGCAAGTTTTAATCGGAATAAAGTACCGAAAATATGTGATTTTTACTGCCTAAAGACGCAAAAATGCCGCCGACTCCTCAAAAGCCGACGGCAGAATTCAAAGAATTATGCAGATAAGCCCGCTGCATCCCTCATTAATTATCCTCTCAAGCGTCTCCTGTATCTTGGCTCTGGCGTCCGAGGGCATACGATAGAGCTTATTGTGAAGCCCCTCATTGACGAGCTCGTGCAGCGAAGTGCCGAAAATATTTGACTCCCAGATCATCGCCGGATTCTCTTCAAACTCCTTGAGCAAATATTTTATCAGCTCCTCGGACTGTGACTCCGAGCCGACTATCGGCGCGACCTCCGTCTGAATATTCGCTTTCATTATGTGCAGCGACGGCGCGCTCGCCCTGAGTCGAACTCCGTATCGTCCGCCCTGCTTCACTATCTCCGGCTCCTCAAGCGTCAGGTCGTCGATATCAGGCAGGACAATGCCGTAGCCTGTCGCCTCCACCTCATCGAGGGCGTCACGGATGCGTTTATAGCCGCTCTGAGCCTGCGAAAGCTCCTTCATACGCTGCATAAGCTCCTGCTCATTGCAGACCGCTACTCCCGTTTCCTCCTCAAGAATTTTAAAGAACAGATACGGATGCAGGTTGACGATTATTTTCGCGCTGCCCGTCGCAAGATCCATGCTGCCGACTGACGACGAGCCGACATATTCGCATTCCGAAACACCGTCGGTGAACTTTTTGATATCGCGCACTCTGCGGAGCTTTGCTGCCGCGGCGCTTATCTCGCCGAATACGCTGCTGCGAAGCCAGTGAGTCTTATCAAGACCCGTTATCCAGCCGGGCAGATCTACCTTTATCTCTTTAAGCGGAAATTCGCACAGCACCTGCGAGAGTATATCAACTATCTCATTCTGAGCCAGTTCAAGGCAGTTCACCGCCATGACGGGCACGGAGTATTTATCAGTCAGCTTTGCGGCAAGCTCCTGCGCCGCCTGCGACTTCGGTTCCATACAGTTGAGCAGCACGACGAACGGCTTATTGAGCTCGTTCAATTCGTTTATCACTCTTGCCTCGGCCTCGGCATATTCGCCTCTCGGGATATCACTTATCGAGCCGTCGGTTGTAACGACAAGCCCGATCGTTGAATGCTCGGTGATCACCTTTTGAGTGCCTATCTCCGCCGCCATATTGAACGGTATCTCGTTGTCAAACCAAGGCGTTTTGACCATGCGCGGGCTTTCATCCTCAATGTAGCCGAGAGCCGACGGCACGATATAACCGACACAGTCGATCATACGCACCTTCATCCTAGCATTTGAGGGTAGCGCTATTTCAACGGCGTCCTCGGGTATAAATTTCGGCTCGGTGGTCATTATCGTTTTGCCGCCGGAGGATTGCGGCAGCTCGTCATTCGCTCTCTCACGGCGCTGGGGATCCTCAATATTCGGCAGCACCATCGTCTCCATAAATTTTTTGATAAATGTTGATTTGCCGGTCCGCACAGGGCCGACAACGCCGATATAGATATCACCGCCGGTCCTTGCGGCTATATCACGGTAAATATTGTTGCTCGCCATCGCTCATCCTCCGAATTACATTGAAATTTTCGCTTTGCTATAGCGTATGCAAAAGCAGGACAATGTATGACCGAGGATGAGCTAATTTATTACAGCTTGACTGTCACGATATAATTACCGCAGTTGTCGGGCGATATCACGACGCTGCCGAATTCTTTCGGCATCTGCAATTCACCGCCGCTTTGCTTTGAAATGACATAGCCGTCATACAAGTAGAATTCACCGATTTTAAGGCTGTCCAAATACTCCTCAAGAGTCAGGCAGTTATCGCTTATCAGCGCCGAATGCGGCTGACCCACATAGCGGATATGCCACGGCTCATAGTCGTAGCCGGTGATACTTTTCCTGTGCTTTGGATAGCGGATTATAAAGCCGTAATCGCCGCAATGCCTATTGACAAATTTGCCCTCATCGGATTTAAGGAAGCCCTTGCCGGCATAATATTTTACATAGACATCAATGCCGAGGCCCGTTTCGTGCTCGCTTGTACCCGGCTTTGCGGCAACGCCGTCGTTATCGGCGTCATATATCTCCTTTTGATGCTCCGAGTCGCGGTAAGCGCTCATTATAAGCAGCTTTTGACCGAATTTATCGTTGACCGTCTCACGCAGCACCGAGAAGCTCTGCAAAACGCATTCGTCAAGATAAGCCTCGGTATTCTCGAATTTAACGACCGTCGCAGCGAAGTCCTCCGGCAGCGAATGCTCGCCGTTCACAAGCATCAGCGACCTGTCAAACGTAACACGGCCGTCGTTTTTCAATTCATCAACCGATATCGCCGTAAAGTTCCTTGCGCTGTATCTGTCGAGCTTAAACTGTCTGTATGTAATAAATAATGTCACTCCCGAAACGAGGATCACCGCCGCGCCGAGAAGGAGCAAAAAGTATTTAACGCCCTTTTTCATAATATAAAAACACCGCCTTTACTATCAACAGTATAAGGCGGCACTTCTTCAAAGGACTTACGGAAATATTAAGAAAAAATAACAAAAACGGCGCCTCCGAGAGACGCCGAACGGAATTTACAGGCTGTATACGCCGGACTGCATGACCGCATACTCAACATCGCCGACACGGAAATATTTATAAACCGGCTCGTTAAAAACGCAGTAATCGGCATCGGTATAATTATCAAGACCGATAGTCCTTATCTTATATGAATTCGCATTGCAGATAAAGAGCTTATTATCATATACAGAGATATGGGTCGGGTGGCAAAAAGCCTTTGCGCTCGGGCTGCCTATACGGAATTCGGTGCGGTTATGCTTGACAGAATAATTGATTATGGCGTTTGAATCGGGTACGGCGAGCCACAGGTCGGTGCCGACCACAGCGGGCGAGCAAGCGGGGTTATCGAGATACTCCACGCTGCATTCGGAGACTATTTCTCCCCCGTTGCCGATAACGAGGAGCCTGCCGTCCTGATATGAAACGACTCGCGAATTACTCATAACGGCAACGGTGCAGGTGACAAAGTCGCCGAGCTCACGGGCGATCACCGCCGCATTATCGCCGAATTTATACTTTATATATGAAATTATCGGTATCTTTTCAAACAGGTCGATCTCCTGATTGTAGAGATAAAACATCACCGCGTCGCCGCCCTCGGGCAGCGTCTCTCTGCAAGCATAAGTAAAGCCCCGCTCAAGCGGAACTATATCAAGCAGATCGGCATTAAATAACTTCTGCACTTCTAGCATCCTCCGATAATCAAACATCGCCCCGCCAAGCCGTATACGGCCGAAAGTAACCTGCGGTTAAGCAGGTGGGTGCCTCCCGAAGCTCTCACGCTCCCTTCGTCCGCCCGAGGGCGGGAGGTCTGCAATCCATCATCGGAGAGCGGCTCCCTAATTAAAGTGTGTTGGGTTACATATTGACCGTAAATCTATCGCACAAGGCAGGGCGCTGCCATAGAACTATTTATTCTTCCTCTTCAAAATCAAACATCTCAGCGAGTCTCTCTTCAAACGCGGAGCCGACCTCGTTGAATTCCTCGTCATCCTCAATGGGGCAGAGATATGTTTCGCCGTTTTCCTCCTCGACTTTGAGAATGATAAGCTCGTCATCGCCCTCGGTTATTTTGTCGGGCGACTCAGGCAGAGGCAGGAGCGCCACATAGCGGCCGCCGTCGGTCTCTATCCTGTCAAGCTCCTCAAAAATATGCTCTTTGCCGTCCTCGTCAACGATACTGACGATATCGGGAGTGTATTCTTCGTTCATCGCAATTTATCCTTTCATTTCACTGGTTATATTTTAACCTTTTCTCGCTATTTAGTCAATAGCAAATAATGATAAGCACGGATTTTATAAATATTTTCAACATTTATCAAAAATACTATTGACATTGCACAAACAATGTGATATAGTAAAGGCGAGGAAAGGAAGATGAGATACTTCCCGAAACCTCTTAACCATAGATTTGTCCGTCACAGGTCAAAAAGATGGTAACCGAATAAAGGAAAGGCGGCGATACCCGATGTACCAAGCGGCATCACAGCTCGCAGCCGAAGCCGACAGCTAAAAAGCGGTGTTACTCGCGGCAGCTTCAGTAATAAAGAAAACTGCAAGAGCCGAAAAACCGCAGATCATGGCGATATGAGCCAAAAATGGCGGCGGCTGCGAGCAAAATAAAATTGAATACAGTGATAAATATACGGCTGTTGCTTATCGGCAACAGCCTTTATTTTATGCGTGAAAGCTGTAAAGTTAATTGTCTGTTAACAAATATTAACATTTACTGTATTGACTTTAGTGTCAATCTCTGCTATAATCCCCGAAGATTAATGTCATTTTATGAAATTAATTTGAGGAGATTGTGTATGTTAAAATCAAATAATGTTACCCGCAAGCGTTGCTTCGTCTTCGCTTTAATTGCCTTTGCCGTTTTCGCCTTGCTCGTATTCCTATTCCCATACTCAGGCGATGATTGGGCGTGGGGCAGCGAGATCGGAATCGAGCGGCTGGAAAATCATTTTGACAACTACAACGGCAGATATGCAGGCAACCTGCTTGTCATGGCGCTCACCCGCAGCAAGCTGCTTGATATCATTGTCACAGCCTTTTCGCTTGTGTGCGTTTGTGTCTTCCCGAAACTCTACTCGGGCTCGGACAGATTTGCCACTCTGCCGCTTGCCTTTACTCTGTTTCTGCTGACTCCCAAAACCATCTGGGCGCAGTCGGTTGTATGGACTGCAGGCTTCTCAAATTATATCCCGCCCATTCTGCTCCTTGTGCTTTATCTGATAATCGTAAGGAATATTTTTGAGGACGGGGCACCGCAATACAACAAATTTCTGCCGACCGTAACAGCTGTTACGGGCTTCACCGCCTCGCTGTTTATGGAGAATGTTACTATCTACGGTCTGGCTCTCTCCGCTGCGGTAATTATTTTTTCTTTCGTCAAATACAGGCGATTCTTTGCTGTGCAGCTTACCCACCTTGCAGGCTGCATAGCGGGGACGGCTTTGATGTTTTCAAACTCTGTATACGTTGAAATTGTAGGCGCAAAGGACGGCTACCGCTCAACTGCAATTAGCGAAGGTCTGCTCAACACATTGATAACACATGTAAACACCATAGTAACGCACTACTTTGTCAATAACATTCCGATGATCCTTGCCGTGACCGTTTTGTGCTCGGCACTTGCATTTATATTTATCAATGACAGCAATTACGGCAAAAAACAAAAAGCGGCAAAGGTATCAATAATTATAAATATTGTTTCATTTGCGTTGATCCTCCTGAAGAGACCTCTCATGCTGCTTGCGGGCGGCAGAGGCGCAGCTGTATTCAATCTCATTGCGCTTTTAGCGGTGCTTGCGCATTTTTGCACCGTTTTTGCCCTCGTTATCATTTGCATTGAGGACAGAAACAAGATGCTCAAGAGCCTGTTTATGCTTCTGAGCATTCCCGTGCTCATCGCTCCCCTGCTCATTGTCAATCCCATCGGGCCGAGGTGCTTCTTCCCGCCGTATTTCATCGGCATCATCTTCTGCGTATGCTTATTCGATTATATAACGGACATCGTTTCGCTGAGTGAACGGCAAGTTTTCACAATGAATACGGCGTTCTCCGCGGCGGGAGCGACAATGCTTATATTCATGCTCGTCATATATGTACCCATTCATTCTTATGATGTAAAGAGAAATGAATACGCCGTAAAGCAGGCGGAGGCGGGCTACGAGACCGTGACCCTCTGCAAACTGCCGCACAAGGCGTATGTCTGGACGGGCGACCCTGATAAAAAGCCCTGGAACACAAGATACAAGCTCTTTTACGGGCTAGATCAAAACATCACCTTTGAATTCCTTGACTGCAAGGAATTCGACAAATGGGCAAGTGAATTCGATAAGGAGATGTCAGAGAAATGAGATTATCTTTAATTATTCCGTGCTATAACGAAGAGGGCAACGTCGAGAATTTCTTCAGCGAAGTAAATCGGGTCTTTGACGGCAAGGTGGAGGATTGCGAATTTGTATTTGTCAACGACGGCAGCAAGGACAAGACTTATCAAAGGCTCAAGAAGCTCTATAACGACGAAAAGGATAACAGCAATATACAAGTTATCAGCTTCAGCCGCAATTTCGGCAAAGAGGCCGCTATTTACGCAGGACTAACTAAATCGACGGGCGACCTTGTGTGTCTTATTGACGCCGACCTCCAGCAGCGCCCCGAGGTAGTGCTAGAAATGCTCGACGTGATGAATTCGGATGCGGATATTGACTGCGTCACTGCTTATCAGGATAAACGCAAGGAGAGCGCCGCGATCTCATTCCTGAAATCGTCGTTTTACAAGCTCATCAACAAGATCTCCGACGCTGAATTTGTCAACGGCGCCTCAGACTTTCGCCTGATGAAGCGCACAATGGTGGATGCCGTGCTGCAAATGACGGAATTTCACAGATTCTCTAAAGGAATTTTCAGCTATGTGGGCTTCAACACGAAGTACATCCCCTACACAGTCGCCGAACGTGAAAGCGGCGAGTCAAAATGGAGCGTTAAAAAGCTGACAAAATATGCTTTCGAGGGCATTTTCGCTTTCTCTACAACGCCGCTGAAAATATCGACCTTTGTCGGGCTGTTATCGGCGCTCGGCTCGCTCGTTTATTTGATAGTGATCTTAGTCATGAAATACGGGTCAAACGCCGCTATCCCATCTTATTCGGCGGTGATAGTGCTGCTGCTCCTTGTCGGCGGACTTATCCTATTCTGCCTCGGTATAGTCGGCGAATACCTCTCAAAGATGTATGTGCAGGTCAAAAACCGCCCGGTCTATATAGTTAAAGAGCACTTAAACAGCAGCAAAAAATAAAACACTTTGCTTAAACGGCGTGGCTACGGTCACGCCGTTTTATATTGCCGTATAAAAGAAACCTCTCCGCAGAGAGGTTATAATAGAATCACAGCGTTATCCAAAACCTTTTCAGATCTATGCCCTCATCAGGCTCGTGTATTGTGCATTCATAAACGCCGCCGTTTGCAAGGATAGTCTTTTCGCTTCCGATATTTCCGTCGGCACAAGAGACAAGCACTTTATCAATCCCGATCTCACGGCAAAACTGTAGAGCCATTCCGAGCATTTCCTTGGCGTAGCCTTTGCGGCGTTCGCACGGTCTTACCGAATAACCGATATGACCTCCGTATTTTTCAAGATAGTCATCAAAGCAATGCCTTACCTGGATCATCCCGACCAGCTTGTTATCAGCCTTACGGATGCACAGGAATTGCGTAGCGGGAACCAAATGAGGCGGAACATTTTTCGGGTCTTCATAATCTATGCAGACTTTTATATATTCTTCGGTATCCTCTGTCCGCCTGAGAGGGCCCGTTCCGCCCATAGAATCGCCCGCGTCAAGAAACTCTTGTCTGTATTCGGCGATCTGACCCGCGTATTCACTTGCAGGCCGCGTCAAAATCAATTCTTCCATAACAAAATATCCTTTTCTTTGCATATGCAATATTTTTATGTCAGCCCTCGGTGCGCTCTTAGCAAAACACCTTATAATTCAAGCACGGAATCGAGGCAAAGCGTGAGCGCATACTCGTATGCGCCACCGCCCCAATTTCTCGCGTCATATTTATCGACATCGGCAAGGCTGTCCGCTGTATAAAGGATCATCCCAAAAGACGTGTTTCTGAAAGCGGCACACGCAGCAAGCGCAGAGCACTCCATCTCCACCACAGAGCATCCCTCGCTTCTGCGATATGCTACCATATCTCTTGTCTCACGGTAGAAACCGTCGGTAGACCATGTAATGACTTCTTGATACTTCATGCCGTGCTCAAGAATGGTCTTTTCGATTGCTTTTCTAACCGCTTCATCAATTTCAATAAAGCGAGACGGGGGTGCATAGTGGTATGAAGCTCCCTCGTCACGAAGCGCCTTGCACGGCACAAGGAAAGTGCTCTCCTCAAATTTCTCAAGAGCGCCGCAACTGCCCGCAGAAATTATCTCACGCACGCCGTAGCCGATAAGCCAATCAAGTAATTGCACGGCGGCGGCAGCCCCGACAGGAGCTTGGCAGAGCACGATCTCCTCATTTTTATATTTCGTTACATAGATAGGATAATTCTTTGTCGCGCTGATATAGCACGATACTTGTCGGGTATCGGTCATGTCGGCATACGCATCTATGTATTCACCAAGGAAAGCAAACACACATTTCTTAGGCAGCTTCAAATCCAGCCCTTCATGCTTGGGGCTGATGACTGCGGTTCGATCTGTATCAAACTCAAGAATGGGTATCTCATTTTTTATAACACTCATACTGTTTCCTCATACATTGACACTCAGTAAGCCTATGACCCCAAGTCCAAATTCCGCTTTCGCTTATCATATCAGTCCATGACCCGCTTTCAGTTTAGTTTCTCCCACTCGGCAAGGCGGTCGATATCCGCAAGGCGAAGGCGTTTGGAGACGACATAGGTCTTGAGCCCGCTGTCGGCGTTGCGTTCGCCGAAGGCACCGTAGGTCGAGGTGACTATAGTGTCGTCGGGCAAAACGACATTGCCGCAATAGCCGGTGTCGTCGCCCGCCACCTCCTGCGGCTCAAGGTGCTCCTCGGTGCAGACATGGGCGAGCTTTATCCTGTATTGGCCCTCGCCGCCGTGCAGATCCTCATATCTGCCGACCCAGGCGACCCAGCCCTCGCTGAACCAACCCCGTTCTGCTTTATCGGGGGCGTATATCATCAGCTTCTCGGGACTGCGTTCGATTGAGCGGATGGTTATAAAAAGTCGGCCGTCCGAGGTGTAATCCGCCTTGTGGCGCTCGCCGTTCAGGGCGCTCGGAGCAAAGACGGGAGCAGACCAAGTCTCGCCCTCGTCGGTCGAAAACGACAGGAGCGAATTATAATTTTTATCGTTACTGCGTGCAATCAGGCAAAGCTCGTCGCCCTTACCGCAGTCGGAGCGTATAACCTCAACCTCGCACATATTCGCCGCTTTCTCTATCTCGCGATGCTCGGCGAAATACGGAACAGGCACGCTCCAAACAGGCTTGCCGCCCTCAAAGGACAGAATAGTCTTGTAATTCACAAAATTGCGGTCGTGAAAAAAGCCCATCCATTTATCGACAAATCTGCCGCCCTCCTTGAGCCTCGTGAGCGAAGCCATGGCAACGATCGGCAGGTAATCATAGCCGTCCTTTTTGCCGAAGCAAAGCTCAAATTCACTCCAATGCTCGCCCTCATCATCCGAAAGCGAAAAATTGAAGCCGCCGACCGAGCCTAAGCCGTCGTTCCAATCGGGGTTTGCAGAGACCAAAAGGAGCTTATCGGGCGTGCCGTCGGAGAATTCAAGGCGGTAGACCGTCGGCGTTTCGCGTGAGGTCTGCCAAGAGGCGGGCTGATTCTTTAAGCTGTCGGTATAGCTCTTGCCGCCGTCGTGGCTGAGCCTGCTTCTGACTGCGCCCTTGCCGTGACCCGAGGGATAGACGGTCAAAATATCGCCGTTTTTAAGCAGCACGGAATCCGGGTGACCGATATAGTCGAGCCCGTCGTCGACCGTTACAAGGTCAAAAAGATAGCCAAGCTCCTCGGGCAGGCCCTCGGGGCGCAGGTCAAGTCTTATATTCGGGAGAGAATAATCCCCCGCTCCGTTCAATTTTGCGTTGTGATTCATATCATTTAGCCCTCACTCTGAATACTCTGACGCCATGTGCGGGCACGGCCGCCTCGATCTTATCACTGATTACAAATTCTTTGCCGCTCCAAAGGTCTTTCGCCGTATATACCTCGGCAAACGGGGTGTCAACAAAAGTCCTGCAAATTATATCCCTGACAGGCTGCTTCATTCGAGTTGGAGAACCTGCCTTATTAAGGAAGCAAACTGCAAATTCGCCGCCCGCAAGCGGCTTGACAAGCACATCCTCGGCGCCGTTGGTCTTTATCCTGCGGCACTGCACGCCGAGAGCATCCTGATCTACCGCAATCATCTCGCGATTGGCGACTATGGAATAGACGGGATTCGCCGTGTCCGGAGTGCCGTCCTGCTTCACAAAATGCCTGATATCATTGCCAAGGATTAGCGGCGCGGCCATCATGCACCAAAGGCTGAAATGCGCCTTGTTCTCCTCGTAACTGAGCTCGCCGTTGCCGACCTCAAGCATATCGGGGTCGTTCCACGCTCCGATACCCGCGTATTTATAGAGCAGCACATTTATCTCATATATGCCGATAACCGACGCCCACATCGGCTTGATATCGGCTGTGGTGCGCCAAAGATTGCCCGCCTTTGCGCCCCAGCGCCACGGGAAATTGAAGCCCCATTCGCATATGGAGAACACTATCGGCTTCTCGGGCGTGCCGTGCTTCTCGGCGTACTGCCGTGTGGCTCTTTTAAGCTCCGCACCCATATCCGTATACTGAATTGCGGCGCTGTCCTGCTTCGAGGCAACGGGATTATAAATCGAGACAGTGTTCACACCGTCGCGCAGTCTTATCCGCACCTGATGCCTGCCGTCGGGGGTGAAACTCTTAGTGGCGGGCAAGGTGGTCTTGTATCTCTCTTCGCCGTTGACGATTATCTCGAGATACTTATTGCAATTATTCTTTTTCCTTATGCACAAAGTGAGTATGTACTCGCCGTCACCATCGGCAACAACATTATTGAAATCACATCTGCCTGCATTTGCAGACAGACCCGTGATACAGCATCCGCTTGCGAGCTTCGGGTCGTCAACAATGCGGGCTTCACCGCTGAGAACGGCTTCGCGCGCCGAATACGCCCTCTCCTCAGAGCTGCCGATCTTTGATACGGTTATTTTCTCGATATCGGGAGCTTTGGACGGGATGGGCACATTGTGGCAGAAATCATATTTGAAGTATTCCACTCCCCACTCGGCAAAGGTATCTGCGTCGACAGCCTCGTTACCGAGGCTTGCCGGCAGATCCTCACAGGTGAGAGTGCCGTTTGAGGTATATATGCCGAGCTTTGCGCCGAGAGCGTTTACGCGCTCGACAAGTGCCTTTATGCCGCTCGGGAATTTGACAAAATCGCCTTGCAGCCTGCCGTCGGCATCGCGCATCGAGGACTGCCAGCAGTCGTCGATATTTATATAGCAATAGCCGCAGTCGAGCAGACCGCTGTTTTTCATAGCGAGAGCCGTTTCATATATCAGCTCTTCATCTATTTTATTTCTGAAGGTATTCCAGCTCGACCAACCCATCGGCGGGGTGAGTGCCGCGCCGTTATCATAGGGCTTATCGGCTCTGTAGGTCAGTCTCATTGAATTCACCGCTCTTTTTGCGGCAGAGGTCGAGGCGGCTACACCCTTATCTTTTATCGCTTTAACTGCGGCGGTGATGCCTTCAAGAGAAAACAGCTTTGCCATTATATTCATCCTTTCGGTCGGTTATTTTAACACGGGAAGCGCATATTCAAACCCGTCGTAGTCGAAGCTATCGCCAAACGAGGCGGGGTCGATAGTGTCGATATTATAGATAGTCACAAGTTGCAGCTGATAGAGCGGGAATTCGACCGCCTGCTCCATGACCTGATCGAGAAGATTTGAGACCATGGACGCCCTCGCGGAAAGACCTATAGCCGAGCGGATGCCCGCAGTCAGCTCATTTATCTTGTTATCGTTTACGGCGGTTTTGTTGAGAGTGCCCGCCGAATTATAGTAATCATATTTATCGCTCGTTGCGCCGTCGGGGACGGAATCTATCCAAATATCAGCCTTACCCGATGTTATGGCGGCGTCAAGCCCTGCCGCATCTGCGACAACGATATTCAGCGTTATCCCCTTCTTAGAGAGCAGAGTTTTATATTCGTTGAGCGCCGCAACGGTCAATTCATCCGCATCGTTGAGGTAATACGCTGTGAACGCTTTGTTAGGGGCACCGTTGACTATCTCATAGGCCGAGTATGAGCTCTCGGTATAATACGGCTGAGTGAGATTAGCGGGATATTCGTCAAAGCGTACGCTTAGCGGGCGATATGGGACGGTATAATAAGTCCCGACCGCACTCTCCACCGAGCTTTTCACGCCGCTTGCAAGGCCGCAGAGGGCTTTTCTGAGGAAATTGTCAACTGTCCTTGTATTAAAGAAGAGAGATGTGTAGCTGTCCTTATCCGAAACATAGTATTTGACCTTGTCGGCGGTGAGCTTATTTATCAGCTCGGCGGTCGCCGTCGTGGTAACGACATCCACCTTACCGTTGAGAACGCTCTGACCCGGATCCTCCTCCTTGGCGGCGAGGTCAATGAATTTCAGAGAACCAAAAGCGGGTTTACCGTCAAAATAATAATCGTTGGCTGTCAGCGAAACCTCGTTATTGCTGTGGTCGATAACGGTATAAGGCCCTGAGCCTACGGCAAAGCCGGTCATCTGCTTGACCTTATCCGCCTGCCCCTTGACATAATCGACCGAATAATACGCCTTCGACACTACAAGGGCATTCAGACGGGAGACGGCATTGATATTGCGTGAATTAAACTGCACCGTGCAGGTGTAGTCGTTGACCTTTTTGATGCCCGAAATTTCGGTTACATCTATGCCGTTCTCGTAGTTTTTATTGATATATTCTTTATAGAGCTTATCTCTGTACCATGTTTCAGGGTCATACGAAAGCGGATTTGTCTCCGCCTCAACTCTCGCAATAAGGCGCATGACCTGTGACTCCGACGGTGACGCGCCGAGATCGCTCAGCGCCTCGGAATAACCGAGCTTTGAGGCATAATCACGCCATGAAGCGCCCGTCGGCGAGGCTGAGTTCAGGTCGCCGTTGAAGCGCCTCTCGATACCGGTTGCAACGAGATATTCGATATAATCGGCGGTTTCAATAGTTTTGACCGTGTAATTTGCCGCCACGCGCTCCTCGATACTCTCAATTGAGCTTTGATAATTCTTATCGTCGAAGTAATATTCCTTTAATCCGACGATATCATTGAGATACCAGTCGCTGTAAACACCGTCATAAGTGGCGTCCGCGATGAAATAATAGAAGAAAATCACGTCGTCGATAGTCACAGGCTTACCGTCGGAGAAAAACATATCGTCCCTTATCGTGACGGTGTATTTAACGCCCGTGTTGCCCGAATACTCATACGATATGCCTCCGCAGAGGTTTACAAGGCGGTTGTCACCCGTCCTGCGCTGTATCGGCAGAAATATCTGAGAATTTATCTGCTTGTCGGCCTCGCTCTCGGCATAAAACGGGTTAAACACACCCTCTATGCCCTCGACGCCGACTTTAAGCTGCTTTGTTTTGATGGATTTTACCGCCCTGCACCCGCTTGTGAGCACTACGGCGAGGCTAAGTAAGATAACCGCAGCGGTTCTCAATATCCGTCTCATAACATTCCTCCGTATACATGATCCTTGTCATTAAATTATAGCATAATAATCATAAGTATACAATAATAAAAGTAAAAAAACAGCGGGAAGCACAACACTTCCCGCTGAAGATATTTAATTAGTCTTTGAAGCCCTCAAAGCCCTTGAATATAGCCTCGGTGTAGACATTGTGCTCATCCTTGCTGTGGTGTGAATACCAAACCTGAGCAAAGAAGGGGTTGACGCTGGCTTCGGTATCGTAATCCCAAAGGAACTTCTTGCCTTCGCAATCGGTGGGAACTTCCTTCGGGCACCAGTGGCCGCCTCTGAGGACAAGGTTGGGGGACATCATGAACTCGTGGCCGTGAGCGCACTTCCACTTGATGGGAGTGTAGAAATCAACATAATCGCTCTCGGTTGCAAGGCACTCGCCGCCTCTGAAAGCAGCAGCCTTCTTGAAGTCCTCGATGGTGAGTTCGGAGAGAGGCTTGCTCTCGTCATAGCCGTGATCAAGGTTGGTGACGGTCTTGGTGGGACGCTCTGCGGCAGGATTATAATCCTTCCATGTGCCTATCTTCTTATACTCATCAAGTGAGCCCCAATAAGCGGAGATCCTGTCCTGCTTATTGTTTTTGAGCCACCAGTTGGTGCCGTAAGTCTCTTTGTTGGTAAGGGACTTCATAAAGATCTTGACCGCCCAGGGAGCGAGCTTGGCAGCGGGGGCGAGCTTCATGTAAGCAGGGGCGCTGTCCCTAAGACCCTTGAAGTACTTCTTAACGGGTATGTTTGCACGGAAGTGGCAGTATTCCTCGAGCTTATCGCCGTCGGCATACCACTGGCCGTGGAAGTTCTTGGTAACGAACCAGTTGCGGTCAAAGAGCTTCTCGGGTCTGCCGACTCCGAGAGCGTCAAGCAGGAGGACCTCAAACTCATAGTTAGTGAGTCTGTATTCGTCGCCGCTGCCGATATTGTAGAAGCTTCTCCAGAACTCCTCGGGGAGATCCATGGTGCAGATGTTGGTCATAAGTCTGCCGGAATCCTCGACGGTAGCCCACTCAAGCACGCCGTTAAGAGGAACGTGATACATGATGGGATCCATATTCTTGATGATGTCGGCATAGAGAATGCCGGACTGACGGAGAGATACCCAATATTTAAGACCTGACTCTGCAAAAATGCTCTCAGCAATGACCTTGCTGCATGCATAGTGGTCGTAAACGCTGATCTGGATGGGGTCGCCGGTACGTCCCCAATGGGTAGGAGCGTTCCTGTCGCCGGTCTCGGCAACGGTGCCGATGTAAACTACCTTGATGGCATCGGGATCGGGCTGAGCCTTAACTGCGTCAACGATGTTTCTCGCAGCAGTGGTGTTGGTGACGACGGTCTTGGTCGGATAGTAGTCAGCGCTGGGTGAAACCATGCCGCCGACATGAAGAACGTAGTCAGCGCCGGTAACGCACTTGAGAACATCCTCATACTTGCAAAGGTCGCCCCAAACGATCTTGACCGAGGGGTCATTCTCATAAGCCTTGAAGAGCTCCTTATTCTTCTGGCTGCCTCTTAGCAGGAGAACGATATTCAGCTCATTCTTCTTTGCGTAGAGCTGCTTAAAGCTCTCATGACCCATATTACCGGAAGCGCCGGTAAGGAATACGGTCTTTTTCTGTGCCATAATAAATTCCTCCAAAAAATTTTTTGCGCCAAAAACTTACTTTATAATGGTAACATAATCTGATTTATAAATCAACAATTTTTGAAAACAAATGGTTGAGTTTTGTAACATTCAGGTGATATTAAAGGCTTTTTTGAACATCGTCTCAACGGTCAGCATTTGCTCGATCTCTTTTTTATTACTCTCGCTGAACATTGACGCGTCCTTTGACCTTGCGCTGTAGCCGATATCAAGACCGCAGAGACCGAGATGATATTTCGCATTGACGGGGTACATCTGGCACTCTGCGAGCGAAGCAAACGCAAGGAAAGCCTGCACCTGCTTTGCCTTCTCGGGCTCGGTTTTGTAGTTTTTGCAGAGCCATGAATATATCTCGGGGTGGAAGTTGCCCATAACGCCCGAATAGCCAGCGCAGCCCGCCTCGAGTGATTCAAGGAGCGTGGCGGAGTTGGCATTATATATTTTGAGGCCGAGGCTGTCGACGGCTTCGAGCTTGGCTTTTATTTCACCGATGCGGCAGCAGGTATCCTTGAGGAATTTGAGTCTGCCGCCGAGGGCGCATTCGCGCAGAGTCTCGGGCTTCATAAGGCGCTTGTAGGGATAGGGGCATTCATATATGCCGAGGCCTATCTCCGGTATTGAAGACACGGCTTTGTCGAAGTTACGCAGGAAAACGCTGTCGTCCTCATCCTGAGCGGCAAACCTGTTGGCAATGAAAACATATGCGTCAATGCCCTCGTCGATGAAAGCGTTCGCCTCGTATATCTGGCGGTCAAGGTCGCCGGCGGTGTGACCGGAGGCGACGACACTCATTCCCTTGGGCAGATTTTTCATTATGAATTTGAGCAGCTCAAGTCTCTCCTCAAACGAAAGGAAAAATATCTCGCTTGACTGGCAGATGGCAAAAATGCCGTCAACGCCCTTTTCGGAGTACCAATTCAGCAGCTTGAGCACGCCGTTGTAATCGACCTTGTTATCCTCGGTAAACGGAGTTACCATGGTCGGGTATACGCCGTCGGGAATATTCTTAACCATAACAAAACCTCACAATAACAAAATAAGGCGGCAATTACGCCGCCTATTAGTTTAATACTTGCAAAAGTCTTTGTCAATGCCGTTAATTCAATTTTTTTCGCAGGAGCTGCAAAACCGCCTTCTCCCTGCGGGAGACCTGCACCTGGGTCATCCCGAGTACAGCGGCCACCGCTGACTGAGTCATGCCGTCATAATATCGCATCTCAATCATATGCTTGTCACGCTCATCGAGAGAATCGACAGCCTGCCGCAGAGCGATAAGATCGGATATTTCGTCCTCGGGCGAAGCGACGGGCACATCTAACTGCTCGCCCGCATCCTCGCCGACTGTCAGAGACATCACGGGCATGGAGGCGTTTATCAGCATTGCCGCCTCGGCAGCCTCTATACCGAGGCTTTGAGCAAGCTCGCCGACCGTCGGCTCACGGCCGAGAGACAGAGTTATCTCCTCTCTGCGCTTGAGCGCCGCCCTCGAACGCTCCTTCAGCGCCCTGCCGACCTTGACGGAGCCTGAGTCACGGAATATGCGCTTTATTTCGCCGAGAATGACTGGCACGGCATAGGTCGAGAATAAGAAGCCCCTCGACGGGTCGAAATTATCCGCCGCCTTTATTATACCGACGCACCCCGCCTGAAACAGATCGTCATACTCCACTCCCCTGCCTCTGAAGCGATTGGCGCAGGCATGGACAAGCCCGAGGTTATTCTCGACAAGCTCATTTCTGCCGCTTTTTTGCTCAATCATCGTCACCGTTACGCCCCTTGATATACTTTGTCAGAGTTACCGTGGTGCCCTTGCCCGGTGCGGAGCGCACGCCCAGCCTGTCGCAGAAGCTCTCCATGACGGCGAAGCCGAGACCCGCCCGCTCCTCGCCGAGAGTCGTGTAAAGCGGCTCCATGGCTTTTTTGACGTCCTCAATGCCGCAGCCGGTGTCGCGGATCTTTATCCTAACGCCGCCGTCCTCATACAGCCCCGCCCATATGTATATCTGACCGACGGAGTCGGCATAAGCGTGGACGATGCAATTTGTCACCGCCTCGCTGACCGCGGTCTTGATATCCGATATTTCCTCAAGTGTCGGGTCGAGCTGCGAAACAAACGCCGCCACCGCCGCCCTTGCAAACGCTTCGTTAACGGAGCGGCTCTCTATCCTCAGTCTCATTTCATTTATCGGTTTCATTGTCCTTCTTCCTTTCTCGATCTTTTGTTTTAAGCGTTACGAGTTTCTCAAGCCCCGCGAGCTTCATCATCGAATACAGCCTGCGCGAGAGATTGACCACCTCCACATTGCCGCCGTAGCTCTGAACCACTCGGTATCTGCCGAGCACGAAGCCAATACCGGAGCTGTCCATGAATGTGACATCGCCGAAATCGAGCCGTACATTAGGCGCAAGGCTCGCTCGGATAGCGTCGTCCGCCTCATATCTCATTGCGGCGGCATTGTGATGATCTATCTCGCCGCTTATCGCAACCGTCACTCGCAGCGGCGTGGATGTAATTTTGACTGCCATTGCTTTCGCCTCCGTAAATAAAAAATCCCTTATCACAAGGATAAGGGATTGACAGTGTAAATTTTGTTGAAAAACAGCGCTGATTTAATTATTATGATCAAGCATTTGATCACGGATCTCGCCCGCAAGATAAAATGAGCCGCAGACTATCAGCGCTTCTCCGTTTTTCACCCTACTTCGGGCATACTCAAGAGCTTCGGCAGGCGAAGATATTGCTTGGCAAACGGCGCAATACTCAGCGGCTGCCTCTTTGAGCGCCTCGGCGTCCATTGCGCGGGGCACGTCGGCTCTGGTGGCAATGAATTCCGCGGCAAACGGCGCAACACGGCGCAGATAGCCGTCAACATCTTTATCCGCCATGAGTGATGATAGCATCACGATACGCCTGCCCGCGACATGCCTGCCTATGAAATCGGCGACCGCCTCGGCGCAGCCCTCGTTATGACCGCCGTCAAGCAGAATCACAGGCTCACGGCTTATCAGCTCGAGCCTTGCCGGCATCACAGCCGCCGCTATGCCCTCGGCTATCGCCGCGTCACTGATATCGGCGTGCAGCGCTCTGACAGCTTCTATCGCCGTGCAGGCGTTATAAACCATATGCTTACCCGCAAGGTGAAGCTCGAATCGCAGCCCGTCATATTCCGCCTCTGTACCGTAAAGCGACTCGGATATGACGGAAATTTTGCCTATATCCGGCACGGTGAGCCTGTCGCCCGCCTCGGCACAAGCCTTGCGTATAATGTCAAAGGCTTTTTCGTCCTGAAACGGATAAGCGACTATCTCGGAGCCGGGCTTTATAATGCCGCACTTCTCAAAGGCTATCTTTTCCACGGTGTCGCCGAGAACCGCCATATGGTCGAGCGAAATGCTCGTGAGCACGCCGACGCATGGGGCGTCAATGATGTTGGTGGAGTCAAATCTGCCGCCGAGACCGACCTCAAGGACGGCATAATCGCAGCCTTTACGCTTAAAATACACAAACGCCGCAGCGGTTATCGCCTCAAACTCCGTGGGCTGAATGCCTCTCGGCGCAAGGTCGTTTTCAACAGCGTTTTTGACCGCCGAAACGCAGTCGGCAAGCTCCTCGGGAGCTATCATTCCGCCGTTATACTGGATTCTCTCTCTGAAATTTGAGACATACGGCGATATAAAAAGCCCTGTATTGAATCCCGCTTTTTGCAGAATGCAGGATATTATCGTTGACGTGGAGCCCTTGCCGTTTGTGCCCGCCACATGGATTATTTTAAGCCCCTTCTGCGGCTCGCCGAGCGCACGGCAAAGCTCGCCGATACGCTCAAGCCCCGGGCGCATACCGAATTTCTCAAGCGAGTGGATATATTCTATTGCTTCGTTGCAATTCATAATGTCACCTGTGCAATGCGCCACCGCAGCTCAGCCGCAGTGGCGCAGGAATAGTATTATCAGCCTAATTTCGCTATGCTCTCTTTGAGCATGGAGATTTTCTCCTCATATCTCGTCTTTTGCTCACGCTGAGCCTCAACAACGGCGGCGGGAGCCTTGGCGACGAAATTCTCGTTGGAGAGCTTACCGTTGACAAAGGCAAGATCCTTCTCAACGGCGGCAAGCTCCTTATTGAGCCTTGCCTTCTCGGCCTCAAGATCGACAAGCTCGCCCATCGGGATATATATTTTTGCGTCGGCGGTAACTATGCAGACCGCACCGTCAAGCTCAAAGCTGTCGGCGACCTCGACCTCGGAGGCGCTCGCGAGCCTCTGCATGAATACCGAGCCGTGCTCAAAGGCGGGCTTATACGCCGTAGCGATATAAACTTTGGCCTTTCTTGACGGCGGAACATTCATCTCGGCTCTGCGGTTACGGATAGCGCGCACGGCGGTCATTATCCTCTCCATCTCCGCTTCCTCAGCCTCGAAGCTATGAGCGGGGTCGTACTCCGGCCACGCGGAGATCATTATGGATTCGCCGTCGTGGGGCAGTGTCTGCCATATCTCCTCGGTGATGAACGGCATAAAGGGATGCAGGAGCTTGAGCGTGTTGCTCATGACCCAAACGAGCACCTGCTTTGCGTCCTTAGCTTCGGAGCCGCCCTTCTGAAGTCTTATCTTGGCTATCTCGATATACCAGTCGCAGAAAACATCCCAGATGAAATCATAGAGCTTCGCGACAGCCATGCCCAGCTCGAATTTCTCAAGGTTATCGGTAACTTCCTTAACAAGGTCGTTGTAAAGGCTGATGACCCACTTATCCTCGAGAGCGAGGTTTGCGGGCAGCTCGCACTTGATATCCTCGTCGCCGATATTCATCAGAATGAATCTCGAAGCGTTCCACAGCTTGTTGGCAAAGTTGCGGCTCGCGCCGACCTTCTCGTCGGAGAATCTCATATCGTTGCCGGGGCTGTTGCCCGTGGCAAGAGTGAGCCTAAGTGCATCCGCACCGTATTGGTCGATTATCTCGAGCGGATCAATACCGTTGCCGAGCGACTTTGACATCTTCCTGCCGAGGGCGTCTCTGACAAGGCCGTGGATAAGCACGGTATCAAACGGCACCTGACCTGTATACTCAAGAGCCGAGAATATCATACGGCTTACCCAGAAGCCTATGATATCGTAGCCGGTAACAAGAGTGTTGGTCGGGTAATAATGCTTAAGGTCGCTCGTCTCGTCGGGCCAGCCGAGAGTTGAGAACGGCCAAAGAGCCGAGGAGAACCATGTATCAAGCGTGTCGCTGTCCTGCTCTATATTCTTGCTCGAGCAGTAGGGGCAGCAGTCGATATCGGTCTTTGAAACGGTGGTCTTGCCGCAATCGGCGCAATACCACGCGGGGATGCGGTGACCCCACCAAAGCTGACGGGAGATACACCAGTCGCGGGTGCCTCTCATCCAGTTCATATAGTTCTTGGTGAAGCGCTCGGGCACGAACACGGTCTCGCCCCTCTCGACCGCCTCGATAGCGGGCTTTGCAAGAGGCTCCATGCGGACGAACCACTGCTTTGAGACCATCGGCTCAATGCTCGTATGGCAGCGGTAGCAGGTGCCGACCTCGTGCTTGAGAGGCTCGATATACTTGATATATCCGCCTTCTTCAAGGTCTGCAAGTATCGCCTTGCGAGCCTCCATGGTGGTCATGCCTGCGTATTTGCCGCAGTCGAGCACCTCAGGCTCGTCGGGGGCAGCCTTGCCGCTTGCAACAAGCTCATCATAAACAGCCTTATCCGCCGCGCCGGTCATATGGCCGTCGTAGGTGAAGGTGCGCACCATGGGCAGATTGTGACGTCTGCCGACCTCAAAGTCGTTGGGGTCATGGGCAGGTGTAATCTTAACAACGCCCGTACCCTTTGTCATATCGGCGTGCTCGTCGCAGACAATGGGGATCTCTTTGTTGAGAAGCGGGAGAATGACATGGCAGCCGTGGAGATGAGCGTAGCGCTCGTCCTCGGCGTTGATGGCAACGGCGGTATCGCCGAGCATCGTCTCGGGTCTGGTGGTGGCAAGCTCAAGCTGCTCGCCCGTCTCCTTTACGGTGTAAAGAAGATGCCAGAAGTTGCTGTCCTTCTCGTCATATTCGACCTCCGCTTCGGAAATAGAGGTCTTGCAGCAGGGGCACCAGTTGACCATCCTGTTGCCTCTGTAGATAAGGTCTTTTTCATAAAGGCGCACAAAGACTTCGCGCACGGCCTTGCTGCAGCCCTCGTCGAGGGTGAAGCGTTCTCTGTCCCAATCGCAGGAGGAGCCGAGCTTCTTGAGCTGCTCGATGATGCGTCCGCCGTAAGCGGCTTTCCACTCCCATGCTCTTTTGAGGAATCCGTCGCGGCCGATATCGTCCTTGGTGATGCCCTCTTTTTTCATCGCCTCGACTATCTTCGCCTCGGTAGCTATCGAAGCGTGGTCGGTGCCGGGCACCCAAAGGGTATCGTAGCCCTGCATTCTCTTCCAGCGGATAAGGATATCCTGGAGAGTGTTATCAAGAGCGTGACCCATGTGAAGCTGGCCGGTGATATTCGGCGGCGGGATAACGATCGTGTAGGTCTTTTTGCCCTCTTCGGTCTTTGCGTGGAAGTATTTGCCCTTGAGCCAAAAATCATAAATACGATCTTCGACATTCTTAGGGTCATACTGCTTTGCAAGATCCTTTGCCATAAGAATCAATCCTTTCTTCCTTCGTGAGACAGAAAAAACCCGCCTCACAGATCAAATAATCAATGAGACGAGTAATAATTACATACCCGCGGTACCACTCAAATTGCGCTGTTAAGCGCCTCTCTCAGGCTCTGACAAGCCCTTTGCATTAACGCAGCGTAACGGGAGGATTCTACTCACGCACAGGCGCTTTCTTTCCCCCGGCTCTGAGGCTACAGCAGGACGACCCTCGCTGCCGGCTCGCACCAACCGCCGGTTCTCTTGAAACTAATGCCGAACGCACTCCTCGTCAAAGCCTTTATATGAAATTATCAGTATTTTATCATATCAAATAAAAATTGTCAATATACTAAATCATCTTGTAGAGCAAAAAGGTGAATCAACTTGAAAAAACCGTCTCCGCTGCTGTGCAACACGATTATTATGACCGCCGTCAATCTGATAATGCGCTCGGTCTCGGTCGGCTTCAACGCTTATCTGACTTCAAGGATAGGCTCGCAGGGAATCGGGCTTTTTCAGCTTGTAATGACGGTCTATTCGCTTGCGGTCACCTTCTCCTGCGCAGGAATGCGGCTTGCAAGCATGAGAATGACGGTGGAATCCGCTTCGGAGCGCTCGACCGACCGCTTTATTCTCTGCGCCATGGGCTGCGGCTGCACGGTGGGGGTAATCCTTTACACATTTGCCGATATTATAAGCCTGAAGAGGCTCGGAAACGCCTGCACCGCACCGATGCTGCGGATACTTGCGTTTGCGTTGCCGTTCACGGCGATGAGCAGCGTGCTCGGAGGATATTTTACGGCCAAAGGTATGATACTGCCCTACTCCTGTATTCAGCTTATCGAGCAAGGAATAAAAACGCTTGCGGCAATGCTGCTGATAAGGGGCGCGCACACGCCGCAAAGTGCCTGTACGGCGGTCATCACGGCAATGGTCGTCTCCGAGGCTCTGTCGTTTTTGCTTTCGTTCGCTCTCAAAAAATCAGTCGTTAAAAAAGGCGCAACCGACAAATCGGTGCGCCTTAAATCGTTTTTTCGTATTGCTTTGCCCGACGCCGCGGGCACCTGCGTGAGGAGCATACTGCTGACCGTCGAGCACTTGCTGATACCGAAGGGCTTTGAGCGTTCGGGCGAGGGAAGCTCAGCGGCGCTGGCGGCCTACGGCAACATTCACGGCATGGCTCTGCCGCTGCTGCTCTATCCGAGCGCCGTGCTGTCTTCGCTCTCCGCACTGCTGATTCCTGAGCTTGCCCGCAGGCGTGAAGCAAACGACAAGAGCGGCATAAGCCTCTGCGTTGAGCGAAATTTGAAGCGCACACTGATATTTGCCTGCGTCTGTGCGGGTGTGTTTGCCCTCGGTGCTACCGCCGTCTCAAACGCTGTATATCATTCGGACGAAGCAGTGCTTTATATCCGCATACTCTCCCCTCTCGTGCCGATAATGTATACCGACATGGTGACGGACGGTATGCTGAAGGGGCTGGATCAGCAGGTACACTCGATGAATTACAATATGATAGACTCCGCGCTCTGCGTGATACTCGTCGCGACGCTACTGCCGAAATACTCGGTAAAGGGATATATATTTATCCTGTATTTCAGCGAGATACTGAATTTTTATCTTAGCCTGCGTCGGCTGCTGACGGTGTGTGAGATCAGAGTCTTTCGAGAGTTTTCACAAGGAAATTCCAAGTCCTCTCAGTCGAAGAAATGCTCAATCTCTCCTCAGGAGAATGGATCCCGTTCATATCGGGTCCTATCGAAACGCAGTCGAGGTCTTTCATCTTGCCGCTGAAAACGGCACACTCAAGCCCCGCGTGGACGGCGGTAACTACCAGCTCTTTATCGAAAAGCTCTCTGAAAACTTCAACCATAGTATCTCTCATGGTGGAGGTCTTTTTGAATTCCCAAGCGGGATATTCGCCGTGGGTGGTGGCTGTGGCGCCGAACGCCTTGCCGAGGTTTATTATCCGCTCGCAAAGCTCGTCACGCTCGTTATTCTTATTGCTTCTGACTGCGAAGCCGAACTCGATGCAGTCACCGTTTTTGCGGAGAATGCCGAGATTGAGCGAGGTCTGGACAAGACCCTTTATATCCCCGCTCATCTTGACAATGCCCGCAGGGAAGGACGAAAGCAGCCCCGCAAGGGCGGCCGTGCTCTCATCATCAAAGCACTCGGCGGACTTGTTGCACTCTTTGACAGAAATACGGATACCGTCGTCAATGCCTGCATATTTCACTTTAAGCTCCGCAAGGAAGCTGTCGGCACAGGCGGCAAGAGGAGCTGTATCGTCGGCACAGATACGGCAGACGGATTCGCGGGTTATCGCGTTATCCATCGAGCCGCCGACTATCGAAGCAACATTGTATGAGCCTGCCTTCAGCATTCTTGCAAGCAGCTCTCCCATGAGATTGCTTGAATTCGCATAGCCATGGTGGATCTCCTCGCCCGAGTGACCGCCGTGGAGACCGTCAATAACGATTTCATAGGTCGGCGCGGAATTTGCCGTCATTTTAAAAGGCAGAAGGATATCCACACGCTTGCCTCCGGCGCAGCTCGCCCAGAGGTAGCCTTCGGCCTCGGAGTCGATATTTATCATGCGCTTACCGCTGAGCACGCTTGTGTCGATGCCGACCGCGCCGTCCATACCGACCTCCTCATCGACGGTGAGCACCACTTCGAGCGGAGGATGCCTCAGGTCGTCGCTGTCGATAAGAGCAAGCGCCATTGCAACGGCAATGCCGTCGTCGCCGCCGAGGGTAGTGCCTTCCGCGTGGACGAAATCGCCGTCAACGATCAGCTTTAATCCGTCTTTTTCGAAGTCGTGGGTGCTGCCGTGAACCTTTTCGCACACCATGTCGAGATGACCCTGTATAATGACCGGCTCGGAGCTCTCCATGCCCTTTGAGGCGGGTTTAAAGATAACTACGTTGCCAAGCCCGTCTTTAATATATTTCAGCCCCTTACTTGCCGCAAGAGCGGCGCAGTAGGAGCTTATCTGCTCGGTGTTGCCCGAGCCTCTCGGAATTGCCGAGATATTCTCAAAATACTCAAATACCTTTTCGGGTTTTAAACCCGCAAGAACTCTTTCTGACATATTTACACCCCGTAAATTATTTTGCGCCCATATAACGCCGCTGTAATTTTATCATACGGCTTAACTTTTTTCAACAGGATATTTCATTATTTTTCAATCATTGACTTTATGCGATGCCGAGGATATAATATTAACATAACAATCATGATCGGCAGGTTGATTAAATGGCGAAGCTATATTTCAAATACGGCGCAATGGGCAGCTCAAAATCCGCTCAGGCGCTTATAGCGAAATTCAACTATGAGGAGCGCGGCATGAGGGTCTGGCTTATAAAGCCCGCCATCGACTCCCGCTACGGCGAGGACACGGTCAAATCAAGAATCGGCATCTCAAGCCCGGCGCAATCCGTCAAAAAGGACGATGATATCCTCGCAATGCTTGAAAATGCGGGCAAGGTCGACGTCATAATCTCGGACGAGAGCCAATTCTTTGAGCCGGAGCAGATAGATCAGCTCCGCTATATAGTAGATATTCTCGATATCCCCGTAATGTGCTTCGGGCTTCGCACGGATTTCCTGACCCACCTTTTCCCGGGCAGCCGGCGGCTCTTTGAGCTTGCGGACTCGATAACGGAGATAAAGACCATCTGCCAATGCGGCGCAAAGGCGACGGTGAACGCCAGGATCGACGAGAACGGCAACACGGTCACAAGCGGCGAACAGGTGCTGCTCGGCGCAAACGACTGCTACATTGCCATGTGCCACAAATGCTGGCAAAAGAGCATAAACAGATGAAAATTTAAGGAGCTGTAATTAGCAGCTCCTTTTTTGATTAGTCAAATCAGCTTTTTTCATATAGGTCTTTAATGCTTTTAAACTCGTTGCAAATAATACTTTTCCTGATATATTCTCCGTTTTTCCAATAGCATTTTTCCGCAACAGGGTTTTCGCCGGTAGTCAAGACTCGATAAGTATCATCGACAACTTCTAAAGCGGAATTATCGAGCTGAACTGCCGGAATTTTATAGGTGCGCTTCATCATTTGCATAACAGATTCAGCTCTGTCGGATTCTTTTATCAAGTGAGGCGCAAACAAGATATGAATTAATCCAAGCCCTGCAACCCTTATCATTTCGCTTGAGTTTGAAGAAATAGTCCGCGAGTCGGAATTACCGTAATCACACCAGCAAATAGCGCCCGCACTGACTCCGCACAAGACCTTATCGTCATTATATGCTTCCGCAAGCATTTCATCAATACCGTAGAGCTTAAATAACCGCATAAGCTTATATGTGTTACCGCCGCCGACATAGATTATGTCGGCATCCTTTATTTTGCTGCTTGCTATATTTTTGCTTTTTACTTCTTTGTACCGTAGATAATCGGTTTGACAATTATACATGCCGCCATATATCCCGTCCATAACCTCAAAATAATAGTCGGGGTATTTATTAGCCAAACCGATAAACAAGAATTTCGGATTTGTTTTACCTGTAAGGTTTATAATTTCTTTGTCAAACGGCGCTGTTTCATATTTCGTATTATGATGGCCGTTTTCGCCCCCGCCTATCGCAACAATCTTTCCCATTTTGATCCTCCAATGTAAAAAGCTCCTGAAAGTGAAATACCATAACGATCATTTCTAAAAACATATTGAAACTCTCGTTATGGCATCTCATAAACAACATATAATTCTATATCAGTCAAAGAGATAAACTCTCGTCTCGTAAGGCTTCGTCATAAACGAATTGAGGGAGTTGTCGGTGACATCATAGTTTGAAAGCACGAGCTTACCCTTACTCAGGTCAAAGCCCTGCGGAGCTGAGAAATACACCGGCTGCTCGCAGAAGGAATTGATGACAAGCATTCTCTTGCCCTCATAGTTACGCTCATAGACAAAGAGCTTCCTGCTGCTTTTATAGTGGAGCTTAAAGTCGCCGTAGATGCAGACCTCGTTTTCCTTACGGAATTTGAGGAGCTTGCGGTAATAATTTAGAATGGAGTTCTCGTCCTTCTCCGCCGCTTCAACATTGATATCGGTGTAATTCGGATTGATATAGAACCAGGGCTTCTCCGCCGTGGTGAAGCCTGCGTTCTTCCCGGCGCTCCACTGGACGGGAGTCCTTGCGTTATCCCTCGAGGCACGGTTGGCTATCTTCATCGTGACGCCGTGCGGGAAAAGCAGCTTCCTGAAGAGCTTATAAGTATCCCTTGTCTGGACATCGGCATACATATCTATCTCTGGCAGCTTGATGTTGAGCATACCGATCTCCTGACCCTGATAGATGAACGGAGTGCCGCTCTGGCAGATATACATCGTGGCGAGCATTTTGCCGCTCTCAACTCTGTATTTCTCACTGCCGTAACGGCTGATGATCCTCGGCTGGTCGTGGTTCTCGATATAATTTGCGTTCCACGCAATGCCGTAGAGCTTCGTCTGCCAATTATTATATACTCTCTTGAGCTTCCTGAGGTTAAACGGTGCGGGAACCCAACCTATCATGAAGCAGTCGGCTTCCATATGCTGGAAGTTGAACATCATGTTGAGCTTTTGGCTTGCGCCCTCTTTGATAAAGCGAAGGGCGAGTTTCGGGGTCATCATCGGGGCCTCGCCGACGGTCATGCAGTCGTAATTATCGGTAACACGCCTGAATTCGCCGAGGTATTCGTCGAGATGCGGGCCGCACTTATAATGCTCCATGCCGCAGGCCGCGGGTATCGGAAAACCGTTGGGCAGACCCTCTTTTTTAGATATGAACGTGATAACGTCCTCACGGAAGCCGTCAACGCCCATGTCGAGCCAGAAGCGGATGATATCCTTTATTTCCTCACGCACCTTGGGGTTATCCATATTGAGGTCGGGCTGCTCCTTGCAGAAAAGGTGCAGATACCACTCGTCGAGGTTTTTATCATATTCCCAGCCGGGGCCGGTAAAGGTGGACAGCCAGTTGTTGGGCGGCTTCCTGCCGCCGGGCTTCCTGCCCTCGCGCCAGAAATAGTAGTCATGATACGGGTTATCACGGCTCTTTTTGCTCTCCTTAAACCACTCATGCTCATCGGAGGTGTGGTTGATGACGAGATCCATAATAATCTTCAGCCCACGCTCATGGGCGGCGGCAAGCAGCTCCTTGAATTCGTCAAGGGTGCCGTATTCAGGGTTGATATCCCTGTAATCCGCTATGTCATACCCGAAATCGTGCTGCGGTGATTTATAGAGCGGCGAGAACCAAATTGCGTCAACGCCGAGGCTCTTGATATAATCGAGCTTCTCCATAACGCCCTTGAGGTCGCCGATACCGTCGCCGTTGCCGTCCTTGAAGCTGCGGGGCCAGACCTGGTAGACAGCCATTTCCTTGTACCAATGCTTATTGATATCTGCCATTGTCTTCAGTCCTTTCCTTGTAGAATAAATATTTCAGATCATGCCGATCTTAGTTGCTTTTTACGCTCGGGAAGCTGAGTAATGATAATTGCGATAAACATGACGGCACAGCCGAAAAGCTCCCTCGAAGAGAGGCGCTGATGAAGTATCAGCCAGCCGAATATCACCGAGAATACCGACTCGAGGCAGAGAAGTATCGACGCCACGGCAGGCTCGGCATATTTTTGACCGAATATTTGCAGCGTGAATGCTCCGCCGCAGCTCATAATGCCTGCATACAGCAGCGGAACTCCCGCGCTGATAATCGCGTCCATTTTCGGCTCCTCAAATATAAACATACAGATAACCGAGATAATGCCCGATACGAAGAACTGAGCGCACGAGAGCGCCACATTGTTGACCTTCTTGCAGAAATGGTCGATAACAAGTATATGCACGGCGAACGCCACGGAGCACACAATGGTCACTATCTCGCCCTTGCCGATGGAGAAATCGCCTTTTTTGATGCTGAGGAAATAGAGGCCGACCACGCCGAGCGCAACGCCAACCCATATCCTCGGGCGCACCTTTTGGCCGAGAAACAGCCCGAAAAGCGGCACCAAAAGCATATAAAGAGCGGTTATGAAGCCGACCTTGCCCGCATCGAGAAAATTAAAAGCATACTGCTGCAAATTTGTGCCGATAAAGAGGGGCAGGCCGCAGCAAACGCCGCCTATAAGCACGTCCTTGAACGGAAATTTTTTCTTCTCGCCGTCGGGAAGTGCGGAATTTTCTTTCTTAAACGACACTATGACAAGCGGCACGAGGACTATTGCGCCGAGCAGAGTCCTAAGCCCATTGAATGTGAAAGTGCCTGTTTTTTCGCCGCCTGCGCTCTGTGCAACGAACGAAAGCCCCCATATCACTGCGGCGAGAATGCAATAAAGAGGCCCTAAAAATTTAGTCTTTTTGATAAGAATCACCCCGGAACGAACCGTAAACTCGCAAAAGCCGCCCACAGCGAACACCATGGGCGGCAAAAAGTCAGAGATTATTCAGCGGACTCCTCGACTGCTTCTTCAGCGGGAGCGGCTTCTTCCTCGGCAGCCTCTTCTGCGGCGGGCTCGATAAGAGCACGGATGGAAAGGCTGACGCGCTTCTTGTCGAAGTCGATAGCGGTGATCTTGCAGGTCACTTTATCGCCTACGGTAAGAACGTCCTGAGGCTTGCTGATATGTCTGTCGGCGATCTGTGAAATATGGATAAGACCGTCGATGCCGGGGATGATCCTTGCAAATGCGCCGAAAGTGGTGAGACCGACGATCTCAGCCTCGATCACGCTGCCTACGGGATAATTCTTCCTGAGGATCTCCCAGGGATTGTCCTCGTCTCTTCTGTAGCCGAGAGAGATCTTCTTATTCTCAGCATCGAGAGCCTTGATGTAAACGTCAACTTCCTGGCCGATGCTGAATACTTCGGCGGGATTCTTGATACGCTTCCAGGACATCTCGGAGATATGTACCATACCGTCAACGCCGCCGATATCGACGAATGCGCCGTAGTTGGTCATTGACTTAACAACGCCGTGATACTTCTGGCCGACCTCAGCCTGTGCCCAGAAAGCCTCGGCGGCTTCTTTTCTCATATCCTTGAGAACGGCACGGATGGAGCCGACGGCTCTCCTGCGCTGCTTGTTGACTTCGATGATACGGAACTTAACGGTCTTCTTGAGCAGATCCTCAAGAGGCTCGTCTTTGCGCTCGGTTGCGAGCGAAGCGGGGATGAAGATCCTGACGCCGCCGCTGACAACGAGGATGCCGCCCTTAATAACTTCGGCGACAGTGCCCTCAAGGACTCTGCCGTCCTCCTCTGCTGCGATGATGTCGGTCCATGCCTTCTGAGCGTCAAAACGTCTCTTGGAAAGCATTACGGTGCCTTCGGCATCATTGGTCTTCATTATGATAAGATCAAGCGTATCGCCGACCTTGAGCTCTTTAGCTGCGTCTGCATTGGGGTCTGCGCTGTATTCGTCCATGGGAACGAAGCCTGCATGCTTCCTGCCGATATCGACCTGGATCTCGGTCGGGGTAATACCCATAACGACGCCCTTAACACGCTGATCGGTACTCATGTTATTGAGTGATTCCTCAAGAGCTGCGGAAAAATCCATATCTTCAGCTGTTGCTACTTCAGAAGGCACCTCCTCTACCTGAATATTTGTGGTTTCGTTAACGATCTCGGACATTGCAAAAAGTACCTCCTTAATTATTGCGGAGGGGGTCGATGCCCCCGCCGTCACGCCTACAGTGGCGCAATGCGAGAAATTTATGGTATTGAGCTCTGCAGCTCTTTCCACCAAATAAGTGTCGCAGTTTTCACTGCACACGGCTTTTAGCTTCGCCGTATTTGAACTGTGACGGTCGCCGATGATTATCATCATGTCGCTCTGTTTGGAAATCAAAGCGGCTTCATCCTGCCGTTCGCGAGTTGCAAAACATATTGTATCAAAAATTTTAGCGTTTGTATAGTATTTTTTTATTTTTTCTTTGCAAATTTTCCAGACTTTTTGCGAAAAAGTCGTCTGAGAGACAGCTATTATTCTTTTATCGTAATTTTTGCCGTCATTTTTGATTATCTCGTCCAGCTCCGCCTCGCTGTTGAAGATATTCACCTCGCCCTTACAGTGACCCTTTATGCCGATGACTTCCGGGTGATTCGGGTCGCCCGCGATGAAAACCTCGGTATCATCGCCGCTGTTCTCGGCGACGATACGGTGTATCTTCTTAACAAACGGGCAGGTGGCGTCGCATATCTCCGCACCCGTGCCCTTCAGCTCTTCATAAACCTCGGCAGCTACTCCGTGCGCCCTGATTATGACCGTCTCTCCCCGCTGCGCCTCGGCAGGTGAAGAGATTATCCTCACGCCCTTTGCGGCAAGGTCGTCGGTGACAAGCGAATTGTGGATAAGCTGGCCGAGAGTTGCCGCCCGTGCGCCGGAATTCGCAAGCTCATAGGCCATATTGACCGCTCTGTCGACTCCGAAACAGAAGCCTGCGGTCTTGGCAAGTATCACTCGCAATGTCCTTCACTCCAAAGCTCGTTTATCTTGCTCATTATGTAGTCGGCGGCGGCGTGTATCTCCGTCCTGCCGCTGTCCTCATTGAGCTTTAGCTCCTCAAACGGAATGAGCTTGCCGAATCTGATGGTCATCTTTGTATGCTTCTTCATATCGTCCGAATTATATATCGAAACGGGCAGGATATCGGCGTGGGAAGCGAGGGCGATCCTTGCAATGCCGCTCTTGGCCTTGCCGGGCTTATGATCCTTTGAGCGGGTGCCCTCGGGGAAGATACCGAAGATATAGCCCTCGTTGACAAGGCGCACCGCATATTTAAGCGCCTCGGAATCCGCGCCGCCTCTGACAACGGGGAAGCCGTTGAGTTTTGTGAGAACATGTCTGACTAAGGGCTTTGCAAAAAGCTCCTTTTTGCCCATATAGTGAACCTGTCTGCCCTCGATTGCTATTGAAAGATAGACGGGGTCGAGCGCCTGCAAATGGTTTGAGGCGAGGATAAAGCCGCCCTCCTTGGGTATATTCTCAAGTCCCACATAGTGCACGTCGTTCCTTGACCTGCACACGGCTTTACCGAGCGGCCTTAAAACGTCATAGAGTTTGCCTTCGGTTATCGTTGAATAATCAAAGCCCTTCATTATTATATCTTCTCCTTGATGATTTTTGTTATCGCTGCGACGGATTCATCGAGAGCGAGACCCGTGGTGTCAAACAGCACGCTGTCCTCTGCGGGCTTGAGCGGCGCGATCTCCCGATGCGAATCATTATAATCCCTTTTTATGATATCGTCAAGCACGGATTGATAATCGACCTCGCTCCCCTTCTCGATAAGCTCCTTATAGCGTCTCTCGGCTCTTATCTCGGGCGAAGCGGTGAGGAATATCTTGACCTGCGCCTGCGGCAGCACGACGGTGCCGATGTCTCTGCCGTCCATGATGCAGCTGTTTCTCTTGGCTATATCGCGTTGAAGATCAAAGAGGAAGGCTCTGACCTCCGGCACAGCAGAAACATCCGAAGCCGCCATTGAAGCCTCGGGAGTCCTTATCTCGACAGAAACATCCACGCCGTTGAGCATGACCTTTTGCTCGCCGTTCTCAAACACAAGATTGACCTTAACACCGTCAAGGCTTGCGGCGACCGCCGCTTTATCCTTGGTATCAACGCCGTTTCTGAGCGCATTCACGCCTATCGCTCTGTAGAGAGCGCCGGTATCGACATAGATATAACCGAGCTGCTTTGCCGCACCTCTTGCGACGGTGCTCTTACCCGCGCCGGCGGGGCCGTCTATAGCAACATTGATAATATTGTTGTTCATTGTTTATCCCCCTGTTTTATCGGATATCGACTGCGCTGCGCTTATGCCCGCGAGCCTGCCTGTCGAAAAGGCTATCTGTAGGTTATATCCGCCCGTGTAAGCGTCGGCGTCAATGACCTCGCCCGCAAAATAAAGACCCGAAACGAGCTTTGACTCCATAGTTTTAGGGTCGATGGACGAAACCTCCACGCCGCCCGAGGTAACTATAGCCTCGGCTATCGGGCGAAAGCCCGTGACGGTGACGGTGAGCCCTTTAAGCAGCTCGGCAAGCCGCCTGCGCTGCTCTTTGGTGACCTGATTCACTTTCTCGGACGGGCTGATGCCGCTGAGAGAAACTATAACGGGCACGAGCTTCTTGGGCAGCAGCGAATTCAGCGCATTTATGAAGTTTCTGTTAGTATTCTCAGAAAAGTCCCGCAAAATTCGCGCGTCAAGCTGCTCGGGAGTGAGAGCGGGTTTTAAATCAATAACTATCTTGTATCTGCCGCTCTTCATATCACGCATATGAGCCGAGGCGCTGAGCACCATCGGGCCCGAAACGCCGAAATGCGTAAACAGCATCTCGCCGAAATCCTTATATATCTCTTTGCCGCCTTTGTCGGCATCGAGCACTTTAAGGGCGACATTGCGAAGCGAAAGCCCCATGAGCCTGCTGCAAAAGCCCTCGTGTATCTCAAGCGGCACGAGCGACGGAACCGCGGGCACTACCTTATGCCCCGCCTGCCTTGCAAGCTCATAGCCGTCGCCGGTGGAGCCTGTAGCTGGGTAAGAAAGCCCGCCCGTAGCGATTATCACCTTATCGGCGTAGATTTTATCGCCGCCCTCCGTCTCAACTCCGCTGACCTCGCCGCCGTCAAGCATCAGCTTCACGGCTCTGCCTTTAACTATGGTCGAGTAACGGCCTGCGAACGCCGCAAGGGCATCAACTATGTCGGATGCCTTGTCCGAGACGGGGAAGACTCTGCCCCCTCTCTCGACCTTCAGTTCAACGCCGCGGCTCTCAAAGAATTCCATGACGTCCTCGGGCATGAAGCGCGAGAATGCGCCGTAAAGGAATCTGCCGTTGCGGGGAACATTGGCTATAAGCTCCTGCACGCTGCGGCGGTCATTGGTGACATTGCACCTGCCCTTGCCGGTTATCATAACTTTCCTGCCCGGCCTGTCATTGCGCTCAAGCAGGACGGTATCCGCCCCGCCTGCGCCCGCAAAACCGGCTGCAAGCATACCTGCGGCCCCCGCACCGACCACGAGCACGGATGTTTTCATTCCTGCTCCTCCTTATCGGTACGGTAAACATGGTATTTATCCCATATTTTCTCAAGCTCGCCGAGATTTTCGCACACATGGCCGTCGTTCTCCTTGGCGCAGGCCGCTATCAGAGCGTTTATAAGACTCAGCGGCGCAACGAGCGAGTCAACGAACGACACCATGCTGCTCTCCGCAACGAGCAGATAGGTCGCATACTGCGCTATCGGCGACATTTCGCCGTCGGTTATGGATATAATGGTCGCTCCCCTTGATTTTGCAAAGGAAAGAGCGTTGATGGTCTGATTTGAATACCTCGGGAAGCTGATGGCGATACAGACATCCTGCTCGCTTATCCTAAACATCTGCTCAAACATCTCACTGGTTGAGGAGGTGTCGATGAGCACGACGTTGTCACAAAGATAATTGAGATAGAATGCGGCAAAGCTCGCAAGCGAAGCGGAGCTTCTTGAGCCGAGTACATAGATCTTGTGCGCCTTGTTTATAGCCGCAACGCTGCCGAAGAAATCCTCCCTCGAGACGCCTTCTCTTGTGCGCTTGAGCATCTCGGCATCGGCGGCAAAGGCGTCGTTGATGATATCGTCGCCGCCCATGCGGTTGGCTGCGACCTCCATGCGCTGAACGCTCGTCAGGTGGCTCTTGACAAGCTCCTGAAGATGCTTCTGAAGCTCGGGATAGCCGTCAAAGCCGACGTGAGAAGCAAAACGCACCACGGTGGATTCGCTTACGCCGACGGTCTTGCCGAGCTTTGCGGCAGTCATAAAGGAAGCCTTTTCATAATTATTTTTAATAAAATCCGCTATTCTTTTGTGTCCCTTTGACAGTCCCGAATAGAATACGCCGATGCGATCCTGAAAGCTGTCTGCCATTTCCCATTACCTCTGTTTCAATTAATGTCACATATAAAAACAGTTTACACGAATTTCGTCAAAAATGCAAGTAAGTTTTTAAAAATTGCAAAATATCCTTCATTTTTATTCATTGACTGCACGGAAAATATAGTATATAATTGCCTTATAAATAAGGTAAGGAGAATACTTTATATGAACACCACCTCAACATTATGGTATAATTCGCCCGCAAAGGCGTGGACTCAAAGCCTGCCCATAGGCAACGGTACTCTCGGAGCAATGGTATTCGGCTCACCCGCACACGAGCGTTTGGCGCTGAATCACGACGAATTGTGGACGGGCAGACCCAAGGATACAGTCCGCGAGGGCGCACCCGAGGTATTTGACAAAGCACGCAGTCTCGCCCTTGAGGGAAAGCTGTATGAGGCAGAGGAGTTGATCGAGCAGGACTTCCTAAGCGTATGGAGCCAGGCGTATATGCCCCTCGGCGACCTTGAGCTTGAATTCTCACTCAAAGGCAGAGTCAAGGATTACAGGCGCAGCCTCGACCTTGAAAAAGCCGTAGCCGCCGTGGAATTCACCTGCGGTCAAAAGAAATATAAGCGTGAATACTTCGCTTCATACCCCGCAAAGGCCATCGGAGCAAAGCTGACCTGCGAGGGCGGCACGATGGACTTCAGCGTTTCTCTCACATCAAAGCTGCGCTCAAACAACTCTATCGACGGCGGTATTCTCTATATTGACGGCGAATGCCCCGGTGAAAACAACGTTGACAATCAGTCCGGCAAGCAGGCATATTACGATGAGCCCGAGCGCAGAGGTATCAGATTCAAAGCGGGCGTCAAGGTCGAGACTGACGGCAAAGTTAAGGAATATGAGAATACTCTTGAGATCAAGGAAGCGAGCTATGCTTATCTCTATTTCACAGCCGAGACGAGCTTCAACGGCTTTGACCGCCACCCTTACCTCGATGGCAAGGAATATATTATCCCCTGCATTTCAAGACTTGAGGGATTGACCGATATCAACGAAATGCTGCTTGAGCATATAGAGGATCATTCCTCGCTTTACGGCAGGGTCAGGCTCGATATCGGCGAGGGCAAGGATATGCCGACCGATAAACGCCTTATCGCATTCAAGCGCTCAAAGGACGACAACGGCCTTATCGCCCTTGTCTACAACTACGGCCGTTATCTTTCGATAGCCTCGTCAAGACCCGGCTCGCAGCCCTCCACTCTACAGGGTATATGGAATGACAAGATATCCCCGCCGTGGCACTCAAACTACACGGTAAACATAAACACGGAGATGAACTATTGGCCGGTGCTCATGTGCCGTATGCCCGAGGTCAACCTGCCTCTTGTTAAGATGGTGCAGGAGCTTTCGGAGGCGGGCAGGAAGACCGCCGAGGAACAGTACGGCGCAGAGGGCTGGGTATCGCACCACAATGTCGATCTCTGGAGGCTCACAACTCCCGTCAGCGGCAGCGCCCAGTGGGCGTTCTGGCACGGCTCGTCGGGCTGGCTCTGCGAGCATCTGTTTGACCATTACGAATACACAGCCGACGTTAAATTCCTGCGTGACACGGCATATCCGATAATGAAAGAAGCCGCAAAATTCTATCTTTCGATAATGACCGAATATAACGGCAAGCTCGTGCTTGCACCGGGCACCTCACCCGAGAACCGCTTCTCATATCAGGGCAAGTCCTGCTGCGTAGCAAGATACTCGACAATGTCGATGTCGATAGCGAGAGAGCTTTTTGAGAATTGCATCAAGAGCTGTGAAATTCTCGGCACGGACGGCGAATTTGCCGCTGAGCTTCGCGATACGCTCTCAAGAATGCAGGGCTTCAAGCTCGGCAGCGAGGGTCAGCTCCTCGAATTCGACGACGATTACGACGAGGAGGAGCTTCACCACCGCCACTGCTCGCATCTCTATGCGCTTCACCCGGCGCACGATATCACGCCCGACGGCACCCCCGAGCTTGCGGCCGCCTGCCGCAGAACTCTCGAGCGCAGGGGCGACAACGGCACGGGCTGGAGCCTCGGATGGAAAATAAACTTCTGGGCAAGGCTCTTTGACGGCGACCATGCATTAAAGCTCATAGAAATGCAGCTCAGACCCGTCAAGAGTGTCGGCCTCAACTACACAAACGGCGGCGGCACTTACGAGAATCTCTTTGACGCTCATCCCCCGTTCCAGATAGACGGTAACTTCGGTTTCGTGAGCGGCATAACCGAGATGCTCATGCAGAGCCGCGACGGGCGCATCTACCTGCTGCCCGCTCTGCCTTCAAGCTGGAAAGACGGCAGCGTCAAGGGCCTGCTCGCAAGGGGCAATGTCACCGTCGACATCGAGTGGCACGGCGGCAAGCTCACCGAATACAGCCTCGAGGGCAAGGGAGATTTTACTGTCATCGTGAACGGAAAGGAGACCCCCGTTAAGCTCGGCGGCGAGAGGATAACGGTCAGACTTTGATATGAAATATGACCTCTATGATTTTGACAAGACAGTTTATCCCTATGACTCCGAGACGGTATTTCTCTTTCACTGTCTTTTCCGCAAGCCGTGGCTGCTGATACTCTCACCGTGGCTGCTGCTGAATCTCATTCTCTTTTTCCTCGGCTTCGGCGATAAATTCAAGGGCAGGTGCTTCACATTCCTGCGGTTTATCGATGGCGAAAAAGAGGCAAAGAAATTTTGGGAGAAGCAGGAGAAGAAAATTTATCCGTTCTTTCGCCCCGAAAACAGAGAGCGCCCCACGGTCGTTTGCTCCGCTTCGCCCGAATTCCTGCTCAGACCCATATGCGAGAAATACGGCGTTGATACAATGATAGCAACGCGAATGGACCTGCGCACGGGCACGATAATCGGCAGAAACTGTAAGGATAAGCAGAAGCCGCTCCGCATAGCCGAGGCGCTGCCGAATGCCGAATTTGTCAACGTCTATTCGGATTCATTAAAGAACGATATCCACATTTTCAGGCTCGGCGAGCGCTGCTTCCACGCTAAAAAAGGCGTTTTGACCGAAACAACGGTCGAAGAGATCGAAAAACACATATAAAGCAAGGCATCCGCATGATATTAACACCGTGCGGATGCCGTTTTGATTTATCAAAACATTCTATAAATTGTAAATTTCTTTCAGCCGCTATAAGGCTTGAGTTCAATAATCAATAGGATAAATACGGGTCAATGTCACACGCAGTACATATTCATATCCCAACACGGGATATAAGGGTGGCGGCGCAGATGAAACTCGTAATCGGGGTTCAGCTCTTTGACCGTCAAAGGCAAAGTGAATATATCCTCGCTGCGGTGATAAAGAGCGATATTGAGCCTCGGTCTGTCACGTTTAAGTGTTTCTTTCGCACCTTTGAGTGCCTCAAGCTCGCCGCCCTCAACATCCATTTTGATATATGTGAATCTTTGCTCACGGCCGAGGGAGTCAATGCTCGTTGCCTCGGTCGGAATTCCTTTATCGGATATTGCGGACTGCCTGCCCGCCGCCCCGCTGAAGCCGACTACGCCTCCATGCGAGGCTATCGCTTTTTGAAGCAACGTGCAATTCTTCATCCCGTCAAGGTGCGCCGTGAGCTTTGCAAAAGTCTTTTTATCCGGCTCAAGCGCGGTAATGCTGCCGTATGAGCCGCCGGAGTAACGCAGCAATTCATCCACCGTGTCGCCTCTATATGCGCCGAGGTCGAGATAATCCTCGTCACTGCGCGGCTTAAAGAAGCCCTTGAACGCCTCGGATTTCGGCGTTGTGATATTCCTGAGCGTATCAAGCTCGCCGCCGAACATGAAATCGACGCAGCCCGCGAAAATTTTCTTTGAATCCTCTGTGAAAAGAGAATGCGCCTGCTTGAGCAGCTCGGAATTGCGTTCGACGAATTCGCGGTTAAAAATTTCACCGCCGCACACGGGCACGACAGGCACGAGCACACGGTATTTATCGCATAGAGAATAAATATGCTCCATGACCTCGGGGATGCAGCTTGCAAAAGCCACGGCAATTATGAAGTCTCCGTTAAACTCCGAGAGCTTTTGCACCGTGAAGCCGCGAAAGCTCTGCCCCCTCACGAAGCTGTCGCTTGCGGTAACGCCGCGAACCTTGATATCAAGGCGGGCAAATTCGTCAAGCACATTATCCGCACCGTTGCCCATGCCGTAGACAACGACTTCTCTGCCGCTCTGTTTTATCTTCTCCCACGACGAGAGCCGTTCGCTCATAAAGCCGAGCATTGCCGCACCTCCTTTGTTTTATCCGAATAAAACTTTATCATATCGTGCCGCACAAGTCAAATATTTGTTGCAGTCGTTATATAAATATGTTATATTTAATTATCAATAACTCTTTAGGAGGTATTCAATTGCATAAGCTCAGAAAAAGACAGGTTCATCTTGATTTCCACACGAACGGCACCCTGACCGTTGGCACCGAATTCAGCAAGGAGCAGTTTCAGGCGGCGCTGAAGGCGGGGCACGTCGATTCGATAACGGTATTCTCAAAATGCCACCACGGCTACTCATATCACCCCACCGAGGTCAACGAAATGCACCCGGGGTTGAGCTTTGACCTGCTCGGGGCGCAGCTTGAGGCTTGCAAAGAAATAGGCGTGCGCGCGCCCGTATATATTTCGGCGGGTCTTGACGAAAAAGAAATTCCCCGTCACCCCGAATGGCACCATCACTGGTCACCCGACCCCAAGGAGCACGAGAAAGAGCTGCAAGCCGTGCATTTTCATTTTCTCTGCTTCAACACGGACTACCTCGACTTCCTTTGCGCTCAGATCGAGGAGGTCATGCAGAAATATGACCCCTGCGGCATTTTCCTTGATATAGTCTCGCCCCGCGTTTGCTATTGCGACAAGTGCCTTGCCGACATGAAGGCTCTCGGCCTTGACGTCGAAAGCGAAGCGGACAGGCAGAAATTCTCAATGATGACCTTTGAGAAATACACCGCCGCAACGAACGCAGCGGTCAGGAAATACAGCGACACCGCAACGATATTCCACAACGCGGGTCACATCCCCAAGGGCGGCTATTCGCTGATAAACTGCAACACTCATCTTGAGCTTGAGAGCCTGCCCACGGGCGGCTGGGGCTACGACCATTTCCCGCTCTCCGCCGCATATGTCCGCACGCTCAAAGATTATGATTTCATCGGCATGACAGGTAAATTCCACAACACCTGGGGCGAATTCGGCGGTTTCAAGCACCCGAACGCTCTGATATATGAGACCTCCCTCAGCGTTGCCAACGGCGGCGGATGCTCGATAGGCGATCAGATGCATCCGCTGGGCGAGATGAATATGGCGACCTATAATCTCATCGGCAAGGCTTATTCGCTCATCGAGCAAAAAGAGCCGTGGCTGAATGACGCTGTCAACATAGCGGATATCGCCGTGCTCAGTGCAGAGGCGGTCACAGGCTCACGCGACCTCGGCGAAAAGAGCGACGTCGGCGCGAACAGAATGCTGCTTGAAACCCATCGCCTGTATAATTTTGTTGACGCCAAGGCGGATCTCTCCTCTTATATAATACTCATTCTGCCCGACGTGGGCGACCTTCCCGACGACATTATCGAGAAGGTAAAGAACTTCGCCGCAAACGGCGGCAAGATAATCGCAAGCGGCAAATCGCTTATAAAGGACGGCAAATTCTATCTCGACATCGGCGCTGAATACAGGGGCGAGAATGAATTCTACCCGACCTATTTCGTCCCCTGCTTCGACACCGTTGACGGCACCACTCAGTATGTAATGAAGTCAAAGTCCTATCTCTTTGACGCAAAGGACTGCGACATAGTCGGCTGCGGGCAGAATCCTTACTTCAACAGGACGTTGGAGCACTTCTGCTCCCATCAGCACGCCCCCAACAATCCCGACAAGCAGTTCCCCGCAGTCGCCGTCAAGGGAAATATCGCATATATCGGCTGGGATATCTTCAACGCATACGCAAACGAAGGTCATTTGATATTCAAGGAGATATTCGCTTACCTTGCGGAAAGGCTGCTCGGCGATGAAGCGAGCGTCAAGGTCTCGCTGCCCGACAGAGGCATTGTCACCCTCACCCGCCAGAGCGGCGAAAATCGCATGATACTCCACCTGCTCTTTGCCCACACGACCGTCAGAGGCAGAAATACTGAGGTCATTGAGGACACCGTGCCGCTTTATGATATCAAATGCTCCCTCAAGGCGGAGAAAGCGCCGACGGCAGTCACTCTCGAGCCGCAGGGCGAGAGCTTGCCGTTCGTATTTGAAAACGGCAACGTCAGCTTCACCGTGCCGAAAGTCGATATTCATCAGATGGTCTGCATAAAAGAATGAGGAGACTGTTATGCTTAAATTTTTTGCTTCAATACTCGCTTTCCTGACTGCGGTCTCCAACTTCTGCTGGGGAGCAATATCCGGCATAGGCTTCGGCATCACGGTCGAGCCATCGGTATTTGAGTGCGGCGACTGCTACGCCGTGATGTGGGTCACCTCGGGCAAGGGCAGCGGCTGCGTTAAATACACCTACAACGACGAAGAAAAGACCGTTTGGGACTCCCGCAGCGGCGCAATAGCCTCAGATGACACCATCCATGTGGTAAAGGTGCCGAAAAACGAGCTTATCGGCAACGAATACAAGGTCGTGTCGCAGAGCGTTACATACAAATTCGGTTATTTTGCCATTAAGGGCAAGACCGTTGAGTCCGACACTTACTTCTTCGGCGGCATACCTAAGGACGACGATATCAAGATACTCTCAATATCCGATATCCATGAGTTGGAAAAAAAGATGATGAAGGCTGTCAGCCATATAGACGTGCAGCCTGACCTCATAGTTTTGCTCGGCGACATTCCGTCAAAGATGACAAGCAAGAAAAACTTCATAACCATCCTTGAGGACGCCAATATGCTCAGCGGCGGCAAAGTTCCCGTGCTCTATGTCAGGGGCAATCACGAAACGAGGGGCGAATTCGCCTCTCAGCTTGCCGATTACTTCCCGACATCAACGGGCGAGCTTTATTTCACCTTTGATTTCGGCGCTCTTTCCGCCGCCGTGCTCGACACAGGCGAGGATAAAAGCGACGACCACAGGGAATACAGCGGTCTTGTTGACTTTGAGAGCTATCGCAGGCAGGAATTCGAGTGGATAAACAGCCTTGACAGCTCCGACCTCGGCGGCAAATACAGAATTGTATTCAGCCATATGCCGAATATCGAGGATCACTTCGGCATGAATTGGATAAAGCCTTTTGCGGAGCTTGACGCTTCACTTTTTGTCACCGGTCATTTACACATGGTCGATTTCATTGACGGCGAACCGCCCATAGTCATAGGCGGCGGCAAGATAGACGGCGGCGACGACTTCGGCGTGACCATGCTGACCCTGCACGACGGCAAAATAGACATTAAAACCGTTAATGTTGACGGCGATATCCTGCTCAGCGAGACTGTCGACGCATAATACATCGGAATACAGAAAATCCCCGCTGCGTTCAAACAGCGGGGATAAATTTTTACTCAAAATCTTGAAACTACATCGGCAAAGGCATCTGCAATGGCTTTCTGAGTGCCTATACCCATTGAATTTGTCTCATGGTAATGATTCTTGCCGAATCTGTCCTTATAGCCGTTGAGATACGGCTGAGTGGGGTTGAGGATAAAATCATTCGGCGGCACCACATAGCCGGTCATGTCGTTGGTAACTGCGAAGGAGATAAGCTCGCTGTCGCCCGCTATCTCGGCAAGCGGTTTGGGGTTGATCTCGGGGCCTTTGCCCGTTGCTGAGGTCTCGGCAGGGTTATAGCTGCCGTATACGGTGGATACGAAATTCTCACCGGGCAGCAGGAGCACCTTCTGATCGCCGAAGGTCATATAAGTCATCTCGGTCATCATCTCAATGCCCGTGTCGCTATCCTTACAGGGATAAGCCTTGAAGCTCATCACATGGCGCATTGCGAGCAGAGTCAGCACATAGTTGCCGACGGGCAGATAGAACGGCTGCTGGAGGTATTTTATCCTCGGCTCAAGCTCACGGTCGTTGTCGATCTTCTCAGCTGCGTCGGCTATCATCTTGGCCTGCAGCTTAATGCAATTGACTCTGTCATCATCGTCGAGCTGGGCTGCGTCCATGCCGCCTATCGCGCCGACGCCGAAGAGGACGTTCGCACCCTTGTCGGCGAGTATCTGCTCACGCATAAAATAAGGGTATTCGCCGCTGAGCATACGGTTGCCTCCGCCGAGCGAATTGGGGTGAGCGCCAAAATTCATTATCCATGTCTCCGCCGAGCCGTCCTCGGGGACGAAGCGCAGGCGGGTGAGCACCTCGTGCTTATCAATGAAATCTCTCTTGCTGAAGAGACCGTCTTTAATTGTTATCCTTCCGGAATAGAGCTTGCCGCTCTTCTTTGCGGCATAAGCCTCCTCGGAGACCTTGACGGCAGTATTCATCAGCATATCCATATACTCGGGATCTTTGCCGTCGGAGGGAATGCTGACAAGATTGGGCTTGCCCCAATAGCCGAGGGTGTCGATGCCCGAATGGCTGTGGGTGCAGCTAACATTGATGCACTTGCAGCCGTTTATCTTATCGGAGGCGAGTATCATTGAGCGGATCTTATTGACCTCTATCCTCGTCATGCCGACGACATCGGCACTGAGCCAGAGCATACCTTCGTCTCCGCCGCAGTCGATCCATACTGCGCTTATGTAGACGGGCGAAAGGACGCCCTCCATCTTGTGACCCGAGCCGTGACCGGCTATCCAATAGGTCCTGCCGTCGAGATTCGGCATTATTTCCGCTCTCGAGAAGCCGACTCTGTAAGCGCTGCCCGAGATAACCGAGGGGGCGACCTTCTCGATCACAGGGGCTACGCCCTGCTTAGCGACCTTTTTGCCGTATTTTCTTGTGATAGCGCAGATGCCTTTTGAGGCGAGATCCATAATATCCATTTCTATTCCTCTTTCTTAACAATTTTTGCCGAATTTATATATGCTTTGAGACTCGATATCGAAGCTCGGTATCATCACCGGGGGCAGACCCGCATTGACGGTAAGCGACGAGACCATCGCCCTCGCATAAGGGAAAAGCTCCTTGAAGCTCTCGATATGTATCTTCTCTTTTTTGACCGACGGGTCGTAGCCGAACGAGCCGACTATAACCGCTTTGATACGGAATTTGTCGGGCGCTGACTTATCCTTGACCTCGAGGGTGAATTCGCCTATGCAGTTGTTATCCGGGGTGTATTTGACGTTATAAGAATAGGTATTTTCAAACTCGATGCGAACGCCGCTGTCGTGGTGGTTAATGAATTCAATATCCGTTGCTCTGAACGCTCTCAAAGTGACGATATTCATCAGAGAAGCACCTCCGCCTTGGCAATTCTGAGCGGCTCTTTGGGCATTGCAAGCTCGCCACTCGAATTATACACTCTCTCGACCTTGCAGAAGTCGTCGACCGTCTCCATACCTTCTACTACCTTGCCGAAGGCGGCGTATTTGCCGTCAAGGAAGCTCGCGTCGCCATAGCAGATAAAGAATTGCGAGGAGGCGGAGTTGGGGTCGTTTGTTCTCGCCATCGAGACAACGCCGCGCTGATGCGAAAGGGTATTCTGCGAGAAGCCGTTGGAGGCGAATTCGCCGTAGATGGGCTGCGCCTCGGAGGCTTTGGCGCTATCGCTGCCGTCGCCGCCCTGAGCCATGAAGCCATCCACTATTCTGTGGAAAGTGAGGCCGTCATAGAAACCGCTTGCAACGAGCTTTTTGAAGTTGTCGCAGGTGTCGGGGGCGTATTCGGGGTAAAGCTCAATAACGAAGCTGCCGCCGTTCTCCATAGTGAACT
>ULTR01019712.1_pt1 | contig 59610 bp, 55 predicted proteins | sample 1957781 | NCBI WGS metagenome assembly ULTR01 (sample SAMEA4835739, study PRJEB28245) | human gut metagenome | biome: gut microbiome; material: fecal sample | place: Denmark | collected 2008 | reverse complement strand
AATCATTATGATATGTTACATATGGATTTTCCATGTCAACCCAGTATCCAACTTTATTTGTCATTTGTTCCCACATATGTACATATGTGAATACACTTTCTTTACATTGTTTTACGAATTTTTCTACTCCATATTCTTCTATTTGTTCTTTTCCTGATATACCAAGTTTTTTCTCTATTTCAAGTTCTACTGGTAATCCATGTGTATCCCATCCAGCTTTTCTGTCTACATGATATCCTTTCATTACTTTGTATCTTGGGATAATATCTTTCATTACTCTTGTTTCGATGTGTCCAACATGTGGCTTTCCATTAGCTGTTGGAGGTCCATCATAAAATGTGAAATATCTTTGACCTTTGTTCATTTCAAAGTTCTTTTTTATTATGTTCTTTTGTTTCCACATTTCTGCTACTTCATTTTCCATTCCTACAAATCCATTTTTTAGTTCTACTTTTTTGTACATAATTTTTCCTCCTTTATTTATTTTTTACACTTTTAATATCTTGTAATTCAAATCTATATTTTTGTTTTACATCTGGATATTTCTTATGATCTACTTCTGATAAAAACATATCTTTTGGACGTACCCATAATCCTCCATCTTCATATAGTCTTCTATAAATGACCATTTCTTCTTGTGTTTCAGAATCTTTCGCAATTCCTTCAACTAAGTAGTAATCTCCTTTAAAGTGTTTGTAGATTCCATTAATTTTTAGTTCTTGCATAATAGCTACCTCCTTCTTTTTTCTACAAAACAAAAAAGCCCTAATATGCATTTTTGCTTTGCATATTAGGACGAAATTTATCTTATATTAATTCCGCGGTACCACCTATTTTAATATTAAACATTTAATATTCTCTCTTTTATCTTTAACGCAGATATACGTCAAAACTTACTATTTATTGTTTCAGTCTTGCAACTAACATAGGTGATAACAAATACTTTTTACTTTCAAACTCACACCAAATGTTTGATTCTCTCTTAAGATATTACAATATTTGTGTTGTCCTTGTTATAGTCTTTTTATTTTTTATGTTTCTTATTATATCACTTTTTTTATTTTTTTCAAGTATTTTATTATATTTTTATTTCATTTGGTGATTTTTTACTAAATTGCTTTTTTATTTATATTTTTATCTTTTGCAATAGATGCAATATATTCCTCGTGTTCAAATAATATGTTTGTTAGAGAACGTATATCTGTTTTTCTATTTTTTTCATAGTTTTTCCAATTTGCATCGTTTTCGTCCCAACGTCTATTGTTCTCTTCCCAACGTTTCTTGTTTTCTTCTGAATCTTTTTTCAATTCTTCTATATCTGCTTTCATACTGTCTATATCTTTCTTCATACTGTCTATATCTTTCTTCATGCTATCGATATCCGCTTTCATAACAACTATATCTGCTTTCATGATATCTATATCTTTCTTCATACTGTCGATGTCTGCTTTCATAACTCTTATATCATCTTTAATTTCTCTTATATTATCTATCATTAAATCCTGAAATTTATTAAATGATGTTATTAAAGATGCTACTAACATATTAATATTTGTTTCTTCCATAGATCAACCTCCTTTTTTGAATTTAAATTATTATTTTTTACTAGAATAAAATTCTAATTTTTTTGAATTAAATTTTTGAAAAAAATTTTTTCACCAAATGATTAAATACGAAATTATTATACTATTGTTAAATAGACTTGTCAACAAAAATCGTTCGACAAAATTCGAGTTTTTTTCATATTTATTATGTATATAAACAAAAAAATAAAATGGAAAACAACTAATTTTCCATTTCATTTAAATACTTATTTACTATGCATTTTCTTCAACAGGGTAAACACTTACTTGTTTTTTATCTTTACCCTTTCTCTCGAATTTAACTGTTCCATCTACTAATGCATATAGTGTATCATCACTACCTTTTCCAACATTAGTTCCTGGATGCATTTTTGTTCCTCTTTGTCTAACTAAAATATTTCCAGCTAAAACAAATTGACCATCAGCTCTTTTGACACCAAGTCTTTTAGATTCACTGTCTCTACCGTTCTTAATACTACCTTGACCTTTTTTATGTGCCATTAATCTCACTCCTTTCGGTTTCTAATCTAGTCGGCTCTCACTGACTGTTTGTGATTTTATCACATATATTTTTCTCAATAAAAATCTTACTTATTTAAAACTAAGCTTCTACTTTTTCAGCTTTTTCTGCTTTCTTTGCAGCTGTTTTAATTCCTGTAATTTCAACTTTTGTGTATGGTTGTCTATGTCCTTGTTTGCTTCTTTCATTTTTCTTAGCTTTCATTTTGAAAACAATGATTTTTTTAGCTTTTCCATGAGAAACAACTTTTCCTTCAACCTTTACACCTTTTACATAAGGATTTCCAACTTGTACTTTTCCGTCATCTGATACTAATATTACTTTGTCGAAAGATACTTTTTTTCCTTCTTCAGCATCTAATTTTTCGAAAAATACTACATCTCCTTCTGCTACTTTGTATTGTTTTCCACAACTTTCAATTACTGCGTACATTTAAAATGCACCTCCCTTATTCGTATACTCGCTAATCCTTAAATACAGGCAGTTATCTATATTTCAAATAACATTTAGTTGCCTTGACTAAGCGGATTACAGTTATTAATTTTAACATATTTGTAAAAACTTGTCAAGTTTTTTAATAACTTTTTCCGAAAAAACGAGCTAATCCGCTCTATATTTGGTATGAGCAGAAAAAAAACAAGGCTTTCGCCCTGTTTTCTATTCTTTTATTGAATTGTAAAAATTAGCTGTTGTTGCATTTATATATGGAATAACATATACATACGCAATTCCAAATGTAATTGAGCCTAAGATATACCACCAGAAAAATGATAATTGTAATACAAATAAATCAAATTTGTGTCCATCCATAATTCTTTTGCTTTCATTTAATGATTCTCTTGCTGTAAGCTCTGGATTATCAGCTAATATGTATGGTGCCATTGCATAAGAAAATGCTTTTACTATTCCTGGTATAATTAATAATAATGACCATAAAAATGTAAAAAATTCTGTAATTATATATAGCCATACTGCCTTTCCTGTTATATTAAATCCTTTAAAAACATCTCCTACAGAAATTTCTTCATTTCTAGCTAAAGCTAAATATATCATACATAAAGAAATTTCAAATGCTGGCATTATTATTATTGTAGCAAACCATCCTATTACAGGAACTAGTGAACATCCTGCTCCAATTATTGCAACTATTAGAAACATAACAAATAATAATCCTATTTTTCCTTGTATTTGTTCTTTTGCTGCGTTTTTTAGTTCAATTCTTGTCATAATTTTTCCCCCTTTTATAATTATATTTTACTCTTAATTAAATATTCTTGTCAACTTTTATTTATCAAAATATGTACTTGTTCCTTGTAAATCTTCAAAATTGTGTTGTCTTAAAATTTCATAAGTTATAATTGCAACTGAGTTTGATAAATTAAGTGATCTTAATGTTGGCAACATAGGAATTCGTATTGTTTTCTCATTTAAATACTTTTCCAATAACCATTCAGGCAATCCTTTTGTTTCTTTTCCATATAGCACAAATACTTCATCCATTTTAGAATAATCAATATCTGTGTATTTTGTTTTTCCTTTAGTTGTTGCAAAAAACATATTATTTTCTTCTGGTTTATATTTTTCTAAAAATTTTTCTAATGAATCATGTTCTTCTATATCAAGTTTATCCCAATAATCCAATCCAGCTCTTTTTAATGTTCTTTCATCTATTTGAAATCCTAAAGGATGGACTAAGTGCAATTTTGCTCCTGTTATTGCACATGTTCTTGCTATATTTCCTGTGTTTTGTGGTATTTCAGGTTCTACCATTACTATATTTACTTTCATATTTCCCTCCTGTTCATATTATTATAGAGAAAACACGCAAAATTTTCTCTTCATTATTTTGCGTGTAATCATTTATTTATTAGTAATTTCTTCTAATTCCAAAAGTTCATTCCATCTTTCATCAACAACTCTTTGGAATTCTTGAATCATCCATTCATTTCCTGGTTTAAACATATGTTTAAAACGTTTTTGTGGACGTAAAAATTCTTCTACTGGTAATTTTTTTGCTGGTTTATATGTTATATGATATTTTCCATCAACAACTTCATATAATGGCCAATAGCATGTGTCTGCAGCTAATTTATTAATTTTCATTAAATCTTCAGTTGCATATCCCCATCCTCTTGGACATGGTGCCATAACATTTAAAAATGCTGGCCCCTCTGTATAAATTGCTTTTTCTGCTTTTTCATATAAATCTTTAAAATTTGTCATTGCAAGTGTTTGAGCTACATAAGGAATATGATGTTCTGCCATTATTTCTGTTAAATCTTTTCTTACTTGCATCTTTCCTGGAATGACTTTTCCTGCTGGTGATGTTGTTGTATCAGCAAATTTTGGAGTTGCAGATGATCTTTGGATTCCTGTGTTCATATATGCTCCATTATCATAACATACATAAACCATGTCATGTCCTCTTTCCATTGCACCAGATAAACTTTGTAACCCTATATCATAAGTTCCACCATCTCCACCAAATGCTATGAATTTTGTGTCTTTATCTTGTGGTAATTTTCCTTGTTTTTTTAGTGATCTATATGCTGCTTCTGCACCAGAACATGTTGCACCAGCATTTTCAAATGCTGTGTGTATAAATGAATCTGTCCATGCTGTATATGGATATATAAATGTTGATACTTCCATACATCCTGTTGCATTTGCTATAACAGCATGATCTTCTGGTTTTAATGCTCTTAATACCATTCTTGCTACTACTGGGGCTCCACATCCTGCACACATTCTGTGTCCTTCTGTGAATCTTGATGGCTTTTCTGCCATTATTTTCTTTAAATCATAAGCCATTTTATTCGTCCCCCTTTCTTAGTCCTAAATATCTATATGGATTTCCTGTTTCTCCTGTTTTTACTATTTCTTGTAAATCATTATATACAGATTCTATTTGCATCGTTGTTGTATCTCTTCCACCAATTCCATAAATATAATTTACCATTGGCACTTGTTTTTTATTAACATACATTGCTGATGTTACATCTTCAAATAATGCTCCACCTGCTGCATTTAATGAATCTGCTTTATCAAGTATTGCTACTGCTTTTAATCCTTGTAATGCTTCTGCAATTTCTTCTGCTGGGAATGGTCTAAACATTCTTAATTTTAATAATCCTGCTTTTACACCTTTTTCTCTTAATTCATCAACAACTGCTTTTGTTGTTCCTGCTGTTGAGTTCATACATACTATTGCTATTTCTGCATCATTTAATTTGTATTTTTCAAAGAATTCATATTTTCTTCCTGTCCATTTTTCAAATTCTTCTGCAACTTCTTTTATTACTTTTTTAGCATTTTTCATTGCTTCTGCTTGTTGAGCCTTATGTTCAAATAAGTATGCTTGTAAATCTAATGGTCCAATTGCTATTGGCTCTTTATCATTTAATAAATAATGTTCAGGTTTATATTGTCCAACAAATTTCTTTACTTCTTCATCATTTTCTAATTCAATATTTTCAATTGAATGTGATGTAATAAATCCATCTTGGCATACCATTACTGGTAATTGAACATCTTTATGTTCTGCAATTCTATGTGCCATTAACATATTATCATAAGCTTCTTGGTTATTCTCTGAAAATAACATTATCCATCCAGCATCTCTTACTCCCATTGCATCTGAATGATCATTATGAATATTTAATGGTCCTGAAACTGCTCTATTTACTAATGCCATTACTATTGGTAATCTTAAACTTGATGCTATATATATCATTTCCCACATTAATGATAATCCATTTGCAGATGTAGCTGTCATTGCTCTTGCTCCAGCTGCTTCTGCACCAATTGTTGCAGACATTGCACTATGTTCACTTTCAACTGCAACAAATTCTGTATCTACTTCTCCATTTGATACAAATGTTGAAAAATATTGTGGTATTTCTGTTGATGGTGTAATTGGGAATGCTGCAACTACATCTGGATTTATTTGCTTCATTGCAATTGCTGTTGCTTCATTTCCACTTAATCTTTCTCTTATACTCATTTTTTATCCTCTCTTTCCTATTTTATTCTGTTTTCATTTCTATTGCTTTAAATGGACATACTTGTGCACATACTCCACATCCTTTGCAATAATCAAAATCTGTTTCTGTTCTCTTACAATCTTTTCCTACTGGAATTGAATTATCAGGGCATACTGCAAAACATAGTCCACATTGTTTACATTTTTCTTCATACCAAATTGGTTTCATGCTTCTCCAGTCACCTGTTTTAAATTCTCTTGCATTTCCTGCACAATATATGTTTCCACCAATTGTTAAATCTTTCATTGGTGTTTTGGGATTAATTTCTGTCATTTTTATCATCCTTTCTTTGCGAATTTGGGGTCGGTCCTTTTTTTCGCATTACTGTATTTTAGCTACTTCTTTTAATGCTAACTTTAGGGCTTTCATATTTCCCTCTATTACTTCTGGTTTTTTAGCAAATTTGTGTTTAAATGAACCTTTCATATCTTCCAAAAATGCTTCATCACTCATTATTCCTGTTACTTTTACAATTGCTGCAAGCATTGGTGTATTAGGAAAATATCTTCCTAATGTTTCTTCAGATACTTTTCTTGCATCAATTGTGTAGATACTTCCACTATATCCATTTAATTTTTCTTTTAAATATTCTGATGATTTTGTAGTATTTATTACTATTGCTCCTTCTTTCTTTAAACCTGCTGTTACTGGTACACTTTCTAATAATGTATCATCTACAACTACTACATAATCTGGTTCATATATATTACTATGTATTGTTATTGGCTTATCACTTATTCTATTATAAGCTGTTATTGGTGCTCCCATTCTTTCTGGACCATATTCTGGAAAACCTTGAATGTATTTTCCTGTATTAAATGCTGCATCAGCAAGTAATAATGATGCTGTTTTTGCACCTTGTCCACCTCTACCATGCCATCTAATTTCTATTAAATTGTTCATGTTTTTCCTCCTTTAATTTTTATATTTTGTATAAAACTCTTTAACTTATCATTTATAAAGTATATTATTATTTTCTACTATTGTCAAGTAATTTTTGTGACTGAAGGGTCAATACAATAAACAAAAAAAGACTATTTTTGATAGTCTTTTCTCATTTTACATTTTTGCCATTTTTTCTAATACTATTATAAACATTGCATGTGTCCAACCAAGACCTATTACCCAATTTGGTTTTAATGTATTATTATCTATTTGTTCTCCTAGTAAGCTGTGTTTTCCAGCTGTTTTTAAAACAAAATCAAAAGTTTCTTTTGCTTTCTTTTTCTCGCCATTTTCTAAATAATATAATGTCATCCATAAATTTGAAATTGGCCAAGGACATCCATTTCTATAGTGGTCATATTCATATCTTTGATATCCACCAGTATATGTTCTAAGAGTCAAATTAATGTTTTCAACTGTATTTAATACTTTTTTCTCTTTGGGTGAGAAAACTCTAAATGGATAAACAGCACCTAATAAGCTAATGTCCATTCTTCTATCTTCTGAATTTCTTACATATGATTTCCTATTTTCATCATATAATTTTTCATCAATAAGATTTTTTACTTCTACTTGTAATTTTCTTATTTCTTCGATATTTTTATGAATTTTTTCATCTTTTAATCTATTATTTTCAAAATCAGAAACATTTTTTCCTAACACTTTATATATATTTAACATACTTTCAAATGCAGCAAAAATACTAGCTAAAGAATACATATGTATTCCTCTATCATTTTCTTCCCATACATCATAGCTTACAGAATATTTTCCAGTTTCATCAATTAAATCTCTTACATATCTTTTTAAGAAATCAATTGCTTTTTCACACATATGTAAATTGATTTTCAAAAATTCTTCATTTTTTGTATATTCATAGTGTGAATATACTCCATAAACTACACTTGCAGTTTCATCAACTTGATATCCCCAAGATGGTGCTAGCTTTCCATCTGTATAGAAACGTTGTTCCCACATTCCATTTTTGCTTTGAGTCATTCTACAAAAAGTACTGTAAAATTTTTCTGTTTCTTTAGTCATTTTTAAAATATCTAATGCCTTTGTTATAAAAACTGCATCTCTTGTCCAACAATACGCATATCTTCCACATTGTGTCAAATCCTCATCTACTTCAGGTGCAGCTATTACTCCTCCAGTTGATGGATTTGTTAATAATGGAAATAGCAAAATTGTCCTTCTATAAATGTCTTGTATCTTTTCTTCATAACTATTAGCAGGTTCTTTTAAATCTAGACCATTATGTTCTTTTACATATTTTCTCCAGTAAGATTTAGTTGTAGAATATTCCTTATTAAAATCAATTCTTCTAATTCTTTCTACTTCATCTTCAACAGCCTGCATAGTTTTCTTGCTTTCATCTATAAAGACACAAATGTCTAATTCTTTTTTCTCTCCAGGATTAATAACTCCTACATTATAGCTAACACTAGAATCTTTAGACATTCCAATATAATCTTTTCCTCCTATTACTCCTGATTGAATATTATTTGAAGAATCATTTATTTGACTACTTAAAGTATCCATTCCTTTTGCAAATGTTGCAACAGAAAAATCATGAGCAAATTGAATCATTCCACTATTTATTTTCATTCCACTTACAAAATTATTTTGATCAGATAATAATTCAGAGTGAATTAAAAATCTTATATCTAGTGGAATATTACTCTCATTTATAAATGTATATTTTTTTACAAGTATGTCCTCTTTTATTGTTACAAAATCAGTCTGTAATATTTTCAAGTTAAAATATGTATTAGTTATTTCTGTATTTAGTATATTTGTATCTGTATCATAATATTGCAAATATGTATTATTTATATCTTCGTGTAAATAAATTAAATCTGAATCATTTATTTTTACACCTGTTTTATAATACTTTAAATACTGTCTATTATCCTTATTAGGATATGATAGACGCAACATTTCTCCTTTATAGGAGAATGTTGCTAACATTCTTTGGTTTCCTATTATCGCTTCATTTAAGTATTTTTCCATCATTTTATCCTTCCTATTATCCCTCTATTACATTTAGAATTTGTTTTTCTAAATCTTTAATCTTTTCATTTATTCTAAACATATCTTCATCTCTCAAGTTATCATCTTCTACATCTGATTTCACACTATCTTCCATATCCTTCATTTCATTTTGTAATTTACTCAATCTGTCTATAATTTCTTGTTTTAAATTCTTAGCTCGTTTAATTTTAATTTTATTAACAATCTTCAATTCATCACATAATTCGTAAGTTTCTCCATATTCTGGAATAGAAACTCCAATACCTGTCTCTTCTAATATTTTATCTCTTAAAACTTCTTGTGATTCTTCTTCTCCATGAACTAAAAAGATATGTTTTGGTCTTGATATGAATGAATATACAAAATTCATCAACCATTCTTGATCTGCATGCCCAGAATATCCTTCAATATATTCAATTCTTGCATTTACTGCAAATTCTTCCCCAAATATTGTTACTTTTTTAGCTCCATTTACAATTGAATATCCTAATGTTCCTGGAGCTTGATATCCTACAAATAATATTGTGCTCTTAGGGTTCCATATATTATGTTTTAAGTGATGTTTTATTCTTCCAACATCACACATTCCACTTGCAGATATAATAATTGCTGGCTCTGGACTTTCATTTAAAGCTTTTGATTCATCTGCTGTTTGTGTAAATTTTAAGCCTGGAAATTCTAAAGGATTATCTCCATTTTCCATTTTTTCTTTTATCTCATCATCAAATAAATCTGTATTTTGTTTAAATACCTCTGTTGCTGAAATTGCTAATGGACTATCGACATATACAGGAACTTTCATTAATGTTTTATATTTTCTCATAAATTCTGCATCATCAGTATTTTCTTTTATTTTATTTAATTCATATAATATTTCTTGTGTTCTTCCTACTGCAAAAGATGGAATTACTACAGTTCCACCATTATCAATAGTTTCTGATACAATATTTAAAAACAATTCTGCTTTTTGATTATTTCTTACATGTAATCTACTTCCATAGGTTGACTCCATTACAAGAAAGTCTGCACTTTCAATCATTGTTGGAGAACTTAATAATGGAATATCATTATTTCCTATATCTCCTGAAAATACAGTTTTTGTTTTTTTCCCATCCTCTTTAGTCCAAACTTCTATAGAGCTTGAACCTAACATATGTCCTGCATCATTATATCTAACATAAATATTTTCTGCTACCTGAATAATATCATCATATTTTACAGGGACAAATAGTTCTTGACTTTTTATTGCATCTTCAGCAGTATATAGTGGTGGAAAAGTTTGTTGGCCTTTTCTCAATCTTTTTTTATTTTTCCATTCAGATTCCATTTCTTGTATATGGCCACTATCTGGCAACATAATCGCACACAAATCACAAGTTGCCTTATGTGCATAAATTGGTCCTTTAAAGCCTTCATTATATAATTTAGGTATTCTACCTGAATGATCTATGTGGGCATGAGTTAATAACATAAAATCTATTTCTGCTGGATTATAATCAAATTCTTTATAATTTTTCATTTCTAATTCAGCATTTCCCTGGTACATTCCACAATCAACCAAAAACTTCTTTCCTGCAGCTTCAACTAAAAAGTTAGAACCTGTTACAATTTTTGTTGCACCTAAAAAAGTTATTTTCATAAGTTATCTCCTTCAAATAAATATTTTAATTTTTTTATTTATTTTCATTTTTTCTACTGGTATTATTTCAAATTTTTCTTCGCTTATATTATCATCAAATATTTGTACAAAATATTTTTCATTTTCTACTATTATTTTATAATACAATTCATTTAATCCTATGATTCTAGTCTCAAATAAATGTGTTATTATTTCAAATGGCATATTTGAAACAATTTTTTTTTGAATAGCTTTCTTGAATAGTAAAATCTCTGTCTTTTTAGTTTCTTCATTTAATTGTTCTACATCTTTTAAATTTCTATTTAAATCATATGGCAAAAACATAAAATATCGAAACTGATAGATTAATTTCAGTACCTCATCTGGATTTTCACATGAGTTTATACTCAAATTAAAACATTGTAACCAAATCTTTATAAATTCCATTAATAATGATTTTCTTTTATCCTCATCAAACAAACTTATCTCTAAAAATTCTTTTTGCTTTATTAATTTTTCTTTTTCTGCTAAATAATTTTGTGGATTTAAAATGTAATTATCTTCTTCTATTTGTGCTAAAATTTTTTGTTTTTCTGAATTTAATTGTTGCTTTAACATATTTATGTTAAATATTTTTTCTTGTTTTTGATATTCTAGTTGCAACTTTTCTTTTTGGTTTAAAATTTTTTCAATCTCTTTCAATTGTTTCGTCAATTGTTTTTTATGCCTTGTAATTCTTTCTACATTTTCTTTTGTATTATCATAATATTTAATGTCTTTTTCTAAATTCATCTTTTTCTTTTGAATATACTCCGCAAATTCATTACTTTCTTTTATATCATTTATAATAGCTAGTTGTATTAAAAGTTCTTTTAATTTATTAATTCTTTCTTTTCCAAACTTGTTACAAAACTCTTCAGACATTACCTCGAAATAATCAATTATTCCATCTTTGTCTTGACACCATTGATCCATAAATTCTTTTCCAAATAAAATTTGAAAAGCTTGAAAAACAAAATTTGCATCAATATTTTCTATTTCTTGTTTTATTGTAGTCCAAGACCATCCATTAAAATCTCTTAAAACTTCTATTCTATCCATATCTTTTCCTAAATTAATAAAATCTGATACAGCAATAGTTGCATCACCATATTTATTGTTTAATATTTTATAATTATTTGATAATTTCTCGATTGCATATAAAAGTTTTTCTTCTATAGGATAACTTAAAATTTCATTATCTTTTATATAAAATTTATATTTTTTTAAAATCTTTTGAATTTCATCATCTTCTATTTTTTGACTAAGCTTTATAACTTTTATGCTTTTACAATTTTTTTTAATATTTAATATTAATTGTTCAACATATTTCTTTTCACTTTCATTTATTACTTTAACTTTTTTATAATCTTTATATGAAACTTCTATTTTATATAAAATTCCTTGAAGAAGATTTTTTGCTTGTTCATCTATCATTTTTTCTTCAAGAACTTTTTCTAATTCTTCATTCTTGTCTTTTTTGATAATCTTCTCTAGCATCAAATCCTCTCCTTTCTCTTTAGTTATTTAATTTTCTTCTTCATGTGTACTCATATTTAATTCCTGTAAACGCTCCAATGTCATTAAAACTTGACGTGGTTTACTGCCCTGATATCCAGAAATTATTCCTCTTTCTTCCATTTGGTCTATAATTCTACCAGCTCTTGCATATCCCACTTTAAACCTTCTTTGAATAAATGATGTTGATGCTTGTCCTGTTTCAACAACCACATCTATTGCATCTCTTAATAATGGATCAGTATCATCCTCTCCTGCTGCAGCCTCATCAGCAAGTTCTTTGTCTGTTTTATTACTATTTTCTATTGAATCTAATATATCCTCATTATATGTTGCCACTCCATTTGATTTAACAAATGAAACTATTTTTTCTACTTCTTCATCAGATACAAATGCACCTTGTACTCTAACAGGTTTTGGAGCACCTGAAGGATAAAATAGCATATCACCTTTTCCTAATAATTTTTCTGCTCCTACTTGGTCTAATATTGTTCTTGAATCTACTTGTGATGATACAGCAAATGCTATTCTTGATGGTATATTTGCTTTAATTATGCCTGTAATTACATCTACTGATGGACGTTGAGTTGCAATTATTAAATGCATTCCAGCAGCTCTAGCTTTTTGAGCTAATCTACAAATAGAATCTTCTACTTCTTTTGCAGCTACCATCATTAAATCTGCTAACTCATCTATTATTATAACAATTTGTGGTAATGTTCCTGTTCCTTCTTCTTTTTCTGCTAATGCATTATATCCTTTTAAGTCTCTAACTCCTTTTTGCGCAAATACATTATATCTGTTATCCATCTCTTGTACAGCCCATGCTAAAGCACCTGCAGCTTTTTTAGGATCTGTTACAACTGGTATTAATAAATGTGGAATTCCATTATATACAGAAAGTTCTACGACTTTAGGGTCTACCATTACAAATTTTACTTCACTTGGTTTTGCTTTATAAATTATACTCGTAATTATTGTGTTTATACATACACTCTTTCCTGAACCTGTTGCTCCTGCAATTAACGCATGTGGCATTTTTGCAATATCAGCAATTTCCATGTTTCCAGCAACATCTTTTCCTAATGCTACACTTAATTTTGATTTACTATCTTGAAACGCGTCACTTTCTACTACATCTCTAAAATGTACTGTTTCTTTCTCTGTATTTGGTACTTCTATACCAACAGCTTGTTTTCCTGGTATTGGTGCTTCAATTCTTATTGTTTCTGCTGCCAAATTTAATGCAATATCATCAGCTAAATTTGCTATTTTACTTACACGCACTCCTTCTGCTGGTTTTAACTCATATCTAGTAATTGCTGGTCCTACTGAAACATTTTCAACTTTTGCTTGTACTCCAAAACTATATAATGTTTTTTGAAGTCTTGTTGCAACATCTGTTAAAGCTTTTGCCCCACCTTTTATTGCTTTTTTAGTTCCTTTACTCAATAATTCTACTGGTGGATATTCATAATGTTCATCTTCTACTGCAACAGCATGTTCTAGTTGTAAAACTTCTTTTACTTTTTCTTCTTTCTTTTCTTCTTCTTTTTTAAATAAATTTCCTTCTATATAATCTGGTTCCATTTTTTGTTTATTTTCAATTTCTAATGGAACAATATCATTTTTAGCATGTTTGAATTTTTTTCTTCCAGATGCATCTTCTTCAATAGTTCTTCCATTCAAATTAATTTTAATTTGTTCTGGAACAACTTCATTATTTTTATCATCCTCAACTTCTAAATATGCTTTACGATTTTCTTTTATTGTTTTTGCTCTTTTTCCCTCTTTTCTTATCTCAGCTCTTGCCAATTCTTCTTTGTCATCTAGCTCTTCTCTAGCAACAATTCTAGATTCTCTTTTTTCTTTGCTCTTTTCTACTCCAGCTTCAATCCAATTACTTATTATTTTTGAAATATCTATTCCAAATGTTATTGAAAACATTATTAATGCTAAACCTATGCTTAATATTATAGTTCCTACTTTTCCCAAAAGTTTAAAAAGTGGTACAGCTGCAATCGTTCCTAATGCTCCTCCTCCAATATTATTTGCTCCAAGAGCATATGCATCTTTAACTATATCTGATATGTTTTGTTCAATATTTATTTGCCCATTACAAATTTGATATACGCTAAGAATAACTGCTATAAATATAAGTAATAAACTATACTGAAAAATTCTTGATGATATATATCCATCATCATTTTTGCAGGCCATTTTTATTGCAACTGCAAAAGATCCTATTGGTAATACATATTTTATAATTCCAAACATTCCTCCGAAAAAATCACTTAGCATAATCCCTATATAACCAGATTCAGTATATATCAAAACTGTCAATAAAATACTAAATATTATTGTAATAACTACTCCAAAATCTGTTGAAACCTTTTTAGATCTTCTTCCTTTAGACTTTCTCTTTGTCATTCCATTACTTCCTTTCGTTTAAAAGGGACACTCCTTTTTTTGAAAGGGGTGCCCCCAATTTTTATTGAAGTTCCTTTTTACTATTTTGTATTGTTTTTATAGTATCTTCAAGTGAAATTTCCATTAAATTAACAGCTTCTCCTAGATTTTTCTCTAGCTTAGCTAATGTGTCTGTTAAAACTTTTTCAGTTGAATCTAACAAGTTATTTGCATATTCCTTAGTTCCTTGTGAAATTTCTCTTGACATTTCATTTGCAGTTTCAATTATTTCAGCCTTTTGTTCATAAGCTTTTCTTGTTATTTCATGTTCATCAATCATTGAAATAATTCTATTCTCAGCTTCTTTTACTATTCCATCAGCTTCTTTTTGAGCTTCCACTAATATTCTTTGTCTTTCTTCTTTTACCCATTTAGCTTGTTTTAACTCATCAGGTAATTTAATTCTAATTTCTTTAATTAATTCAAGCATTTCTTCCTTATCTACTATCCCCTTATTTGTAAAAGGTAGATTTTTGCTATTTTCTAATATGTCTTCTAATGTTTCTAATAATGTAAAAATTTCCATTGTTTACCCCTTTCTAGGTTTTAAATTCTAAACTTCAAGAAATATTATTGTTGCTCTTCCGTATTTTCTTTTGTCAACAATCTTAATTTTTATATTTTCTATTTCTTTTAGTATTCTTATTTCGTCATCAGTTTCAATGATGATTGTATTTTCTTTTTGTGTCATACCATATTCAACAATTTTTTTCAATGCTTCCGAAATATAACTTGTTTCATATGGTGGATCTATATAAATTATATCAAATTTCTGATTTTTTACTTTTTCTAAACATGTATTGAAATCTGCATTTACTGTTTGAACTTTTTTATCCATATGTGTTTTTTCTATATTTCTTTTTATAACTGCCATGGCATCTTTAGAATTATCACATAAAACTACTTTTTGTGCACCTCTACTTAAAAATTCCAACCCTATTGCACCACTTCCTGCAAACAAATCTAAAACAATTGCATCTTCTATTTTATTTTGTATAATATTAAAAACAGATTCTTTTACTCTATCTAGTGTTGGTCTTGTATTAGTTCCATCTAATGTAAATAATTTTGTTCCTCTTGCACTTCCACTTATTATTCTCATTGCCATTTTCAGCCTTTCATATTTATACTACTATTTTATTCTTTTTTTCTATATTGTCAAGTATTTTAATTAAATTGTAATATAGTTTTAATATTTTTGTAACATTGTAATACTCTTATAACACAGAAAAAGAGGCTTTTAAAATAAAGTCTCTTCTTTCGTTTATTCTTCATCTTGATTTATTTGCTTTATAATTTCTGATTGTGATACTAGTAATGATTCCATTTTTGCTCTATATATATCAAATTGTTGCTTTACTTCACTAAATTGCTGTTCTTTTGCTCTTGTTTGTTGTTCTATTTCATCAAGTCCTTTAGAAGCACTTTCTTTAGCATTTCTTATTATTGTATCAGCTTCTTTTTGAGCATCTGCTATAACTTGTTCTGCTTGTTGTTTTGCAACATTTTTTACTTCCTCAGCTGTTGATTGAGCCATAACTAAAGTATTTTGTAAAGTTGCTTCTATTGTTTTATAATGGTTTAATGCATTATTTAACTCATCAACTTTATTCTTTAAAGATACAACTTCCTTATAATTGCTTTCATAATCTTGCATAACTTGATCTAAAAATTCATCTACTTCTTCTACATTGTATCCACTCATCATTTGTTTACTAAATTTTTTATTTTCTATATCTAATGGTGTAATCATATTAGATAGCCTCCATTCTTTGAAAGGATTAATTTATATTATTATTTTTTAGCCAAGAAACAGATAATTTGCTTTTTATTTCTTCTCTTGCCATTTCATTTGTTATCTCATAATTCATTGGTGCTATTAAGAATATTGAATTTGATATTTTTTGAATATGTCCATCTAATGCATATACTCCACCACTAATAAAATCAACAATTCTTCTAGCAACATCTTTATTTACATATTCTAAATTTACAATAACTGATTTTTTTTCTTTTAATAAACTGCAAATTTCTTCTGATTGTTCAAATGTTGTTGGTTGAGATATTACCATTTTTACAGATTGTCCTTGTGCATTTAATGGTACAACTTTTCCTCTCTTTCCAAAGAATTTTTTGTCATCATCTTCTTCATTTTCATAGTTATTTGATTTATCTTCATATTCATATGCATCATCATCATATTCTTCTGTTTCTCCTTGGTCTACTCCTCCGAATAGTCCCCATACTTTGTCCATTATAGCTCCTGCCATTTTTTTACCCTCCTAATATTTTACACTTTCGTATACTAAATTTGGTTATAGTATCTAACTTTTTTGCGATTTTGTCAATAGTTTTTAAGATTGTAATCAAAATTTAACATTTCTGTAACATTTTTGTAACATTCTTTATTCTTTGTTTTTTTGTAATTCAACTTCATCATAATTACTAATTTTTTTGTAATTTTTTATATCATTATCACTAATTCCAAGTTCTATAAGTTCTTTATCTGTATAATAATCTATAATAGAAAATTTATCTGTTTGTTTAACTATTTTAACTAGTAATTTACTCTGAACTCCAGCTTTATTTCTAATAACATAATATAAATCATTTTCTTTAATTAAAGCTTCATTTGGAACTTTCAATCCTGATTCATTCCACCATATTACATCAACAAGAATTTTCCTATGTTTTATCAAATCTTCTGTCATTTTACTTATTTGAAAAATTATTGTTCTTTTTCCGTTATTTTCATTAATCTGAACAATCTTGGCTTTGCTTTCTTCATTTGAAATTCTTAATTTTAAAGTATCATTAACTTTAGCTTCCATAGCTTGTTCTGAATCCATTGTTACAGCAATATAACATTTAAAATTATCTATCACTTTTCCACATTCATTGTTTGTTGATATTATTTCTCCAGTTTTCAATCCTAATCCATTTAAAAGTTCCTCATTTATTTCATCAAACTTTTCTGGTGTAAGTACTTCTTCTAACCCATCAATTCTATAAGATACTACCCCACTCATTTGAGCTTTTTGGTACTCAGAACCATTTTTCAATTCATTTTCTAGTTTTTTTCTATCTTTTATAAGTTTTTTTATTTCATTATTTTCAATTACTTCTCCAATGAAATTAATTTTTTTCCCTATTAAAGTATCTATATTATTTTTGACTTCTGTTATTTCTTGATAATTATTTAATGTATTTAATTTTTCTATTTTTTCTTCAATTTGATTTTCAATTGCTTTAATATCTGCAGATGGTTCATAAGTCTGTTCTTCTAATATTTTTTGTATTTGCTGATTTAATTCTTCAATCTGCTCTGTTTTTTCTTTTTCAGTATCACTATAATACCTAAATATAGCTTCATTTTTAGCAACTCTTTGTCCTTCAATTGCTATTGCATATATTCCATTTTCGTAATCTTCGCCTTTTTCTACAATCTCATCTCTAATAATATAACCGACAGTTGTATCTTCTTTTGCTAAAGTTCCTTGTCTGACAATATATGTATCTGAAGAACGGACAATAAGTAAATATATTGCCCATACAATATATAAAATTATAATAATTGCCGAAATAATCGCTATAATTTTTTTGCTTATCTTCAAGTTTATTCTCCTCTCTTAAATACATTATAATGTATCTAGAATCTTCTGTAAATCATGTGGTCCTATCCAAATAGTTTGTTTATTTTTCTTAAACCAAGTTATTTGTCTTTTTGCATATCTTCTAGTCTCTTGTTTAATCTTTTCTATCATATCTTCTTTAGATATTTTTCCGTCTAAATATTCTACTACTTCCTTATACCCTAATCCCTGCATTGCTGTTGGGAATTCTTTATACTCATTTAATATTTTTTTTACTTCTTCTATTAATCCTTCATCAATCATAAAGTCTACTCGTTTATTTATTCTATCATAAAGCACCTCTCTATCCATATTAATAGCATATACTTTATAATCGTATTTTACGCCACTTTTTCTTGATTCAATTTCTTGTTCTGTCTTATTTTTGCCTGTAGCTTTATAAATTTCTAGAACTCTCATTATTCTCTTTTTATCATTATGACTGATTTTTTTCATTGCTTCAGAATCAATTTGTGTTGCTTCTTCATACAACTTTTCTAATCCTTCTTTTTGTACTCTTTCTTCTAATTCTTCTCTATATTCCTCATCTAATTTAATATCCTGATATTCAATGCCATAAACCAAACTATCTACATATAATCCTGTTCCTCCAACAACAATTGGAGTTTTACCTTTTTTCAATATTTCTTCAATTGCCATTTCAGCATCTTTTTTATAATCAGCAACACTATATCTTAAATTGGGTTCCACAAAATCTTGCATATAATGCTTTATCCCTTGCATTTCTTCTTTAGTTGTTTTTGCAGTACCTATATCCATTTTTTTATATATTTGCATAGAATCTGCTGATACTATTTCTCCATTTATCTTTTTGGCTAATTCTATTGATAGTGCTGTTTTCCCTGATGCTGTAGGTCCACAAATTACTATTACTTTTGGCTTACTCATATTAATCCTTTCCATCTATTTTCTTGCAAATTTTCTTTCAATATCATATTTTGACATTTTTATCGCTATTGGTTTTCCATGAAGACAAGTAAATGGATTTTGCAATGACAATAATTGTTCCATTAAACCATCAATATCTTCTTTATTTACTGCAATACTAGCTTTATCTGCCACTTTAGAAGCAATCGTTAATAAAAATTTCTCCTCAACTTCTTGTTTTGCTGTTCTCGAAACAGAATTTATTTCATCAAGTGTTTCGATAAACATTTCCTTTGTTTCTAAATCTAGACACATTTCTGGCACACCTGTTAACTTAATTGTATCTTCTCCAAATTCTTCTACCATAAATCCAGCTTTTCTAAACATTTGCATGTTGTCTTTAGCTATTTCCATTTCTTTATGGCTTAATGTTATGATATCAGGTAATAACATTAATTGTGAATCTTTATTAGTATCATTATAATAATTTGCTTTAATTTTTTCATATAGTATCCTTTCATGTGCTGCTTGCTGGTCTATAATATACATTTCATTTTCAATTTCAATTATTATATATGTTTTAAATACAAGTCCAATAAATTTAAAAGTTGGTCTTTGATACTCTGGTAAATTATCAAACATAGATGTATTTCCAATAGATACTATATCTTCTGCATCTTGTGGATCATTATTTACTTTTTCTTCTTCTTCTTTTATTGGTTTTGTTCCAAATAATTTTTGGTACATCTCTTCAAAACTTTTTGAATAACCTGTATCCCCTGTTTCTTGTTCTTTTGCTTTGTTTGATGCAATTTCTTCTATTATATTGTCACTTTTATTTGGCTTTTCTAGTGCTTTAGAAACTTCTTCTTTTAAATCTATTGGTTTTTGACTAGCTTTTGCAATTTCTTCTAATAAATCAATTTTAGGTTCTTGAACCTCTTCCTTTTTCTCCTGAAAATCAATTTTTGATTCTTGAATTTCTTTATTTTCTTCTAGATTATATTTTTCTTCTGGTTCTTCTACTTTTTCAAAATCCACTTCATTTTTTTCGATTTTTGGTTCTTCCTTTATCACTTCTTTGTTGACTTGTTCTTCTTTTGAATAATTCATCTCTCTTTGAAGTTTCTCTTTCATTTCTTGCAATTTTCTTAAAACTTCTTGACTTTTTTCTAAATCTGGCGTTTCTATTTTTTCTGTTGGAACAAAACTTGCTTCTTTTCTCACTTCGATTGGAGTTTGTCTTGATTTATAGATTTGTTCTACAATTGTTTCAGAATTTGTTGAAATATTATTATTATTGTTAAACACTCTATTTTCACTCTTTTCACTCGTATTTTTATCTGGTTCTTCTATTTGTTCTTCTATTTGTTCTTCTATTTGTTCTTCTACTATTTCAGATTTTAGCAAACTATTCTGTATCGCATGATATACTGCTTTAAATACAAGATTCTCTTCTTCAAATCTAACTTCTAGTTTGGCTGGATGAACATTTACATCTACTTTACTTGGATTCATGTCAATATTCAAAACTAAAAAGCTAAATTTTCCCATAGGAATCATTCCTTTATAGGCCTTTTCTGCAGCTGATGATAAAGACTTATCTTTTATATATCTTTTATTCACAAAAAATATTTGATTAGCTCTATTAGAACGAGCTATTTCAGGTTTTCCAACAACTCCATATACATGTATATCATCATAAACATAATCTGTTGGAATCAATGCGTTTGCCACATCTTTTCCATAAATGCTATAGATTACAGTTTTTAAATCTCCATTTCCATTTGTTTGAATAACTGTTCTTCCTGTATTTATTAATTTTATTGATATTTCTGGGTGAACTAATGCTATTCTTGAAACAGTATCTTCTATATAACCAGCTTCAGTAAAATCTTTCTTCAAAAATTTATATCTTACTGGTGTATTATAAAATAAATTTGTTACTGTTATTGATGTTCCAACTGGTGCTCCTACCTCAGTCTTTTCTAATATTTTTCCACCTTCTACAACTACTTTATATCCATTTTCTTGTTGAGCTGTTCTTGAAATCATCTCTACTCTAGATATTGCTGCAATACTTGCTAACGCTTCACCCCTAAATCCCATTGATGTTACTTTATTTAAATCATCTGCACTTCTTATTTTGCTTGTAGCATGTCTTTCAAATGCAATTTCTAAATCATCTTCTGCTATTCCTTTTCCATTGTCTGTTATTTTTATATATGATATTCCACCATTTTTTATTTCTACTGTTATATTATTAGCACCTGCATCTATTGAATTTTCAACCATTTCTTTTATTACTGATGCCGGTCTTTCTATTACTTCACCTGCTGCAATTTTATTAATTGTTAAATCATCTAATAAAACTATGTTTCCCATTATTTTTCCTCCATATATGCTCTTTTGTTACACCTGTATTTTATCATTTATTATTTTCTTTATCAAGTATTTTTTTACAAAAACATCATTCAAAAGAGAAAATGAACCTGTAACACATTTTTCTAAAACACATATTATATATTATCAAAAGAAAAAATTTAAAAATTACTTTTATTTAATATCATATTTTGAAAGGGGGGTTTTATATGCCAGAAAATAGAGGTTGTGGTGGATTCGGTTTCGGTGATGACTGCTGCTGGATAATCATCTTAATACTTTTAATTTGCTGCTGTTGTGGTGGTAACAGAGGAGGATGCTGCTAGTCATCCTTTAGACATATAAAAGAAGTCCCCTTTTGGAGACTTCTTTTCATTTATTTTATTTTTCTTGACTTTAATCCTAAAAATACAGATATTCCAATCATTGCTATGAACATTCCAATTACTGTCATATGTGTACCAGCTTTAGGAATCGGTTCTGGTGCTATTGTATTATCTGCTGGAACTACTGGTGCTACTGGAACTTTTGTCAACTTTATTTTTGGAGTAACATCAGATGTTTCAGTGTTTGTCTTTCCATCAAAATCTTTATAATTAACATCGACTTTTTGATTTGTATCTAGAACTTGATCTATGATTTTTTCATCAAATTCATCTTTTAATTTTAAATTATATTGTATAATAGCTGTTTGACCTGCTGGTAATTTGCTAAGATTCCATGTTATACTATTTGTTTCTAAATCTATCTTTGAAGATACATTGCTAACATCTATTCCATCAACATATGTCATTTCGAAATTATCCACCATATATTGTGGAAAATAATCAACTACAATAATATTTTCCAAAGCATTTTCAGAAGGCATTAAATCTTTGTATATTTTATTTGTTATAGTTTCTTCTATTTCATTATCACTAATTTTATAAAATTTTCCTTTAGTAGGTTGTTCTTCTGTTCCAAATACTTCTTTTATTATTTGACCATATGTATAACTTTGTTCTCCTTGAATTACATATGCTTCTTCATTATCTATACCTGTTAGCATTGTAATTAATTCAACATTATCTAATGATTGTATTGTTGCCTTTGTAGCATTAATTACTTCTGTTTGCCCTTTATATGTTCCTAATTCATTATGTCCTATAGCTAAATTTGGTAATCCATCAGTTAAAACAATCATATATTTATTACTTTCATCATTTGAAAATTGTTTTTGAGCAAGTTTTAATCCTGAATCAAGATCAGTATACGCTCCTGTTCCTTTAATTCCTGAAATCTTACTTTTTAATACTTTTACATCATTTGTAAAATCACAAACTTTCTGAGCATCTGCCTCAGTTCCTGTTATTAGATATCCATTTTCATCCTTTTCTGTTCCTGATGAAAATGTTACAACTCCAATTTTTAATGATGTTGGGTTTGATTCTAATAAATTCTCAACTAATTTATTTGCTGAATTCAATACTGTTTCTTTTCTAGAAACATTTTCTTTATCAATATTTTGATTCATACTGCTTGAACTATCTATTACTAACATCATTTCCCCTGATGGTATATTTGCCTTAGCATTATTTGAAACTTTTAATTGTAATGTAACTTGGTGTTTTGATAAATCATATTCTATCATTTTCTTTTCAAATTCTGATTTTTCATTTAATTTTATTGTACACACATTGTCTTCAACAATTGACATCGTTACATCTGTTGCTTTTGCTACAGCAAATACATTTGTTGCCATCATAATCATTATTAAAAATAATGTTATTGCTATTTTCTTTTTCATATTAAACACCTCATATTTATTTTAATATACTTTCTTTAGTTTTTCAACACTTTTTATCTATCTAATTTATCCAAATTATCTAATGCTTTTCCAGTTCCTAAAGCCACACAAGATACTGCATCATCCGCAATCATTACATTTATTCCTGTCTTTTCTTGCAACAACTTATCTAATCCATCAACTAAGCATCCTCCACCTGTCATATAAATTCCTCTATCACTTATATCAGCAGCTAACTCTGGAGGAGTTTTTTCTAGCACGGAATGTACTGCATCAACAATCATCATTGCAGGTTCTATTAATGCTTCTAGCATTTCTCTAGAATATACAACTACTGTTTTAGGCAGTCCTGAACTTAAGTCTCTACCTCTTATTTCCATATCTGCATCTTGAATCTTTGGATATACACATCCTATTGTTATTTTTAAATCTTCTGCTGTTCTTTCACCAATTATTATGTTATGCTTTTTCTTAATATATTTCACAATATATTCATCAAATTTGTCTCCAGCTACTTTTAAAGATGTACTTTCAACAGAACCGCCTAAAGATATAACAGCAATATCTGTTGTTCCTCCACCAATATCCACAACCATATTTCCACATGGTTTTGCTATATCTATTCCTGCTCCAATTGCTGCTGCAATTGGTTCTTCAATTAAAAATACTTTACGAGCCCCTGCTTGTGTTGCAGCATCTATAACAGCTTTTTTCTCTACTTCTGTTACTCTTGACGGAATACATATCATTGTTCTTGGTGCAAACAATGATTTTCCATTTATTTTGTTTATAAAATATTTTAACATTTTTTCAGTTACTGTGTAATCTGAAATTACTCCTTCTCTTAAAGGTCTTGTTGCTACTATGTTTCCTGGCGTTCTGCCAAGCATTCTCCTAGCTTCTTGTCCTACAGCTAAAACTTCTTTTGTATTACTGTCTACAGCAACAACAGATGGCTCTCTTAAAACTACACCTTTTCCTTTTACATAAGCAATTACTGTTGCTGTACCTAAATCTATTCCTATGTCTTGACCTAACCCAAATTTAAACATTTTTAACATTCCTTTCTTAGCAAACTTTATGTTTTCTCTTTTATAATATATATTGGTCTCTTTTTAACTTCCAAATAAGTTTTTGATAAATATTGTCCAATTACTCCAATTGAAAATAGTTGTATTCCGCTTACAAAAACAATAATACATACAAGTGATGGCCATCCTGATGTTGGATCTCCAAATATTAGTGTTCTTATTATGATAAAGATAATTGCTATAAATGCTACCACACAGAATACCAATCCAAGAACAGAAGATAGTATTAATGGCATTGTCGAAAATGCTGTTATTCCTTCTAATGCATATTTAAACAATTTCCAAAATGACCATTTTGTTTCTCCTGCAACTCTTTCTACATTTTCATATTCTAACCATTTAGTATCAAAACCCACAAAACTAAATAATCCTTTTGAATATCTATTATATTCCTTTAATGAAATAATTGCATCAACCACTTGTCTTTTCATTAGTCTATAATCTCTTGCACCATCTACCATCTCAATATCTGACATTTTATTTATTATTTTATAAAACATTCTAGCAAAAAAACTTCTAATTGGTGGTTCGCCTTTTCTAGTCACTCTTCTAGTTCCGACAGCATCATATCCTTCGTTAATTATTGCATCATACATCTGTTTCAACAATGTTGGTGGATCTTGTAAATCTGCATCCATCAAAGTTACATAATCCCCTGTTGCTGCTTCAAGTCCAGCTAGCATTGCTGCCTCTTTCCCAAAGTTTCTTGAAAAAGATACATATCTAACTTTTGCATCTTTAGCTCTTAAACTTTTCATTATTTCCAATGTTTTATCTTTAGAACCATCATTTACAAATATGTATTCAAACTCTGCAATGTTCTCAAAGTCCTGTATTCTTACTCTTTCCATTTCTTCATAAAATAGTGGTAAAGCTTTTTCTTCATTATAACAAGAAACTACTACTGATATTTTTTCCATATTTCTTCCTTTCTAAACTATTTGCTTTGATTTTGTATATATTTCCATGAGTCTTTACACATATCTTCTAATGTTTTTTCAGCTTCCCATCCTAATTCCTTTTTAGCCTTTTCCGGGTCTGAATAACATGTTGCAATATCTCCAGCTCTACGTTCTACAATTTTATATTTAACTTCTTTTCCAGTTGCAGTTTCAAATGCCTTTACCATATCTAAAACACTATATCCTGTTCCTGTTCCTAAATTGTATATATACATTCCTGTTTTTTCTTTTTCTAATTTTTCTAATGCTTTTAAATGTCCTTTTGCTAAGTCTACAACATGTATATAATCTCTAACTCCTGTTCCATCTGGTGTATCATAATCATTTCCAAATACAGATAATTGCTCTAATTGTCCAGCTGCAACTCTTACTATATATGGCATTAAATTATTAGGAATACCTTGTGGTTCTTCTCCTATTAATCCACTTTCATGTGCTCCAACTGGATTAAAGTATCTTAATATTGCAATATCCCAAGTATTATCTGATTTATATAAATCTTGTAAAATTTGCTCTATAAATAATTTTGTTGTTCCATATGGATTTGTTGTTCCACCTATTTTGCAATCTTCTGTTAAAGGAATTCTTTCAGGTTCTCCATATACTGTTGCAGATGAACTAAATATAAATTTCTTTACATTATATTTTCTCATTGTTTCCAATAGTACTATTGCTCCAGATATATTATTTTCATAATATTCTAGTGGCTTTCTTACAGATTCCCCTACTGCTTTGTATCCTGCAAAATTTAGTACCGCTTCTATGTTATTTTCTTCAAATACCTTTTCTAATGCCTTTCTATCTAAATAATCTATTTCATAAAACTTAAAATCTTTTCCTGTTATTTTTTTGATTTGTTCTAATACCTCTGGTTTACTATTTGAGAAATTATCTATCATTACAATTTCTCTTCCTGCTTTTAATAATTCTACTGTTGTATGACTTCCTATAAATCCTGCTCCACCTGTTACTAATATTGACATATCTACCACACTACCTTTCTTTACTTTATTATTTAGCATTTGTATTTTATCACTAAATCATTATAATTTCAATACTTTACAATATAATAAAAATAAACTGCTGATAACTCACACAGTTTATTTTTATTATACTAATTCATTATTAAAGTATTTAATATTTCTTTATTTGAAAGTTTATTTTCACTATTTGTAGTTAAAATTACTATTTTATTATTAGGAATATCTATTACTTTCCCTGTTTGATAAGGATCCAATTCCTCATAAAAATTATCAACTATCTTTCCCGTTACTTCATCAGCTTTGTAATATAATTCTGATATAGCTATAACATAATTAGTATCTCCATTTATAATTTTCTTTAATTTTTTATCCATATCATTAGGATTATTTTCTTTTTCTATTTGTAAATATCCTTCATCTGAAATTTTATATTCATTATTTACACATTCTTTTAACATTTTCTCAAATTTTGCTCTACTAGTCTGTTCTATCCAAACCCCTACCTTCTTAGGGTAATTTTTTTCAAAGACTTCATCTATTTCATCAAGATTAGGTATTGATTTTTTTATTATTCCAGCAAAAGCAATTTTATATTGTATATCATCTTTTACATTTAAAACCTTATTTCCATTGTATTCTGTAATTACTTCATAAAGTTCATTGTTTCCAGTAATTCCAACTTCATTTTTTATTTCTTCTATATTTTTATCAATGTTTTCAGAAGCATTATTTGTATTATTATCTTGATTTTTTAAACTGAAAAATATAGCTACACAAATTAAACTAATTATTAATACCGAAAATACTATTTTTGATTTCATATCTTATCCTCTCATCTTTAAAATAATCCATGAAGCATTGAAAGAGTTGCTTGTATATATCTCTCTGCTAATCTTTGGTCTTTAACATCTTTTAAACTATGTACATTCTTTGGTAGTTCTATTAATGATGTTTTTGCCAATCTTCCATTACTTGCAAGTCCGAGCTCTAGCCCAATCTATTAAATATCCATCTCCATATCTGTCTAAAGATCTCCCATGATTTTCAGGAAATTGAACTGCATAATACATTCCAACTTCTCTATCTCCAACCAATTGTTGATACCATCCATGTAAATCTACTAAAACAGTTTGGCCGTTTTTAGATTTATGTTTTTGTAAAAAGTCTTTTAGATATTGTGCTTCATATGCCTGAAATGGTGCTGTTCCTATATAATTTCTATCAGTTGTGTTTTCACTATATCCAGTATATTTCCAACATCTATTCATATCTATTCCTTTATTATTTGGTGCTTGACTATATAAAGTTGTCCTTCCTGGTCCATTTGCAGTTGTTCCATATTTTCTTCCATCTGGATTTATTTCTGGAAGAATATATATTGTCCACTTATTAGACAATTCATAATTTGCATCATGGTTATTTTTTAGTTCTTCATAAAATTGATCTGCTATATTTACTAATGCAGTTCCATCTTTTGCCCAATTATCTTCAAATCCATGTATAGCAAATGTTGCAAAAAATACATTTGGTCCATCACCATATCTATAATATTGCAATTTTGATCCTCTAGAATCACCTGCTTTAGTTAATCCACTAACGCCATATGTTCCTTTCTCCATTGTTATTTTAGGCCTTGTAAAAATATATATAACTTGTTCACCAACAATTGTACCATTTTCTTTTTCTATTCTAAGTGCAATTTGATGTAATCCTATATTTAATTTTGAAAAATCAAGTTTTAAATCAAAACCTGGTTTTGGGTTTATTTTTTCTCCACCGTATCCACTAATTGCTTTTATTACATCAGGTCTTTCGTTTCTTTCTACATCAATATCTTGATATTTTCCATCAAGTAAAACTCTTACATTGGCATTTGCAACTGTAGTCATTACCCAGCCTGAAACATGATGTTCTTCATTTGTTATACTTGTTCTATCATAAGGAGTTTCTATGTGAATTCTAGTTTTATATTCCAATATGCTTGCTGAAAATTCTTCTAGAACATCATTTTGTTCATCCACCAATTTTAAAGTTACTTTATTATCTCCTGCTTTAAATTCAGTTTCTGGAACTATAATTGTAAAATTAGGTTTTGGGTTTTCTTTATATGTACCATATCCTTTTACTATTGAAATTAAATCATATTTATAACTATAAGAAACCTGTAGATTCTCTATTTTTCTATTTGAAATATACATTTCTATTCTTGTATTAGGTTCTGTTGATAATTTCCACCCATCAATTGTTATACCATTTATAGCACCACACTGTTCTGCAAGATTTGTATCTATATTCAATACTGATTTTATTTTTTTGTTTATTATTATATTATTTTCAACTTTTTCTAACACTATATCATCTTTGGTCTTAAAAAGTATTTCAATTTTGTGCTTTCCCTGTTTTAGTTTATTAGTTGGAACACTAATTGTAAATATTGGATTAGGATTCTCCTTATATGTACCATATCCTTTTACTATTGAAATCAAGTCATATAAATAATACATCTCTACTTTTGTATTTTCTACTTCTTTTCCATCTATTAATACACTTAGTTTAGTATCAACTTCTGATGCTAATTTCCAACCTTTTATTTCAATTCCTGATTTATCAAATGTTTTTCCTTCCAAATTTGTATCAATATTTAATATATGTTTAATATTTCTGGAAACCACTATATTTTTTTCTATACTTTGTAAAACTTCAGAACTATCTGAATTTACAAATTTAATAATTAGTTTATGTGTTCCAACAGAAACTGATTTCATGGGTATATCTATATCAAAATTTGGAGTTGGATTTTCTTTATATGTTCCATATCCTTTCACTATTGATATTAAATCATATTTATATGAATATTTAATACAACTTTCAGAAACTTCTTTTTCATCTACAAAAACTTTTAATTTAGTGTTCTCAATTGTTGCTAATTTCCACCCTTCTATATGTAAGTATTCCTTTTCTGTAAAAAAAGTCTGTCCCAAGTTGGTATCAATATACCATGTTGATTTAGCTTCTGTCTTTTTACTCTCTATTTTTGTATTTGCACAAACTACATTTGCCATAAATATAATTATTATTATAAAATATAAGCCTATCTTTTTTAGTACTTTCATATCAAACTCCTTCTAAAGTTTTATTTTTAGTATTTCTTATAACATATATCAATGTCTACAAACTCTGATGCAATTCCATTTATTTTTCCCTGTGATGTATATTGCCACATATGATATTTTCCTGAAAAGTCTGTTAATTTATTTTCATCATCTGTGTAATGAGCCAACCAAATATCATAATATTTTGATAATTCTGAATAATTCAACTTACTTTCAAACCAACTTTTACTTGAATATATTGTTGGAACAAATCCTTGATACTTGATTACATCACAAAATCCTTTACAGATCATTGTTCTTGTATCTGAATCAAGTAAATCAGCTCTTCCTGGTAAATTTCCTTGTTTTCTTGCTCCAGAATCTTCTACATCAATTGCAATTGGATAATCTAATTTTATTCCATTTTGATGTAATTGACTTACTACCCACAACGCCTCTTCTCTAGCTTCATCTAGATTAATTGCTTGAGTTACGAAATAAACACCAACTTTTATTCCATTTGCCTTAGCTTCTTTTAAATTATACAATGCCTGCTTGTCTAAGACTAAAGTTGCACCTCTATATCCTCTATATCCAATCCTTATCATAGCAAAATCTATTCTTGCTGTAGCGACACTTCCCCAATCAACTAATCCATTCTTTTCACTAACATCTATTCCTTTATATCTATCACCATATATAGCAGTAAATTCTACATTTTTCAAAACTGTATCTCCATACATAAATCTTATTTTCATTTTATAATTTTTTTTTGCCAAATTCTCTGTAGGAATATCAATTTCAAACATTGGTGTTGGATTTTCTTCATATGTTCCATATCCTTTTACTATTGAGATTAAATCATATTTATATGAATACTTAATGCAATTTTTTTGTATTTTTTTATCATCAATATAAACTTCTAATTTAGTATTTGCTTCTGTTGCTAATTTCCAGCCTGATATATATATATTTTTTGCTTCATTAAAAACTACAGCCTTTAAATTAGTATCTACATTTAATACTGATTTTATTGTTTTATCTATAGTTACAGTACTAGTAACACTCTCTAATAGTGTTCCATCCTCTAATACTAATTGGATTTTTATAGTATGTTTTCCATTTGTCATATTTTTAGTTGGAATGTTTATATCAAACATCGGAGTTGGATTTTCTTTATATGTTCCATACCCTTTTACTATTGAGATTAAATCATATTTATATGAGTATTTTATATTGTCTTTGCTAAGTTCTTTGTCATCTACATATACTTTTATTTTGCTATTAGCCTCTGTAACTAATTTCCATCCAGATACTTTTATTCCGTACTTATCAAATTTTTCATTATTAATTTTAGTATCTATTGTCAAGACATGTTTTACTTTTTCAACTGTTATTGTACTTTCTACACTTTCTAATACTGTTCCATCTTCTGATTTAAACTGAATTTTAACATTATGTTTTCCATCAGTCATATCTTTTGTAGGGATATTTATATCAAACATTGGAGTTGGATTTTCTTTATATGTTCCATATCCTTTTACTATTGAAATTAAATCATATTTGTATGAATATTTAATATACTGACTATTTACTTCTTTTCCATCTATAAAAGCAGTTATTTTATTACTTGTATCTGTTGTTAATCTCCACCCTGATATTTTTATTCCTGATTTGTTAAAAACAGTATTTTTTAAATCTGTATCAATATTATATACATATTTCACTTTTTTTAAGGTTATGCTGTTTTCTATACTATTTAACACTTCACCATTTTCTGATTTTATTTGAATTTTAACATTATGTTTTCCATCTTTTAAATCTGTTGTAGGAATATTTATATCAAACATTGGAGTTGGATTTTCTTTATATGTTCCATATCCTTTCACTATTGATATTAAATCATATTTATACGAATATTTGATATTCTCACTACCTACTTCTTTTCCATCTATGTACACTGCAAGCTTATTATTTGCTTCTGTTGTTAATCTCCATCCTGATATTTTTATTCCAGACTTGTCAAAAATTGTATTTTTTAAATCTGTATCTATATTGTATACATACTTTATTTTTTGAACCGTTATTTTATTTTCAACATTTTTTAGAACTTCTCCACTATTTGACACAATCTGTATCTTCAAAATATGTGTTCCATTTGTAATGTTATTTGTAGGAATATTTATACTATACATTGGAGTTGGATTTTCTTTATATGTTCCATATCCTTTTACTATTGAGATTAAGTCATATTTATATGAATATTTAATATATTCACTACTTACTTCTTTTCCATCAATATAAACTTTCAATTTTGTATTTGATATATCAGCTAATTTCCATCCCTCTATATGTATTCCTGTTTTATCAAATACAGCATTGTTCAAGTTTGTATCTATTTGTAAAATTGATTTTACATTTGAACTAGCCTGTCCTAATGTAGGAATCATAAAAATTCCAATTATAAATACTATCAAAAATAATATAAACTTTATTTTCTTGTTCACTTTTTCTTCTCCTTTATATTTTTATAAATTACTCCATACATATAAGAGTCCTTCATTTTCAAAAAAAGTTGCATAAATTATAAAATTTCTTCAGTTTTTTCTCCTTTACTTTTTTGTTTTTTTATTCCAATAATTAGAGATATAGCTAATAATGTACATAGTATAAACATTATAAGTAAATTAGCCAAAACTGCTCCCATCATTTCATATTTATTTACTAAAATTGGTGACACTATAACTGCTATTATGGATGTGATTATATAAACTATTGATATATATGTCTGTTTTCTGATTGTTCCCAACATATTAAATAGTAAATTACATATCGCATATAGCAATCCAGATATTATTAAAATCATTAATTCTACTTTGTATCGACTTATGTCTACTCCATAAAACATACTTAGCACTGGAACACCTAAAATATAACATCCTATTTCAATTATTAGTGTAACTCCAAATAACACTAAAATTATTTTTAAAACTGTTATGAACAATTTTTTATGCTCATCTTTGTTCCAATAATCTCCAAATGTCTTTAAAAATGGTTTTACTATAAATATACTTACTAAATTTATTACAAATGTTGGCATATATATAATATTAAAATATGTTTGCATTGCATTATCGCCTTTAGAGTCAATCGCATATTTTACTGCATTTATTACATAAACATTTAACACACCTGCAATTGCCATTGGCATACAGTCTTTTATTATTTCTTTAGCCTCTTTAAATTTGATTATAATTTTTTCTTTATTAAATTGTTTTATCTGTTTTACATCATAAGCAATAAATACTACTAAATTAGCTATTGTCATAAATGTACATGCCACAATTATATTATGTGTTATAATATCAAAAATTGCAAATGTAATAATTGCCAAAATATTTCTTAACACCATTGATTTTCCAGCAATGTCTAATCTTTTATTTATTTGAAATTCAGCTTGAAATGTCTCACTAAAATTATCAATTACACGATACAATATCAAAATTAAGCATATTGCCAATTTGGTAGATGTATAACCATCTACAATAACAAATATTATACTAATTACTATCATTACTATAATTGCTATAATTCTTGCTGAAAAATATTCTGAAAATGTATATTTTTTATCTGTATCTGTCACTTGATATATTCTAATCCCAAAATCTCCAATAGAATTTAATATACATGATGTTGCATAGGCTATTGAAAATATTCCTGCTATTTCTAAGCTATTTGCTCTTGTACATATTGCTAATATTATTGCACTAAACATCGCATATATAAAGCTTCCAATCATATTCCATATGAATTCATTCTTTTTTATCATTTATGTATTCCTCATTCCTACTTTATTTACTATATTTTATTGTAGTGGCTATTTTTTTTGCTGTTGTATTCCAAGAAAAATCTTTTTCAACTTTTTCTTTTATGTTAGTTCCTAATTTCTTCATTTTTTCTTTATCATTTATAATTTTTTCTATTTTTTCTTGTATTTCAGAAGTTTCAAAACCACAAATATATCCAATATTATCATCAGTTATTATCTCTGTAGTTCCCCCCATAGGAGTTGCTACAACTGCACATTTCATCATTCCAGCTTCTAGTATTGTCGTTGGCAAGCCTTCTGAAAAATGTGAAGGATTAACAAATATATTTGTTTTTCCTAATAGTTCCATTACTTCTTGGTGTGATATTTTTCCTAACACTTTTATATTTTTTACATCTTTATTTTCTTGAATTATCTTTTCTAATATTGGACCATCTCCAGCTAAATCCAACTCTAGATTTTCATACTTACTATCCAAATTCTTAAAAGCTTCAATTAACCTTGGCACACCTTTTTCTTCTATCATTCTTCCTGTATAAGTTATAATTAATTTTCCAGTGTCTTTGTTAATAAATTTACTATATTCTTCTATTTCATCTGTATTAACTGAATTATAAAATACTCCTTTTGCTTTTATTCCAAAATGTTTTAACCATTCTGTACATTTTTTAGAAACTCCATAAAAATCCTTTACCCTTTTCTTTATGGAATTTGTTAACATATGCTCATATATTTCTCCGAAAAAATCTAAAACCTTATTATTTACAGTAAAATGTGTACTTCCATGTTCTATTAAACATGCAGGAATATTATTTTTATCAACAAATTTTGATGCAATATATGACGTTGTCCAAAATCTAGTTTGAATTATTGCAGAATCAATATTTTCTTTTTTCACCATTTCTAATAATTCTTTGCATCTTCTATTTCTTTTGTTAATAGGATATCTTTCTGCAACAATTTTATACGTAGGCAATCTAAAAATTTTAGCATACTCTGTTTCTTCTATTTCTTCTAATTTTTCATCATATCTAGAAGTTACTATTATTATCTTATATCCCATATCATGTAATTTCTTAGATAAATTATATGTATACCTCTCTACTCCTCCTAAATGTGGCAAATAATATCCTGAAAATATTGATATAGTTTTCATATTTTTCCTCCTTTATAATCTTCCAAGTAAAAATAACATCCTACACATTATTTCATCCGAATTTTTTTGTCTAAACATTTTCGGATAAAAAGTTTTTTTAATTGATTTTATCAAATTATAATTAACAGAAAACATATTTAAAATTTGCTGTGATTCCTTATTTATATCATTTTTAAATAGCTCTTTATATTTTTCTATTTGTCTTCTTATATTACAAAAATATTTTCCAAATACAAATTTTTTAATCCTATATATTTGCAAACCAATAGCTGATTTTCCACTTGGACTTACATTTGCTCCAGTCCTCCTATATTCTACTGTTGCTTCATTATCATAGATAACTTTTCCCATTCCACTTGCAATCATATATGCCCACCAATCATGAAAACATACATTTTCGGTTCCACTATCTAATATCTTCTTTGCTAATTGTTTATTAAACACTTCTGAAATTCCAAAAGCAATACATTCTACCAGTGAATTTTTGAAGTCTGCTCCTCTTCTATTTAACTTTGATTTATTCAAAAAGTTCAATTGTTCATCACAATAATTAAATTCCGAAAAATATAGCAATGGCTTATCATTTTTTTCATTTTTTAGCATATTTACTGCTCTTGTGATTTTATTTGCATGCCAAAAGTCATCTTGGTCACAATATGCAAAATAATCACCATTTGAGTAGGCTTTTTCTAAGCACTCGTAAAAACTTCTTACTACTCCAACATTTTTTCCAACTATAAGTTTTATCTTTTGGTCTTTTTCATATTGCTTTAATATTTCTAAAGTATTATCTTTAGAACCATCATCTCTAACATATATTTCTGTATTTTTATAATCTTGTTTTAGTAGGCTCTCAATTTGATTTTTTATATATTTTTCGCCATTATATGTTGACACACATATAATAACTTTCGGATTTAAGTTTTGATTCATAATTCCTCCTAATTTTTATTCTTTTTAAATACAACTATTTTACTAAATATATAATTCATTACAATTACTATTACTTGAGAGACTATTTTTATAATCTTATCATTAAATTTGCATACAGTTACGCCAATAAACATTATCATCATATCTATTAGTAGTGTAACTATTCTTGATATAACAAATTTATTAGCTTCTTTTAACTTATTGGTTTCTTTGCTCTCAAACACAAATTTTCTATTTGTAAAATATGCAAATAGTACCCCTACTATCCATGACAATATATTAGCTATTTGCAATTGAAACACATTTTCAGGATTTAATACTGTATATACTAATAAATAATATGTCATCAGTGAAACTATAGTTGTTAATACTCCAAATATTAAATAACTTATAATTTCTTTATATTTAAAAAATATTTCTTTTATTTTTTCCATTTTTTATCCTTCTTTTTCTTTATTTTTATCCTCATGTTCTTTTAGTGCTATATAATGATCTAAATCTTTTATTTTTTCATTTAATACAGTTATATTTAAATTATCAATAAATACTTGTAATAGTAAAAATGCTATCATTATTAAAAATACAAAATTAACTGGTGATACAAAACCTAATAAATTTGATATCCACCCAACCGCATTTGAAAATATACTCATTAATATTAGTAATATACTTCCAAACATCCATGTAACTGAATTCTCTACTTTTAATTTTGATTGTTTAATTTTCAGTATGCATAAGCAAAAAGCTCCAAAAGAACTTATTATTAAAATTATTCTTAATGTTGTTGACATATCTTACACCTCATTTATTCTTTCTAGTTATCGCTCTTATAAATACAATTGAGAAAATCATATTTACCATATATTTCATTGATTTTATAGGAGTTAAATAACTTGTTCCAAATTCTCTATCTTTCATTTCTACTTGAACTTCTTTAATTTTTAGACCTTTTTTCAACATATATACTAAAGTATCTGGTTCTGGAGTTAAGCTTGTATTTCTAACAAATTCATTGATTGCTTTTTGATCATAAGCTCTCATTCCAGATGTAGTATCTTTTATTGTTTTTCCTGTTGCTATTTTTATAAAAAATGATATTACACTACTTCCCAACATTCTTGCTGTAAAAGGCTTCTTCTCTGTTACAAATCTAGAGCCAATTGCTATATCTGTGTTTCCATTTTCTATTTCATTTACTAAATCTTTTAGAAACTTTGCCTGATGTTGTCCATCACCATCAAACTGAATAGCAATATCATAATTATTTTTATAAGCATATTTCATTCCGAGTTGAATTCCACTTGTTAGCCCATAATTTATTGGTAATGATAACATATTAAAATTATTTTTTTCACATACTTCTTTTGTTTTATCTTTTGAACAATCATTTATTACAACATAATCATAATTTGTATTTGTTTTCACATCATTTACTGTTTTTTCTATGTTTTGTTCTTCATTATATGCCGGTATTATTATTAAAACTTTCATCTATTAGTTTCCTTCCTCTATGCTATTTTGTAAATAGCACATAATAAATCTATTAATATAAACATTCCTGAAATCATATATATTATTACATCATTATTCTTATATTTATTATCTTTTCGGTTTATTATCATTAATACTAATGGTAAAATTGGTACAATATATCTCGTTTGATATCCATTTATTCCTATTGTACCTACTGGTGTAAATGTTATATATAACATTAAACTAGTTGATAAATATACTGCAAAAAAAGTTAATACTGATACTAATTTAGTTCTTGTATTTAATTGTTCACTATCATCTGTTATTGCAACATATATTAAAAATATGAATTCTAACAAAAATATCTGTTTATAATATATTCCAAAAAATTCTTGTTGATTTAATTCTGCATACCAATCAAAATTTAATAATGAGCTCATTAAATGTTTAAAAACTACTTTTACTATATTTGTTGGATTTTCAATTAAAAACTCTAATTGTGCCTTTCCATCTGTATCTCCACCTCTTGCATCAGCTTCTCCATTTATTACAGATGAATTTAATTTATACAATAAAAGTCCTGCACAGGCCATTACTAGAACAAGTATTGTTGCTATTATCACTGATAATTTATCTTTATTATTTTTCAATGTTTTTATAATTGGTATTATCAATACAAAAACAGCTATTGCAAAATACGCTAAATTTTTAGCTAATAAACATAGTACAAATAAAACCAATAATATAAACATTTGCTTTAGTTTTATTTGAGTATAGTCTTTCGCAAGTCTTAAACAATAAGCAATAAATATTCCTATAAATCCAATACATATTCCATCAATTGAATATGAAGCAGCTAGTAATAATGGCATAGGAAGTAAATATATTATTGAAAATATTTTTTGCTTGCTTGGTAATATTTTCAACGCTAATGCTACTAATATTCCATATGCAATTAAGTTAAATAATCTTCCCATAATATATACATCTGCTATACTTCCGCCTAATGTTATTGCAATTTTCATTCCAATTGCTGATGGTATATATAAAATAAAATTATAATCTGCTGGAGATGATGAAATATAATATAATTTTTCATCTTTAGTATTTCCCCAATCCTCTGTTAATCCTGGTTCATATTTTTCCGCAAAAAATTTAGAGTATTGTGTAACATCACAATTAAAAATTATATTATTAAATGCTGGCTCATTTAATGGATTTTTGGCATAATCAAAATTTCCATAAGCTAAATTTATAGCAGACATTGCATGTTTTTTTTCATCTAATCCATGTTGAAAACTAGTTGTAATAGTAAACATCATTCCTACAGTACATATTGCTACTGTAACATTTTTTACAAAATTTGTAGAAACATAAAAAATAAACAATGCCCCCATCAATAGTGCTATTATAAATAGTGTTGCTTTATACATAGATGTCCATCTTAATGCTATATATATAATTAGCATTATTGATATAATGCAATATCCTATAAAAACAACTTTTTTCGGTTTCTTTTCAAAAGTCTTTACCGCTTCTAAAATATATTTGTCTAAAAAGAATATAACTAATACTAAGAATATTCCATACATAATATATCTACAAAGTGAAAAATTAAATCCATCATCATTTCTTACTCCATTGCAAATAAATAGCTCATACATAAATATTGATACTATATAACTTGCTATTGTAAGAATTTTTATCATCATATTTTTTTTATTATCAATTTTTTCTAGCATTTTTTCTCCTATTTTTTTATCTTATATTTTTCTAAAACATTTCTTGTTGCTTGAATATATGCATATCCATAATTTCTATCAGGCTCTAAGCAAGCACCTTCAGCCCACTCATTCCAAGCATTTACAAATATCATTTTATCATCTAGTTCATCATTTTCTAATGTTTCTTTGGCTAAATCTTCTAACCAAGTCTCATATAATTTAGGGGTTGAACCCCAAAATATATCTGGTGTAAACTGTCTTCTTGGTGAATTGTCCCAAGCTGGAAAAATTCCTCTATATAACTTATGGTCAAATGGTCTTAAATAAGTTTTTTCATCTACCATTCTCTTATAATCATAAACAACACCTTTAAATTCTTTATTAAAGAACTTTAACTTATCATTCATTACTTTAATTTCCATTCCAAATGGTGGAAATTCTATAAATCCATCAAATATATTTTTATATTCGTCTGTTATATCAAAAGTTTTTACTCCCATTATATATGCTTCACCAATTCCAACTTTTCTTAAATAGTTTCTCCAATTTTCAACCATTACTTGAATATTTGGAATCAATGTTGGCTTATATATTATAATTAATGGTTTTCCATCTATTTTTATATATCTTTCATCTCTTATATATTTTTCCATATCTTTTATGCAATATATTAATTTTTCTTCATCATAATTTTGAGCCATTAAAATTTCTTTATCTCCGCCGTCCCATCTCTTTGACCAATTCTCATTAGCCCAATTTATGCAGAATTTTATATCTAAATCTTTATTTTCTAATATTATATCTAATGGCTTTTCCATTAGTCTTTTTCTGTCAAACCAATAATAGTAAATAGACCAACCATATATTCCATATTGTTTTGCAATTTCTATTTGCTTTTTAATATTTTCTTTTTGTGATAAATCATAAAAACCAACATCATATGGTAGTTTTGGTTGCATTTGCCCAACAAAATGAGGAAATGCTTTTGTTACATTGTTCCATTCAGTAAATCCTTTTCCCCACCATTCATCATTTTCTTTAAATGAATGATATTGTGGTAAATAGTGAGCTATAATCTTTAAATCATTTTCAGTCCTTTCATATGGCTTTTCGTTATATGGTACAAATGTAGACTTTTTTTCTGGTTTATCAAAGTTGCTATACATTTGATCTAATAATTTTTTATAATCATCTATATTTACATCATAATTATATTGTAATCCCCCATTAGCTTTCATTTGTTTCTTGTTTCTATAATTGTGTATTTGAGCATATATTGATGGAAAATATGTCTGTAATATCTTTTTTGCCAACTGTTTCATTCCAATCTTCTCCTTAAATAATTTTACATTTATTACATAAAAAGCTCTGTATATGTATGCAAATAATGGATAGTTGTACATTAATGAAAATTGTTTTATATATTTATCATCTTCATATTTATACAAATTCTTAAACGGCTTTTTACTTTTTAAAACTATAAATTTTATATTTTGAATTGATTTCAAATAGTTTATTCCATCATCTACAACTGGTTTTAAATCTTTATTCAATACATCCATTCTTTTTTGCAATATTTCCAATATTTGAATATGATTTGTTATTAAATGTCGTCTTAATCCTCTTGTAAATTTATAAATTGTCTTTGTTGTTACATATCCTATTTGATTATTTCCATGTTGTCTATATTTTATTAATGGCTTTTCTATATATCCAATTTCTCCATAAGAACCTGCAACTATCCCTATCCACCAATCATGCACAATGGGATATCCTGGCAATGGCAATAATTTGTCTATTAATTTGCTATTAACAATTGTAGTACAACCAGTTATACAATTAGTCATCAAACAACTTCTATAGTCTCTGCTTTTTTTTATCTTATTTTTTATATTGTAATCAGGCCAATATTCCCACATAGATGGATGAATTGTATTCAAATTTTTATCTACTACTTCCAAATCTGAACAAACAAGATTTAGATTTTCTGTAGTTATTTTTTTATAAGATTCTTCAACTTTATTTGGTAACCAAAAATCATCTTGATCAGATAACATAAAGTAATCTGAAGTTACAAATCCTAACAATTTTTCAAAATTTTTATTATAACCTAGATTTTTTTCATTTTTAATTATTTTGATTCTGCTATCTTTTTGTGCATATTCTTCAAGTATTTTCCATGTATTGTCTTTTGAACAATCATCACAAATAATTAAATTAAAATCTTTAAATGTTTGGTCTAAAATACTTTCTATTTGTGGTCTTAAATACTTTTCGCCATTATATGTTGCCATTAATATATCTACTTTCATTATTTGCTACATCCTTTCTTATTATTAAACATTTACTTTAAACAATTGCCCCTTTTCAAATTTCAAATTAACATTATAATTTGGATCTGGTTTATTTAATTTATTTTTCCATTTTTCATAAAATTCATTTTTCCCTGTTTTTTCAGTAATTTCTAATGATTCTAATTCTATATGTGGATTTATTACATTCAATTTATTATATTTCTTAAATAATGTAAAAGCTAAATCTGCTATAGAATCGGAATAATCCATATTCTCTGCTAAATATCCCACATTTGCCAAATCTTCTTTATTAACCATTATACATTCAGATTTTATTATTGAATAATTTTCTACTACAGCACCTCTTGTTATGTATCCGAAACTTCCTGCAACATCTATATAATCTAAATATCCAATTTTCTCTTTGTCCACTCCATATACAGTTCCATTATATTGCGAACTTGTATATTTGTATATTATTCTTGGAGAAATAACTCCAACATCTCCTCTTTGAACAAATCCTAATAATTGCTCTATAAAATCTTTAGTCTTTATATCTTGTATATCTTTAGCAAAAATTATTTGTTTACTATTAGTATTTTTTGCTAACCTATTTAAAATTTTCACAATATCATTTGAATTTTCTATTGTTTTAAAAGTGATTTTATTCATTTCTGAAAATTCCTTATATTCAGGCTTTTCAGAAAATTCTTGTGTTGTTATAAGATTTATTTCAAAATTTTTATATGTTATTTGAGCTATATCTTGTTTTAATTTATTTAAATCAATTCTAACATCTTGTAAATATAGTAATATAAGTACTTTTGAATCTTCTTTTCTTTCATATACAGCTCTATTTCTTACAATTGCTACTCCATATTCCATTTTTCCTTGAGTTAAGCCTTTTCTTTTTAAATGCTCTTGTACTGCATTTTTTCCAGCCTCAAAACAATATGGTTTTGCTTCTGCACTTCCAGCTGTTGAACTTGGACATGCTCTCCAATGATATAATATTTGAGGAATATGCACAACTTTTTTTGAATTTTCTACAGCCCTTAAAATCAAGTCATAGTCTTGGCTTCCATCAAACTGCTCATTAAATCCTTTTAACTTGTCCATTAATTCTTTCTTAAAAATACTAAAATGACAAATATAATTGTAACTTGTAAATGTGTCAAATGAATAATCTGGTTTAAAATTTGGCTCATATCTAGTTTTTTTATTGATATCTACAAATTTATCTTCATCTGTAAAAAGATATTCTGCATCTGGATTTTCATTTATTGCTTTTACAATTTCATATAGTGAATTTAGTGGTATTAAATCATCATGGTCTAATAATGCAACATAATCACCAGTCACCATTTTTAATGCTTCATTTGTATTGCCAGAAATCCCTTTGTTCTCGTCTAATATCTTATATTTTATTCTCTTATCTTTTTGTGCTATCTTTTCAAGATAACTTAAAGGTGTTGTACTTCCATCTGCTAAACATAGCTCCCAATTTGAATATGTTTGTTTTTTCACAAATTTAATTAATTCTAGTAAATATTTTTTTGGCGTATTATATAATGGAACTACTATACTAATTTTGGGTTGATATTTAAATTCATGTTTTCTTTGAATTTGTAACTCCTTTTTAGTAGGAGTATTTCTTTTTATCCATTTATAATACTCTTCTTTTTCTTCATTTTTCAAATATTTTTTTATCTTCAAAACACAACCTTTAATTCCATCATTTTTTAAAGAATTTACCACTTTTTTTATAATACTCATTTAGTTTCCTTCCTATTTTTTAAAGAATTTTTAATCCCAGTTATTTTTTTTGCAATTTTCCAACTTCTTGAATCATATATTCCTTCTAATTTTCTTTTCATCTCATCATTTTGTTTTTCTAAATTTTTTTGAATCATCTTTTGTTCTTGAATTATCTTTTCTTTTTCTTCCTTTAGTTCTTCATTTTCTTGTTCTAATTTTCTTTTCTCTTCTCTTAAATAATAGTTTTCATATATTGGATTAGTATATTTCCTCTGGAAAAATCCAAAAATATCTTTGTCTATAATTTTCTCTGTTATTTTTCCATCTAACTCTTCAAAAAGAGTAATATATTTTTCTATTCCCATTTTTTCAAAAATTTTATATTCATCTATTTTGCTTCTTAGTTTTTCAACATTCATAATGCTTCTATATATTAAAAATTCCATTGGAACATTTTCTTCTACCCATTCTTGGTCAAAAAACACACATTTTCCGTCAATTATAAAACAATTTTTTAAAATCATATCCCAATATCCGTTTGATAAATATTTAAATTTTGATAAAATACTTTTATCTACGTTAGGAATATATTTTTCTAGCACTGTTCGTTCTTTTTCGTTATAGTCAACACTTATTTTCAACAATTCTTCTTTATATTTATTTAAAATTCTTAATATTTCCTCAGGATTTTTTACATTATCAGATACTAGTTGCGAAGCTAACTTTATATTTACAAATTTGCTTATAACTTTATCGTTTTCAGCTTCATCCAATATTTCTATGTTTTCTTTTTTTAGATTTTCTATATTGTTAATCATAGATTTTAGATGTTCTTTTGCTTTGTCATTTATACTTGTTTTTTCTACTACTTTTTCCCTTATCTTAGTCATTAATTGATATTCTTCTTTTCTATAATTATTAAAAGATACATATCTTGTGTCATCCTTAAATTCCTCTTGTGATGCTACTATAAAATAAGAATTTGCAAAAAACGGAAACATTTTTTTATCTTCTTTTATTATTGCATCATAAGCATCAACTTCACTATAAAATACTGAACTATTTTCTTTATAATATGGAAAATAACCATTTATTTTAGAACTACTTGGTAAATATTCATCTGTAAATATTGAACTTGGCAATTTATAATCTGGCAATGGATAAAAGAATTTATAATTACTCAATCCTGCTTTGCTCAATATATCTTTAATACTCTTTTTTCCTAATTTATATGTTTTTTTACTGCTTTTATATCCTGTTATAGAATCAAATGTTATTCCTGTACATTTGTCAAAATCTCCTACATATGATTTTAATGCAAACTTATTATCTGTAGCTATTAATAATTTTCCATTTTCTTTTAGCAAACTTTTACAATACATTATTAAATCTAATGCTGGATCTTCTGTTTCAAAAATATTTTGTGCAAATTCTAAAACACCAAATAATGTTATATAATCAAACTTTTCTTCAAATTTAATTTCTTGGGGCCTACCTACTATTATTTCTAGATTATCATTATTTTCATATCTTTTAGCAATTGCTTCAGCTCTTTTTTTGCTTATATCTGTTGAAACTACTTTTGCACACTTTTCACATAAAGCTCCTGTATTTTCACCTAAATGTGCACCAATTTCAAGTACTATTGAGTCATGAACAAAATCATATGACTTTACAAGGTTTTCTCTAATTTGTGACAATCCTAAAATAACATCATCACACAAGTCTTTTTTTACTATATTTTCATAATCTTTTTCTTTATTTGCATATATATATTCTATTACCTTTTCTTCACCTTTTTTTAATCCGAAATCATTTTCTGGCTTGTAATAATCTAAATTTAATTTCATAAGCCCTATCCCCTTATTTATCCTTTTTTTCAATATTTATTTCTGTATCTAAACTTAATATTCCTACATGTTCTTTTGATGAAATTATTTCTACTAATAGTGCATCATATTTTCTATTTAATACCTCTAATTCTCCATTAGGTTTGAAATGTGTACAACTAAATGACAATGTATATTTATTAGGAGCAACTTGTAATCTTGTTTTAAATGACACTTCTACAATATCACCCTTCTGATATTTTCCTGTTGCTATTTTTTCTATTAATGTATTAGTTCCACAAACTTCTAATCCATTAAAGTCTTTTAAAGTCATAGTAAAAATAGGTTCATTTATTGTATCATTAAAACGTATTTTAGACTTTAATATAACATTTTTAGCATTGTCTATTGATTGAAGGTAATTTCCATTTTCATCAAAAATACCATAATCAATTACTTCTGCTTGTCCATTTCCATATTCAATTATTTTGTTATTTTGAGTAAAATGTGATTTCCAAGTATCTTTAGCTTTTTCTTTTTTAAAATTACTTTCTAAGCTTACTTCTTTTCTATTTTCTTTAGACTCATTTGTATCGTCTAATCCAACTATAATCTTTTTATATTTTTCAACTCCTTCTTTTACTCCACCATCAAATATTTTCTTTCCTGAACTAATTATAATTGTTCTAGTACAATTTTTTAATACATCAGTTATGCTGTGAGTAACAAAAAGGATTGTTTTTCCAGCTTTTTTGAATTGTTCAAATTTTTTAAAACACTTTAATTGGAATGCCATATCTCCAACAGACAAAACCTCATCAACAATTAATATTTCTGGATCTACATTTATAGCACATGAAAATGCAAGCCTTGCAAACATACCTGAAGAGTATGTTTTTACTGGTTGATACAAATGTTCTCCAATATCAGCAAAATCTATTATTTCTTGCTTTCTTTCTTCAATTTGTTCATTTGTAAGTCCCATAACTTGGCCATGTTGATAAATATTTTCAATTCCTGTTAATTCCATATTAAAAGCTGTTCCAAGCTCTAATAGTGAACTAATTTTTCCATTTGTTTTTATTTCTCCACTAGTTGGAGTTACTACTCCTGTAACCATTTTTAGCAATGTAGATTTTCCTGCACCATTCTTTCCAAGTATACCTAATATTTCTCCTTTTTTTACCTCTAAATTTAAATTATCCATTGCTCTAAATGTAGTATGTCTTTCTACACCAGGAAAAATTGCTTCTATTAATCTGTCTTTTTTCGTTGGATACATCTTATATTCTTTTGTTAAATTTTTGATTTCAATAGCAATTTCTTTTTGTTCCAATCTCCTCACCCTTCCTTATAGTATCTCTATTTTACTTCTATTGTTTGATCTCCGTCTTTTTCAATAATGTTTTGTTTTACTCCTAAATCTTCAATCCATTTTCTGGTTTCAAATGTTGTCCATGGACCTGTGTTTTCTCCCTCTCCATTATCATTATTCCAAATCCATTCTGGTGTTGGCCATAAACAGATTTCTGGTTTTATTGCCTGATATAAAGTCTCTTTTGCACCATTTTGTCCATGATGAGCTATTTGCAAAATATCTGCTTTTAATTTATCTTTTTGAGTATTTAACAATTTATCTCCACTTTTCGCACCAGTATCTCCTAAAAATAATATTGTCTTTTCTGGTAATGTCATTTTTAAAACCATACTAGAATTATTAAACGCATCCTCAATTATTTCTGGATTCTTAACACCCAAAACTTCACAATTTACAAAATCTATATTTATTTTTTGATTTAATGTTACTTCCTCAGTATTTTCCTTTATTCTTTCATTTTGTAAAGCTCTTTGAAAATCTTCAGCTTCATAAGCTCTCTCAGAAGCATACTTTTTATACCAATCTAAATCATTCATAGTATAATATATTTTATCTATTGGAATATTGGTTTCTTCAACTATTTTTATAAAAGCTCCTGTATGATCATTATGAGGATGTGTAATAAACCATACATCAACTTTTCCACCTAATGAATTTATATGTTTTATTAAATTTTCTTCGTCTTCACTTGTCCCACCATCTACAGCAATAACTTTACCTGTTGATGTTTTAATAATATATCCCATCATCTGTCTATGACTATTAGCTTGCAACTGTGCTAATGTAATTTTCTTAGTCTCTTTTTGAAGAATTACTGCATTTCCGATTCCTATTATCATAAATAATGTGCAAATAGAAATAATACATTCTATTAAATTATTTTTTAACTTCATCTTATCTTTCCTATCTTTTCTTCATTATTTTTAAAACAAAATATCTTATATTAAATAATCCCCTTCCTAAAAATGGTAAATTCAATATAATAAAATTTAATATATAATAACTAAAAGTCTCATTTTTATATAATTTATGATATATATCCCATCCTCTAAAATTCCAATTTTTTTTGTTTTGCAACATTTCAAAATATTCTAATGCTTTTTTATTTTGCTCTTGCAATTCCTTTGGAAATTTATCATTATTTTCAACATATGTCCCAAAGACTCCTAATTTTACATTTATAAATAATTCTCTTACTTGGTCTAACTTTTTAAATTTATGTGATATCTTATCTGTACCTATCTGGTTATTACCATGTTGTCTATATTTTATATATTTTTCTGGCATGTATGCTAGTTTTCCTCTCAACGCTACCATTAGTGCCATCCAATAATCATGTGGTACAAATTTTGAATTACTTGGTACTGGTAATATATCTTTTATAAATTTCTTTTTTGAAAGAATTGTACAACCCGTAACACAATTATATAAATAATTTACTTGATAACTATCTATATATTTATTGATTTTTCTATTTAATAACATAAAGTCTCCAAATGATGGATATATTGTTTTTAGATTTTCATCCACAACCTCTAAGTCTCCAAATACTAAATCAGCATTTTTTTCTTTTAGTGTCTGCATTGATTTTTCTATTTTTTCAGGAAGCCATACATCATCTTGATCTGATAACATATAATAGTCGCTTTCTACCTTTTCTAATAAGAATTCAAAATTTTTTATATATCCTAAATTCTGTTCTTGAATGTAAACAGTTATCCTATCATCTTTTTCTTTATATTCTTTTAAAATTTTTTGAGTCTCATCTTTTGAGCAGTCATCAGATATTATTAAATGTACGTTTTGATATGTTTGATTTAGTATACTATCTATTTGCTCTTTTAAATACTTTTCACCATTATATGTTGCTAAGAGAACATCTATTTTTTCTTTCATATTTTCCTCCAATTATAGTACATCTGCAAAGTCCTTTTTATTTTTGTTAAATACATGATTTCCCCATAAAAACATAATAACTGTTATTATCCAAAATATTATTGTATAAATTCCATATCCTTCTGTAATAATATTTCCGCCCATAAATACATCTCTAATTGCTGTAACTAAATATGTAAATGGTAAACATTTCATAAACATTGATATTGTGTGATGTCCTGCTATCATTCCTAATCCCCAAACAACAGGTGTAACCCACATGCAAATTTGCATTATTATTGATAGTAAATTAGAAAAATCTGGTACTAATGTTGTAACTGCTGAAGTAAATCTTGTCAATGCAATTACAAAAATATATGCCGCAATTATTACATATAAAAGACATAGTACATTTGGAATATATCCACATATACCACACACTATTGTTGCTATTAAAAATAAAAATAATGATACTACACTATTTCCAACAATTGAAATCATAGGAATTACATCTACTGGAAATACTACTTTTTTTACCAAATATGCATATGAACGTATAGAACCGCTTGCCCCCATTATGTTATCATTTAAACACATCCACATTGCCATTCCTGGTAGAAACCATACAACATATGGAGAATTTCCTTCTCCTTTTGTATTAAAAATAAATTGAAATACTATTACATACATCATCATAAATACAAATGGTTGTAAAAATCCCCAAACGCTTCCAAGGCTTGTACTTGCAAATCTATTTTTAAAATCATTTTTTCCTAATCTTAATATTAATTTTCTATTATTTATTACTTGTTTTATAAATTCCATAATTCCTCCGTATTGTTAATATTTGCTTTTGTTATTCTACTATATTATAAAAAAAAAATCAACTCTAAATCTCTTTATTTATCGTTTAAATTTCAAATATGCAATGCCAGGAAAATGAAATAAAAATATTTCTTTTACCATCTTTTTTAATTGATTTTTTCCAGCTAATATTTGAAAATATTTTTTTATATCAAAATCAACTACTGTTTCCTTTAATATTTTCTCATAATATTTTTCACATTCTTCTATAAACCTTTTATCTTCCTCTGTTTCTGCATAATCATAGCACATCTTTACTCCACCTAAATATGCTCTATCTATTGCATCTTTTCTGTATTTCAAAAAAGAGTCATAACTATTCCCATTATTATTTTTCCATCTAGAAATATTCTGTGATAAACTCCTTCCTCCAAACACATTAGTGCCATGTAATCTATAGTCAAAAAGAGGTTCTTTTATATAACTTATTCCTTTTCCTTCATTCGCTATAAATGCTGCTAGCCAATCATGTGCAATAACACTTTCTTTAAATGGTATCATTTTATCTCTAACATATTTTGTTATAATTTGTGAACATCCTATTCCTACACATCTTGAAACAGCCAATTTATCTTTTCCTTTTATTAGTGGTACATTTTTATATTTAAAATAATCATCATGTAATACAATTCCGTTTTCATCTATCTGTCTACAGTTGCAATATACCATATCTACATTTGCTTGCTTTAATTCTTTTAAACTTTTTTCTACTTTGTCTTTATTCCAAACATCATCATGATCTGAAAACATAATATAATTAGCTTTTGATTCTTTTAGTAAAAATTCAAAATTCTTATTATAACCTAAATTTTTAGGTTGAATATATAATTTTATTCTTTCATCACTTTCAGCATATTTTTTTAATATTGTACCAATATTATTATCCGTAGAATGGTCGTCACTAATATATATATTTATATTTTTATATGTTTGCCTCAATATACTTTCTATCTGCTTTCTCAAATATTTTTCATTTGTATTATACGTTGTGACTAATATATCAACTAATTTTTCCATATTTTTCTTTCCTTTTTTCCTAAAATCTAGTCACATTATACTCATTTTTGACTTTTTTGTCAATTTGTAGTATAATATATGTATGCAGGCAAAATACCTGTAAATATATATTTAAAGAGGTAAGTAGTATGTTTCAACATGACCAACATAGTGATGTCTACATGTTCAGCTCGGACGGTATGTCCATGATTCATAATTTAAAAGCTGAACAAGCTCGGGAAAAACGTGAAGACCTTTTGAAGGCTGGTCGTAGCAAATATATTGCAAGTCATGAAGACTATGCAAAATTTTGGAAAAGACATCAGTCTTCTACTCCAACTCCTCCTCCTGCAAGTGTTTTTAACGGAACCACTGACCTAAAGGTCGTAAAACCTGTGGAAAGCGAGTACTACAAGAACCTTTACAAGGAGGTTCAAAACAGATGGATGACTGATGTTCAAGAAGCTTGGGAAAGATCACGATTGCCCGAAGGGCATCCTCTTCGTTTGAATGTAACAATAACGAAGCTCTAAAGCTTAACCTCTAGCATAAGAGACCAGTGAATGTACACTAACATTACTGGTCTCTTATATTTTATATTCTTTTTCTAATTTCTCATTAAAATACAACTTTGTTATTATTTTTAGTTCATTTAAAGATTCATCTTTTAAATTAAATGAGTACAATTTCTTTGCTGGCGCCATAACTATATATTTTATTGCATTTGCAGTACTTTCACTCATTCGCAAGCAACTCTTATCTTGTCTACTGCAAGTCTCACATTTAAAACCATTATCTTTTAAACTAAAATATTTTAATTCTTCTTTTTGTTTACAATTTGTACACTCATTTATTCTAGGTGTAAAACCTAAAAAGCATAATAATTTTAACTTAAAAATACTCATTATTAATTCTGGATTTTTATCAGTTTCCGACAATGTATATAATGTATTCAAAAACAATTGTAATATTTTATAACAATTCTCATTTTCATCTGTTACATCTCTTATAATCTTCGTAATTTCTACTGCATAATTTAGCTTGTCCAAATCTGTTCTCAAATTATAAAAAACTTCAATAGTTTCACATGAGTTTATATTATATGTATTTGCCCCTTTATACATTAAATATTCTCCAAAACATAAAAACTGTGTTCCTGCAAGTAAGGCGCTTTTTTGTCTTCTAGCGCCTTTTGCAACACATGATATTTTACCTAATCCAGGTGTTAACATTGTTAACATTTTATCATAATCTCCTAAATTATTTTCAGAAATTATTATTCCACTCATTTTTATCGTTCCCATTTTGTTCCTCCATAGGTTGCTTTATTTGTAATTCTATTTGTTCTTCTACATTTTGTATTTGTTTTAATTCTAAAAATGTATTTACATCTCCTGTATTTTTAAAGGTATTCCATGCCATCTTTTTAATCATAAGCTCACTTCCTCTAACTCTATCTTTCGCAATTCATATACAAATTATGCAATAAATTATTGCAATTTGAATTTCTTTACAATTGAAGTATCATCTTGCCAATCTTCTTTTACTTTTACCCAAGTCTTTAGATTGACTTTTGTTCCAAAATTCTCTTCCATATCAATTCTTGCTGCCTGACCTATACGTTTTAACATATTACCATCTTTTCCGATAATAATTCCTTTATGAGAATTTCTTAAACAATAAATAGTAGCTTCTATATCATATAAATCCTCACCTTTTTGATTTTTTCTAAATTTCATTTTTTCTACTTCTACATATATTCCATGTGGTACTTCATCTTGTAAAAATTTTAAAGCTTTTTCTCTAATTGTTTCTTCTGCAAGCTGTCTTAAAGTCTGATCTGTATACTCTTCTTTATCATAATATGCAGGACCAGGTTTTAAGTTCTTTTCTATTTCATCCAAAATAATATCTCTATATTTACTCTGTAAAGAAGATATTGGGATAACAGCATAAAAATCATACTCATTTTTATATAGATTAATTAAGTTTAAAAGTTCCTCTTTCTTTACTAAATCAATTTTATTAATAATTAGTATTGTTTTTTTATGAGATTCTTTTATTTTTTCTAGAATTCTCATATCCCCTCTACCAATTTCTTTACTTGTTGCTTCTATTACAAATAATATTAAATCAATTTCATTAATTACTCCAAAAGAAGTCTCTATCATAGTCTCATTTAGTTTGGTTTTTGGTTTATGAATTCCTGGAGTATCTATAAATATAATTTGAGAATTTTCTCTATTCACTATTCCTTTTATTGCTGTTCTTGTCGTTTGTACTTTATTTGCTGTTGCAGCAACTTTTTCCCCAACTAATAAATTTACCAATGTAGATTTTCCAACATTAGTTCTTCCTAACATTGCTACAAAACCTGATTTAAATTCTGCCATTTCTATTCCTCACTAACTTTCTTTTTTTCTTCCTCATCCTCAAATTCTTTAACATCATATTCTAACACATTAATAGTCTTTATAATCAATTTTGATGAATCATCTTTTTCATCTTCAAGCATTCCAACTCTAATAACCTTCTTACTTTGAAGTGAAATATCCGTATCTAATATTTTTACAAGTACTCTTGAGTCCTTGTCCATTCCAATAGGCAAAGTCTTATTCTGATTATCAAAATATACACAATTTGAAAAAGCTACGCATTTTATTCCTTTTTCTAGATTCATTTTATAAAAATTTACTTTTCCACTTTCAGAACTCATTAATGCATTTTCTACTTCTTTCTCTGCATTTAAATTAAATATATTAAATTCATTTGTATCTATATTTTCACTTTCTTCAACCCATTTATAAGCTGGAATATTTTGAGTTATTTGATTTTTATTAATAGCTGTTTTAATTAAATTTATTTTATTTTCTAATGTAGCCCTATACTCAGCAGTTTTCATTGTCTTAGAAATTCTTAAAATAGAATATTTATTTTTTGGTTGTTCTCTATGTGATTTATTGGCCAATTTAGTAACTTTTCTCGTATCTTCACTTAACCCTCCAAAAATATCTATTGCATCTTCCTCTGTTACATCTTTTTCTTCTTGTAATTCCTTCTTAATCTTTTTTAGATATTGCTCCATTTCTTTTCCTTGGATTGAATTGGTCTTTAATTTATTCATCGTTTCTAATTGATCTGTTGTTGTTAAATATATAGCATCTAATTCTTCTTTATTAAATACTTTTCTTTGAATTTTATCCATACTTTCACCAAATTCTTCAAAGTCTTCTTCAAAATCAAATATCTGTGAATGTGGCTTTACATTTATTATTTCTTCTTCCCCTTCTTCTAAAGCTTGTACTTCATCTTTATTACTATATTTCCAAAATTCAAAGATACTTTTTTTATGGCTATCTATTTCTTCGATGAATGCTGTTGCATTTTCTATCTTTTTTATTAAATTTACATTTTTTAATTTTAATGCATTAATATCCATTTTGCTATTTTTTAAATCATTTTCTTTTTCATTTGCCCTTTTTCCTTTTTCTACTACTTCATCTAATGTATATTGTGTTTTTAAATCTTCGTCTATTTCCTCTATCTTAGTTTTTTCTTCTTTACTTTCTTTTGCTTTAGGCAATTTTTCCTCTGTTTTTTTAGATTTCTTTCCACTATATTTGAAAAAATATTTTACTTTTCCAAAAAATGTTTTTTTACATTCTAAAAATGTAGAAATCTGTTTTTCTTTGCTTAAATACTCCACTTCTAAGTTTTCTGTTTGTTCTTTTAATTTCTTTAATCTCGCTTGTAAATTATTATTTTCTTTTACACAATCTATCTCTATTTTTAATAATCTTTTATATTCATCATTAATCCAATCTGCTAGATCATCATACTCTAGAACTTCATCTTCATAGTAAAATTGCAAACTTCCTTGTTTATCTATTTGAGTTTTAAATTTATAATATGTTGGTAATTCTGATTGCAAAATAAACAATGCTTTAACCAACTTAAAAAACTTAGTTGCTTCTATTTTATTTGATAATTTTACTTTATATTGTGATTTTATTTTTCCATATACTTCTGTCTCTCCAACAATTTGTAAACTAACTTTTTCTGTTTTATCATATACTTCATATATTGAAGGCCAGTCTTTTGTAAATAGCCACAAATAATTTTCTAAGCTTTGGATTTCTGTTTTGTTTAATAATTCTCTGCTATAATCAACATTACTAATTGGTACAAAAACTTTTCCCGCTTTCTTTTTCTCAATTTGCTTTTTTAAAACATAAAAAAATGTTGAATAATCTTTATCTTCTGTTGGAACTATCATAAAATATTTGTCATTTTCTTCTGAATAATATATTTGCCACAAATAATTTCCTGAATATCTTACTTTAAATGGAATTTTTTTATTAATTTGTTGTTGCTCTTGTTCTATTTTTTCTATATCTGATATTTTTACTTCATCTAGCATTCGTAAAAATGTTTCATGTTTTTCTTGATTTTCTTCATTTTTTGAATCTAAATAATCTGCCAATGGACTTGCTTGTAAATATTTATCTTTAATATCGTCTAATCTATTGGTTGGTGATAATAATATTTCTAACTCTTTTGGTGAAATAAATCTATACTGTCTATATTTTTTTTCATCAAAACCTACATTTGGTTTAAAATGCATATCTTCAACTAATTTTAATGTCTCTGGAATTGCTTTTAAATCTAGTCCTATGTATTCTAATTTTTTGTTTATCTCTTGTGTCTTATTTTTCTTTTCCAAAACAGTCTCTCCTCTCAATCCTTTCTTCAAAATATATTTTACTATGCTTATCTAAAAATATCAAGATTTTTATTGGGAATTTTAAATAAATTTTCATAAAAAAAAGAACTCTTTCGAGTTCTTTCTTATTGGTAGCGAAGGGTGGATTCGAACCGCCGACCTGCCGGGTATGAACCGGATGCTCTAGCCAACTGAGCTACTTCGCCATAAAAATCTTGAACAGTACTTATTATAATAGGTATTACCATTTTTGTCAAGTACTATTCGAAATTTTTTTAATTTTTCATCTCCTATACCTTCTTGAACATCCATAATAAGTAGAATTAATTGTTGATGAATTGTTATTTTCATTTAATAATGTACTATCTTCTCTATTACAACCACATCCTGTATCTTGTTCGTCATAACAACTTATTGAATTTCCTCTTATTCTAGCAATAACATCTCCATTACTGTTAACAATAGCAAGTGTATCACTTGAATTATTGCCACAGCCATTATTGTTGCTATTTCCATTGTTTATGTTATCATTTGAGCTTAAAACTTCATAAGGATTGTAGCATGTTAAACATTTGTTATCTCTAAAAAAGCATGAACTTTTTATAACACAATCCAAAAATGCTGCAATAAAACCAACCGCTCCAACTATTATAGCTAATATAACTAAGTTTAAGTTAGATAAAATTATAGCAACTAAAAGTGCAATTGAGAAAAATATTAATCCAATTAACCAAGGACATTTAACTAATCTATTTAAAAATATAGCCAATATTATGGCAACTAATATTACAGCAAAAAATATAAGTATTGTCATCTTTATACCATTCCTTTCTATCTATTTATGTTCTGGTATATTTTATGACCCTACTTATATTTCTGTTACTTTCTAATTATATTCAACTTGTAACAAATATAATCCATTTGGAGGTAATGTTTTACCTGCATTTTCCCTTTTTTGGCTTTGGATTATATCTGGAATTTTTTCTGCTTCTATTTTTCCTAAACCAACTTCAACTAATGTTCCTGCAATTATTCTTACCATATTATATAAGAATCCATTTCCTGTTAATTCTATGAAAATTCTGTCTCCACTTTGATATACTTTTGCTTCATATATTGTCCTAACACTACTTTTGCTACTTGTTCCACTTGCCTTAAATGCCTTAAAGTCATGTTCTCCTTCAAAATATTTTACAGCCTTTTTCATAGCTTCAACATCTAATTTTTGAGGAATATGTGTCTCTAAATTTCTATATATTGCTGTACCTTCTGGTGAATTATTTATAACATATCTATATGTTTTTCTTTTACAATTTAGCCTACTATGAAATCTTTCATCAACTTCTTCTGCTTTTTTTATTACTATCGACTTTTTTAATCTTGAATTTATTGCAATAGCAAATTTATCAATTGGAATTTGTGAATTGGTTTTAAAATTAGCAACTTGTCCAAATGCATGAACTCCTGCATCTGTTCTACCTGATGCATTTAATTCAACATCTTCACCTGTTATCATTTTTATTGCTTGTTCTATTGTGCCTTGAATATTCAATTTATTAGGCTGTTTCTGCCATCCATTAAAATCTTTTCCATCATATTCAATTGTTAGTTTGATGTTTCTCATTCTTTTTTAGCCTCTTCTTTTTTCTTAAAAATATTTTTTATTTTTTCTTTAACTAATTTCTTTTCATTTTTGTTTTTAGATTCATTTAGTCTTTTGGTTACTATATTACTTATTAATATTTTTTTCAAAACATCTTCTCTAACATCTGCAATTAAAGTTCCATCTTTTGCTACTGAAACTTTTCCTGTTTCTTCTGATACAATAATTGCAATACTATCTGATTCTTTTGATATTCCAATTCCAGCTCTATGTCTAGTTCCAAGTTCTTTTGCTATATCTTGATCACTTGCTAATGGTAACATACAAGCTGCTGCTGCAATTTTGTTATTACTAATTACAACCGCCCCATCATGTAATGGTGTATTAGGCACAAATATATTTACTAATAATTGTGGTGATACTTCTGCATTCATAGGTATTCCAGTTGATATAATATCTTTTATTTGAATGTCCCTTTCCATAACAATTAATGCCCCTGTTTTATTTTTAGCTAGCTCATAAACTGCTATTACAATCTTATAAATATCTTCTTTTGTCTTTGTTATAATATCTTTGTCAAATCCAAAAAATCTTGAAAATCTATTAGTTCCCCCTAGTTGTTCTAATGCTCTTCTTATTTCTGGTTGGAATATAATTATTATAAGTATTACTCCCCAATCCATTACTGTTGATAATATATAATTTAATATATGTAAATTAAGCAATCCACTTAATGCAGTGGCAACAACTAAAAAAGCAATTCCTTTTACCAATTGCCAAGCTCTTGAATCTTTTACTATTCTTAATAATTCATAAGCTAAAAATACAACAATTGCAATATCTAATATTAATGAAACTAATTTGATAGGATATTCTTGATACATTTGTATATATGTTAGTATGTTTTGTTCATAAAAACTATTTAATATATTTCCTATTTCTTTCATATCTAATATCTCTCCTCATCTTTAGTATATATTATAAGCTTTGAACTACATAATAAATACATGTTGCAGATGAAGCTAATACCATTAATACTAATAGAAATACTGCCATTATTTTTGTAAAAATTGCCCTTCCATCAATTTTAGTTTTTATCTTAATATTTTCTTCTTTTTTATTTATTTTTTCATCTTTTTTATTTTTCATATATAATCTTCCTCTCTTTTTTATAATACAATATTTATTATAACATAAATTATTTTTTTTGCAATATGTAAACTACATTTTTATAATTTCCAATATTTTGCTTTCTGCTTCTCTTAATTTTTCTTTATCATTTGCACAAACATATGCTAAGAAATCACCTTTTTCAACTTCATCGCCTATTTTTTTGTTTAATATAATTCCAACACTTTTTTCTATTTCATCTTCTTTTCTTATTCTTCCGGCCCCTAAATAACAAGCTAGTTTTCCAATTTCTTCTGCATTTATTTCTTTTACAATTCCTGTTTTTTCTGTTGCAACAGCAGATATATATTTAGATTTTTCAAATTTTGTAGTATCATCTAAATATGATATATCTCCACCTTGATTTGCAACCATTTCTTTGAATTTTTCAAATGCTTTTCCATTTTGAATTGTTTCTAACATTTTTAATATATTTTCTTCTAAGTTTTCGCCTTTTCCAGCTAGTTGCAACATATTAGCACCTAATTCTAAAACAACTTCTTTTAAGTCTTCTGGCATATCTCCTTTTAGAAAATTGATTGCTTCAATTACTTCTAATGTATTGCCAACTGCATATCCCAATGGTTGATCCATAGGTGTTAACACACATCTTACTTCTTTTCCAGCAAGTTCTCCTATTCTAACCATTTGCTCTGCCAATTTTTGAGCATCTTCTTTTGTTTTCATAAATGCACCTTTTCCAACAGTTACATCTATAACTATTTTATTTGCCCCACTAGCTATCTTTTTGCTCATAATACTCGATGCTATTAAAGGTATATTTTCTACACATGCAATAGTGTCTCTTAATGCATAAATTTTCTTATCTGCTGGTGCTAAATTCATTGTTTGACCAATCATACTTATTCCAACTTTTTCTACATTAGCTATAAATTCTTCTATTTCTATATTCGTTCTATACCCTGGAATTGATTCCATTTTATCAACTGTACCACCTGTAAATCCAAGTCCTCTTCCTGACATCTTTGCAACTGGAACTCCTAAAGCAGAAATAATTGGAAGTAATATTATAGATACCTTGTCTCCAACTCCTCCTGTACTATGTTTATCTACAACATTTTCTCCAAATTTTGATAAATCCAACACATCTCCTGAATATGCCATTGCTAATGTTAAATCTGTAATTTCTCTATCATTCATACCATTAATATAAATAGCCATAATTAATGCAGAAGCTTGATAATCTGTGATATTACCATCAGTATATTCTTTAACAAAATATTCTATTTCTTCTTTACTCAATTCTTTTGAATCTCTTTTTTTAGATATAATATCTAATATATTCATTTGTATTCCTCCTAAATAAAATGTGTAGTAAAACTCCTTCTGTGTATTGGACATAATCCATATTCTCTAATAGCTGCAATATGTGCAGCTGTTCCATAACCTTTATGTTTTTCAAATCCATATTGAGGATAAACCTTATCCCATTCTCTCATAATTCTATCCCTTGTAACTTTTGCAATAATTGATGCAGCAGCTATTGAATAACATTTTGCATCACCTTTTATTATTGATTCATATGGTATTCCCATTGTATCAATATGTGTTAATGCATCAACTATAATCAAATCTGGTTTAACTGTTAATTCTTGTAATGACATTGTTAAACCTTTTTTTGTAGCATTCAAAATATTAATTTCATCAATTTCATCTTGACCTATAATTCCAACTCCATAACTAATAGCTTCCTCAAGAATTTGGTCATATAATTTTTCTCTCTTTTTTTCAGATACCTTCTTTGAATCATTTACTCCTTCAATCATAGAATCTGCTGGCATAATAACGCTTGCTACTACAACTGGTCCTGCAAGTGGACCCCTTCCAGCTTCATCAATTCCACAAATTGTTGAAAATCCTTTTTTTCTTAATTCTTTTTCTTCTTCTTTTAATAATATTAATCTTGCTTCTTCTTTTTCCTTCATTTTTAATCATCCTTTGATAATTGATTTATTTGTGTTAATGTATAATTTTCATTATATCCTTTTGTAGAAATTATTTCTACAGTTATTTTTGAAAAGTCATATTTGGCAATAAAATATTCATATTGTTTTATACGTTTTTCGTCAATTCCCATTCTACTTAGTGTTTCATCATCTAAATAGTAGCAATTTTCGTCAATTTCAACTTCAGATGGTAACTGCTCAACACTCTTTTTTACCTCTTCACTAGCATCTGCTAATTTTATTCCTTTTAAATTTGCTTCTTTTATCTGATTTATCTTATTAAGGTTTTCTTCATTTTCTTTATCTAAATTTGCTGTTTGAAAACAAACATTATCTAAGCCTTTTTTTGTTTCAGCTTGCATTATAAGCATATTAGTTTTTAAATCTTGTAAATTTGATATTGTTAACATCTTTTTTAAATATTCTATTGCAACTCCAACTGCAATTATT